>Ga0207678_10000529_pt1 | contig 34764 bp, 33 predicted proteins | sample KBSC63metaG_FD_184319 | JGI IMG/M metagenome (GOLD analysis project Ga0207678, IMG submission 184319) | Corn rhizosphere microbial communities from Kellogg Biological Station, Michigan, USA - KBS C6-3 metaG (SPAdes) (version 2) | ecosystem: Host-associated > Plants > Roots > Rhizosphere > Soil ... | reverse complement strand
GGTGGGCTGGGGCACGACCGTCGGGCCAGAGAAACCAGACCGATGGTCCCCTACCGGCTGGTATTCGCGGCCTTGAGCCAAACCCGGGCGATACGGCACGCCCTGGTACGGTACGTCTTCGAACCGAACGTGCTTTGATACAGGGGGAGCGTGCATGCGCGTTACGTTCGGGACTGCAACGTCTCCACGTGCGGCGTAGTACGAAGAATCCTCCATCGGCGCTTTGCCGTGCCACCCCGAGTGGTAGCCTGCATCAACTGATGATGGACCCCTTAACTCATCATCGTTTTGCGAAGCTTGCCGCTCAGAGCTTCTTCCGACACGACGCGACGGTTCGCCGTCAAAGTCTCGTTCGGCCGCCCTGACTTGCTTAGATTGATGCGGGCCGAAAACGCTGCCGTCCGCAGGCTTGAATGTGTGCTCCGAGTGGACGGACGACTTCTCGTCGATAACCAAATTGTTTTTGAATGGGCCCCGGGCTTTGTAGTGGTCGTCTTGGTGATGGGCCACGTCGTGCGGCGGCTGGTCAGAGGCCTGATTCAAATTCAGCGAAGTGCGCGGCTTACCTCCATCTTGTTGCAAACCGGGCTGTCCTTGGATCTTTGCACTTTGCACGTGCTTTACGTCCGGACCCGTTCCATCTTCTCGTTCGGAGTGGGGCGGCGAAACCTCCTTTCGTGCTTTGTCGTGCGACTTCGAGTCGCGGCGGCCTGCATCAACGGATGATTGACGATTTTTTTTCTCAGCATCGTTCTGCGACTTGCGCTGCTCGGACCTTCTTCCCGCGCGACGCGACGATTTGACGTCGGAGTTTCGTTGAGCACTGGCTTTGCTCGAAGGTACTGACGACTTCTCGTTGGGATCCAGCTTGCATTTCAAGCTGCTCTTGAGTTTGGACGTTTGCAAAGACTCAGGGGTCTCTTCTTGCTCAGGCGCACTTGACTCAGTTTTGAACACACCATTCCGCGCGGGGCTCGATTTCGGTACAGCCGCAATCTCGATGTGCTCGATGAGTCGCTCGTAGGCGCCGAGTCGCTTTCGCTCATAGGCGTCACTGTGTTCAAAGGACGGGCCGTGCCGCGGCTGATGAGAAACCAGATGCGCACTCTGGTAAGTGCGCAACGTGTCTCCTTTCTGGTTGACCATGACGTCTTCCAAGTCGGGTCGCTGCGCCAGTAAATCGTCCATGCTCAGCTTCTGAGCCATGAGCTTGAAATAGCGTGCGCCAAGATGGCGTTTGCCATCGAACATGCGGGCTGCGGCGGGAGCATGGTGAGCGGCCTGCGCCGAACGCATTTCCGCATGCAATTGCTCTATACCCAGATCGCTGGGCATTTCGCGCAAAGCGTAGAGGGCGAATATGGCCCCGCCATCTCCGGTGATCTGTGTCGAGGTGTTCAGGCAGCTTACCCAAACTTTCGCATCGGCGGCCTTGTCCTCCATGCCCAAAGCCTTGTTCAAGTGGTGGCATAGAGCCCCAGAGATTTGCTTCCAGACGCGAGTCTCAAAATTCTTCCCGAGGCTGTCCACGACGATCAGAGAAAGACGTGACGGGTTATCCACGTCGTGTCTGGCAGAGAGCGCCACTTCATGGCCATCGATGCTCACCACGGCATGCCAAGCGCCATGGTCCATCCCTTCCGTGGCCGCGCGTGCCAGACCGGTCGTTGCCTTCAAGGTGGCATTCCAATCGTCGCCGAGCACGGCGCTGTCGACGATGTGCGCGCTGAGCCGCAGCGATGGGTCACGGTCGTTTTCCATCGCTACCAGTAGATCCAGAAATTCCGTGTCGCGGCAGCGAAGCAGTTCCCGCCGCTGTGCATGGGTCCAGCGCAGTTCCGCGAGGTAGTCTTTTAATTCCTGCATACGCGCTGCAATGCCGGGGCGTTGAACTGCGGCGGCTACAGCGGGACCTCGGAGGACCTCAGGGGGCAGCGGGCGCCGCACCTTTGGCATGTCATCCTGTGACAAATTCCTGTTGGCACGCTGGACGATCCTCGCGGCGACAGGAATGTTCGGTTTCGCCGCCTGCCGGCCAGAGGCAGGCGCAACGGAAGCATCCTCGGGTGGTGACTTCTGAAGGGGGCCGGGCAGCCCGGAACTGATGCGATACACGAAAGTTCGTCCTTGGCAATGTTCGAGTACTGTTTGGTGTGGTAGTTTTTTGGGACCCCACGCTGCAGATGCGCTGCCCCGGTATCTCAATGGCGCGGCCTGTCCCAATCGATCGACGCACGCAACAAGGGTCGCAAAAATTTCTGCTCGCCCACTGTGCCTCGGGAGCGGCGTGGTCGAACCGGCGCTCGCGAATGCGTGTATATAGGCGCGAACATGTCGCGCTGACCGCTTTGAAAATCGCAGCACAGATGCGCGTGAAGATGGACGCCAGCGACCGTGTCCTTCCAGTGGGCGCGCATAAATTCCTTGTTGGACAAAGCCACAACGCGAAGCAAACCCAAGCCGCTCGGCTGTCTCGTAGGTTGTGTCGCAATAAGGACGTCGGGCCAGGCGAAGCCCGGTCTCACCTTCTGATCTTCAAACTCGAGACCGGACTTCAACTTGGCCCGACGTCCTTATTGCGACACACGTCTTTTCGAACTCACCCGAGGGCAACAAGCTCGACTATTGAATGGGTCCCTACATGCGAGTCTTTCATCAGGGTCTGCAGCCCCAGCGCAGCTGGATCGAATGACCGCTTGTAGCATCTCCACTCCGTACCCTTTGCTGTTTGCTCAGCGCGCGCCCGATCGGCGTGGCACAACCGAAGAAGGTCAAATCGACACCTCGTGAATCGCTATGCGATTCACATCGGCTCAGTGTTCTTGACATTGGGGAAGCCCTTGTAGCGACCAGAACCATGAAATCGCCCTGCTCCGACCCGCTACCATGCGTCGTAAAGTCCCCGACGCTCGTCGTAAATTTGGGCTCCATCTCGCAATGACTCTACCGAGTGAGTCAAATCGACATCATGTAGCTCCCACCTTAGACGTTCAATCACAGAATCGTCATCGCTATAAATGGAAACCTGCTCGGGGCTCTCCATGCCCACGGACGCACTGCTCGCAGATATGAACTCATCGCTCGTTCCATCTCCTGGCGCAGATAGCGGACGGGGAGCGCGCAGACGTGGAGCGATCGAATTTGAAGCGCGCAGGCGTGAAACAAACGGATTTGAAGCGGGCAGAGGTGAAGCGAACGGATGTGAGGAGGGTAGACGTGAAACGGACGGGTTTGAAGTGGACGGACGTGAAGCTGGCGGACGTGAAGCGGGCAAAGGTGAAGCGGGCAAAGGTGAAGCGGGCGGACGTGAAGCGAATGGGCGTGAATTGAGCGAATGAGAAGGGAGTGCCCGTGATTGTCCAGAACTATTACTATTGCCCCCCCGGTCGCGGACTACTGATTCTTGCCAGGCTGCCTGACTGCTATTGCCTGTGATTCTGTTGCAGTGCATTTGGATTTACGTTTTATGGTTTGGCGGGATGTTGCGTATGTTCGAAACTGGAGCGAACTTGATTCACACGCGATTGAGCTTCCAATGTGTTTGTTTGGACTGAATGGAATAGATACCGAAACAGGCAGCCCTGCGCGTCGATCGGACCCGCAAGCCGTTCAGTCCAACGGTAGTTTCTCTCAGCTGCGCGTTCTTGATGTGCGGAAAGACGAACCTATTACGCGACTAGCGAGGACCAGCGACACTATCAACTCGTTGCGCGTTTTGGTCGGCACGAAGTCGCCTGCGTAATTCATCCGATCTTGGGCAGCACGACGCTGATGCGCTCGAATCGAATCCGCACGCGGCGGAGAACCCTGCTGCGTATCACTTGTCGCGCCTCATCGCGTCCAAGTCGCCTTCCCAGGTAATCTTCCCACGCAGCTTTCGAATCTCGGCTTGCTGCTTGAGTATTGGTGGACTCAAGCGTATGGATCGACTATTTCAGAGGAAGGCCGACGGCTCAGACTGACCTCCTTGAAGGGTTGCTCGATTCACACGAGTTGGCCATTGGCGACTTGATATTCACCGAGGTTCTCCAAGGCTGCAAGTTCGACAAAGAGTTCAACGAAGTTCGACGGCTACTTGGTCGCTTGGATCTCGTGCTTCTTGGTGGCGAAGACCTGATAGTGGAGGCTGCCAAGAACTACAGAAAGCTGCGCAAATTGGGTATCACGGTGCATGGGAGCATTGACGTCGTGCTTGCGACCCGATGCATCAGTGGCCATCAGCTTCTCCACAGCGACCGCGACTTTGACGCCTTCGAACAGCATCTTGGCCTGCGCTGCGTTGGGTCCGCCGTCCAGACAAGATGGCTTCGTGAACTCGGGCGGACCGTCCCCTGCAACACCGTAGGTTGCACGCCGAGCGCGCGCTGCGCTACACCAATGAACCGAACCGATGGTCGGTCGGGTCCTTGCGACTTTGCGAGGAACGAGCCATGGACCAATCTATCACGACCCTGCTCAGGGCAGGCCACGCACCCGCCAGAAAACTATCCCTTCCAGTCGGACACGGCGTGTCAGCCATGAGCGGTCCGCTCAAACGACCAATCGCTTCAGGGAAAGATACCGCTGCCGAAACTCATCAAACGGTACCGAGTCTGCTTCCTCGATGCGTTGCTGCTCCTCAACCGATTCCCTCGCAAGCCGTTCAAAGCGTGCCTGCATGTCTGGAGTGAACGGGCGCTTCATCAAGTCGCTCTTTATGAGCTCGGAGCGTGCCTTGATGAACCCCGTATACGAGCCCTCGTGCTCACGAACCATGGCCTGGAGGACCTCGGCGGAGGGCAGGTGTTCAGGATCGCGCAGCGCAGCCGTCGCCGACGCAAGAGCGTCGACATGGGTGCTGCCACCGTGCAGCGAGTCAAGCGCGGCGGCGATCGGGGCACACTCGTCGACAAGCTCCGCACCCCATTCGGCGATAGTCACCTCTTCGTAGCCGCGTTCCAGCCGCAGGGTCGACTCGCGGCCGCGCTCCGCCGTGCGATGCTGGTTGCGCGCCTGTGCCGCGACTTCGTCGGGCGTGTCCGGCGGGCTGTCAGCAAGCAGGCAGTGCAGCAGGAAGACATCGAGGAAAGCGATGGTGCCGGCGCCGATGCCCACGGGCTCGAAGGGATCGAGATCCATGCAGCGCACCTCGACATACTCCACGCCGCGCTCGCGCAGTGCATGCAAGGGGCGCTCGCCGGGACGGATGACGCGCTTGGGTCGGATGGTTCCGTAGAACTCGTTTTCGATTTGCAGCAAGCTGGTGGCAAGCTGGTTGTATTCGCCGCCCGGGTTGAGAATGCCGAGTGCCTCATAGGGCGGGTATGGCCGCGTCAGCGCATCCTGCAGCGACGCGCCGTAGCCATCGAGGCTGTTGTAGCTCACGGACAAGGTTGCCTGTGCATCGCTCTGGTAGCCCAGCCGGCCCATGCGAAGCGACGTGGCGTGTGGCAGGTGCAGCGTGTGGTTGCCAAGCGCCTGAAGCCGGTGTTCGCGCCCTGCGACAAAGCTAGAACAGACGGCGGGTGACGCGCCGAACAGGTACAGCAGCAGGAACGAATGCCGTCTGAAATTGCGGATCAGAGCGAAGTATTCATCGGTAGAGACGCCAGGCATCGACCAGTTGTAGTGGATGCCCGAGATCGTCTGCATGCGCCGCCCGTAACGGTGGCCCAGCCCCATGCGATAGACGCTCTTGGCCCGGCCCACGTTCGACGGACCGTAGCTGCCGATCGGAATCGTTTCGTCGGCCGGCAGCCCGCACGGCATGCTTCCCACCCACAGCAACTCGTCGCCAATTTCTCGATAGACGAACTGGTGAATCTGGGTCAACTCGTCGAGGCACGAGGACACGCGCGTGTGCACGCCAGTGATGAGTTCGACTTGAGATTCGCTGAAGTCGGTGGTGATGTTCGGATGGGCGAGCGCCGAACCGAGCGACGCCGGATGCGGCGTCAGGGCAAGCGCGCCGCCGGGTTGCACGCGCAGGCTCTCTTTTTCGATCCCGCGCCGGATGCCCCGCAGGTCAATGCTTGCCAAGTCTTTCAGGCGTTGTTGCAGGCTTGTCAAGCCGAGTCTCCTTTTTTCGCAGTTCGATGTCGCAGCCGCGATCATCGTCTAAGCGGGATTTCCTTGCTTGGGCATCCCCGACTGTTCGATGAATGCGATGTAGCGCACGTAACGAAAGTCGGCGAATCTCGCGGCCCCTTTCCGGGTGATTGTGGGCGGCTTCAACGCCCAGATGACCCAATCTCCAGCCTCGCAGAGGATGCAGTTTCGAGGGTTGCAATCTGTCGCGAGTGAATGAATGCACGGGCGTTGACCTTTGACCTCCGCGGGTTCACATTCAGCGACAGGAGGCGTGCTCGATGTCTGCCGTACGCCATGCCGTCGTCGATGGCATGTTCTATCCCGCCGCACGTGGTGCGCTGCAAGGACTGGTCGCAAAATATTTGGCCGGAGCCGGAGGCGACGATGTGCGTTCACCGCCGAAGCTGCTGATCACCCCTCATGCGGGCTATGAATATTGCGGTGCGGTAGCGGCGCATGCCTATGCCCAGCTCGAGCGGCAGCGCCATCCGACGATCAGCCGCGTCGTGCTGCTCGGCCCAGCGCATCGCGTTGTAGTGCCCGGCCTTGCAGCTCCCGAGGCTGAGGCCTTCGAGACGCCCTTGGGCCTGGTGGCGCTAGACGTCGCCGCTCTCGCCATGCTCGACAAGCTGCCACAAATACTTCGCAGCGCCCGAGCGCACGAACGCGAGCATTCCCTGGAGGTTCAGTTGCCGTTCCTGCAAACACAGCTCGGCAGCTTCACCCTCGTGCCGCTGGTTGTCGGCGACGCCAGCACCGAGGCGGTGGCGCAGGTGCTCGAGCAACTGTGGGACGGCTCGGAGACGCTCGTCGTGATCAGCTCCGATCTTTCGCATTACCTCCCCTACGAGCAGGCCCGGGCCATCGACCGCGCCACCGTGCAACGCATCCTGAAACTTGACGCTGATCTCACGATGCACGAGGCCTGCGGAGCGGCCGCCATCAACGGCGCCATGCTGGTCGCGCGCCGACACGATCTGGTCCCGCGCCTGCTCGACCTGCACAACTCCGGCGACACCGGGGGCGGACGCGACCGCGTTGTCGGCTATGGCGCACTGGCGTTTTTCGAGGAGCGGCAAGGATGAGCGTGTACCCGGCCAAATGGTGGCACCGTCTCGACGATGGTCGCATCCAGTGCGACCTGTGCCCGCGCGACTGCCGGCTGCACGACGGCCAGCGCGGAATGTGCTTCGTGCGCCAGCGCGTCGGCAATGCGATGGAGCTCGCGACCTACGGACGCAGCTCGGGCTTTTGCGTCGATCCGATCGAGAAGAAGCCGCTGAACCATTTCCATCCTGGTTCGAGCGTCTTGTCATTCGGTACTGCGGGCTGCAACCTGGCGTGCAAGTTCTGTCAGAACTGGGACATCTCGAAAAGCCGCGAAATGGACCGGCTGATGGACGCTGCCTCGCCCGAGCTGATCGCAGAGGCGGCCCTGGCGAGCGGCGCCTCGAGCGTGGCCTTCACCTACAACGACCCTGTCATCTTCGCCGAGTACGCGATGGACACCGCTGACGCATGTCATGCACTTGGCCTGCACAGCGTTGCGGTGACGGCAGGTTACATGCATGAGGCGGCACGGCGCGAGTTCTACGCCAAGATGGACGCCGCCAACGTCGACCTGAAGGGGTTTACCGAGACGTTCTACTTCCAGCAGACCGGAGCCCACCTCGCGCCAGTGCTCGATACGCTTCAGTACTTGCGGCACGAGACCGACTGCTGGTTCGAGATCACGACCCTGCTGATTCCGCAGCACAACGACAGCAGCGCAGAGATCGATGCGATGACCCGCTGGATTGCCGACCAGCTCGGGCCCGACGTGCCCCTGCATTTCACCGCCTTTCACCCGGACTACAAGATGATGGATGTAGTGCCGACGCCGCCCGCAACATTGACGCGCGCCCGAGCCATCGCGCGTGGGAACGGTCTGCACCACGTGTACACCGGCAACGTGCACGACGTCGACGGCGGCACGACCTATTGCCCGGGCTGTCACAAGGCGTTGGTGCGCCGCGACTGGTATGAGGTGCTGACTTGCGAGCTTGACGAGTACAGCTCTTGCCCCCATTGCGGCACACCGATCGCGGGCCGCTTCGGCACTTTCAGGGGCGGCCTTGGGCGCCGGCGCATCCCGGTGCGCCTGGCGGCCTGAAGAGGCCGAGAGTATGCTGCTCGGACACGCTCAAAATGCTCTCAGCCTCTGACCCAGGCGTAGGATGGGCATGTCCACGTGGCTTCCACCGGAAAGCACCATGAGCGACGAGGAATTCTCGGAACTGCGCCAACTCATGGTCGCGGAGATCGCGGCACAGACCATTTTTGCGTGCGCCCAACTGGGCAAGGCGGCATTGAGCCGGCGGGTCATGGATGTCATGGCCAAGGTGCCGCGCCACGAGTTCGTACCGCTCGAGCTGCGGCCCTACGCTTATGCCAACTCGCCCTTGCCGATCGGCTACGGCAAAACGATCTCGCAGCCGTTCATCGTCGCTGTGATGACCGAACTTCTCGACATACAGACAACCGATTCGGTGCTGGAGATTGGCACCGGACTGGGCTACCAGTCCGCTGTCCTGGGAGAGCTTGCGCAACGAGTCTTCAGCGTGGAACTCATTGAAGAGCTCGCCGCACAGGCTCGGCACCGGCTGGCGCGGCGGGGACATGACAACGTCAAGGTCAAGATCGGCAATGGATGCCACGGCTGGCCCGAACATGCGCCGTTCGACAAGGTGATCGTGACAGCGGCTCCCGAGCTGATCCCGCGTGCCTTGATCTATCAGTTGAAGCCCGGTGGCAAGATGGTGATACCCGCCGGGTTGCCCGATGAGCAGCAACTGATCCTGGTCGACAAGGATGCTGATGGTTCGGTATCGACCAGGGAAATCTTCGCCGTGCGGTTCTCGCTTCTCGAGGACGTGGAGCCTGACTGAACTTCTAAAGCGCAGAAATCCCAAACCCGAAGCACAGCCTTCCAAGCAAATTCAAGCCTGTGGTTCATGGAGAGGTGAGGCCTGTGCGTCAAAGGCCCCCTCAGACAGCAACGAGTCGAGCTCGACCCACAATGGTTCGCAGAGTTCAGCCCGATAGGCCGAAGCTTTGAACACTTCGTGTTCGCTCCGATAGAGCTGCCACAGGCTATGCTTACGATCTGCAAGGCAAGCACGAACGTTTGCCAAGCGATCTGCGGTTTTGACCACAAGCGCCAGTTCATTTGTTGCGTGCACTTGAGCCAGTTTGGCGTACGTTTTCGCTTTGCGCTCCTTTCGACTGTCGCCTGGTTCGTCGGTGAGCAAGCTCACGCAGGAAGCAATCTTTGGACCAAACCTGTTTCCAATTTCAGCAATAGTCACTTCTGTGTCCTCAGCGGTGTCGTGGAGGTACGCGACAACGACTGCCTCCTCACCATACGGCGCCGCCAAGGCCGCCACAGCATCCAGATGGAACGAGTAGGGATGATCCCCATACCTCTGCTGAGCGTGCGCTTTGATGGCGAAGGAGCGGGCTTGTTGTTGCATTGAATTCAAGAGTTGAACGTCGGACATGAGTGGCGACTGAAAGCGTGCGAAGCAGCAAGATGTCCATTCGATGAAAACATGGAGCAGCGGCGCGACCAACACGGACCATGAACCTGGCACTGTAGCGATTCGCGCGGGGACGATGCTTGCAGCAGGCCTCGCGGGCCAAGTGCCATTCGGTTTAAATGCGGGGTGGCCTCAGCGAGACAAACCCCGCATAGACGAGACCCAGCGTTGCTGCCACTCAGGGCACCCAGCATATTGCCAAGGTAGACAAGTTTGGCCGAGGCAGGCCCCTCAGATGACAGACCGCGATGCCCTACCACTGCCGCAAGCGGCAAGGAGAACCAGAAAGCATAGGACGACACGATGAGCGCAACGGCGATGCTCCACTTAACCGAGGAGGCGACTGCGAACGACGAGAGCAACGCAGCGATAGTGAACATGAGTATCGCCCCCATGGGTAGGCTCGCATGGGCGACGCGCCACGAATGAATGACGTGAGGTGCAGCGCCTCGATTCACTGCACGACCATAAGGGCCACCGCACAAAAGGCCAATGAGCAGAACGATGGCTCCGTGAAACGCGAGATGACGGGCGGATGTTTCCATTGCGAAAGAGGGTGCTAGTGAACTCGGGCGGCCCCCGCCCTGCAATGCAACACAGTGGATTGCAGCCGAGAGCGTGCCGAGCTACACCAATGCGCCGGACCGATGGTCGGTCAGGTCGTTGCGACATTGCGAGGAGACGCGGCATGGACCAATCTATTACGAAGCTGTACGTGGTCTGGACGGCCCCCATCTGCGCTGGCTAGGCGACACCGCGCTACCGACCGACAAACTCTGCGGCGAGGCGCTCAAGGTTCTGCTCGTTGGCCCCGGCGACGAACGCCGCGATTCGTTGATAGTGCTCAACAGTGTCGAAGGTCTGGCGCCACAGGACGTTCGTTCCTGCCGCGTTAGGCTCGAGTTCGAGCGTGAGAACGAAATGGTGACCACTTAGATGTTCGACTTCGACGAGCCGGTGCGGAACGATGCGGATAAACCGGCTTTCGTTTGGATAGTCTTTGCCGTCGGGCCCGTGCATGGTGAGAAGCCAACTACCGCCTGGGACGAACTCGTATCTGTGGATCGTATTGGTGAACCCAGCTGGCCCCCACCACTTGGCCACGCGGGCAGGCTCTTGCAAGGCAGCAAACACCTGAGCCGGATTCGCAGGAATGAACTTGCTCCTGACGTCCGAGCGATCCTCTACTGGTTCCATTGAGCCTCCAGATTCGGGCAGTGGGTGCCTGTGCTGCCTAATCGGCAAATCCTCCCCAGCAAAGAAGGCGCCCCTGCCACACCACGCATGCGGGCACACCCCGCGGTTCGAGAGTTTGGGGTCATAAGGGCGGCATATCCCCATCCGATCGAATCAGGCAACTGGCAACACACTATTGCGCCACCGCAGCCGGCATTGCACTTGGGCCTCTTGGGCCGCGAGGCCGACGATAAGCACCACGGCCTCACGACCCAAGTGACATGCCGGTGGAGGTCCACTCGAGCGAAGGGTTACGGCGCACTCGTTGCGGCTCCCGGGTGCTGACGACGCTGGTTGAACCGCTACTGCGCCGGCCACCCCTTCTTTAGCTGCCAGAGCACATAGCCCCCGATGATGGTTCCAATGGGAATGCCAAAGAGGGTGAGGAAGCCGTAGATCATGCCGGCCCAGCGAGCCCACTCGCGGCGGGCAAAGATGCCTCGTGCAACGAAGAAGAGCGAGATTGGAACTGCCAGCAGCAGCATGAATATGAAGTAGTAGTCCGCCGGAAGAGACCGTTGATCGTTGACAAGCGGAAGGGTTATTGCGGCAACGATGCCAGCAGACATAAGCAGGCCGAGCCAAGCCATAAGGCGGATGACTCGTGCGGCGCGCTCGTGAGGAAAGAGGTTTGTTGCCATGAGGTTTGAGGTGAGCTGGAAAGACTGAGCGTGGAAACTGTGCAAGGAGTTTATCGTCGCGCCGTCGATGCCTGCTCATGCCCGTAAGGCGCAGGACACGCCGTTCGAGCTGCTGCTGCTCGACTGGAAGATGCCGGAGTTGGATGGCATCGACTGCATGCTGGAACTGACCCGCGCAAGCCTGCGCCATCCTCCGCCGATCGTGCTGATGCTGACCGCGTTCAGCCTAGACGAAGTCACCGGTCGCCTTGCCGCAGCGCAGCTCAGCGCGACTTCGACGCTGACCAAGCCGGTCACGCCGTCGACGCTGCTCGACGCCTGCTCAGGGGTTGCACCTGCCAGGACAACAATCCTTGCGCAAGGAACGGCGCGACGGAACGTTCCAGAAGCACGTCGCCAGCGCGGCCGGGGCTCGCATCTTGCTGGTCGAGGACAACCCAATCAATCAGGAACTCGCCGCAGACATGCTGAGCAACGCTGGTGTCTTTCGAGCGCGAAATGGACTTCGACAAACACTTCGTTCAAAGCCGGAAACTAGATGCCTGTTTCACTTGTTCCTTCAAGGGGGTCGAATGCCGTTGATCAGAATATTTCTGAGCGTGGTGCTTGCCATGTTCCTGGGCACCTCACGTTGCGCCGACTTGCCGCTCGAAACGCTGAAGCTGCCGCCGGGCTTCTCGATCGAGCTGCTTGCGCGCGTTCCGAACGCGAGGCAGATGGCGCTTGGTGACGACCGGGTCTTGTATGTCGGCTCCGCCAGTGAGGGCAAGGTCTATGCCCTGAAGTTGGACGGCAGCTTTCGCGCAGGACCCGTGCGCGTTATCGCGCATGGGCTGCATTTGCCAGTGGGGGTCGCCTACCGAGACGGCAGCCTCTTCGTTTCCGCGGTCAACCGCATCTTGCGCTTTGACAACATCCGCCTGCGCTTGGAGGATCCTCCGCCCGCCGTCGTCATCAATGACGACTTGCCGACCGATGCGCATCATGGCTGGAAGTTCATCGCCTTCGGACCGGATGGCTGGCTGTACGTCCCGGTGGGAGCGCCTTGCAACATCTGCGAGCCGGACCCCGACCGCTATGCGAGCATCCTGCGAATGAAGCCGGATGGCTCGCAACTAGAGACCTTTGCACGCGGTGTACGCAACTCTGTGGGTTTCGACTGGCAACCCGGCACGCACGAGCTTTGGTTCACAGATAACGGACGAGACCTGTTGGGCGACGATTCACCTCCTGACGAGTTGAATCATGCACCCCGCCCCGGCATGCACTTTGGCTACCCATACTGCCACGGCGGGTCGCTGCCCGATCCTGAGTATGGAAAGAAGCACGCGTGCAGCGAATTCACCGGCCCGGCGCAAGCGCTCGGGCCCCACGTGGCAGCGCTTGGCATGCGCTTCTATACAGGCACGCAGTTTCCGCAAACGTATCGCGGGCAAATTTTCATCGCTGAGCACGGCTCTTGGAATCGCTCGAAGAAGATCGGCTATCGCATCTCGATCGTTCGGCTGGAAGGCCAGCGCGCAGTCGCGTACGAGCCTTTCATCACAGGTTGGCTGCAAGGCGAAACCGCGTGGGGCCGGCCGGCAGACGTACTGGTACTTCCCGACGGCTCACTGCTCATCTCGGATGATCACGCGGGTGCCATATATCGTGTCCGGTACGAAGCGCAATAGATGCTTACGCGTTCGTTCCTTCACAGGGAGTATTCAACACTTTCATCGCGTGTCCAGGATCTGAATGACCTTGGTGATGGAGGCGTCAGCTTTGTGTATGGCGGCGTCGAGTTTGCTGTCGGGCTGGAAGGCGGAGTCAGGGCGACTACGACTCGGCGCGCTCCATGCCCTGCGTCAAATGTGCAAGCGCCGGGCTGGCCACGGCCCAGAGTTCGTTGCCCGCCTGCCCGCAGACGATGGCCGGTCCGTTCAGCGAACGGCAGTCATCTTCCGATGACCCACGCCCCTTTCGCTCCGGGTGCGTCGTCACGCACCGGCCAGCCGTAACGCGCCCGACGCTGCTCCGGCGGCTCTCGCCATTGCAGTTGCGCACGGATGTCGCGCAGCACTGCGGGCTCCTCCGCAAAGTAGCTGTGCCCCAGCCTGAACAGGCTGGTCCCGTGCACACGCACCGTGTCGATACCCGGCAGCACCAGCACCGGCGGTGCGCCGCCGGCGCGGCCTTCCTCGGTCAGCCACTCGAGCGCTGCGATCGCCTTGTCCTGGTCGGCCACGTACAAGGTGGTGCGCTCGGCCACCATTGGATAGACGCTGGCCAACTGCCGGAAAAGATTCGCGTCGACGTCCGGCGCTGACAGGAAGATCTGGCCGAAGCGGGTGCCCGAATGCAGCGCCGCCTGCGTCGTGGCACGGTGCATGGCGCGCAGCAGCCCGCGGTTGCCCATGCTATGGGCAATGATGTGCACGCGCCCCTTGTCGGCGAGCGCAGTCACCCTCACCAGGAATGCGGCAATGTGCTCCTCGCTCGATTCGATGGACGACAGGTCGCTGACGTAGGCGCTGACGGTGCCGCGCGAAGGCCAGCTAAAAAGCGCAGTGATGCCCGGCACCTTCAGGTCGAAGCCCAGTTGCGCCGCGCGCTCGGTCGCCTCGTCAAAGCTTGTGTTGAAGCCGTGGATGTACACGAGCACGTTTCGATCGTTCGGGTCGAGTCCCGCAAGGAAATTGCGCACGTCGTTCGTGAAGGCATCGGGTCCCAGCACGGTCGCCAGGTCCACCTTGATGCGATCGTCGACACCCAACAACAAGCGCCGCCACAGGGGCGAGCCGAGCTCGCCGGGCCGGTGCGTGGACGGGATTCGGACGATGCGCTTGCCGAAATGCGTTTGCTCGTCGAATTCGCTGCCGAATCCCTTGCCCGGGTCGGAGGCGTCGAGCGGCTTTCGATTGGTGCCGAACCATACGGGATAGCAGGTGCCGGAGAACTCCGGCGGGCAAGGCGTGACGTTGCCCAGGCTGCGCATGCGAGGCGTCTCGGGCGCGGCGGGTGTAGATGGTGTGGCCGTCTCGGCGGAGTGCGTCGGCGCTTGCGGCGCAGCACAGGCGGCCAGCGCGAGCACCAACCCCGGCAGCACAGTTCGAACGCAGATCATCGCCCAGCACCTTTGACTGCGTGCACGGCACGCCTGACGATGGTACGCCGCGGCGCTGCCGCATGGCGCTCAATGCAGTGTGCGCGGCTCGACGGCCGGCAATGAAAACTCGCGGCCGATCACTGTCCGTGCGTAGAAGTAATTGAGCCGCGCGCGCGTGCTCAGCGCGTCGATGTCCACATGACCGCCTTCGTCGCAAGGGAAGGAAAAGGCTTGATTCGCCTGCTTCAGGGAGTGGAAGCACAGTTCATATTGAGCGGCTTCGCGGTCGATAGTTGAAGAGGTGTTCATGGTGAGCTCCTGGGCAAGGGTTCGACTACACCCTTGGGTTGCACACATTTCGATAACGGTTCAAAAGAAGCGCAACTTGACAGATTGCTCCAAGCGCATATTTGTCCGGTGATTCAGGGCGACCCATGCGGCATCGTCTTGCGCCGTGCGCAAGAGCGCGGCGCTCCTGGTCGGCGGGGCGACGGGTCTGCCGCGCTTCATCCTGACTTTGAACATGCGCCGCCGCATCGGCAGCGCCTGGGCATCTGGTTGATCTTGTTGACGCACACGGCAGAGTGCGGTGCCTGCAATGCAAGGATCAACGCACCGTGCTGCACCCGCCGTTCGGCCCTTGTCGGAAGCAGAAGTCGCCAGTCAGGCTTGAACTCTCCCAAGGCACCTGAACGCGCCCAGTCTCTCTCGCCACGCTCAGACGCACCTGCTTGAACAGCATCTCCACCGGTAGCCCGGGCGACTGCATGAAGCCGAGCAGGTGCTTGGTGTAGAGGCTGTTCTTTTCGCCCGGGTTGTCCAACGCCACACCGCCGGGCGCGGTCGAAAACGCGACCATGGAGCCGAGCGGCGCCTCGACCGGCGCAAGGCCTGCCGGCGTTGCCCCGCGAAACTTCAGGCGACGGCCGTCGGGTCCGACGATCTCGGCGCCGGAGAAGGGATTGTTGCGGCAGGCGTCGAGGATGACGATGTTGATGCCTTGCTGCATAGAGGCAAGCCGTTCGAGCAGTTCGTTGAGATCGGCACTCTTCGCCGCCACCTCGTCCTCGGCGCGGATCTCGGTGTCCACGGGCAACAGGTAGTTGCGACCCTTCACCTGCACCCCATGGCCGGCATAGAAAATGACTCGCACGCGCGCCGTCCGGGCGCTCACCGAAAACTGGCGAAACGCTTCGATCATGTCGCGCAGTGAAGTGTTCTCGCGCAGCGAGACTTCGAAGCCGAGACTGCGCAGCGATGCAGCCACGGCCTGCGCATCGTTGGCAGGGTTCTTCAGCGCGCCAACCCGATAGGCGCTGTTGCCGATGACAAGCGCCACGCCGCGTTCATCGGCTTTCGATGCCGACGCTGCACCGGCCTGCGCGAGCAAGGTCGGCGGGGCGGCCGCCCATGCCGACGCGCCGGAGGCAGCGAGCATCAGTGCCGCGCAAAGACGACGCCGGGCGGGCCGCATCTGCTTTTCCATCATTGCTGTGCGGGCAGCGCATCGACAACTGCGACGGCGTCGACGATCGTGCTCGCCTTCAGCTTGGCAGCGATGGTGGATTCCTTGTTGGCGGGAACGCGGACGTAGTAGTCGCCCAACTGGCCCGGTCCGGCGGCCAGGCTGCCCTGCACTTCGACGAGAAGAATGCGGATGTCGGCTTCCTTGGCATCTGGCTTGAAGTTCAGCTTCAGGTAAGGGCCCTTGTCGGTCACCTTCGGCGCGATGGCGCGGACATAGCTGCTTTCGCCGCCACGGTCGAACATCAACTCGACGATCACCGCTCCCTGCAGCGCGACGACGGCGAGCGCGCCGATGAAGGCGGGCCGCAGCATCGGTTGCGGGGTGATGGATCGAAAGAACTCGCCCACTCGCTCGAACCATGTGGGCGCCGCAGCGCGACGAGTGAGCTGCGGCACGGGCCCTTCGGTGCGAATGCGCTGCAGCGCGCGTTCCATCCCGATTTCGCTCGACACCGCAGGCACATCCTCGCGAAGCTTGGTCTGCAGCGATTGGTACCAGCGCAGTTCGGCGGCGGCGGACGGATGCTTGCCCAGGTATTGGTCAATCCAGGCCCGATCGGCCTCAGGCAAGCTGCCATTCACATAGAACGGCAGCAGTTCATCAAATTTCGATCTCATGGTGCGGCTCCAGCAAGCGTTCCGCCGCCTTCGCTTTGCAGCAGCAGCTTCAAACAGTTCTTCAGTTTCTGGCGGGCATGGAACAAGCGAGTCTTCACGGTGTTCTCCGGGCAGGCCTGAACCCCGGCGACCTCGGCCAGGCCCATGCCTTCGTAGAAAACGAGGTGGATGCACTCGCGGTGCTCGTCGGAGAGCTTGTCCATGCAGCTGCGCACGCCTTTATGCCTTTGCTGCTGCGCGAGCATCTCGAAGGCACCCGCATCTTCTGACGCGACAACTTCGGCGACATCGGCAATGTCTTCGTGTTTTTCGTCGGGCTTGCGCGAGCGGAACGCCATGAGCACCTTGTTGCGCGCTATGCCGATCAGCCAGGTGCTGAACTGCGCATCGCCGCGGAACACGCTCGGGCGGCGCCAGACTTCGTAAAGGGTATCGGCCACGATTTCTTCTGCCTGTGCGGGATCGCCGAGCTGCCTCAGCACGTAGGCGTAAAGCCGGCGCGAGAACGCGCGGTAAAGCTCGCGAAAAGCCGCCTCGTCGGTGTGCTCGATGCGACCGAGCAAGCGCAATACCTCTTCGTTGTCCATTGTTGGCGCGCCGCAAAGGCGTGAGGCAAGTGGAATGTCATGGTAGTTTGCCTCGAATGGAAAGCAGAGATTCAATGGTGTTGGGTCGCTGGACTTGAGATTCATTCGCCGCGGAACTGCACGCGACGGTTCTCCGACGCGTGCGGATCTCGGCCCGGCAGCGGCAGGAACTTGCCCAGGCCGACGGCGCGCAGCCGCGTCGGCTCGATGGAATGCATTGCCACCAGGTAGCGCTTGACGGCATAGGCACGGCGCTGGGACAGCTGTTCGTTGTAAAGATCGGAGCCGGTCGCATCGGTATGGCCCTCGATGACCACGTTCTGAACGGCCGGAAGCATGCGGATGCCCTCGGCCAGTGCGTCGAGTTGTGGACGGGCCGAGGGCAGGATGTTGGCCGAGTCGAAGGCGAATTGCACCGGCAGAGACAGCGCAGACACGCGCGGACGGGCCACCGGCTTTTCGGACGGGCTGGTGTCAGTGGTCCCGGCAGCGTATTGCGACTGCACAGGCTGCGACTGCACGGCTTGGGCCGACGGTGCATCGTCGAGCAACCGGATCGAGCGCATCTTCATTGCTGGGGTGGGGTTCGTCGCAGAGGTCAGGATGGCGGCCACATCGCGCGGGTCGACCGCGTCGCCGACACGGTATGAGCGAACGTCCTGAGCCATCGCCGCACCGGCAACAAGCGCCAGCAGCAGGGGAGCAAGAAGATGTCGGCGGACCATGATGTTCTCCTGGTTTAGGGGGCACTACTGGGTTGCAGCGGGGGCAGGAACGGTTCAATTTTTTAGGTTCTTATCCGATCTGAAGATCACCCCTCTTCGCTCCGACTTCCCTCTGGGCTGGGAAGAGGACTGAGAGGCTGAGAGTATTTCGAACGTGTCCGAGCAGCACGTCAAAAGGCGCCTGATCTAGGCGCAAAGCACAGCCATAGCTTGGCTATGGCGAGCATTTGCAACGACGAGCAAGGGTCTTTTGGCGTGATGAGCGGGCATGATCGAAAAACTCTCAGCCTCTGAGTCAGGGCCGTGGGCGGCGCCCTCGCCCAACCTCTCCCCAGAGGGAGAGGAGCCAATACAGGACCCTGAAAGGGGGAGCATCTGAGGATGCCTCCTCGGGGCTATGGCAAGGGCTGAATCTCCCCGGCCCCTGTCACCAGCCGTGTCACCACGGGTCGTCCGCGGTAGAGCACGTCGCCGCTGCCGGAAATGCGCGCATCGAGTCGCTCGGAAACCGCCAGGCGCATTTCGCCACTGCCCTCAATCACGACGTCGGCCCGACGGCTCGCCATGGGCACTGCGTCGTATCGCGCAGAGCCGGCGATAACGATGTGCTGGGTGTCCACCCGACCGCCGCTGATGGTGATTTCTCCCGAGCCGTCCAGCCGGGCATCCAGCGCGCCTGCATTCAGTTTGACGAGGCGAAATTCTTCGCTTCCCGACAACCGAAGCGACAGCGCAGGAGCCGACAACGGGCCGATGCGCACGCTGCCCGCTCCGCGGGTTTCCAATGAAGACAAGGATTTGACTTCTACTCGGAATCGAATCGGCAATTGGGTTTGAACAGAACCAGGCCCGAAGCGAATGTGCAGGCAGCGGTCACGAACTTCGGTCACGATCTTTGCGAGTACCGCTGGCTCCGCCTCGACGCTCAGGTGCTCGCGGCCTGTCTGCTCAATCGAGAGATCGCCATTCGCCTCCCATGACACCGTGTCGAACCCGCTCACGGCTCGCTCCTCGGTTGCTAGTGTGCCCGCTCGGCAAAGCTGTGAAAGCGCGAGCCCTGCAGCGCCTGCGAGGGCCATCCATCGACGGCGTGACATCGTATTCATTGCAACCGAACCTCAACGCTTGGGCGGCGTGCTGCGAATCAGGCAGGTCGCGTTCCCGGTGTCGGTGAGGTAAACCGCCTGTCGGTTGCGGTCGGTGCCTCGTAGCTTCAGGCCAGCCGACACGTCCGCGGGCAACTGCAGATCACGTTCCTCGAACAACAGCCGGCCGTATTGCCAGCAGCGAACCAGGTACATCGTCTCCCCTGAAGGAATCGTGCGAGCCGGGGGCGCTGCATCAAGCGGATTGCGGCTTTCATCGGCGGCAAGCACCACGGTTGACAGCAACAACGAGGCCAGAACGATGGGGACAAGCCCGCCGCGTTTACTTGGGTTGAACATGGAAGTACTCCTGGGCCAGAACGCCCTTGGTCACGCCGACGAAGACATCGCGCACCTGCTCCAGGCTCTTGGCCGGCAGCGGCTCGAAGTCTCCACTGTTCAGTGCAGCCGGCAAGTTGGGCAGCACGTCTCGCTCCGTGGCGAAACAGGCCACCGTCTCCGGCACGGCCCGCTTGTTCATGCGGATATCAAATCGCATGGCGCCGGGAAGCTGCACGCCCTGGGTGGCGTCGACACGCGAATCGCGGTGGAAGCGGTTCGGGAAGAATCGGCTGATCTTCTGATTCTCGTCCTGGTGGAAACAGTACACGTAGGCATCGCGATTGGGTTTGATGCTCAGGCGCACGGCATCGCCGGCGGCAAAGTTGCGGACGTTGTCAACCGAGCTCACCTGCAATGAAAGCAGGGCGGCCGTGGCGACAGCGTTCGGTGCGTCAGTGGGTGCTGCGGGTGTCGCTGCGGCAGCGGGAACGGGTTCGACGCGCGAAGCGATTTCCTCATGCTTGGCTGCGATGTAGGCCTGGAAGAAATCGAAAGTCAGCTTGGGTTCGCGCGACAGGCCGAGCGCACCGCGGTAACGCGATACGGCCTCCTTGATTTGCGGGTTGACGATACCGTCCACCGGGCCGTCGTAGATGTGGCGGATGCGCATCTGCTGCTGGAAGTAGCCAATGATCTCGTTCGGGTTTGCGGCCATCCCCTCGTACCAGTCGCGCATCTCACCAACCACGGCTTCGTCCTGGTCGCTGGCGCCGATGCAGCTCCAGTAGGGCACCTTCGCCAGCCGGCCGAACAGTTCAATCGCTGCCAGTTCCACCAACGAGCGCACGGCCTGCGCCTGGCCTTCCTGGGTTGCGGTGGACAACGAAAAGTTGATGCCGAACTTGCGAATCTGCGCTTCGCCATCGAAGCCCTTGCCCTGCTTGAACAGGATGACCGAATTGCGTGAGCCAACGCCCGGCAGCACCGACAAATCCTGCGTCGACAGCATGGTGAGGTCGATGCCGAGGATGGATGCTTGCGCGGTGGCGGCGGCGCTCAGGGTGAGGTTGGTGCCGAAGCTGACGCCCGCATCGAGGTTGCGGCGCACGACGGTGTCATCGAACTGGCTGATCGAGCCTCGCAGTGCGAACGGCGGGATGACAGCGTACTGCTCGCGGCGCAGCGCCTGATACAGGAAACCGATGGTGTTGCCCGAATCCTGGCCATAGGCGACGAGCCGCACGGCGCGGCTGCGGCGTGTCATGTCAGACACCGCCGAGATCAGCATGTCCTTGGTGCCTGTGTTGATCTTCTTGGTCTGGTCGGTGAGGTCTTCGACGATGACCGCAACGTCGCGCACGCCGAAGTCGAGCAGCAGGTTGTCCATGCAGCGCAGGCCACTCGAGAAATTGGTGATCGATTTGTAAGGTGCAGTCGTCGGACCAATCTTGGCCTTCTCGACCTTTTCAGCGACAACCTTGTCAGAGTCGAGCGACGCGCAACCGACGAGCGAGAAAGCCATCAGCGCAGCCAGGCCATGGCCGGAAATAGCTTTCCATTTTGGGGGCGCAGGGCGGGATTCGATGCAAGGCGCTCCGAGCGCCGTGTGGCGAGCCACACAAGCGCGGAGCAACGCCGCAGCGCGCGCGCCCTGCGCTCCCAAAAAGGGAATTTGTTTTGGGCCATGCCCAAGGCCTTGGATGGCGCGGCGAATGAATGGAGCGTTCATTGCGGGTCTTTCGTAGCGGACAGGAAGTCGCGGCGGACGGACGTTCGGCAGGTTCTGCGGCGCAGGGGTCACTTGCACTTGTTGTTGGCGTTGATGACGTCGCCGGTAATCACGACAGTGATCTCGCGCGGCTGGAAGCCCGGCTTTCCTCCGGTCACCACGTTGCCAATGTTGACGTTGCCGCAGTCGGCGGGATCGCGCAGGCCGTCGCTCGCCGCAGTGGCGCTATCGCGGGCGACAGCGGACGCCTGGCCGCGGTTCTTTGCGCGCTCGAGTGCGAGCTTGGACAAGATCGCCGGGTCCAGGTCCAGCGGCTCGGCGAGGGCGGCGGCTTGCACGGCAGCGCAGGCCAGTGCATGTAGCGCCACGATGGTGGTGATGAGAAGATGGCGTTGCATGATTCATCTCCCGATGGCTGATTGATCTGTTGCGTTCAGCGAGGCGGACCGAAGCTTGTGGCTTCGGCCCGGGTGAAGCTTGCGATTACTCGATCACGCCGACCTTCATGCGCTGCGTGTTGTTCGTGCCGCTTTGGATTTGCGACACGCGATTGGCCGTCACTTGCGTCGAGTGCGTGCCAACGTCCTTGTCGATCTTGCCCAGCACCAGATCTTGCGTGTTGCCCGTGCCGGTTTGCGACTGGGTGATGTTGGTCGCGCTGACACGAGCTGTGCCGCCGCTGAACAGGCCGCCGTTGACGGTGCCAAGTTCCAGGTTCTGCTTGTTGCGGGTGCCGGATTGAGTCTGGTTGACGTTGTCCATGTTGACCACCGAGGTGTCAGCCATCGCGGCGCCGGCGGCAAGGACGAGGGAAGCGAGGAGAACGGACTTGATCGATTTCATGAAGAGCTCCAAAGAATGTTGAGTTGAGGTGTCTGGCTTGACGTTTCTGCCTGAGCCGTACCTTCAGTTGCGGAGCTCTCGATTCCGGTTCAAAGAAATTTCGATCCATTTTTTTGGGCAGTCGTCCAGTTGCCGTTCGGTTGCCTATCAGCACAGTTGGTGCGCCTGATGGCGCAGTCAGCTGAACATGCAGAGCATGCCGGCCTGGAGGATGAGGGCTTCGCGACCTCATCCTTTCACGCACACCACCTGCTTCAAGGTGTGGACGACCTCCACCAGATCCTTCTGTGCATCCATCACCGCATCGATGTCCTTGTAGGCCATCGGGATCTCGTCGATCACGTCCTTGTCCTTGCGGCACTCGACGCCTTCGGTTGCCTCGCGCTGGTCGGCAAGCGTGAAGCGGCGCTTGGCTTCACCGCGGCTCATCGTGCGGCCAGCGCCGTGGGAGCAGCTCTCGAAGCTCTCGGGGTTGCCCTTGCCGCGCACGATGAAGCTGCGCGCGCCCATGCTGCCGGGAATGATGCCCAGCTCGCCCTTCTTCGCACTCACCGCTCCCTTGCGCGTCACGAATACATCTTCGCCGAAGTGAGTTTCCTTCTGCACGTAGTTGTGGTGGCAGTTCACCGCTTCAATGTGGCTCTGGAAGTTCTTGTGGATGACCGACTTCGCGGCCTCGATCACTCGGCGCATCATCACCTCGCGATTCAGTTGCGCAAACCTCTGCGCCCAACTCACGCTGCGCACGTAGTCGCCGAAGTAGCGAGCCCCTTCCTCGAAGTAAGCCAAGTCGCGGTCAGGCAAATTCGCGTTGTTGCGCATCGCATCCTGCTTCGCAAGCTCGATGAACATCGTGCCAATGAAGTTGCCCACGCCACGCGAACCCGAGTGCAACATGAACCACACTGCGCCCTCCTCGTCGAGGCAGACCTCGATGAAGTGGTTGCCGGTTCCGAGCGTACCCAGGTGATTGTGGTTATTCGTCTTCGCAAGCTTCGGGTAGTCGCGACACAGCTCGGTGAACTCGGGTTCCAGCTGAGCCCAGGCCGTGTCCACCGCACCGGGCACCTTGCTCCAAGACCCGGGGTCACGAGCACCCGGTGCGCGGCCGTGCGGCACGGCACGCTCGATCGCAGCACGCAGCGGCGCCAGGTTGTCCGGCAGGTCTTCGGCGCGAAGCGTCGTCTTGCAAGCCATCATTCCGCAACCGATGTCTACTCCGACTGCTGCAGGGATGATCGCCTTCAGGGTGGGAATCACTGAGCCGACGGTCGCGCCGATGCCCAGGTGCACATCGGGCATGGCCGCAATGTGCTTGAAAACGATGGGCAAGCGTGCCGCGTTCGCAAGCTGATTTTTCGCCGCGTCCTCCACCGGCACGCCGCGGGTCCACATCTTCACCGGCACACCGCCTGGGACATCTTCTCTGTCGTAGTTCTGTTCCATGTTCATCTCTTTTCACGGCGGGACTCGAGAACCCCGCGACCACGAGATTAAGAGTCTGTATTTCCACCAGCATTCGCTGCCCGACATCAAAAAAACGGCGGGACAAGGGATCGGCAAGACAATCTGCCATTGCCGCACCGGAACCAATTGCGATCCGCGTTTCGATGTCGCGCAGGGGCGTTTTCGGGAGGAACTCTACGCCGCATCGACCTCTCGACCTGCACATTGCTCGGTCTCGCGCAGCGCCCCCGGGACCTCGAGCCAAACCTCGACCTCCTGCTCGCGCGCAGCGAGGCGAAACCGGCCGCGCCGTCCGCTTCACCGCCATGGCCAAGGGGCACTAACTGCGCTTTGCGGTCGGACGAGGCATCGTGAAGCGGCAACTTCTGCGGCCTGTAGCAGGCAGCGAAGCGTAGTGAAGCGACGCCGATTGCCTGCGCAAATACTTGCAGAAGTAGGGGCTCGGATGGGTTGCCGTCAGCGGCAGATCCGAGTGAATCTGCTTGGCGAATTTACAGAGTCCTGACGCGCAGTACAAACAAAAACGGGGCCCCGTCTTTCGACGAGCGCCCCGTTGCGCTGGATACTCAATTCACGGCAACGTTCTACAGAGGCCTCCTCAGCCAGGATGGCTCGGCGAGGCGAGGAATGATGGCCTGGCCATGCCTGGTCAATTCTTTACCCTCGTAAACGAGCGCCTCTCGGCCTCGCATTCAAACAACGAAACCAGCACTATCAACGGACGGTCCAAGCTTGGCCGAAAGTGTTGAACCATACATTCCTTGCCGCATTGCCTCCACACGTGGACCACTTAAAGACCGAGACCATGAAGTACGGCTTGCTGGCGTCAGTCCAGACAAAGCGCTGAGCATGAGGGGGAACGTCCACGTAGCCTCCCGCTACATACGCTCGCACGCATCCGTTGGTGGTATTGGTGATCCGTCCATTTGCTTCATCCCCGATGTAGGCAGAGGCATTTGATACCGCCGCCATGCCCGCAGTTGCCACAGCCAAGCATGAGATCCAACGATGAAGTTTCTCTTTCATATAAAGCCCTTTGGAATCCGAATTGATAGACCTTTAGAGTTCATGTAGACACGAACGAGCAATAGGTTTCCACATCTGGCGGAATTCGTTATGACCAGTTCAGGACCTTCTCTTGATCATCAGGATTCCGTCATCCTGTTCACGCTTTTCAACGACCTGCCACGCGTAAGCCTGCATATGCGGTGGCGGAAAAAGCACGCTGCCCCTTCCGTTTGGACCTGTCACGTAAAGCTGGCAGCACCCCAGCGATGAGGATCGTGTCGGCGGTATCCAGCCGGTCGATCAACGCCTGGTTGAGTTGTGTGTCGGGGTCTTCATCATCGGGCACTTCAGCCAATACGGCGCTGTAGTGCTCGGTCCATGGGGTGCAACTATGCCCTGGTGCCATCTGGGGTATTGCCGCCTAACGAGGAAGGCATCATCTTCGAGCCGTGCGAGTAGACCGGTGCAGTTGTATCGGCTGCGCAAGGAGTTTCGGCATATGTTGTCGACGCTTCAACGCGGATTGAATTCGCGCACTTGACCCGGACGACGACCGTGACAGCCAAGTTCTTGCGATCCACACACGATTCGATTGCCTCCTCGTCGGCATGTGGGTACAGTCGGCAACTGGGCGGCCAGGATGCAACGCATACGTTAGATGCCGCTTAGGGAGGCATGACATGAGCGACAGCTTCACTCGCAGCGGCGAGCTTACGGACATCGCCAGCTACCCGTCCTGGGCGCAGGACATCGTTGCCGAATGCGCCCCGGCTCGCCGACGAGTAGCCGCTCATGAGATCTTCCTCCTGATGCGCGACGCAAAGGTCTCGCCAGCACCGCTCGGCACCTTCTTCGTCGGTGTCTGGCCGGTGATCGAGCAATTCCCGCAATACATGGCGATGAGCCTGCTCAAGGTGCAGTGCGGGCGCGCGCGTGGACATGACCAGGCGCGGCGCTACCTGATCCACAACATCCGCGTGGAGCTCAACCACGCCGATCAGTGGCTCGAGTGGGCGTCCGCCAGCGGCGTGAGCCGCGATGACCTGCTGCATGCATCCGCGCCGGCGGAGACCACGGCACTGTCGCACTGGTGCTGGCACACCTGCGAGCGCGACGCACTGGCAGCCGCCATGGCCGCCACCAACTACGCCATTGAAGGGGTCACCGGCGACTGGTCCGCCCTTGTGTGCTCACGCGACACCTATGAGAACAGCTTCGAGCCCGCTTCGCGCGCCAAGGCCATGAAGTGGCTGAAGCTTCATGCGAAGTACGACGACACGCACCCCTGGCAGGCGCTCGACATCATTTGCACGCTGGTCGGTACGAACCCGAACCGGGGATACCTCGACCTCATACGTTCGCGCATCATGTCGAGCTACGACTACATGCGACTGACACTCGACGCATGCTTGGCCGCGACGGCGGTCCCGGGCCGGGTCCGGTATGCAGCTGGCGAGAGCCACCCTCTGGAGCGCCTGCGCGACTGAAGTGATGACAAAACAGCGCCGGCATTCCTGGCCCGTGGTGGCGGCCTTCGTCGCCGCGATCGGAGTACAGGTGACGCTGACCACGGCAAGTATCGAGGTCCAGTCCGCAGTCCGCGCATATGTCTCTGGCGAAAGCCTCTATTCGAAGGGACAGAAGGACGCGCACATCGGACTTCTCGACTTCATGGACCGTCGGGGCGAAGAGGACTACCGTCGCTTCCTTGACGCGCTTGCCATCCCGCTCGGTGACCAAGCGGCGCGCGAGGCGCTCGAAAAAAACCCCCCGGATCTCGAGGCCGCCCGGCGCGGATTTCTCGCGGGGAGCAACCACCCGGACGATGTAGGCGGCCTCATCTGGTTGTACCGCTGGTTCAGTAACTCACCCCTGATGGTCGAGCCGATTGCAACGTGGAAACGCGGTGACGCGGCAGTCAATGAGATGCGTGCGCTGGCACAGCGCATCCATGACGTTGTGATCGCCGGCAACAGTCGCGCGGCGGAGCTGCCAGCGCTGCGCGCGCAGGTACATGCACAGAATGCGCACCTGACCGAACTGGAGCGCGAGTTTTCCGCGCGGTTGGGTAATGCCTCGCGCTCGGTGCAGCAGTCACTGTTCGTCTTGAACCTCGCAGTCGCCTTCACGCTGAGTCTTGGAGGACTCTGGTTTGTGCGTCAGAGTTTGCGCGCACGCGCCGTGGCCGCGGCCGAGGCCCATCGTCAAGCGCACTCGCTACAACAGCTCATCGATGCGGTTGCCGATGCTGTCATCACCGTCGACATGGAAGGCGACGTGGTGCTCTTCAACCCCGCGGCCGAACGCATCTTCAAACGGCGATCCGACGACGTTGTCGGGCAGCCTTTTGCGGAATTGTTTCCGCCGCGACTGCGCGACTTGTATCAAGGACGTTTGCCGACTGTCGCGGACCGTTCGGCCGCGTCCGGCACGCCGGGCGCGGTATTGGATCTGTCGGGCATGCGAGGAGACGGCGAGGAGTTTCCAATGGAAGCTTCCGTGTCGCGACTCGAAACCGAGCACCAGGGCGTTCTGGTGACCGTGGTGCTGCGCGACGTCAGCGAGCAGCAGGCGGCGCGCCGCGAACGGCAGGCACGCGAAGCCCTGGAAGCCGCCAACCGCGCCAAGACTGAGTTCCTGTCCCGCATGAGCCATGAACTTCGCACGCCGCTCAATGCCGTCCTTGGTTTCGCCGAGTTGCTGGCCACCGATGGGGCGCGGCCACTTCAGCCTCAGCAGTTGTTGCGCGTGGAGTACATCCGCAACGCGGGCGCGCATCTGCTCGCGCTGGTGAGCGACGTGCTGGACATGTCGAGGGTAGAACTCGGAGGCATTGCCCTGTCGCTCGGACCCGTCGACGTGCGTGGCGTCGCCGACGAGGCCGTGGCCGTGGTAACTCAGCTCGCCTTGAGCCGCTGCATCACGCTCGTGAACAAGGTATCGAAAGAGGAGGTGGATGCCGCGGACACCTGTGTGCTTGCGGACAGTGTTCGCCTGCGGCAGGTGCTGATCAACCTGCTGAGCAATGCTTTGAAGTACACCGAACCGCTAGGGCAGGTGGAGCTCTCACTTGAAAGCTCCGAAGACGAGTGCACGTTGCTCGTTTCGGATACGGGCATTGGCATGACCGCCGAGCAGCTCGCCCATCTCTTTGAGCCGTTCAACAGGCTGGGCGCTGAACGCTCAACAGTCGAGGGCACCGGCATTGGTCTCGTGCTCACGCGACACCTGGTGGCGCTGATGGGCGGAAATTTGCAGATTTCAAGCACGGCGGGGCAAGGCACCATCGCACGGGCCAGCTTCCAGCGCGCATCCATGCCGCCCGCTGCAACTGCATCGCGGGGAAGTGCCGCAGTCGCGAAAGCCAAGGCCGCGCAAATCGACGTGCTCTATGCCGAAGACAACGAAGTCAACGTCGAGCTTGTAAGGCAAGTGGCGAGTTTGCGGCCCGGCGTGGCGTTGCGCATAGCCACGAGTGGTGCGCACGCGCTTGAAATGGCGCGGCTCGATCCCCCTGAACTCATGCTGGTCGATATGCATCTGGGCGACATGACGGGGACCGAATTGGCAGCGGCCCTGCGCCGCGACCCAGCGACGGCCGGTATCCGTCTCGTTGCGCTGTCGGCCGATGCACTACCACAGCAGATCAGCGACGCGATCGAGCATGGATTCGAGAGGTACCTGACAAAGCCCATCAACTTCGGCGAACTCCTGCAGGTGCTGGACACGCACATCGCGCAAGAGAGGCGGGAACAAACGGTGGGGTAGATGCCCACTCCAGCAGGTTGATTGCGGCATGGGGCGACAATTTTCAATTGTGGCCATGTCCAACTACCGTCGCGTGCAGAAGCCTCACTCAGATAAAGCCGAGAAGTTGCCGCAGCACGTTCGTTGTTCAAGCACAGTGAAGAGCCGCTCCATGTCCCCAGGCAATCGCTGCGAGGAAATCACCACCAGCCGATGGCCGGCCCGGGTCATCGCCATGTAGAGCTTTCGCGCACGTGCTTCGCGAAGTTCCGCCTGCTCGCCTTCGTTCAGACCGGGACGCACGTTCTCGAAGAACAAAGACTCAATGCCGACCAGGAACACCACACCGCCCTCAAGTCCGGTGGCAGTGTCGACGTAGGCCATCCTGAGATAGTCTTTGCCATAGCCGCATGGCGGTTCCTTCTTCTGGTCTCGCTCGTTGAACCACCACACGCGACCCACTCCGAGCTTTCGTCCAAGCTGACCGTACAGTGCGGCTCTCTGCACGTTGTCGCCATAGATCACGAGCATCGCGGCAAGAGGAAGCGAGCCGTCGGCGCAGGCGCTCTCCACCTCGTTGACGACGCAATCCATGGCATCTTGCGGTGTGTCGGCGTAGATCAGGACAGGCCGCTCACCCTCCTCCATGCCCTCGAAATCCGGCTCCAGGTAGTCCTCGCCATTGCCGCGTCCGAGCGCAGAAAGCAAGCTGCTTGCAGCTTGAAGAATGGCCTTGGTCGTGCGATAGGACTTGCGCAACTTCTTCGTGCGCCCCGCCACTTCGATTCCCACGCTCTTCCAGCTCAGGCGGCGCTTCATGAACCCCTGGTTCGGATCGGCGCACATGAACAAGTTGCCATCGATCTGCATCGACAGCTTGACGACCTGGAACCAGGACGGCGCAAAGAACTGGGCTTCGTCGATCAAGATGTGGCGATACTTCTGCATGCGGGAGTGCCGGTTGCCGGCCGTGCAGATCTCGCGGGGCAGCGCGCTCCACATGCGCAGCCGCGATCGCAGCAGGGCCTCGGTGACGCTTCGGTATACCGCCCACACCTGCAGCCGATCGGCTTGGCGCAGTGCAAACCCGCGACCCGTGCGGCTCGCGGCGAGGTAGCTTGCTTCATCGAGGATCAGGGCTTCGTTGATGAAGTCCATCTCATCAATGAGCTGAGCGTCAGAATGTCTCAGGTCCGGCCATTGATTCCGGTAGTGCCTGACCAGCTCCGGCACCTGTCGGGGCCGCTCGGGCATTTTCGGGTGAGCATTGAACATGCGGCGCCATTGCTGATAAGCCCAGGCGAAAAACGTGTTCACCTCCAGGTTCGCAGGCAGTGCGTTGCGCGTGCGGTGCAATCGTTCCTTGATGTCGGCAACGACCGGAGTGTTGTGTATCAACACGAGCACCCGATCGTCGGGATTCATCTGCGCCAGCAGCAACGCCCGATTCAACGCAATCAAGGTCTTGCCGCTTCCCGCCACCCCATTGACGAGACGAACAAAGAAGTCCTTGGCAGTGGCCGTCTGCTCTGCCGGCGTTTCGAGATCAATCTTCGACGCCCACTCCTGTTCATGGTCGAGAAAGAAGCGGCCCAGCCTGGCGCTGTTGTCGCGCCGGAAGAAGCGTCTCGTCGTGCAGGACGCCGGGATTTCGGCTTCGGGAAAGTAGGCTGCAAGAAGCGATTGCAATGCCTCATCAGAGATCGGAGCGAGCAAGCCTTTGACCAGCTTGGTGCCCAGTTGCCCGAATTGCTCGCGCGATACCAGGCGAACCCCGAAACGTTCGAGGTAATGGGTCTTCACCGTCCGAACCTCGTCCGTTGACCAAGTCCACATGATGACGAGCGACGGGAGCTCGTCCGCGAAGCCCGAGCGCCCTGCCCGCAGTTGCTGCAACCCGGCCAGCCGCCGCTCGAAACTCGCTCGCCTTTCCGACTCGAACAATTGAGACGGGTCTACTTCCGAGAACCCAGTTTCGTCGACCGCCACTGCCAGCCAGCCCTTGGTTCGATACTGGACAAAGAAGTCAGCCACACAGCTTTCAGCTCGAAGCGGACGTCGCACGACATGTTCGTCATCGAAGGTGTTCAGGACGCGCTTGATGTGGAGATTGCGTCCGGAGACCCTGACCCATTCAGGTATGAAAGTGGTCATACCGGAAGGTCGACGCGTCGCAATCGCTGGACAAGGTCGATGTATTGCGCGATCCATCGCCCTAGTGTCGCGTCAAGCCTCAAGTGTCGGTTGATCGCGCCGCTGTCGGAGCGCAGTGCAAGGCGCTCCGACGAGCCATAGCCGTCGCTATGGCGAGGAGGCGCAACGCCGCAATGCGCTTCGAGAGCAAGCGAGCAGCCGACACTTGAGGCTTGACGCGACACTAGCATCTCACCGTGGAGTTCGAACCCCTTGGCCAGAACAGGTCCGATGACGATCAACTTGCTCATCGCTCGGGTAATGGAAACGTTGAGGCGTTCAGGTTGAAAAAAGAACGGGGCGATGGCCTCCAGAAACGCCTCATCCCCGGTCGCCAGCGACAGGATGATGAGTTCTCGTTCCTGTCCCTGCATCCGCTCTACCGTGTCTGCCACCACCTGTCGTGCGGCGGCACGCCCGAATCGCTGTGCCAACAGATTGCGCACGGCACGGCCTTGTGCACGATAAGGCGTAACGACGCCGATGTGGTCAGGCGGCAGCCCTCCTTCCACTGCCGCAACACAGAGTTCAGCAACGAGTTCGGCATCCCTGAAGTTGCGTGTGCGTGCCGTGCGGTCCAGAGTCGGGATGAACACACCACTGACGCTCGGATCGAAGATGGCGGCGAGACGATCCGAAACGTGTGTCAGTGCGAGGCGACGGTCCCGGTTCGAACCTGCAGCGACCAGCTTCATGTCGTAGTAGGTGCGGCTCGGCCACTCGGTGAGCCATTGATTCATGCGGTAGGTTTCGCTCAGCATCACCGTGTGATCGGCCTCCTGCGCGGTCAGGGCAGCAAACACTGACAACGAGTCCCTGGCCAGGACCGACCTCGACAGCATCACCGGAGGGAGCTGCTTGTGGTCGCCAATGAAGATGAATCGCTTGCCTTTGCGCATCGCCATGAGTGCGAGCGGAACGGTGATCTGGCTGGCTTCGTCAAATAGAACGGTGTCAAATTCGTAGCCCGCCAAACGCGATGTGCAAGTGGCGAATGGCGTGGCGCCGACCACGTAGCCACTGCTCGGACGGCTCTCCCAGGCGCCAAGGCTCGGGCAACACTCGACTCCGTCATCCAGACCCTTGCGTTGAGTGCCCCGCCCGACCTTGACCGTCGGCACGCCCTGCGCATGAATCTTGTTCAACGCATTGTTGATGGCCATGTGCGTGTGCGAGGTCATCAGCAATCGTTCGCCTCGCTCCACCATCAAGCGCGCAATGAGCGCGAGCACGCGGGTCTTGCCAGTCCCAGGGGGACCTTGAATGCACGCGACCTGTTCTGCACCAAATGCAAGTCCGACAGCCTCGGCTTGTTTGGAGTTGAAGCTTTCGGCACGGGCGATCCTTTCGCCATCGATGCAGTCCCGATCGTCGAAGGTGATCGGAAGGCCGCCACCCAACAGCGGCAACACCACGTCGCGGCCGATTTGCGATGTCGAAATCTCCTCGATAGTTCGTTCGTAATAAGAGGTGAGGTCGATTGCATCCGGGTCCGCATAGGCACGGCCACGGGAATACGCCTCCAGCACAGCGGGAACGCGGTGGCCGCGCAGCAACCACCGGTCGTCCTCTTCGATCTCAAAGGACAAGCCTCGTCCAAGCTGCGCGCCCATCGGACTGCCTTCGTGCAGGACCATCAGGTCGCCTTCACGAAATCGCGATTCGCCGTCGTCAGGGTAGGCCCATAAGGTCGACGGATCTTCACCGCGCTCCAGGCGCACAAAGCCTTGCGAGTCGCCTTTCTCCAGTTTCTCAGCGAGAGGACGTTCCCAGACTTCGAGAAGCCTGTGGTTGTTGGCTTGCTGTTCGTCGCGGACAAATGTCAGCAGGTCTGCGAGGAGTTGCCTGTGGTCGCCAGACACTTCGATGGATCTCCAATGGGATGTTTGTCTTGCCTAGTGTCGCGTCAAGCCTCAAGTGTCGGTTGATCGCGCCGCTATCGGAGCGCAGTGCAAGGCGCGCCGACGAGCCATAGCCGTGCTATTGCGAGGAGGCGCAACGCCGCAATGCGCTTCGAGAGCAAGCGAGCAGCCGACACTTGAGGCTTGACGCGACACCAGTTCCTCCTGGACAGCGGCCTTCGGAATGTAGCGCCGACTGATCAGCCTCATCGGGTCAGAGGCGGAGAGCTTTTCGAGCGTGCACGAGCAGCACGTCAAAAGGCGCCTGATCTAGGCCGAGGTCTAGGCGCAAAGCGCAGCCATAGCTCGGGCTATGGCGAGCATTTGCAACGACGAGCAGGGGCGTTTTGGCGTGATGAGCGGGCATGATCGAAATACTTTCAGCCTCTCAGCCAGAACAGCAAGGCAATCAGCACCGCAGCGCCGGCGATCCACATCCATGTCTTGCTGGCAGCAGGCTCCACGGATGCAAGTTCGTTGGGAACGGCAGATTCAACAGCAGGCGCTTGCGCTGGTCGCAAGCGCGCGTCGAACGCAGCAAAGAAATCCTCGGCGATCTTTCCCGCCGCCGCATCGATGAGGCGCGCGCCGACCTGGGCCATCTTGCCGCCGACTTGCGCTTGCGCCGAATAACGCAATCGAGTCTGGTCTTCGCCATCTTTCGACAGAGACACGTCGGCAGACCCCTTGCCGAAGCCAGCCACGCCCCCTTGCCCGTCGAAGTTGATGGTGTAGGTGTGCGGCGCATGCACGTTCGTCATCTTGAGCGTGCCCTTGAATCGCGCATTGACCGGCCCGACTTTCACGGCCACCACGGCTGCGAAGGCATCGGGTTCGGTGCGCTCCAGCGACTCGCATCCGGCAATGCATTGCTTCAGGATCTCCGGATCGTTCAATGCCGCCCACGTTGCAAGCAAGGGCGCAGGGATCAATCGTTCACCGGTCAGTTCCATGAGGCATCAATCCAGAAGAGTCGAAGGAAGCGAAGCGCCCATGCGCAATGCCCGGCCAAGGTCGGCCAGGCTTGCAAGGTTGTGCACAGGCAGGAAGCGGTCCACATGCGGCAAGAGCGCACGCACGCCGGCAGCACGAGGCTCGAAGTCGTCGTAGCGCAGCAAAGGATTGAGCCAGACGATGCTGTGCGCCGCGCGGTGCAGCTTGGCAGCGGCGCAGGCAAGATCACCATGGTCGTCCCTGTCCAGCCCGTCGGTCATCAAGAGCACTGCGGCGCTTGAGCCGAGCACGCGGCGAGCCCACAGCCGATTGAATTCATCCAGGCACGATGCGATTCGCGTGCCGCCCTTCCAGTCCTTCACCTGCTCTTCGGCAAGCCTGAGCGCCACATCGGGATCGCGGTCTCTCAGGCAACGCGTGATGTGGGTGAGGCGCGTCCCGAAGGTGAAGGTGTGGACATTCAGATGGCGTCGTGTGAGACCGTGCACGTAGTGCAGCAGCAAGCGTGCATAGCGCTCCATGGAACCGGAGATGTCGAGCAGCACCACGATGGCGGGCAACTCGCAGCGCGGCCGCGTGCAGGCGGGCCTCAGGGTCTGCGGCTGTCGCGCCATGCGCAGCATCGTCGCGCGCAGGTCGAGCGCGCCGCGCGATGCCGATTCGTGCCGACGTCTGCGAACCGGTGACACCGGCAGCGGCAGTTGTTCGGCGAGCTTCTTGGCGAGTTCAAACTCGTCGGCGGTCATGGCTTCGAAGTCGGCGTGTTGCAGACGTTCGCGATCGGAAAAGGTGAACGTGGTGTCGAACTGCAGTTCTTCGTTGGCAGTCGAGTTTGCAGGGTTGTTGGGTACTTGTGCTTCACGTGGCGCAGACAAGGCGTCGGCGAGACGATTCGAGCGCGGGGAGTTCGGCCTGTCGCCACGGCCGTTGATCTTGGGCAACAGCTGAAGCATCAACTGTTCGAGCAACTTCGGATCGCGCCAGAACGCTTCGAAGGCGGCGTCGAACAAGACCTGTTGTTCATGCCGGTCGAGCATCACCGAGCTGAGTGCGGCGTGCACGTCCTCGCGCCGATCGAGCCCGACGCACTCGACGGCAGCCATGGCCGCGATCACGCGGTCGGGGCCGATGGGCATGCCCGCGTCGCGCAGTACGCGGGCGAAATGGACGATGTTATCGGCCAGCATACCAATAGCGTCGCAAGTAACGCCTCAGAAATTTGATTTATGGGATCCCACCAGACCGTTCCAGGCTATTCCCCCTCCCTCTGGGAGAGGGCTGGGGTGAGGGCGACGGCGGTCGTGCAAGCAAGGCCTTGGATAGTAACGGCCGCAGCCCTCACCCCAACCCTCTCCCAGAGGGAGAGGGAGCAAAGCCTGCGAAGCGGAACTCCGAAGAAAGAGGCTTTACTTGTGGCACGCATAGT
>Ga0207678_10000528_pt1 | contig 34770 bp, 31 predicted proteins | sample KBSC63metaG_FD_184319 | JGI IMG/M metagenome (GOLD analysis project Ga0207678, IMG submission 184319) | Corn rhizosphere microbial communities from Kellogg Biological Station, Michigan, USA - KBS C6-3 metaG (SPAdes) (version 2) | ecosystem: Host-associated > Plants > Roots > Rhizosphere > Soil ... | reverse complement strand
AATTCTCGCCTTCGACGATGGTTCCTCGGATGAGACTGCCGCGCTGATCGCGGCGCAGGGCGATCTGGTGACGTTGCTGCGCGGTCCGGGCCGCAGCGGCAAGGCGCATGGCATGAAGCTGCTGGCGGCGCGGGCGAAGGGCAATGTGCTGATCTTCACCGACGCCAATGTGACGCTGGACGCCGATGCGATTGAGAATCTGCTGGCGCGTTATGCCGATCCGGAGATCGGTGGCGTGCTGGGGTCGCTGCACTATATGGGCGATGGGGACAGCGCCACAGCTTCGGTCGGGTCGCTCTACTGGCGGATCGAGGAACGGTTGAAAGACGAGGAATCGCGCACCGGCAATGTGCTGGGGGCCGACGGCTCGATCTTCTCCATCAGGCGCGCGCTTTATCCGGAATTCCCTGACAGCGTGCTGGACGATCTGACCGTGTCGATGGCGGTCGTCTTCGCGGGCAAGCGGCTGGTGAAAGCGAAGGACGTGATCGCCCGCGAAAGGCTGGTGGCAGCGCGCGGTGACGAATATCGCCGCAAGGTCCGCATCGCTGCCCGCGCCTGGCATACCCACAGCCATTTGCGGCCGCAATTACGACGGATGCGCGCGATCGACAGGTTCAAATATGCCTCGCGCAAGATCGTGCGGTGGTTTGGCGGGATCTTTATCCTGACGGGCATCGTTGCGGCGGGAACGTTGGCGATGCGGATTTCGCCGACGCTCTACATGGTCTGCGGTCTGGCTGGCGTGTTCATCCTGTGGCGGGGGCTGCGTTCCAGGGGCGGACCGTTTGCGGCGATAGTGGATATCGTGATCGCCTATTTCGCGACATTGCAGGGCGTCGTGAAGGCGATGACGGGGCGTACCGTGACGATCTGGAATCCAGCCAAGTCGCGCTGATCGGTGCTTCCCCGCCCATTGGTGCGTCCTGCGGACGACGGGCCAAAGGATCAGCAGCGCACGGAATGAATCGCTCGCCAAAATGGCGGCATATTGTATAGGCCGGTGCCAACTGCTTTTTGGAGCCAAGGCGTGATCACTTTCCAGCGGGTGGCGAAAGCCGCCGGCAAGCATCTGACCCGCAGCCTGTTGGCCGTGCGCAGGGCTCTGGGCGCGCGGGCGAACCGGGGCTGCCCGGCCTGCGGGCAGGCGGTGGTGGGATTTTTCCGTTATGGTGACAATGCCGAATGGGGATGTCCGAACTGCGGCGCTTCCCCGCGCGAACGGCTGATGAACCATCTGATCGCGGGCCATGTGCTGACCGTGCCGGAACAGGGCGCCGTGCTGCACATGGCGCCCAATGAAGGCAGTCTGGTGCGCCGCTTTTCCACCGCCGCCGATTATACGCCGGCGGATCTCGATCCCGGCCGCTACCATGTGCCGAACATGCAGCGCGTCGACCTGATGGCGCTTGATGCCAGCGATCGCTACGACCTCTTCTACGCCAGCCATGTGATGGAGCATGTTCCCGACGATCATGCCGTGCTGCGCAACATCCATCGCGCGCTGAAGCCCGGTGGAGAAGCCTGGTTGATCGTGCCATTATGGGACAGGCCGACCGAGGACGGCAGCTTCGACATGCCGCCGCGCGAACGCGAGCGGCGTTTTGGCCAGTGGGACCATGTGCGGCAATATGGCCTGGATTTTGCCGACCGCATCCGGGGCGCGGGCTTTGATCTGGAGGAGATCGACGCCAGCGCCATCGATGCTGATACGCGGCATTTTTATGCACTGGACGACCGGCTGTTCCGCGCCCGCAAGCCGCTCGCGACCGGCGCCCGGTGAGCATGCCGCCCGGCAGCGCGCTCGCCCGGATGGAGGGGTCGGCGCGCATCCTTGCCCTTATCAAGCTGGCCAATGTCGGGCTGACGCTGGTCTGGGGCTTTGCCGTCACCTATGTCTTCGTGCGCGCCCTGCCTCTGCGTGAGTTCCAGTCCTTCCTGCTGCTGGTCGCGTTCGGCAATTTCACCATTTCCGCCGAGTTCGGCCTCACCAGCATCATCTATGCCCGCCTGCGCCGGCATTGGCTGGGCTTGGGTCAGGATGAGGCGGGGGGCTTCCGCCTGGAGGAAATGGGCGTCCTGTTCCTTTTCCTTGGCCTGCTGATCCTCGGCGGTTTCGCGATTTTGCTGGTCGCGCTGGCGATCGGCGGATTGCACACGGGCATGCCGCTGCTTTTCCTGCTCTTCTTCCTGTCGGCCTGTCTCAACCTGCCCGCGCTGCTCGCCAAAAGGGCGCTTGCGGCGGTGGACGGCAATTTCCTCTGGGAAGCGCTGGATTGCCTGCGCCGGGTGATGACCATCGCGCTGCTGCTGTTCATCCTGCAAGGACTGGACCCGCGTGCCTCTGTCGCTCTGCAACTTTGCGTCAGTATGGTGGTGATCGGCTATGCCATCGCCCTGGTGCATCGCCGCCTCGGCATGGAGAGGCGGCACTGGCTGTCCTTCGGGGTCGGTGGCGGCCATGTCAGGCGCCATTATCTGCGGGACATCGGCGCCTCGGCCGCCTTCACCATTTCCGAAATCCTCGCCTATAACGCGCCTTATTTCACCATCGCCGCCGCAACCCATGATGCACGGCCGATGCTGGTCTTCGACTTCTTCTTCAAGATGTCGCGTTCCCTTTCCATGCTGGTCAGGGCGACCGTGGAGGCCGCATTACCCCGCATCACCCGCGCCTTTCATGCGGGGGAGACAGGTCGCCTGCGACAGTTGATGGTGCGGGCGCTCGGGGTGGCATTCTTCTTTGCGTTCGGTGCTTCGGCGGCCTTGCTCCTGCTGGGCGAATGGTTGTTCGCAAAGCTGTTCGATGGCCGCGCGTCGATCGACCGGGTCGAACTGCTGCTGATCGGCGGCGCGCTGCTGGCGCTCGCCCTGATCTGCGTGTCTGTCTATGTGCAAGGCGCGCTGGGGCGGTTCACGCTGCTGCTTGGCCGGTCCTTGCCCTTCCTCGCCGGTTCGCTGCTCAGCGTGCCGCTGGCCAGGATATTCGCGCCGGAACGGTTCGACCTACTGTTCCTGATCCTCTACACGCTGACCCTGTTTGTCGCCGCGTTCATCCACGGCCTTTCCCTGCGGCATCTGGTAGGGAAGCGCGCATGAAGGTCGCGATGTGCGATCCGTCGCTTTTCACTGGACGCTATGACGACAGTCTTTGCGCGGCGCTGGCGGCGGCTGGCATGGACGTAGCCCTCCTTGGCCGTCCGATGCGGGCCACGGATGCGATTGCGCCGAACGGCTATCGTTACGAGCCGCGCTTTTTCCGTCGGAGCGAAGCTCTGCGCCTGCGCATGGGGGAAGGGCAGGCCTTCCGCCTGCTCAAGGCGGCGGAATATGGGCTGAGCTGCATGCTGGGCGACCTGACGCCGCTGACGCGTGCGGATGTCGCGCATATGCAATGGCTGCCGCTCGCGCCTGCCGACAGGATCATGCTGCGGCGGTTGAAGGGCGGCACGGCACTGGTTCACACCGTGCATAATGCCGATGCCTATCATGCCGATGCCGGGGTGCAGGGCAGGGGGTATCGCGGCTTGCTCGACATGTTCGATGCACTGATCGTGCACGGGGGAACGACCAGGGAGGCGCTGGAACGCCAAGGTGTCGATCCCCGACGCATCCATATGACGCCGCACCCGCCGATGCGACTGGCAACGGCCGGGCCGCAGGATCTGGCGCAAGTACCGGACCCGGTTCTGCCGCGCCTGCTCTTTTTCGGGACTATCCGGCCGTATAAAGGCGTCGACCTGCTGCTGGAGGCGTGCCTGTCGCTCTGGCGCGCAGGGCATGGTTTCGAACTGGTGCTGGCGGGCAAGCCCTTCATGGACATCGCCCCATTGCTGGACAGCGTCCACGCTGCGGGCTTTGGCGACCGACTGATCCTCGATCTCGGCTTTCTTGCCGAACAGCGGCTCGACGCGCATATGAAAAAGGCGGACATATTGGTCTTCCCCTATCGAGATATCGACAGCAGCGGCGCTTTCCTGTCGGCCCTGCACCATGGCAAGGCGATGGTCACGTCCGACGCCGGCATGTTCGCCAGCCTGCCGGAGGAAGTGGCCGTCAGAAGCCCGGCCGGCAATGCGCGCGCCCTTGCGCAAGCCCTCTTGCCCCTCGTAGAAAGCGCGACCATCAGGCAGGCTTTGGGTGCGCAGGCGCGCAACTATGGAGATTCAATGGGCAATTGGAAGGACATGGCCCTGGCCACCATCGCCATCTACCGTAGCGTGACCGGGAAATGAGCCGCTATATCCGGGAACTGCGTGATCGGGCGCTGGCGGTGCGGCTGGCGCTGGCAGGGCGGGTGCATCAATATCCGGAAATTCAGGCGCTGCGCCGTTTCCTGGGCGCCTTTGCCGTGGATTGCGTGTTCGACGTGGGCGCCAATCGTGGTCAATATGCCACGATGCTGCGCAAGGATGCGGGCTTCGGTGGCACGATATTGTCCTTTGAGCCCAATCCCGAGATATTTTCCGAACTGGAGCGGAATGCGACATCCGACCGACAATGGCATGTGTTCAACATGGCCCTGTCGGATTTCGATGGCATGGCCAGCTTCAACATCATGGCGGCCGACCAGTTCAGTTCGCTCAGGAAGCCGGCGGGGGAGCAGGACGCTGTTTTCGCCGACCGCAACAGGGTGACGCGCACGGTCGACATGCAATGTCGCCGGTTGGACAGCCTGCTGCCGGAACTGAAACGCGCCCATGGCTTTGCCCGACCCTTTCTGAAGATGGATACCCAGGGACATGACCTGTCCGTCTGTGAAGGTGCGGGCGAAGTGCTTCGCGACATGGCTGGCGTGCAGACGGAACTCGGCGTCCGGCCGATCTATGAGGGTGGCACCAGCTATCGCGCGATGATCGACTGGGTGGCCGAGCGCGGCTTCCTCCCCTCCGCCTTCTTCGCCAACAACAAGGGGCATTTTCCCCTTCTGGTCGAGATGGACGGGATTTTCGTCAACCAGGCGCTGTTGCCGCGGGAAGGCTGATGGTCGTTCCCGCGCGCCCGGTCAGTGCCACTCGCCTGCTCCTTGCGGGGGCGATCGGGCTGACGCTTTGGCTGGGCGCAACGTTCCTCTGGCATGTGACCTACAGGCAGGGGATCAGCCTGGCGGTCATCCTGTTCCTCGACCAGGATTTTCCGGCGCTTCTTGGCGCGTTGCTGCTGCTGACGCTGGCCGCGCCCTTTGCGGAGGGTCTGGGCTGGCGCCTGCCACTGCCGCGCGCCCGGACAATGGTGCCGCTGGTGCTGGTATTCGGTCTGGTGGCATGGGCGGGCCACTACTGGCTGTTCCAGGACTATTCCATTTCCCGCGACGAGGAGGTCGCCCGCTTCGCCGCCGCCTATATGCGGGAGGGTTTCCTGGCCCGCCCGATCCCGATGGAGTGGGAGGCCTATCGCCGGGCGATCATGCCCGAATTCTTCTCTCCCTTTGGCGCGGCGGATTATTGGACGGCGGCCTATCTGCCGGTGAACAGCGCGATCCAGGCCTTGTTCTGGCAGTTGGGCGACCCCAATCTGGCCGGGCCGGTGCTGCTGATGGCCGGGCTGTTCGCGTTGTGGCGGGTGGCGCTGCACCTCTTCCCGGACAGGCCCGACGCGGTCTGGGTGACGATGCTGCTGGCGCTGTCGTCGGCTCAGCTGTGGGTCACGGCGATGACGCCCTACGCCATGACCGGGCATTTCGCGCTCAACATGATCTGGCTGGCGCTGGTGCTGCGCGGCGGGCCGATCGGCCATCTGAGCGCGGGCGCGGTCGCCCTGATCGCGGCAGGCCTGCATCAATGGCACTTCCCGCCGATCTTCATCGCGCCCTTCATTCTCTGGATGCTGCTGGGCAAGCGGTGGAAGGTCGCGATATTCCACATCCTTGTGTTGGCGGCCATCGTCATCGTCTGGGCGAAGCTCTGGCCCGCCTTCCTGACCCATGTGTTGGGGCAACCCACCGACGTGCGCCCTTCTGCGGGCGTGGCGGACAAGGTGGGCAGCCTGTTCGAACGGCTGGGCGACCGCTGGCAGCCGCTGGTGAATCTCAGCCGTTTCGCCGCCTGGAACAATATATTGATGGTGCCGCTCGCCACTCTGGGCGTGTTCGCAATGCGCTGGCGCAAGGCGATCCGGGGGCAGGAGATCGCGCTGCCGTTGGCGCTGGGCTGCTTTGCGGGATGCGCGCTCGCCCTGGCGCAGGGCTATGGCTGGGGCTATCGCTATGCCCACGGCTTCATCGGGCCCTTCTGCCTGCTGGCGGGCCTTGGCTGGGCGCGCTTCCGTACCGGCGCCCTGCGACCCATATTCGTGGGAACGGCCTTGGCCTTGCTCAGCAGCGCTTTTCTGGTGTGGCGGACGCACAGCTTCGTTGCGCCCTATGCGGCAAGCCACAGGATGATCGACGCATCCAGGGCCGACGTCGTGTTGGTCGATCCGCGCGGCGGGCTTTATGTGACCGACCTGGTGCGAGGACGCAACGGCGTACCGGGCAAGCCGATGGTGATGAACCTGGGCATGCTGACGCTTGAGCAGGTCGACAGTCTCTGCAGGAATTATGTGGTGGAGTTGTTCGATCGCGCTGAGTTTCGGCCGCTTGGCGTGCCGTTGGCACGCTGGAATCTCGGACGCATGGACGCGCTGCGCGCGCATATGAAGGAAGAGGGATGCGACAAGCCGGTGCAGCCGCCTCTGCCGGAGACGGAGGATGAGGCGTTCAACGCGGCGGGAGATGTGTTGTAAGGGCGATGCGTGCCCGTGGCCGGGCGCGCTGTTTGCAACGGCAGGCTACTGCCCCTTCACATAGACCCGCTTGCCGCCGATCCAGGTTTCAAGCACCTGTGTTCCACGAATTTCAGCCGGACTGGACGCGGAGATATCCCGGTCGATCAGCAGGAAGTCAGCCCGCTGTCCCGGCACCAGACTGCCGAAGCGCTTTTCCGCAAAGCCCGCATAGGCCGCCGTCCTGGTGAACCCGTCCAGCGCAGCCTCGAAGCTCACCCGCTGCTCCGGCATCCAGCCGCCCGCTGGCTGGCCCGACGCATCCTCCCGAGTCATGGCGGCGGCGATGCCGGGGAAGGGATTGGGACTTTCCACCGGGACGTCCGACCCGAAGGCAAGCGGCACGCGATTGTCCAGCATCGCTTTCCAGGCATAGGCGCCTTTCAACCGCGCCTCTCCCAGTCGCGCCGTGGCCATGCGCCAGTCAGAGGTCTGATGGATCGGCTGCATCGATGCGACAATGCCATATTGGCCGAAGCGCGGCAGTTCGGCCGGGTCGACGATCTGCGCATGTTCGATGCGCCAGCGCCGGTCGCCCTTGTAGGTTTCGCTGAGTTCCTGCACCGCATCCAGCACTTCGCTGTTGGCCGCGTCGCCGATGGCGTGGACCGCGATCTGGAAATTGTCCATCGCCGCCCGGCTCATGATGTTGCGAAGCTGGGTCGACGGGATCATCGGCAGGCCACGCTGCCCCGGCGCATCGGCATAGTCGGCCTTGAGCCAGGCCCCCCGCGATCCGAGCGCGCCGTCCAGGATCAGTTTGATCCCCCCCATGCGCAAATGGTCGTCATAGAGCCAGGGCGTCGGCTCCGGTCCGGCGATCAGCACCATATTCTCAAGGCCGAGCGCATAGGACATGATCCGCACCCGCAATGCGCCGCGGTCCGCTGAACGGCGAAAGGCCTGCCAGTCGTCGATGCCGGTGCCCATGTCGGCAATGCTGGTGATGCCTTGCCGCAGCAATGCTTGCTGCGCCTTTTCCAGCGCGATGTCGCGGTCCTTGGGCGCCGGGGGAGGCACGACCCGCGTGATCAGGTCCATCGCCTTGTCGACGAATACGCCCGCTGGCTTCCCTGCGGCCATTTCGATCCGCCCGCCGGCGGGCGCCTTGGTCGCGGCGGAGACGGCCGCCGCCTTGATCGCCAGCGAATTGGCCCAGCCCGCATGTCCGTCTATCCGTTCCAGCCAGACCGGAACGTCGCTGACGGCGGCGTCCAGCTCTGCCGCCGTCGGAAAGCGGCCCAAGCCCCAAAGTTCCTGATTCCAGCCCGTGCCGATGATCCATTTCCGGCCGCTATTGGCGGCGGCATAGGCCCTGATCTTCGCCTGCGCCTCCGCGAGTGATTTCGTGTCTGACAGGTCCAGGGTGATCAGCGACAGGCCGTAACCCATCACATGCCCATGCGCGTCGATCAGGCCGGGGATCAGCGTCTTCCCGCCGGCATCCAGCTTGAAGTCGGGACGACTGGGCTGGGGCTGCTCCGGCTCGTTCTTCTTCCGCTTCCGGGGGCGCGGCTGCTCCGGTTCCTGATAGCGGTCGGGAAGCAGCTTATCCACCTTGCCCTCATCGTCGATGGTAAGCGCCCTGAAGCGGACGACATGGCCATTGGCATCCAGCGCGATGCCGTTGACATTGTCGATGATGCCGGAGGCCAGGGCAGGGAAGGGCAGGGCCAGGGCAACAGCGATTGCGATGCCGGATCGCTTGGCGCCGGGTCGTTTTTTTCTGGGGGCAGGCGCAGAGCCGGCAACGTTGCCGGTCATGCCCGCGTGATCCGCCGCACGAGCGCGCTGGTGTCCTGACGATGGCCGCCCATCGCCTGCACATCAGCGTAGAATTGGTCAATCAGCGCGGTCACCGGCAGGGTGGCGCCATTGGCCCGCGCTTCCTCCAGCGCCAGCCCCAGATCCTTGCGCATCCAATCCACTGCAAAGCCGAAATCGAAACTGTCCGCCGCCATCGTCTTCCAATGCTTGTCCATCTGCCAGCTTTGCGCCGCCCCGCCGGAAATCGCTTCGAACAGCTTGTCCAAGTCGAGTTCCGCCGCCTGCGCGAACCGCAGCGCCTCGGCCAGGCCCTGCACAACGCCGGCAATGCAGATCTGGTTCACCATCTTGGCGGTCTGCCCGGCGCCCGCGCGCCCGACATGGACGATGCGGGTGGTATAGGCCTGCATCACGATCTTCGCCGCAGCCACTGCCGGCTCGCTGCCGCCGCACATGATGGCCAGGCGGCCGCTTTCGGCCCCCGCCTGGCCGCCCGTGACCGGTGCATCGACGCAATGCAGCCCCCGGCTCTCCCCCTCCACGAACAATTGCCGGGCGATCCGTGCCGAAACCGTCGTATGATCGATGAACAGGCCGCCCGGCTTCATGGAACGAAAGGCGCCATCCCGGCCCAGGGTGATCTGGCTAAGATCATCATCGGTGCCGACGCAGCTGATGACGATCTCCGCATCCTCGGCCGCCTTGGCTGGGTTGACCGCGACCGCCCCGCCAAAGGCCTCGGCCCAGCGCTTCGCCTTGCCGATGGAACGGTTGTAGACGGTGAGCTCATGCCCCGCCTTCGCCAGATGCCCAGCAATCGGGCCGCCCATGACGCCCAGGCCGATAAACGCGATTTTAGCCATATGCCTCGATCAGTTGTATGCGCGCCCGCAAGCCATAAGCAGAGTTTTCGGTCAGTGCCAGTTCCTTCCGAAGCAATTTTAAGCTAGGTGGCGCGCCATGAACACGCTGACCAAGATCGAGAACGCCGTGCCGCTGCCCATTTCCGTCGACGACATCCTCGCGGCGCGGGTGCGAATTTCCGGTTCCGTCGTGCACACGCCGACGTTGATCAGCCAGACGCTGTCGGCCATGTTCGGCTGCAAGGTGTATCTGAAGTTCGAAAATCTCCAGTTCACCGCCGCCTATAAGGAACGGGGCGCGCTCAACCGGCTGCTGCAGTTGGACGAGGCGGCGAAGAAGAAGGGCGTGATTGCCGCCTCTGCGGGTAATCATGCGCAGGGTCTTGCCTATCATGGCAAGCGGCTGGGCGTGCCGGTCACCATCGTCATGCCCAACACGACGCCCACGGTGAAGGTCACGCAGACGCAGGGTCATGGCGCTACGGTGGTCCAATTTGGCGAGAAGTTCGATGATGCCTATGCCCATGCCCGGCTGCTTGAGGTGGAACAGGGCCTGACCTTCATCCATCCCTTCGACGAGCCGGACATCATGGCCGGACAGGGGACGGTCGCGCTGGAAATGCTGGAAGATGTGCCGGAGATTGACACGCTGATCGTGCCCATCGGCGGCGGCGGCCTGTTTTCAGGCGTGGCGACGGCGGCCAAGGCGATGAAGGCGGATATCAGGATCTATGGTGTGCAGGCGGAACTTTATCCGTCGATGTACGACCATATCAAGGGTGCGAACCTGCCCTGCGACGGCGATACGCTGGCGGAGGGCATTGCCGTCAAGGAACCGGGCGAACTCACACGCCGCTTCGTCGAGCGGCTGGCTGATGACGTCCTGCTGGTCAGTGAGCGCCATTTGGAGGAAGCGGTCAGCCTGCTGCTGCAGATCGAGAAGACGGTGGTGGAGGGTGCGGGCGCCGCTGGTCTCGCGGCGCTGCTGACCCACAAGGAGTTGTTCGCGGGGCGCAGCGTCGGGCTGATCCTGACCGGAGGCAATATCGACACGCGACTGCTGGCCAATGTGCTGCTGCGCGATCTGGCGCGGTCGGGGCGGCTGGCGCGGCTGCGCATCATCCTTCAGGATCGGCCGGGCGCATTGTTCCATGTGGCGCGCATCTTCGATCAGGAAGCGGTCAATATTCTCGAACTGTCGCACCAGCGGATCTTCACCAATCTGCCGGCCAAGGGACTCAGCCTGGACGTGGAATGCGAGACGCGGGATGGCGCCCATTTGGAACGCCTGATCGCGGCCCTGCGCGAAGTGGGCTATGAGGTCGCGCCAATCGAGGTCGCCTGACGTCCGACATCGGCCATTTCCGGGCCATCCCGTGGAGCCTCTGCCTCTTATCTGCCGCTTAACCAATTTTCGTGGTAAATAAACTTTTCACAGCGGCCCGCGAACGGCATAGTCGCCTCATGAATCAGGGGTCGGGCAACGCTGTGGGGGAGATGCGGTTGTGAGTGCGCCTTTCCGCTTTCCGCGTTTTTTCGTCACCAATCCCAGTCCCTGTCCCTATCTGCCCGGCAAAAACGAGCGGAAGGTATTTACCGAACTGAACGGCGACAATGCGTCCGAACTGAACGACGCCCTTGGCAGGATCGGTTTCCGCCGCAGCCAGAACGTTGCTTATCGCCCCAGTTGCGCGGATTGTTCCGCCTGCGTATCGGTACGTGTGGTCGCTGGCGAATTCGAACCCAACGCTACCCAGCGCAAGTTGCTGCGGCGGAATGAAGACCTGGTCATCACGGCTTGCAAGCCGTGGTCGACAGAGGAGCAGTTCGAATTGCTTCAGCGCTATTTGCGTGCCCGCCATCCTGGCGGCGGCATGACCGAAATGGACGAGATGGATTTCGCGGACATGGTCGAACAGACCCCGGTCGAAAGCCATGTCATCGAATATCGCGAGCCTGGAAAAAATGGTCGGCCCGGCAAGCTGATCGGCGCCTGCCTCACCGATCGGCAGGGTGACGGTCTCTCCATGATCTACAGCTTCTTCGATACGGAACTGGAGCATCGCAAGGGGCTGGGCAATTTCATCATCATGGACCATATCCTGCGTGCGGCCAAGGCCGGCCTGCCCTATGTCTATCTGGGATATTGGGTCGAAGGATCGCAGCGGATGCAGTACAAGATCCGCTATCGCCCGCTGGAACGGTTGAGCCGCAACGGCTGGACCCGTTTCGATCCGGAGCAGCAGGTGCAGGCAACCCGGCAGGCAGAGAGCCGGGACGAACCGGCCTTGCCTCGCGAACTGGCGGCGATCTTCCGCAAATAAGGCCGCGTCGATTCCGCCTTGGATCATAAGGGCGGGTTGCGCCCTTCTCTGATCGGTGGAGGGTCATGCCATTGTGGATCATCATGCGTTACGGCGTTGGAAAGCTTATTTAACTTTTTCCGGTACTGATCGCTGATGGATTGCGGAAATGGCGATGGGTCAGGATCGGTAGATGGACCGTTTTGCTGATCGCAGATTTGGCGAATTCGCTTCTGAACTGGCTCCGAACGGGCTGGAATGGGAGGGATTTCACTATCGTAATGAACTCCTGTTCTCGCCGGTCTTTGGGCGCGTCTCGCCGCCGCTGATTCGGTGGATCGCTGACTGTCGCGGACGCATATTGTCCCGGGAGATCATGTCGGACCTCTTCGCCCGCCATTTTTCCTGCGACATCATGGGCAAGGGTTGGCGCGCCATATTGGCCAAGGCCGACTGGCGGGCCTTGGCGGAAGCGGCCAACCGCTCCGTGCAGCCCGATCCTGTCCTGGTGCGGATGCACACCCGTATCGGCGAGACGCGATCGGGCCTCGTGCGCATGACGTTGGTCCAGGAACCTGACGAAGCGCCGCTCTGGTACGGAACGATCGAGGATGTGGACGAGCGTTACGACGGTGAACGGCGGGCGCTCGCGGATGCGTTGGCGGAAAGCCGCCAGCATTACCGCTGGTCGGTCGAGCTAAGTCCGCAGGTCCCCTGGACCGCAACGGTCACGGGCGAGATCGATGAGGTTGGACCCCGCTGGCAGGAACTGACCGGGATGCCGCCGGAGCATGCACGGGGCCGGGGGTGGATCGACTCGCTGCATCCGGACGATGTCGAGCGGACATTGGCCGTCTGGACCGAAAGACTGCATACTGGCGATCCCCTCGACGTGGACTATCGGCTGCGCCTGAGCGACGGAAGCTATCGCTGGATGCGGGCGCGCGCTTCGGCGCGGCGCGACGCGAAGGGCAGGGTCGTGCGCTGGTACGGCACGCTGGAAGATATTCACGCGCAGAAAATGGCGCAGCGCGAACTGGCCGACAGCGAGGAGCGATTCCGCCTGGCGGTGCAGTCGGCGCGTCTTGGCATATGGGATTTCGACGCCGTCGCCGGGACGCGGACTTGGTCGCGGGAATTCCGGACGATGCTTGGCCTGTCCGACACTGAGCCGGCGACGAGTGAACTCGCATTGCGGCTGGTCCATCCGGAGGATCGTCCGCGCCTTGCCGCGATGCTGGACGCAGTTGCGAGCGAGCACATGCCGCCTCATTTCGAAGCCACGTTAAGGGTGCACAGGGCGGATACCGGCGCCTTGCGATGGATCAAGAGCGTCGGATGGAGCAGTTTTTCGGATTGCGGAAAGCCGCTGCGCGTCATCGTCACGTTTCAGGACGTGACGGAGGAAAGGAACAGCGAGGAACGCATACGCTGGGCCGCCACCCATGATCCCATGACGCACATGCCCAACCGGGCGCTGTGGCAGACGACATTGGAGGAAATGACCGAGCAGGCGCGCCGGACAGGCGAGAGCTTCGGTCTGATCCTGGTCGATATCGACGATCTGAAGCGGACCAACGACACGCTCGGCCATGACGCGGGCGACGCGCTTCTCTGCGGCTTTGCGCAACGCTTTGCCGCCTGTGCGCCGGCCGATGCGATGATCGGGCGGCTGGGCGGTGACGAGTTTGGCATGATCGCACCCTCCCTTGCCAGCAGCGCGGCGCTTTCTGACTGGAGCGTCGAATTGCTGGGTGGGGTGCGGGCGCCCTATGTCCATAATGGCCGATCGCTCGACTATGGGATCAGCATGGGTGGCGCGGTGTTCGGCGAACATGGCGATGATGCGACGGAATTGCTGAAGGCGGCGGACCTGGCGCTCTATGCCTCCAAATCCTCTGGGCGGGGGCGGCTGACGCTGTTCCAGTCGCAACTGCGTGCTGACGCGCAGCACCGCAGCTCGATGATCCATATGGCCCGCCAGGCGTTGGTGGACGATCTTGTCGTCCCTTATTATCAGCCAAAGGTGGATATGCGGACCGGCCGCGTTCTGGGGTATGAGGCGCTGCTCCGCTGGCGGCACCCTCGTACCGGCGTACATGCGCCCGACACGATCGCCGCGGCCTTCGACAATACGGAACTGGCTGTCGAGCTTACGGAAAAGATGCTGGCGAAGGTCGTTCGCGACGTCGACCGGTGGCGCCGGGCCGGCCAGGATCCTGGTCGGGTAGCCATTAATGCGTCCGCCGCCGATTTCATGCAGCATGATTTTGCGGACTATGTCCTTGCCCATCTGGCACGCTGCGCGATCCCACCGCAGCGATTCGAGATAGAGGTGACGGAGACGGTTTTCCTGGGCCGCGGCGCCGAGCAGGTGGAGCGGGCACTGCATCGCCTGTCCTTGGCGGGCGTGCGGATCGCGCTGGACGATTTCGGCACTGGCTACGCATCGCTCAGTCATTTGAAGCAATATCCGGTCGACGTGCTCAAGATCGACCGCAGCTTCATCAGCAACATCGAACAGGATCCAGGCGACGCCGTCATCGTCGACGCCATCGTGAAATTGGGCAGCAGCCTTGGCATGGAGGTGGTGGCCGAAGGCGTGGAAACCGTCGGCCAGGTCGAAATGCTGATCGCGCGCGGCTGCACAATCGGTCAGGGCTATCTGATGGGAAGGCCCCGGCCCTGGGCAGCGATCCGATCCCGCGCTGCTTAGCGGTTTCCTGGCGATCGAAACCCGTTCTACTTCCCTGGCATCGTGCTGGAGCGCAACATGTCCCTGCCCTTGCAGAAGCATGGTTCAGCTTTGGGCCGCTCCCTCCGCTTCGAAAAGCTGTTGATGCGCTCTTACCGCACTCTGCGCTTTCTCACCGGAACTTCGGTCACATAGGTCCGGGTGGTGGTGACGGCAGGCTGGACAACGACCGTGGTGGTCGTGGTGCCGGGATAATAATAGCCCCCTGAAATGAAACCCGGCGTCTGCGTCGTGGTCACAACGGGTTCCCCCGGCGCGGTACGCCGCTTCATCCGGTCCGGCGTACCCGCATAAGGCGGCGGGCTGAAATCCACGCCCGGTCCACCGTGGACCTGTCCCTCGAAGCGGCCTTCATAATCGCCGCTGAAGGTTTTTCCGTCCTTGTCACGCCATGTGCCGCTCCAGCGTCCTTCATAGTCCATCGGCGGCAGGGGTGCGCCATCCCGCGCTGTAACCTCGTCATCATAGCGCAGGCCCGGCGGTGTCGGCGCGTCGCCCGCCTCCCATGCGACGCCGTTGCGATAGTCGTGCACCCGGCCGTCCCGGTCCGTCATCACCGCGTCATCATAATAGCGTGACCAGCCATAGCCGCTGGCCGGCACCGGCAAGCCGTAAGCGCCATAGTTGCGGATCTGATAGGCCGGGCTGATCCAGTAACGCGGCAGGACATAGCCCATCACCGGCCGACGATAGGCTGCCCAGCCGCCCGGCGCGTACCAACCGGCATACCAGCGGCCTTGATAACGCGGTCCCCAGCGGTGAACTGCGGTCCCTGCATGCACTGCCGACCGGGAAACCATGCTTCCACCCCTGACCGGGCCATTAGCGGACGCTGGCGTCGTCAACCCGATCGCCAGAAAGGTCCCGGCCAGGATGAAGCTCCGGATATGCATGCTCGAATCCCCGTTTTCGGCTGATATTTAAGGATTTGTTTAGCATGATGCGAAGTCGCCGACCAAGCGTCGGCATTCTGATGCCTGTCCCGAAAAGGGGCAGTAAATCCGGAAGGGTTGATCCTAGGCTAGACGCGCCGCGATCCGTTCGACCAGTGTTTCCAGTCCCTCCTGGTCGGTCCTGTCGAAGCGCGCAGGCAGCGGACTGTCGAGGTCGAGTACAGCGACGACCCTGCCTTCGATGATCACCGGCACCACGACTTCCGAAGCGCTGGCGGCATCGCAGGCTATGTGGCCCGGAAAAGCGTGCACGTCCTCGACCAGTTGCGTCTCGCCGCTGGCGGCCGCCGCGCCGCAGACGCCCTTGCCCAGTGGAATGCGAATGCAGGCCGTCTTGCCCTGGAAGGGGCCGAGGACCAGCTCGTCTTCTGCCATCCGGTAAAAGCCTGCCCAATTGAGGTCGGGCAGGAACTGCCAGATCAGTGCCGCGACATTGGCCATATTGGCGATGGCATCGGGTTCCCCTGCCGTCAGCGCGTCGGCTGCGGAGAGCAGGTCATCGTAGAGCGTGGCTTTGTCGGCGTTGGCCGCGGGAGAAAAATCGAACATGGCCTTCATATAGGGGACGCCGCATGTACAGGCCAGACCGGCTAATCCAACCGCACCTTGCCACGTCCGGCCTTGACCGAGCTGCGCGCTTTCTTCGCATCGACGCGACGCGCCTTGGCGGCTTTGCCGGGTTTTGTCGCCTTGCGCGCCTTGGGCACGACCGTGGCCTCCCGGACGAGTTCGATCAGGCGAGCCAACACTTCCTGCCGGTTCAAAAGCTGCGATCGCGAGCCTTCGGAACGGAGGATCAGCACCCCGTCCGCGGTCATCCTTCGTCCGGCGATCGCCGCCAGCCTGTACTTGACCGCATCGGGCAGCGACGGGCTGTTCGCCACGTCGAAGCGCAGTTGCACCGCGCTGTCTGTCGTATTGACGTGCTGGCCGCCCGCACCCGTCGATCGGACGAAGCTCTCCGACAGTTCATCGCTGTCGATGGAGATCGACCGGGTGACGGGAATGCGCGGCAAGAGGCCTAGAGCCCGGCCTGTTCGAGCAGTTCCTGCCCGAATCCCGCCGCCACGAAGGTGGGGGGCAAGGGGGCGCTTGCTTCAGCAGGCGGCTTCTCTCCGCGCGGGATGCTGAGGAAACGGCTGTGCAGCAACATCGGGCCTTCCCCCGATCCATAGACGGGGTCGCCCGCTATGCCGAAGCCCAGGCCGTGCAACGCATGGGTACGGATCTGATGGGTCCGGCCTGTGCGGGGAGTAAAGACGATCAGCGCACGGCCATCTTTCTCTGCGATCTTGCGCCATTCGGTGAGCGCTGTCTTGCCCGCCTTTGCCGGGATCATTCGCCAGCCCTGAGTGGCTGTGCTGATCTTCTTGAGCGACAGTTCGATGGTGCCGCTGTCCTCCGCGGGAACGCCGTCGACCACCGCGACATAGCGCTTTGCGACCGTTCCGGCTTCGAAAGCTGCGGCAAAACGTTTGTGCGCCTTGGGATTGCGGGCAAGCAGCAGGCAGCCGCTGGTGTCGCGGTCCAGCCGGTGAACCGGCAGCGGCCAGCGTTGAAAGCCGAAGGTCAGCGAGGAAAGATGGTTTTCCAGCGAAAGAGATCCGTCACGCGGCGCATCGACCGGCAGGCCCGCCGGCTTGTCGAGGATGATGGCCTCGCCATCGATGAACAGGACTCGGTCATGAAGCAGGGACAAGAGGCGTTTTTCCGTGAATGAAGGCTGGCGATTGACGCGCGTGCCGCTTCCTATAGGGCGTGGAAGGGATGGAGAACAGGGGGCATGAGGCGCATCCGCCGGCGGGAGGGCGGCTGGAATGGATCGATGTCGCGCGCGGCATCGGGATCGTCGCCGTGGTGGTTGGGCATGTGTGGACGCGCGGCGGGCTGCGCGATGCCATGTATAGCTTTCACATGCCGCTGTTCTTCCTGCTTTCCGGCCTGCTTTCGCGGCCGCAGCCGGCGGGACGCTTCACCCGTCGCCAGCTTCTCTCCCAGATGCGGCCTTATGCGGCTTTCCTCATCCTGTTGATCCTGGCGGACCAGTTCATCGAAAGGATGAAGGGAGGCAGGCCGATCTTCCATGACTGGCCGCTGGACCTGGTGCCGATCCTGCTGGGCGGGTCGTGGTTGCGGGGGCCGTTCACGATCTTCTGGTTCGTGCCCTGCCTGGTGCTGGCGCGTATCCTGTTCAATATGGCGCTCGTCCGCTGGCCCGATCCGCTTGATCGGCGTTGGGCGTTGCTGATGCTGCCGATGCTGCTGATCGCCTATGGCGCGGGCCGGCTCACCAGCCTGTCGCCGATGGGCGTGTTGACCGTACCCATGGCGCTGGTCCTGCTCTGGCTAGGGGCGGCATGGCAGCTTGTACGCTGGCGAAGCTGGATGCTTCCGTTGCTGGTGCCGCTATCGCTGGCCGGGCTGATGACACTGATCCCGACGCTCAACATGAAGGCGGCTGATTATGGCTGGCCCTTTTTGTCCCTTGGCTCGGCCATGGCCACCAGCCTGCTGCTGTTCCGTCTTGCGGTGCGGATCGCGCCCTTTTCCGGTTGGATCGCTGCGATCGGCCGCGCATCGTTGGTCATCATGTATCTCCACGTCGCGGTGATCCACTATCTCTCGCCCTATGTGGCCAAGCCTTGGCTGCTGATGCAGGCGTTGCTGTTGCCGCTGGGCGCTTATTATCTGATCCGGTCCGTTCCCACCGCGCGACGCATTTTTCTTTAGGCTCAAGCCCATTCAGTGCAGGTGGCGCAGCTTGTCGGGATTGCGCATCACATAGATGCCAGTGATGTGCCCGTCCTGGATGTCGAGTGCCGTGGTCTGGAATTCGCCGTCCGCCTCCCGAGTGACGAAACCGGGAAGGCCGTTGATCAGGCCCACATGCACCAGCGTCGATCCATATTTGCCGAACAGCACTGCCAGCGCCTTGTGAACCTGCATCACCTGGCCGAAACCCAGCACGGGAACTATCGCCGCGGGACGTTTGCCGCCGCCGTCGCTATGCAGGCTGACATCCTGGGCAAGCATGGCACCCAGCGCCGTCATGTCGCCGCTTCGCGAGGCGGCGAAGAAGGCCCCGGCGATCTCCAGCCCGCGCTGCCTTTCCACCTTGTAACGGGGCCTCGCCTCTCGCACATGGGTGCGTGCCCGGGCCGCCAGTTGGCGGCAGGCCGCCGCGTCGCGCTCGACCGTTGCGGCGATTTCCTCAAAGCCGACGCCGAAAACGTCGTGGAGCAGGAAAGCAGCCCGCTCCAGCGGCGACAATCGTTCCAGGGCCAACATCAACGGCAGCGTGACGTCCTCTTCTTCCTCGGCCTCTTCCACCAACGGATCGGGCAGCCAGGGGCCAATATAGGTTTCACGCCTGTGCCGAGCAGATTTGAGCTGGTCCAGGCACAGCCGCGTGACCGTGCGGCGCAGGAACGCCTCCGGCTCGCGCACTGCCTCCCGGTCCGCGCTCATCCAACGGATGAAGGCTTCCTGCACCACATCCTCGGCATCCGACACCGAACCCAGCATGCGATAGGCGACGCGGACAAGTCGGGGACGCAGCGGATCGAAGCTCTCCGCCGCGTCCCCATGCATCCCCGGCGCCATCACGCAGCCGCCTTGGCCGGTGTATCGTACCAGAGGCCGAAACCCACTGCGATGCGGTTCCAGCCGTTGATGATGTTGATCATCAGGGTCAGTTTCACCTGCTCCTCCTCCGAAAATTCGGCTGCCAGGGCCTTGTGGGCCGCTTCATGGCTGTGCCCTTCGGAGAGGCGCGTCAAGGCCTCGGTCCATTCCAGTGCGGCACGTTCGCGTGCCGTATAGCAAGGCGCCTCGCGCCAGGCGGAGAGCAGATAGATGCGCTGTTCGCTTTCGCCCTGCGCGCGGGCATCGGCGGTGTGCATGTTGAGGCAGTTGGCGCACTGGTTGATCTGCGACGCGCGGATCTTCACCAGTTCGGTGAGGCTGGGCTCAAGGCTGCCATTAATGGCGTTGGAGGTGGCAAACCAGCTCTTCATAAGCTGGGGGGCGGCGGCAAAGGGATCTAGCTTGGCAGTCATGTCGGCACCTTTCTTCCTGGATTGTGCCTGTATGACGAGCCAGCTCCGGCTGGTGTGACATGGATGCGGAAAAAAACGCAGCTGATCACCGGGGCGACAGTCGCGTGCCTTTGGGGCTTCTGCTCAAACGAAAACGGCGCCCGCGGGGCGCCGTTTCCATATCCATATCCTGTCGAGGGTGGCGCTCAGCGCTTTTCGACGGGGACATAATCCCGCTGCGTCGGACCAGTGTAAAGCTGGCGCGGACGGCCGATCTTCTGCGCGGGATCGGAAATCATCTCGTTCCACTGAGCGACCCAGCCGACAGTACGGGCAAGGGCGAAAAGCACGGTGAACATTTCGGTCGGGAAACCAATGGCCGAAAGGATCACGCCCGAATAGAAATCGACGTTGGGATAGAGCTTCTTTTCGATGAAATAAGGATCGTTGAGCGCGATATGCTCCAGTTCCTTGGCCACGTCGAAGATCGGATCGTCGACCCCCAGCTTGGCGAGAACCTCCTTTGCGGTCTTCTGCATCACCGTCGCGCGCGGATCGTAATTCTTGTAGACCCGGTGACCAAAGCCCATCAGGCGGAACGGATCGTCCTTGTTCTTGGCGCGGGCGATATATTCCGGAATGCGGTCCACAGTGCCGATCTCGCGCAGCATGTTGAGAGCGGCCTCGTTCGCACCGCCATGCGCCGGGCCCCACAGGCAGGCGATGCCGGCCGCGATGCATGCGAAGGGGTTGGCGCCCGACGAACCGGCGAGACGCACGGTCGATGTCGACGCATTCTGTTCATGATCGGCGTGCAGCGTGAAGATCTTGTCCATCGCGTCGACGACGACCGGATCGATCACATATTCTTCCGCCGGGACCGAGAAGGTCATGTTGAGGAAGTTGGCGGTGTAGCTGAGGTCGTTGCGCGGATAGACGAAGGGCTGACCAACCGAATATTTATAGGCCATGGCCGCGATCGTCGGCATCTTGGCGATCAGGCGATGGCTCGCGATCTTGCGCTGTTCCGGATCGTTGATGTCCGTCGAATCGTGGTAGAAGGCCGACAGCGCACCCACCACGCCGCACATGATCGCCATGGGGTGCGCATCGCGGCGGAAACCGCGGTAGAAGGTGGTGAGCTGTTCATGCACCATTGTGTGGCGCGTGATGGTGCGGGTGAAATCCTCCAGTGTCTTCTTCGACGGCAGTTCGCCGTTGAGCAGGAGGTAGGACACTTCCATGAAGCTCGACTGTTCGGCGAGCTGATCGATCGGATAGCCGCGATGGAGCAGCACGCCGGCATCGCCGTCAATATAGGTCAGCCCCGAATCGCAGCTCGCGGTCGAGGTGAAGCCGGGATCATAGGTGAACATGCCGGTGTTGGCGTAGAGCTTGCGAACGTCGATCACCTGCGGTCCGACCGTGCCGTTCAGAATGGCATAGTCCTTTGCATCGCCGCCGACGCTCAAAGTGGCATTGTTATCCGACATGGTGTTCTCCTGATACTTCAATTGGCCGATGCGTGCCTTGCAGCGGCCAATCGTTCCAAGCTCTCCGCCTTCCCCAGAAGGGAAAGGACGTCGAAAATTCCCGGCGAAACCGTGCGACCGGTCAGCGCCGCGCGCAATGGCTGCGCGACCTTTCCAAGCCCGAGGCCGGCATCCTCTGCCACGCGGCGAATGGCTTCTTCGATCGCTTCGACCGTCCAGGACTGGACGGGTGCAAGAGCGTCGGCTGTCTGTCCCAGCAGCACGCGCGCAGAATCGTCTAGCAGAGCAAGAGCCTTCTCGTCAAAATCCAGCGGGCCATTCTTGAACAGGAACTCGGCGCCTTCGGCAATTTCGTTAAGCGTCCTGGCACGCGGCTTGAGCGAGGGCATGGCCTCTGTGAGCAGCTTCTCTCCACTCTCGGGCAGAGCCATGTTCAGCCTCGCCGCGACCCTGGGAGCAACCAGCGCGGCAAGGCGTGCATCGTCCGCCTCGCGCAGATAATGGCCATTCAGATTTTCGAGCTTCTTGATGTCGAAGCGAGAGGGCGAGCGGCCGACGCCTGTGATATCAAAGAGTTCCACGGCGCGTTCGCGGGAGATGATCTCCTCGTCGCCATGGCCCCAGCCCAGCCTCAACAGATAGTTGAGCACCGCCTCGGGGAGCATTCCCATCTCGTCGCGATAGGCGTCGACGCCCAGCGCACCATGTCGCTTCGACAGCTTTGCGCCGTCGGAACCGTGGATCAGCGGGATATGGGCGTAGACGGGTTCTTCCCAATTCATCGCCTTTATGATGCCTAGCTGGCGGAATGCATTGTTGAGGTGATCGTCGCCGCGAATGACGTGGGTGACGCCCATATCATGATCGTCGACCACGACGGCCAGCATATAGGTGGGCGTCCCGTCCGACCGTAGCAGGATCATGTCGTCCAGTTCCGCATTCTGTACGACGACGCGGCCCTGCACGGCATCCTCGATCACCGTCTCGCCTTCGCGGGGCGCCTTCAGGCGGATGACGAAGGGCGCGCCTTCGGGTGCCTCCGAAGGATCACGGTCACGCCAGCGCCCGTCATAGCGCATCGGCTGCCTGGCGGCACGCTGCTGTTCGCGCAGCTCGGCCAATTCCTCGGCCGTCGCATAGCAGCGATAGGCATGGCCTGCCGCAAGCATCTGGTTCGCCACTTCGGCATGGCGCGGCGCGCGCTCGAACTGGAAGACCGCTGGTTCATCCCCGCTCAGGCCGAGCCATTCCAGGCCATCGAAGATCGCGGCGACCGCTTCCTCCGTCGAACGGGTCCGGTCGGTATCCTCTATCCGCAGCAGGAACTTGCCGCCGTGGTGGCGGGCGAACAGCCAGTTGAACAGCGCGGTGCGCGCGCCGCCAATGTGAAGAAAACCAGTGGGCGAAGGCGCAAAACGGGTTACTACCTGCTTGTTCAATCCCGTAGCACTCACCGCTTCATTCCCTGACATTTGTCCAGATATCCACCCGGCCTATCCATGATCGCGACGCCCCCTAGCATGGCTTTCGAGCCACGACAAACCTCCGTTGTCACTTGGGTTGGAGGGAGGATGGCGCCGTTCTGGCGCCCGCTGGAACTGTGGCTAGAGGAAGAGCGCGAACGGTTGCCGCTTTGGGTTCCCGTGGCATTGGCGGCGGGCATAGCCGCCTGGTTCGTTCTGCCCAACCGGCTGGATTGGCTTGCTTTCTGCTGCGTGATGCTGGGAGTCGCCTTTACTGGGCTGCTTTTGCCATCGGGTGGCCGGACGCGTCAGGCGCTCGTCGCTGGCAGCCTGCTGGCCTGCGCGGGTTGCCTGCTGGTCTGGGGCAAGGCCATGGTGGTGGGATCGCCTCCTCTGGCCCGCCCTGTCGTCCTCACGCTGAAGGGAGAAGTCCAATCCGTTCAAAGATTGCCTGCTCAGTACATGAGTCGGCTTTTGATCCGGCCGATCGGCATGCCGGCGCTGCCCGCCCTGATACGCATCAATCTTGACGAGTCTTCGACGCCGGCTGGACTGGGCGAGGGGGCCGTCGTGGCCGTCCGTACCAGGCTGATGCCGCCTGCGCCGCCCAGCTTGCCGGGTGGCTATGATTTTGCGCGCCGGGCCTATTTCGATGGTATCGGCGCAACCGGCCGTGCGCTGCCGCCCATCACGATCCTGCGGCCCGCCACCACAGGTCCGCGCCTGAGAACGCGTTTGTTCGAGCACATTCTGACGCGCGTTCCCGGCCAGGGGGCCGGCATTGCCGCTGCCCTGGCCACGGGTGATCAGGGCGCGATCATGCAAGCCGATGCGGAGGCGATGCGGCGGAGCGGCCTTGCGCATCTCCTGTCGATCAGCGGCCTGCATGTGACGGCACTGATCGGTGTGGTGATCTTTTTGCTGATGCGGCTGATGGCGCTCAGCCGCCGGGCAGCCCTCGATTGGCCACTGATGCTCCTTGCGGCAGGCGGTGGGGCTTTGGCCGGCCTCGGCTATACGATCCTGACCGGCGCCGAAGTGCCGACCGTGCGGTCCTGCATCGCTGCCCTGCTGGTGCTCGGAGGGCTGGCGATGGGGCGGGATGCGATCACCCTCCGCCTGGTTGCAGCCGGCGCGCTGGTGGTGCTCGCCATATGGCCCGAAGCGTTGATGGGACCGAGTTTCCAGATGAGCTTCGCCGCCGTGGTCGCTCTGGTTTCATTGGGCGAGCATCCCGCTTTCCGACGCTTTGCAGCCGCGCGCGACGAGGCGGCATGGCGCCGGCTGGGGCGCAGTCTTGTGGGCATGTTGCTTACGGGCCTGGTGGTCGAACTGGTGCTCGCGCCGATCGCTCTGTTCCATTTTCACAAGGCGGGCATGATGGGATCGGTCGCCAATCTGGTCGCCATACCTCTTACCACTCTGGTCGTCATGCCGCTGGAAGCGCTGGCCTTGCTGTTCGATCTGGGCGGGTGGGGCGCGCCCTTCTGGTGGCTTGCTGCGCGGGCGCTGGATCTGCTGCTGCTGGTTGCCCATGGCGTAGCATCCAGCCCATGGGCAGTGATGCTGACGCCCGCCCAATCCGGCGCCGTTTTCGGCCTCGTGATGCTCGGCATGTTGTGGTGTCTCCTATGGCGGAGCCACTGGCGCTGGGCGGGCCTTATGCCGGTCGCCGCAGGCGTGACCATGATCCTCGCAACCCCGATGCCTGGCATATTGATCAGCAGCGATGGCCGCCACGTCGCTGTTCGCACCGCAAGTGGCATGGCGATACTGCGGGCACGGGCCGGAAGTTACACACGCGACATGCTGGCGGAAAGCGCTGGTTACGGTGGCGCGTTGGAAGCACTGCCGACGTTGCCCCAGGCACGTTGTTCGCCTGATCTCTGCGCCGTCCGCCTGGTGGGCGGGGGACGTAAGTGGAACCTTTTGCTTACTCGGAGCAATGTAAATATCGACCATGCGATATTGGCGCGGGATTGCGCCAATGCCGATATCGTCGTCAGCGACCGTAGACTGCCAAGTGCCTGCCGTCCTCGCTGGCTGAAGGTGGATAGGCGATTCCTCGCTCAGACCGGGGGGCTGGCCATCGATCTGGACCATGGTACCGTGCGCAGCGCGAAAATGCGGAACGACGGGCATCCGTGGATTGCGCGACCTTCCGTTTGGCCGCGCCGATCCGGAGGCGGTCAGTTATAGCGTCGCAGCAGTCCGGCCAACTTGCCCTGAATGCGAACCTGACGCGGGTCGTAGATCTGTGGTTCATAGGCACTATTGGCAGGATCGAGTCTGACTTTAGGGCCCTCTCGCCGGAAATATTTGAGCGTCGCTTCATTTTCATCGATCAGAGCGACGACAATCTGCCCCTCCCGCGCGACTTCGGTGCGCTGGATAAGCGCGAAATCGCCGTCGAGTATGCCTGCCTCGACCATGGAGTCCCCTGCGACTTCCAGCGCATAATGATCCCCGGTCCCAAGCAGCGCCGCGGGTACGGAGAGCATATTCTGTCCCTCCAATGCCTCTATCGGAACACCGGCCGCGATGCGGCCATGCAGGGGAATCTCCAATATGTCATTGGCGACGATCGGTGGTTTGCTCAAGGCAGGAGCAGTTGTCACCGGCGCCTTGGCAGGCACGACCAGCCTGGGCGCGCGATGCATGGCATCGGGCAGCTTGAGCACTTCAAGAGCGCGGGCACGATTGGGCAGGCGGCGGATGAAGCCGCGCTCCTCCAGCGCATTGATCAGGCGATGGATGCCGGATTTCGACCGCAGGTCCAGCGCTTCCTTCATCTCCTCGAAAGAAGGAGATACGCCTCCCTCTTCCAGCCGGATCTGAATGAAGCTCAGCAATTCCTGTTGCTTGGGTGTCAACATTTCGCCTGCCCTTCTTTGGAACGGATAGGGAACGCATAGGAAACGGAACGGGGCAAGTCAAGCGCCTAACGGTTCGCCGCGTTTACGGGAACGCGCGAGCAGCCGGGCCGTTTTCAAGCCTGCCTTCCCCGAAGAAGGTGAATAGGAGAGTAAGATGGCCAACCAGAACAACCAGGGCGGCGATCAACGTCGCGATCAGCAGGGCGGCGACCGTGCCAATCAGGGTGGACGCCAGCAACAGCAGGAAGACCGGCAGGGCCAAATGGGTGATGAGCGCCGTCAGGACAAGTCGCCCGGCAAGCAGCAGCGCTGAACATTCATCAGCTTCGCACTGGAAGGGGTCGCCATGCGACCCCTTTCCTTATGCAAGGCCCTTATATTAGGGGAAGCACCGTGACGGGATCGCCTGCCGCCGCCGGAGCGGAGCCTCCGGGACGCAGGATGAGGCAGTCTGCCATGGCCAGGGCGGCGGTGGCGGCACTGTCCTGCGACGTCACCGAAACGATGCCGGCTTCGGTGCGGAAGGCGCGAAGATAGTCGTCCCGTTCCCCCGTGGCGGGTAGCGGCGCTGCCAATGTCGCGACCGCGGTGCGCGGCAGGGGCGATGCCGCACCCATCATGTGGCGGACCAGCGGCAGCAGGAACAGCGTCGCGGTTACGAAGGCCGATACCGGATTGCCCGGCAGGCCCAGGAAGATGGCGGAATCCAATGTCCCTGCCATCAGCGGCTTGCCCGGCCGCATGCGAATTTTCCAGAAATCGAGCGAGCCGCCAGCCTGGGCGAAGGCTGGACGGACCACATCATGGTCGCCGACCGACGCGCCGCCGGTCGAAACGATGATGTCGGCATCGGCGGCACGGGCAAAGGCCTGGGCCATGCCGGGCAGGTCATCTCGCACGATCCCCAGGTCGATGATGTCGCAGGGGAGGCTGGCAAGCAGGGCCGCCAGCATGGGTGCGTTAGATGACGGAAGCTGGCCTGGCTGCGTCGACGCGCCGGGCGGCACCAGTTCATTGCCGGTGGAGATCAACGCGACCCGCGCCCGGCGGGAAACGGGCAGTGCGCCATGCCCCGCCACTACGGCAAGCGCGATCTGCGCGGGGCCAAGCGCGCTGCCGGCCGTCAGCAGGAGATCGTCCTTGCGGAAATCGGAACTGGCCGAGCGGACATGGCGGCCCGCAGCCAGTGCCTCTTCGAGCCCGCGCAGCTCATTTCCTTCGCGGGCAGCATTTTCCTGGATCAATATCGCGTCTGCGCCCGGCGGCAGGGGCGCTCCGGTGAAGATGCGGCAAGCCTGGCCGGGCTCGAGCGGTGGAGGCAGCGTCCCACCCGCCGCGCTTTCGGCAACCACCTGCCATGGCCCCGGCGATTCGGCGGCGCGAACGGCATAGCCGTCCATTGCAGAAAGGTCGGCCCAGGGCTGCTCGCGCAGTGCTGCGACATCTTCCGTCAGCCAGCGCCCGGCGCAGGCGGCAACAGGCGCGTGATCCGCCGGCAGCGGCCTTGCCAGCGCCATCAGGCGGTTCTGCGCCTCCGCAACGGGAAGCAGGCTCATATCGTGCCATCTTCCCTGGCTGTCCAGTCGCCGGACTTGCCGCCGCTCTTGGCCAGCAGCCGCACGTTGCTGATGATCATGCCCTTGTCCAGCGCCTTCGCCATGTCATAGACCGTCAGCAACGCGACCGAGGCGGCGGTCAGCGCCTCCATTTCCACGCCGGTCTGTCCGGCCGTCTTCGCAGTCGCCGTCACGGACACGCCGGTGCCGTCCAGGTCGAGGTCGACGCTGACGGAACTGAGCGCAATGGGGTGGCAGAGCGGGATCAGGTCGGAGGTCCGCTTGGCCGCCATGATACCGGCGACGCGGGCGACGGCCAGCACATCGCCCTTCTTCACCAACCCTTGCGCGATGGCCGCCGCCGCTTCGGCGCTCATGCTGATGCGGCCGCTCGCGACGGCCTTGCGCGCGGTTGTGGCCTTGGCGGAAACATCGACCATATGGGCCGATCCCTCCTCGTCCAGATGGGTGAGCTTGCTCATTGGCCGGTCAGCAGTTTGCGTGTGGCCGTTTCGACGTCCGCCTGTCTCATCAACGTTTCCCCCACCAGGAAGCAGCGGACGCCATGATCCGCCATGGCGATCAGGTCGTCATGGCTGCCTATGCCACTTTCCGCGACGAAGGTGCAGCCTTCCGGAGCATGGCCGACCAATTCATATGTCCGGGCGAAATCGACGGTGAAGTCTCTAAGGTCACGATTGTTGACGCCAATCAGGCGTGAGCGAAGTTTCATCGCCCGCTCCAGTTCCTGCGCGTCATGCACTTCGACCAGCGCGTCCATGCCCAGGCCGAGCGCGGCGTCCTCTATCTCCGCCATCTGATTGTCATCGAGCGCCGCGACGATGATCAGGATCGCGTCGGCCCCCAATGCGCGGCTTTCCAGCACCTGCCAGGGATCGATCATGAAATCCTTGCGCAGCACCGGCAGGGCGCAGGCGGCGCGGGCCGCGACCAGATAGTCGTCATGCCCCTGGAAAAAGGGCGCGTCGGTCAGCACTGACAGACAGGCTGCGCCGCCAGCCGCATAGGCGCGGGCATGGGCGGGGGGATCGAAGTCCGGGCGGATCAGGCCCTTGGACGGGCTGGCCTTCTTGACCTCGGCGATCAGGCCGAATCCGGAGCGGGCTGCGTCGTCCAGCGCCTTGCGAAAGCCGCGCGGCGGCGTCTGCTCGGCGGCGCGGGCGTGCAGCGCGGAAATGGCGGTTGCCACCTTTCGGCGGGCGACCTCCTCTCGCTTCATATCGCAGATTTCGATCAGCTTGTTCGTCATTTATAGGCAATCCAGCAATTGAGGAGCGCATTGGCAAGGCCGCGATCGATGGTTTCGGCGGCTTCCTCCACGCCTTCGCGAAAATCGGATACGGCATCCGCCACGACAAGGGCGGCAGCAGCGTTCAGCAGTACCGCATCGCGATAGGGACCAGCTTCGCCCTGCAACAGGGCGCGCAGGGCGGCAGCGTTATAGGCGGGGTCGCCCCCCCTGATCGCATCGACCGGATGGGTGGAAAGGCCGAGTTCCGCAGCGGTCAGGCGACGCATCGCGACAAGGCTGCTGCCTTTCACCTCCGCCATTTCGTTGCCGCCGGCCAGCGACAATTCATCCAGTCCCTCGTCGCCGGAAACGATCATCGCGTGATCGACGCCGAGTTCCGCCAGCGCCTCCGCATAGACGGGGACATAGTCAGGGCGGGCGATGCCGACCAGCTGGCGGCGCACCCCTGCGGGATTGGCGAGCGGCCCCATCAGGTTGAAGATGGTGCGTTCCCCGATCGCCCTGCGAATGGGGCCAAGCCGTTTGAGCGCGGGATGATAATTCTGCGCAAAAAGGAAGCAGATGCCAAGATCGGCCAGCGTTGCTTCTGCTGTCGCAGCTGCTCGCACCAGGTCCAGGCCGAGCGCCTCCAGCGTATCGGCCGCGCCCGCCTTGGAGGAGGCGGCACGGTTGCCGTGCTTGGCCACGGGGACGCCGGCAGCGGCGACGACCAGCGACACCGCGGTTGAAACATTGAGGGTGTGATGCCCGTCGCCGCCCGTGCCGCAGACATCGATCGTCCCCGCAGGCGCCGTGACCGGGATCATGCGCTTGCGCATGGCGCGGGCAGCGGCGGCGATTTCCGTTGCCGTCTCGCCCCGCCGGGCCATGGCGACAAGGAAACCGGCGATTTCCTCCTCGGGCAACTCGGCATCGAACAGCATATCGAAAGCCGTTGCGGCCTGTTGCGCGTCGAGAGGCTGGCAGGGGTCGGGCAGGCGGGTCATGGTCGCTGCCTTAATCATGGGAAGGTGTCAGAGTCGAGATGGGATACGCGAAAGTCGCTATGGATGTGCAACAGCGTGGTACTGGGCGGTGCCATATCGCGCCGTCTACTTCCGGATTCGCAGGACCGATGGTGATCAATTTTCCGGCGTTGAGTGAAGCAGGAGGACAGGCGGCCGGACTGCCGGGGAAAGCGGTTCAGCCCGCCACACGTTCGCGGACCGGAATGCCGGCGATCCGCATGAAATTCGCCAGCATGTCGTGGCCATGTTCCGTGGCGATGCTTTCCGGGTGGAACTGCACCGAATGAATCGGCAGGTCACGGTGCCGGAATCCCATGACCGAACCGTCTTCGCTGGTGGCGTTGACGACAAGGCTTTCGGGAATGTTCTCGACGATCAGCGAATGATAGCGGGTGGCCGTAAAGGGCGAAGGCAGCCCCTGGAACAGCCCGGTGCCATCATGCGTGACCGGCGATGTCTTTCCGTGCATCAGCCCGCCGCGCACGACCTGACCGCCGAAATGCTGGCCGATCGACTGGTGGCCGAGGCACACGCCCAACAGCGGCGCGCCGGCATCGGCGCAGGCGGCGACGAGATCAAGGCTGACGCCCGCTTCGTTGGGTGTGCAGGGGCCCGGCGAGAGCAGAAATGCCTGCGCGCCGGTGGAAAGGGCCTGGCCGGCGGAAATGGCGTCGTTGCGGACGACCTCAACCTGCGCGCCCAGTTCCATAAGGTAGTGGACGAGGTTCCAGGTGAAGCTGTCATAATTGTCGATGACGAGGATCATGCCGCGGCTTTAGCGCCGGATCGGAGGCAGGGGAAGAGTCGGGATTCCGGATCGACGGGAGAACTGTCCTGGACTTGCGAACGGCGACGGCTTGATAAACCGGATGCGCCTCTCCATATAGGGCGGTGCCGGGTTCGCCCGGCTATGGTGATAAATCGTATCGTGCAATAGGCGCAGCGGACCCGGGGGCGGTACCCGGCGGCTCCACCACATTCCCCGGTTTTCGGGGCGCGTGACGGGGCCGAACTAGGATCGACGTGTGTTGAAAAGCGGTGCCTTTACCCGGCCTGAGTACGCCGTAAAAAGGTTCAAAACTCACAAGTGCCAACGATAACGAGGCTCTTGCTCTTGCTGCGTAATTGATGGCCTCACGGCCTGACATTACTCAAAAAGAACGCGGTTGAACCCACCGGGCAACAGAAGGGAATTCAGCGGCCTCCGGAGGGGCCGGGCAACAGAACCCTCCGGACCTTTTCTCCCCATCCATTTGGCATGCTCCGGGCGCTGGGAGAGGGGCGTTGTCCCTGCCATGGCGGGTTCCGGCGAATTGCGCTTCTGGCGCTGAAGTTCACTGGCCCGACCTATTTCTCGACCTTTATCTCGAACAATTTGGCCCAATTCTTCCCCGTGACGAACAGACGGTCGGTCCTCGCGTCATAGGCTATGCCATTGGCGACCGCCTCGCTGTCCCTGGCGCCGCTTGCCCGCAGAAGAGGGGCGATGTCGAGCCAGTCGATCACCGCGCCGGTGCGCGGATCGATCCGGGCGATATGGGTATCGTACCAGATATTGGCCCATATTTCGCCCTTCACATATTCCAGTTCATTGAGGCGGTCCACAGGACGGCCATTCCACGTCACGGTGATCCAACGTTCCTCGGTCAGCCTTTCGGGGTCCAGAAAGCGAAGCTGCGCAGTGCCGTCGCTCATGATGAGGCTGTGCCCGTCCTGCGTCAGCCCCCAGCCTTCGCCCTCATAGCGGAACTGGGAAACCGGGGAAAAATCGTTCAGCTTCCACACGAAGCCCTGCCGGTGCCGCCAGGTCAGGCTGATCAACCGGTCCTTCCAGTTGACGATGCCCTCTCCGAAATAGGGGCGGGGAATGATCCGGTGGGCCAGCGCCTTGCCGCTCTTGAGATCGACCTTCCGAATCTCCGACTCGCCCTCCAGGCCCGTGCTCTCATACAGGGCGCCATCATGGTAGAAGAGCCCCTCGGTAAAGGCGCCGGGGTCGTGCGGATAGCTTCGGACGAGTTTCCAGCGCGTCTCCGCCTGCGCGGGAAGGATCAGCAGCCACGCGCCCAGCAGCGCGACGAAGACGTGCCTCATTCGGCAGCCTGGTCCGCCATGGCCGCGGCAAGCCAGCCTGGCAGGGCGGCGGGATCCATATCCTCCATCCGCCGCAATTCGATGGAGAGGCCAAGATCGGCCAGCGCAGCCTTCTGCCGCTTCTCGTCGGCCTGTGCCATCGGCACCGCGACCAGGCGCCGGCTCACCTTGTTGCGATAATGCATGCGCGCGGTGTTTTCCTGCCCCACATAGCATCCCTTGTCATAATCCACGCCACTCAGTTCGCCGGCATTGGTTTCCAGCCAGAGGAGCTGGTCCTGACCGAGTTCGCCCGCGCCTTCGAATATGCCGAGCGACAATCTGTGCGCCCGGAATGCCGCGGATGCATCGCCTTCATCCGGCGTTGCGATCCAGCGGTGGCCGAGTTCCGACAAGCGCGGATCGAACGGCTTGCCGGGCGCTTCGAGAGCCCAATGCACCGCCAGCGCATCCTCCCGCATGATCGCCACCTTGCGCCGCAACCGGTAGATCGTCAGTCGCTTCATCAGGGCATCCGCCTGAGCGCCCTCGCAATCGATGAGCACATCGTCACCCCCCGCCCAGAGGATGAAATCGAACAGCACCTTGCCCTGCGGCGTCAGCAGCGCGGTCCAGCGCGGCTCCCCCTCCTTCAGCTTCAGGACGTCGCGGGTGAGCAGGCCCTGCAGGAAGCTTTTCGCATCCTCGCCGGAAATTCTGAGGAGAGCGCGGTCGGTAAGGGTGGTGCCGGTCATCGGCTTTAGGTAGGACAAACGCCCATCATATCCAAGCCCACCCCCAAGCTGGCGAGACCGACATGACTTTCGACCTCCTCCTGAAGAACGGAACCGTGCACACCCCTGGCGGCGCGGAAAGTGTGGATGTGGGCGTGAGCGGCGGCAGGATCGTCGCCATCGGCGCATCCCTGGGCGATGCGGGCGAAGTGATCGACTGCGCGGGCCTGGACGTGCTGCCGGGCTGCATCGACAGCCAGGTCCATTTTCGCGAGCCCGGGCTGGAGCATAAGGAAGATCTGGAATCGGGCAGCCGCGCCGCGGTGCTGGGCGGCATCACCGCCGTGTTCGAGATGCCGAACACAAATCCCAACACCGACACCGCCGAGCGGGTACGGGACAAGTTGAAACGCGCCCATCATCGCATGTGGTGCGACCATGCCTTCTATGTCGGCGCCACCGCGGACAATGCCGAGCAGTTGAAGGAACTGGAGCGGATACCCGGCACCTCGGGGGTCAAGATCTTCATGGGTGCCTCCACCGGCAGCCTGCTGGTCGACGATGACGACGCATTGTCCCGTGTCCTCGCCAGCGGCACCCGACGCGTCGCCATCCATGCCGAGGATGAGGCACGGATGAACGCGCGCAAGGATCTGCGGGTGGAAGGCGATCCGTCGTCTCACCCCGTGTGGCGTGACGATGAAAGCGCGATGATCGCCACCAGGCGGATCATCGATCTTGCCCGCAAGGCGCGCCGTCGCATTCACATCCTGCATGTGACGACGCCCGCCGAACTGGAGTATATCGGCCGAAACAAGGATATCGCGACCTGTGAAGTCACGCCCCAGCATCTCACCCTGGCGGCGGAGGATGCCTATCCGCGTCTTGGTACATATGCGCAGATGAACCCCCCGATCCGCTCCGGCGCGCATCGCGACGGGCTGTGGCACTGGCTGAACCAGGGGGTGCCCGACGTTCTGGGCAGCGATCACGCGCCACATACGATCGAGGAGAAGGCGAAATCCTATCCCGCCTCGCCCAGCGGCATGCCGGGCGTGCAGACGCTGGTCCCGCTGCTGCTCAATCACGTGGCGGAGGGGCGGTTGTCGCTCCGTCGCTTCATCGAACTGACTTCTTCGGGGCCGCAGCGCGTCTTCGGCCTGGTGGGCAAGGGCCGCATCGCGATCGGTTATGACGCCGATTTCACCGTGGTCGACCTGAAGAAGCGCTGGACGGTGGGTGGCGACTGGCTGTCCTCCCGCTGCAACTGGTCGCCCTTTGAGGGGATGGAACTGACCGGCAAGGCTGTCGGCACCATCATCCGCGGCCATCGCGTCATGTGGGAAGATGCACTGGCGAATGAGGCAGTGGGTGAGCCTGTCCGCTTCGAAGCGACCGAGTTCGCCTAAACCGATGCCAGGCGGTTGCGACGGGCGGCGCTCAGGCCGTCCGCCGCGAACACGACAAGGCTGAGCCAGATCAATCCGAAGCTCGCCATCTGTCCCATCGTCAGCTTTTCGCCGAACAGCAGGATAGCGCACAGGAACTGGATGGATGGCGCCAGATATTGCAACAGGCCAAGTGTCGCCATGGGCAATCGATGCGCGGCGATCGCAAACAGGACCAAAGGAAAGGTCGTAACTGCGCCGGCTGCGATCAGCAGGGTGGTGGTGGGCACGTCCTGTCCAAAGCTGGCGCCGCCGTGCATCGACAGCCAGAACAGATAGGCGATGGCCGGCGGCATCAGCAGAAAGGTCTCGACACCCAGTCCGACCATGGGGGCAACCGGCGTCATTTTCCGAATCAGTCCATAAAAGCCGAAGGAAAATGCCAGCGCCACGCTGATCCAGAGCGTCGTCAGCGCCGTTGCGGCCATGATGGCGACGCCGACTGCGGCGATCGCCACCGCCGCCAGTTGTCCCAGCCTCAGCCGCTCGCCGAGCAGCAGCATGCCCAGCCCGACGTTGACGAGCGGATTGAGGAAATAACCCAGGCTGGCGGCGATGACATGCCCCGCGTTCACCGCCCAGACATAGGTCAGCCAGTTGATGCCGATCATGAGGGCCGATCCGGAAAGGGCGAAAAGGAGCCGCCGGTCGCGCAATATCGCTCCCACTTCGCGGAGGCTCCGTCGCGCCAGCAACAGCGTCAGGATCAACAGTAGCGACCACAGAATGCGCTGGCAGACGATCTCCACCGCATCCACATGATGCAGCAGCCTGAAATAGATCGGCAGCAGTCCCCAGGTGCCATAGGCCGCCACGGCCGCGAGCAGGCCCTGCCGCACCGCCTGTTCGGATGGGTGGGAATTATTCAGAGGATGCCTCCGCCCATGAACAGCCGCAGGGCGCCGAACGCCGCCACGATCAGGCAAAAATTACGCCCCCCGTTTTTCGTGGAGAACATGCCGACAAAAGCGCCGAACAATGCCATGGGCACCAGCAGCCAGTTCAGCGCCCCCAGCAGCGGAAAAACCGCCGGGATCATCAGGATCAGGGTGATAAGGCCAATCAGGGCTGACAGGATGTTGAACATGGCCGTGCAAATGGCGAGTGAGAACGGCCGAAACAAGGCAAGATGCCGGGCCAGTTGATGCAGACTGGCCCGGCGTCCGGAAAAAATTCGCGATTCACCAAAATCCCTAACGGAAAATTAACCTCCGTTCTTCATCTCTTGTTTACGAAGGAGTGAAGCGATGACGCCTGTTCGATCTTTCTGTGTTCTGGCGATGCTTGTCGCCCTGCCTCTGGCGGGTTGTGGCAAGAAAAAGGATGATCTGAACGCGCTCGATGCCCAGCTCACCAACAATGCGGTCGATGCGCTCGCCAACCAGATCGTGGTCGATCCCCGGCTTG
>Ga0207678_10000525_pt1 | contig 34804 bp, 29 predicted proteins | sample KBSC63metaG_FD_184319 | JGI IMG/M metagenome (GOLD analysis project Ga0207678, IMG submission 184319) | Corn rhizosphere microbial communities from Kellogg Biological Station, Michigan, USA - KBS C6-3 metaG (SPAdes) (version 2) | ecosystem: Host-associated > Plants > Roots > Rhizosphere > Soil ... | reverse complement strand
GACCTCCGCGGTCTTCTTTGTGGGTAGCCTCGTGCTTCTGTCCGCGGGCATAATGGGCGAGTACGTCGGCCGGGTTTATGACGAAGTTCGGCGCCGCCCGCTTTCGATCATCTCTCAGGTGTATGCCGCCGGGGAAGCCGCCTACCGGGCGCAACCGGCGCGGCCCGTAGCGGTGAAGTCGAACGGACAAAACGGCGATCTGGAAAGAATCTCTCCCGCCGTCTGAGCGGAGCGGGCGAGTCGCCCGCGACCACACGACCGGTGAAGCCGAACCTTTGCTTCGGCCTACTCGAACTACGCCGCTTGCATTTCGACATCCGATCTATTTCTGGGACAGAACACTAGTTGGCATTGGGAGAGCACTTCTTCAGCCCGCGTTCAATCGCGGTGCCCTCTTCATAGTCATTCCAGGTGGCAATCAACAGGAATGGCTGGGGAGCGTATTCATGTGAGATCTTCAGAGTGTCAGCAAAAGTCTGGCCACACCGCTGGGCGATGTGGCGATTCAGGCTCCAGGACGCCTTGCTGTCATCGAAGCCTGCCCAGGCCGCTCCTATCGCGATCTTGTCCGGATACTTCGACTGCATCGTCTGATAGAACCGGTGCAGATAATCTCCTCCCCAGTTGCTGCCATCGGGCGCGAACCCTTTCCTTCCCGGATTCACCCAGGCGTAGAAACCGTCGAACGCATTGGCATACGGAGTGGAACGGAACACGTAGATGAGTAGCGGCGCAGGGTCCCACTGGTCGGTCTCTGCCCGCACGCGGTTCCAGTCGGTTTGCGCGCTTTTGGGGAAGATGAAGATCATGGGCCGCCCGTTGTAGGTGAGATAGGCGTCGCGGCCGGGCGCGTTGGGGGCCAGATAAGTCCGATGGAATTTGTCAAAGGCAGCCAGGGTGTCATCCGTAGCCTGACCGTTTCTGGCCTGGGTCTCGTCGTACATCATGGCGACTTTAAACTGCTTCTCCGGAGCAATGGACTGCATCAGGGCGTAACTGCGGTCCAGGAAGGGCTCGCGGTCGCCGTACCAATCCACCACAAAGCCTGAGATTCCCATGGATTTTGCTTCGTCCATTTGTTTGCGCAGGACCACCGGGTCGTGCGAGGAATAGCCCACGGAAATGTGTTTGGGATGCCCAAACCAGGGTTCATAAACCGCTAGAACCTTCCGCTCCGCTGCCGCCGAAGATACGTTCTGGATGAGGTCCCGGCGCAGCCCGGATTGAGTGCAGCCCTGGAGCAGGAGCAGCAGCAGCGCATACCAGAGTCTGAGAGGGTGCTTTGCCATCAAATGGGTTACTCATCTTTAGAAGGTATTGCCGGTATTCAGGTTGTGTGCCGGGCCCCGCAATTTGCCGCTCCAGGTAAGCAGCGTAGCTCCGGCTTTCGGCATCTGAAGGGACCAGCGGGATAGGTTCTTCGGTGGTTTTTCCTCACCGCGAAAGCAACGAACGAAGATGCTTCAGGTCAGTTCTCCCCCAGTCAGGTGGTCGGAGCCCCAGTGAACAATGGTTTGATCTCCAGTCCGGACGGTGATTCCAAGTCACTTCGGGCCAAGGTACTCTCGGGAAGCTTCATGCTGCTTGCGGGCTCCGGTTCGGTGACCGCAATCAACTTCCTCTACAACATAGCGGTGGCCAGGTCGCTGGGGCCGAGCGGTTTCGGTCACGTCAGCGCCGTCTGCACGCTGTTGATCCTGATCTCGGCGGTCACACTTTCTTTTCAGATCGTGTCGGCCAAGATCGTGGCCCAACAGGAAGCTCTGCCCGCCAAGCGGACCGCCTATCGCGGGCTTCACTGGCGCGCCTGGGTCGCCGGCATCATTGCCGGATTGTTTCTGCTGGTGTTTCGCCACCTGATTGCGGGATACCTTAACCTGCCCGGCCCCGTTCCCGTCAGCTTGATGGCGATTGGAGCGGCTTTCTATGTTCCGCTCGGCAGCCGGCGCGGATATTTGCAGGGCTCCTGCAGCTTCCGTCATCTGGCGCTCAACGTCGTCTCCGAAGGAATTGTCCGGCTGGGTGGATCTCTGCTGGCCATTAAGTTGGGTTACGGCGTAACCGGTGTGATCGGCGCCAACGTGGCTGCGGTCGTGATGGCTTATCTGCTCGCCATTCCCACGCCGTGGACCAAAGTTGACTATCATCCGGAACCGATTTCGGTGGCATTCCGCGAGGGATTGCAGGCCATTACTTTCTTTGTCGGGGCCGTAATCATCAACAATTTCGACATCGTGCTGGTGAAACATTTCTTCCCGCCGGCGGAGGCTGGGCTCTACGCCGCGGTGGCGTTGGTGGGCCGGGTGATCTACGTCCTGTCCTGGTCGGCGGTGAGCGGCATGTTTCCGATTGCCGCGGGGACCCGCAGCCAGAAGCGCGACCACGGTGTGCTTGCGACTTCGCTGTTGCTGGTCCTGGGCATTGGATTTGCAATTACCATGGGGCTCTGGCTGGCTCCGGCCTGGATCTGGACCACGCTGTTTGGCGTCCGCTTCGGAATGGCCGGCGATCTCCCTTATCTGCTGATGCTCTACGCCGCCACCACCAGCGTTTATTCCCTCAGTGTTGTGTTCATTGCCTACGAGATGTCGCACAAGATCGCCAACACCGCGCTGGTGCAACTGGCTTTCAGCGCCGTCCTGATCGGGAGCATCTACCGGTACCATGGCTCGCTCGAGCAGGTGATCCGCGTACAACTGGCCATGATGATCGTGCTGCTGGTGGTGGTGGCTGTTCCCTTTGTGTTTAACCTGCTGGCGGGTTCAGACGCGGTGCAGGGCAGTCTCGGCTCCGAGGAGATAAGGACCATTCGCCGCGTTTCGGAGCACGAAGTGATGGCGGAGTTTCTGAAAACTGACTTTCACAAACCTGAATTCATCAAGTACCAGGAGAGCCTGGGCGGAATCGTGACCAACCCCAACCTCAACGACGTCGTGGAAAATGCCGTTCGGCGGGCTCTTCTGTTCGTGCGGCACGGCGCTTTGTGGAGAGAGCTTCCTAAGGGGACGCAGTGGTTCGAGGTGGAGATCGAAAGGGCAGAACTGGAGCGAATTCGTGTCTTTCCGCGGGCCCAGTGGCGCCGCCTGGCGCGGGGTAATTTCGGCCTTACCGAAGTTACACAGCGCATCTCTTCGGGCGATTGCGATGGCTTCGCCGATGAAGCCTTCCTGGTGAAAATTCAGCAACTGCGCGATCGCCTGGACCACGGCTGGCAGGCTGGCGCCATACTTTTGATCGGACTCGACCAGCGCGGCAGCCTTACCCTTTTGGATGGCAACCACCGGATGGTGGCGGCCTTGCTGGCTTCGCCCGAGTCACTGACCCGGTTCCGCTTCTTCTGCGGCCTTTCTCCACGCATGAGCGAGTGCTGCTGGTATGAGACGAACGTAACCACCCTGGCGCGCTACGGGACCAATCTGGTCAGGTACCTGATCCACGATCCTAAAGAAGAACTGGAGCGGCTCTTGCAGGGTTTCGACTGACCCGCGAAAAAGGAAACCGTTTTCTTACCAGACGCCTTTGTCATTTCCGGTCAAGCGATAGGCGAGGAACGCGGAAATAGCCAGCGGAGGCAACAGAGGCAGTCGCGAGAGGGCGCGGAAATCGGCGTGCCGTCCGGCATTCAGCAATTGGGATCCATAGAGGCCCGCCGCCGGTCCCTTGGAAACGCGCAGGAATTTGCCGCCCAGATGCACCCGCAGACGGGGAGAAGGCACCGCCGCCGCCACCTCGCGCGGCAGCTCAACTTGGCTCCCGTAGGAATTCACGTATTCCGCAATCAGCTGCAGGAAAGTCGCCACCCCTGGCCAGATACCGCCCAGATCGGCTGCCCGGCGAAGCTCAGAGAAGTCGATAGCGTGGTCGTTGAGCAGGCCGGCAAAATCCGTCATGTCGCACAGTCTGAAATAAAGATGGCGATACATGCGCTGCAGGGTCGAGATGATGACGCGCTCTTCGGGCGCGGGCACGCGGAAGCGATGGCCGCCCACGGTCCGGTTTACGCTGCGCTCGAGCACGCGATGAGCTAGCGCTCTCTGTTCCCCCGTCTGACCCAGATATCGCACGTGGATTTCAACCAGCTCGGGCAAATCGGGCAGCTTGAAATTCCACTTGTTGGCCAGGCGGTCTCCCCAGCTGCGTGGCTCCCGTACTGCATCGAACTCCTGCGCCATGACCCGCAGGACCGTGCTCTCGTCGCCGTCGGTATAGAGATCAAGATCGGAGCCCAGATCGGGCCAGTGATCGAGGGATTTGATTACCGCCACCTGAGCTCCTGCCGCCTCCAGGGCGGCGCAGATGGGAAGCAGATTCTCCACGGCATGACCGATGCGGGCGCTTTCGTGCGCCAGCGTGCTTTCACACCATGTGCGGATGCGGTCATGGCCCGGAACCGTGGCCGCAGACCTTCCCAACGCCTCCAGGGCCCGCACGGTCACGTGATGTGCGTCGGCAAGACACAGAAAATCAGCCAGTTCCACCGCGCTCAGGTCAGAAACCCGTTGCAGCAGGGGATAGACGTTGGCCTGATTCTCGGCGTTCGGCGGAGGGGCATCCTGCTGCCCGGGGAACAGCAGACGGGAGAGAATATCGACGTATTGGGCGGTTCTGGAGTTGTCGGATGGCATGGATTTACTGCAAAATCGCCAACCTTTGATGTAGCGAGTAAGGTGCCGGGTTGGTTACCAGCCCGGACGGCTCTCCAACCCGGCGAAGGGCAGCCAACATATTCGCCTCGCGCGTCATCCAAAGGCGATACGAGGGGGAACTGTGGCTGCAAGCGCGATTCTCGTAGTCGGAAACCGTTCATTATTGAGCCCTGAGGGCGACGAGTCCTTTTCTGGAGACGGAGCGGAGCCGCCTGCCAGTCCCGTTGCAGCGTTGGAAATACTTGGAAAATCTATTGTCGAACACACCATCGAGCGCTTGCACAGTGCCGGCATCAATTCGGTTTCGGTGGTGCGCGAAGTTGGCTTCTCCCTTACCGCGGGCCGCCGTTTTGTTCCTGACGTGCTCATGAAGCAAGCGCGCAAGGGTTTTGACCGAGTTCTCCTGATCAGGCTGGGCGCCTACGCGGAAGTTGATTGCGCCGACCTGCTCCGGTTTCACAGCGAGGCGGGCGCGGGGGTGACGCGGGTGTGCGACCTCTCCGGTCCCCTCGATTTCTGGGTCCTGGATTCCGCTCCCTCAGGCCGAGCCCGGCCGAATCTGGATTCGGCTTCGGAAGTCAACCCGCCATCGGACTATCTCACAACCGGCTACGTAAATCGCCTGGCGGATGCTCGTGATCTCCGGCGCCTGGTGACGGACGCTTTCCAGGGTCGCTGTGCCATTCGGCCCCGCGGACGAGAAGTAAAGCCCGGAGTCTGGATCGATGACGGCGCCCGGGTCCATCGCTCTGCGCGCATTGTCGCCCCCGCTTATATCGGACGCGGTACCAGGGTGCGGGCCGCCGCGCTGGTTACCCGCTTCAGCAATCTGGAACGTCGTTGCCTGGTGGATTTCGGCACCGCCATTGAAGACTCTTCAGTGCTGCCTTATACCCACGTGGGCAGGGGACTGGACGTGGCCCATGCGGTAGTTGAAGGCAGCCGCCTGGTGAATCTGTCGCGCAACGTGGCGGTCACGATCCGGGACGCGAACCTCATTGGCCCCACCGCCTCCCGCCGGCATTGGTTTGGATACGGGCGCAAAAAGAAGGTGGAGATTGCCCTCCCCATCACGGAAGCGTTTGACATCGAGCCTGTTCCTCACGCGGCCCTGCGGCCGCGGACGGTCCTGCGGATACTGTCCAAAGGCGAAGTATGAAAAATACGAAGTTGGTCCAGCGCCGCACATCGATCGGAGAAGCCTATGAAATTTATTGACGGGCACGTGTGGTCGCGGGCGACTCGCCCGCGCCAGAGCTTTCGACGCATGTCCGCGCGCCTGCTGGCCGGCTCGCTGGTGCTGGCCGTGCTGGTTTCCGGTAGCGCGATGGCCCTTCCCGGGCCCCAGGAAACGAGCCCTGATCAGTCGCGTCCGGAAGGACCCGCAAGCAACCCGGCGCCGGCCACGCAGCCCGCGGTTGAGCCCCTGCCCGACAGTCCCAGCGCCGCACGGCCGCAAGACGCTCAAAGCACCGCAGGCCAGTCTGGCGCTGCCCAGTCGCTTCCGCAACCCCAGCCCGATGGAAATCAGAAGCCGGTAGGCACCGCCGCCGCTGAGACTGCGACCACCACCGGCTTCGCCGCGTCGAGGCCGGCAGGTGCGGCACTGGCGCCCGCGAAACAAAAGCGGTCACGCACCATTTTGATTAGCGTGGGTGCAATCGCGGGGGCAGCCGTCGCCCTGGGATTAGTGGTGGCCTTGACCAAAGGCACTCCCAGCAAGCCGCCTGGCAGCCAATAGAATCATCTCGCAGAAGGGCGCAGCAATCGGACCGGCATCCCTCATTTGACCGGTTCCGTGGATCCAATCCATGATTAACCCAATCCATGATTAACCCATTTCATGATTGACCCATTGCATGGTTGACCCATCAGGAACCCGGCGGCCCGTGCTGGTGAGTTTCTCTGGAATCGATGGCGCCGGCAAAAGCACGCAGATCGAAAATCTTCACCGCCACCTAAACGCCGCCGGCTTTCATGTCCAGCGGCTTGCCTTCTGGGACGACGTCGCCGTGCTGCGGCGCTTTCGCGAATATTCCCGCAGCGCCCTGCTCAAGGGCGACGCCGGCATCGGTTCCCCCGGCAAGCCCGTAAATCGCCGCGATAAAAATGTACAGACCTGGTACATGAACGCTTTCCGCTTCTTCCTTTATTCACTCGACGCCGCCAAGCTCAACCTCGTGGTGAGAAAAGCCCTTCGGTCCCATGCCGGTGTGGTCATCTTTGACCGCTACCTCTACGATGAGCTCGCGAACCTGCCCCTGCGCTCTCGCTTCACCCGCTCCTATATTCGCCTGATGCTGAAGTTCGCACCCCAGCCTGACGTGGCATATCTGCTCGATGCCGACCCCGTCCAGGCCCGTGAACGAAAGCCGGAATATCCCCTGGATTTTGTGCAAAGCAACCGCGCTGCCTACCTGGCGCTGAGTGAACTCTCCGGCAGCATGACAGTGATTGCTCCCGGCACAGCGGATGAGGTCGCCAGCAGAGTGATCCAGGAAATAGAACAGAACCTGTGTGAGTCGGAAACTCTTGTCCGACGCCGTTGACTTTGATTCAACAATCTGAAATCAACAATCTGCAATCAGCAATCTGAAATCGCATGTCGCCTTTTGCAGATTGCAGATTGCAGATCGCAGATTGCAGATTGAAGATTGCAGATTTCAGATTAAAAGCCGGAGTCCCGAGTGTCCGGTCGGTTGACCCGGCCTTCCTCTCCCTATCGGATGGTGATTCTCGCCGAGGTGGAAACCTGGCTGGCTGCCGAAGTCGCCATGACTTTTATGGTATAGGAGCCGGGAGCGATTTCAACCGCAGGCTCTGCCCCGGACGGAATCCCGGCGCAGGAGCTGACCAGCAGAACGCACGCGATCAGGCTGCTCAGAGCCAGGCCGCGGAGAATGCGTTTCCGGTCAACCTGGCCAAGCACAAGCACTCCCACCATCCCCAGCCCGAACCCGACCAGCGCACCCCGCCGGGGTGGCCTGGGCACTGGCCCCGGACGATGTGCCGGGCGGACAACCGAGACTCTGAGAACTGACGTCGCAGCTTTGCCCCCGGCAGTAATCACGGACGGAGAGAAGGCGCACGACATCGCAGCCGGGAGCCCGGAGCAGGACAGCGCGATGGGGCCGTCGGACTTTGATCGTGCGGTTACCGTGATCCGGGGACTTCCCGACTGTCCGTCCGCGATCGTGACCGACGATGGTGAGGCGCTCAGCGAAATTACCGAACCGGACGCTGGCGGCGGTGGCGAAGTCACCGGAGGCGTGCCCGGAGTGCCTTCCGGCGGGCCGGCGGACGGTGGTGAAGCTGCGCCGCATTGTGGTGCATAGGGCACGGCTGCGGAAATCTGGTTTTTCAAGTTCGGTTTTCCGATGGCCTGCACAAACAATTTGTAATTCCCCGCGGCCAGCGAGTACCCGCACAGATCGAGGGCATACGTGCCCACGGTCTGGTCCGCCAACGGCATCAGATTCTGGCCATCGGAACTGACATAGACCCGATAGTGATCGATGGTGTCTTCACTCCCGGTGATCTTCCACTGCAGCGAGCTGCCGGCCATGGCTGCTGAGACGCTCACGCAGTTGTCAATTCCGGATTCGATCTCCGTTCCTTCTTCGTAGTCATTCCAGGTGACCAGTTGCATGGCGCCGAGCTGATTGGTCGAGTTGTACAGGCTGTTGATCTTGGCGAACGTCTGCAGCCAGGTCTGGCCGCAGCGCTGGTCCATGATGCGGTTCAGTCCCCAGGAGGCCAGCTTGTCGTTGAATCCTTTATAAGACGCGCCCCAGGTTTGGTCGCCCTGGGATGCCATCCCGGTTTTGTAAAAGCTGGTCAGATAGCTCATGCCAAAATCGCTGCTGGTGGCGATGTCCCAGGAGTACGCACCGGCGCTCTCAGCATGGCTGAAACCGCGGCTATGCTGAAACAGGAACATGGGGTTGGTGGCCAGTGCGGCTTTGGCCGCACTCCAATCAATCGTGTAGTGGAGGTCCACGTCGAAGTTGGTGACGACTGGGCGGCCACCCACTCTCAGATATGCAGGTGAGGGAAAGTACGTCTGCTCGACGTACTGCAAATCATTATTCAGGGCCTGCTGGGGAGTGCATCCCGGGCAGGAGTACCAGCGAATGGCGCCGCTGTCCACCATGATCGCGAACGTGAACCCGGGATGGGTTTCAGCTTCGTGCATCACCAGCTTGGCGGCGCGGTCGATCTCGTTGTTCGGTCCGTACCAGACCATGACCACTCCGTCGATGCCGCGGCTGACCATGTCCGAGATTTGCCGTTTGACCTGGGCCGGATCGGTCGAACTGTAACCGATGTTGATGTGGCTGGGCTTGCCGAACCAGAGCACCAGGTGAGCGAAGACCTTGGTCTGTGCTCCGGGGTAGAGCAGGGAATGAATGTCCAGTTTGCTTACGTTGGCTCCGCCCAGGTTGCCGTTTGATTGCGTCACAAAACCGGTGGCCGCGCTGGTATTGTTCGCGGTCTCCGCGGCAAGTGTAGTGGTCGGCGTAATAACCAGGTTGCCGGCGCGGCTGGCCAGAGGAAACACCAGGACGGCTGCAATGACGGACAAGCGGATGCGGCGCGTTGCCTTCAAAGTTTGCCCTTAACGCGATCGAATAATGCTCGACCTCAAGGTCGACTTGAAGGAATCTTATCCAGCACTCGCAGATTAGGCATGTTACGGAAGGGAGTGTCCGACCACACAGGGTGCCCCACCCTCGTCTCTCCGTCTTTTGGAGAGACAGGGTGGGAGATGCAGGAATGAAGTTGACCATCTCTAACTTTGATTTTGTTTGGAATCTTGGTGCGACTTGTTCGCGCCCCCAAAGACAAGAAATGAAAAGCGTCGGACAGGGGTTCCGACCACACAAGGTGTCCCACCCTCGTCTCTCCGTTTTTTGGAGAGACAGGGTGGGAGATGCCGGAATGAAGTTGACCATCTCTAACTTTGATTTGTTTGGAATCTTGGTGCGACTTGTCCCTGCCGTGCTCCCCGTTTAGTCAGGATGCGCGATCTCACCTATCGAAGGCGGTAACACCATCAGGTTAGGGTGGTCCTGGTCGCGCCAATAAACTTGAAAGCACTCGCCGCGCTTCTGCGGTTCCCAGGTGGTGCCGTCCTCGTATGAAATTTTTCGCGGGAACAACGCCCAGCCCAGAATCGAATCGCCGCCCTGCAGGTACGCATCTTTTTCCAGCGTCTGCTCGGCTCCGGCTGCGATCGGCCCTGACGCCGGCCAATTGGCGTCAAAGGGACGGTGCAGGTATTGCGGCGCCAGAAAATGCTCGGAGGTCAGGTCCCACTGTTTGATCGCCTTTCCACTCGTGTTTTTCACCCGCACCGAATATTTCCCCGGCGTGTTCCAGAAATTTCCCGCGACGAATTTCAGCGGGCACGAACCGGCCGGCGGCTCGTAGATGGTAAAGGTGCTCATCATGCCCGCTTCCATGTGGTCCGCCACATGACAATGGAACATCCATACTCCGGGATTGTCGGCCACCATATCCACCGAGAGAGTAGTGGCGGGAAGCAGCTCCACCACGTCCATGTGCCGGAGCGGGTCGCTTACTGTCAATCCGTGCCAGTGCGGCGTGTGCAGATCTTTTTCATTACCCATCGCCATCACATACCAGCGGACCGTCTCACCTTTTTTCATGACCAGACCGGGAAGGTTTCCGAAGACGTAGCCGTTGATGGCATGGAAGAGCCCGGCGTCCTGTCCGCGCAGTTCATCGAAGATCATGAATGAGGTGGCGAATTCCCGGTCCACATCCTTCGGGCTGCCGTCGGGTCTGGCCTTGCCTTTGGCGGTGATGACGATGGGCCCCATCAGGCCGGCGTTTATTTCGCTGAGCCCGGCCGAGTGCGGGTGGTACCACCAGACCACGGAGCTGAGCTGTCCCGGCCCGGGGCCGCTCCCGGCGTCAGCAAACCAGTGATAGGTGAAGCGTCCGTTAGGCGGAACCAGCGAACCGCGTCCCGCGGGCACGTAGTAAGCCCCTTCGTTGTCCTTGTCGTAGCGCAAACCGTGCGGATGAATCCCGTGAGAGCTGCGGCCGCGGTTGAGAAAGTCCACGACGATTTCATCGCCGACTTCTCCGCGAATCACGGGCCCCATGATTCCCAGCCACTCGGGTTGGGGCTTGCGGACTTTAAAGGTGGCGTCGGTGTATTCGATGTAGCGGGTTTTCGGCCACTTGGTCTGCTTTGCCCAGGGCTGGGGAATGGGACGGCCCTCGGTCAGGTTCAATCCGCTGGGCGCGTAGTCCCAGGTGACGTCTTCGGCTGCGATGTAGTAATGACGGGTAACCCCGAAAGCCGGAAGCGTCAGGAAGAGAAGAAAAAATGCGAGCCGCGGCCAGGGTACAGTCCTCATGACTCCATTATCCCTGAATTGCCGCTCGCGGCGGCGCTGAACTCAGGGTAATGAGCTCAGACTGATGAACTCAGACTAATGAACTCACGGCAGGTGGTCCATGTAGCAGGGCATCGTGTCCGGTTGCACTGGCGGCGTGGGCGGCGTCATCCAGGGCGCATTCACGAAATCGAAAAACTCGCTCATGTTGAACTGGGCTTTGTCGCGCTCCGTGAGCGGATCCAGGCCGAAGCGCGTCTCAATGAATTTGAGGATCGCGGTGTAGTCGGCGGGCGTATGCGAAACGTAGTTCTTCTTCGAAAACGGCGAAATGACGATCAGCGGGACGCGATACCCGGTGTACACGAAATCACAAGTGGGGCCGGTCGCGGTAGTACAGATGTCGCCGGGCATCAGGTCAATGCTGGTGCTGGGCTTGATTCCATCTGGACTCGGCATGGGAACCGGAGGCACATGGTCATAAAATCCGCCACCCTCGTCCCAGGTGAGAATGAATACCGAGTCTTTCCAGTAGGGGCTCTTCATCAACGCATTGATCAGTGTGGATACGTATTTCGATCCGGTCTGGATCCTGCCCGATGGGGCGTTGGGATCCACGCCGGCGTGCTCGTCCGTGCCTGCGGCGAACCCCGGATCAATTTCCGCCACCGCCGGCAGATTCCCAGTGGTCAGGTCAGTCAGGAACTGGGACGCGGGCGCAAAACCCGATTGGTGGGTGGGGGCGAAGGTGAACATGCTCAATTCCGTCCCACTGCTCAGGGGGACGTTCGTATCATCGGTCACATAAACCCGCCACGATACTCCCTTGTCATTCAGGGCCTCGAAAATCGTCTTGTTGGGCAGCTTGGTGGTGGTCAGAGGATAGGCCCGTCCGGCTGAAGTTGCCGCCATCAGGTACATGCGGTTGGGCTGGGTGCGGGTCATGGCCGGCGAGAACCAGCGGTCCGAAGTGCCAAAGTTCGACGCCATGAAGTAGTAGTAAGGAAGGTCAGTGCCATCGTAATAGCCCATAGCCCGGATTCCGTTGATGTCGTTGAATATCGGAGTTCCCGTCCGTGCATCATGCGCCGCCGTGCGCACCCATCCATCCATGGTCGCCGTTCCAGAGAGGGGACTGTTCATGTTCCAATCCACGTGCGACTCGTTCCAGGAAGGACTGGGGTTCTCCACGCACTGAGAAAGCATGTGAAACGAAGCCACCGCTGGACTGTTCGCGCTGGTGTGGCAATCGTTGGGAGGAAAAGGCTCGGACAGGCTGGGATCGCAGCCCGGACTGGTAGCGGCCGGCTGGGATGGGTTGTTGAACTGCGGCAGGCCATCAAAGGGCTGATCGGGATAGCCGTTGGCCGCCCAGTATTCGCGCATTGCGCCGAAATAGTGGTCGAAGCCCCGGTTCTCCTGCAGCATGAAAATAATGTGATTGATGGACTGCGTGGTGGCGACGAAGGTCGCCGTCGCGGTCTGCGCCGCGGTTAGCGTGACAGTGCATGCCGCAGTGCCGGAGCACGCGCCGCTCCAGCCATCGAAGGTGTAGCTGGTCCCGGGTGTGGCCGTGAGTGTGATTTGCGTCCCCGAAGCGAAGTTCGCGGTGCACGTTCCCGGGCAGTTGATGCCGGAAGGAGTGCTGGTGATAGTTCCCGAGCCCGAACCCGCGGACGTGACCGTCAAGGACACGTCGGAACCTCCGCCGGGACCGGGTCCGCCGCCGCTAACCAATCCCCGGCAACCCGCCAGAAAAATAATGCCCAGCACCAGCGCTGCCCCTGGAACCACCCTACGCGAACCGGCCATGGACTTCCCCCTCCCAAAAACTGCACTTTGGATGAAGAATCATGGAGATAGGTTGTAGGGGTGAAAGCCCTTCTTTCAGCTGAGGCAGGCCAGACTCGGCCTTGGACGGGCGATCTGCGAACCCGGGGCATCGTCCTGTGATTTCAGGTACTTAACGCCCTCCGTTAGCGGGATGCCCTGTCCCCGCCGGTTACGCCGGTTGCTCGATGGGTACGGAAAAGCCGTAGAAACTGTCCACAGCCTCGGAAACGGTGCCAAAGATCTCAAACAAACGATCGACTCGGGTCAACTCCAGGATGACGGCAGACGAGGGAGGGATGGCGGCGAGTTTCAAATCCCCGTTCTGCTTCATGGCCTGTTCCATGCAGTGCAGCAGCATGTCCACGCCGGCGCTGTCGATCTCCGTGACCTGGGAGAAATCAAACACGACGCAGGGCCGGTCGCCGGTGAGGAGCGGCGTCACTTCGCGGAGAAAGTCTCGGACCTGTCCCGACTTCAGTTGCAAGGGCAATTGCTTGACCGATACGCGTCTTTGAGGTGTCATAGTTTCATCGACCTACTCAGGATATACGGCCAAAATCTCTCCGCCCGGCGAAGCTGAGATGCTGATGCTGTGCGAGCCGATGCCCGAAGCTTTGGGGGTCGGGCGTTTGAGCCCGCTCGCCAGCGACTTCTTTGCCGCGCAATAATAAAGCCGGGCGGCAAACGCGGCATCATCGGTAACCGCATCCAGGCCGGTGAAGGCTTCGACAAAAATATCCCGAGTCAGGTTCTCCGCGGCATTTACATCTTCCGTGACCCTCAGGCTCAGGGAATAGATTCGCCCGGCGTGCTCATGATAGAGAGCGGAAAGCGCCTGCCGGTCGCCCGCTTTCGCGCGGGCTAGAAGCGCAGGCTCATCCTCGGCCAGCGATGTCCTGTCTTTCAGAATAATGAGGTTCGCAGCAGTTATGGCAGCCAAGTTCGTTTCCCCCAACTTCGAACAGCCCGGCATCAAGGCTCCCACAGCTTAGACATGGCGAGCCGCATGGTCTATCGGGTTGTCTCTGTACTCTCCCTTACGTCTTTGCTGTACTACCGGTATCGAGCCGCGCAGCCAGTCGCCGCCCGGCTCGAACCGTCACCCGTCGTAGCTCACGGTCATCAGCACGGCCAGGTTACCGGCTGACATCGATCTGATTCAGGACCTGTCGAACATTAGGCGTTGCCTGCGCCAGTTGCTCGGCCCGATTTCGTTCGGTTGGTGTCTTCACGCTGCCCTTGAGAGTGAGAACACCATTCTTGGCGTCGAAGCGGATGTGCTGCTTGTCCAACCCGTGGGCCGTCAGTGAGGCCTTGTATATCTTCTCGATCGAAGTATCCAGGTCGGATGCAATTTCCTTGGACTCGGACTCCGCTCCCACCGGCTGAACGCTGATCTCGTTGGCGATGGTCCGATTGGCGGCCGCCGCCTTCGCCACTTCCCCGGCCTGCTGCCTGGCGTTCTCAGAGTGGACCTTGCCTCCCAGCGTGATCGTGTTCTTGTCCTTGTCCTCATCCACGGTGACGTCCTGCAGTTCCGCCTGTTGCAGGGCCTGTTTAACGCTGTCTTTATAAGAGTTGTCATCGCTGGTTGCGGTCTGCGACGCCCGCTGGCAAGCCAGTCCGATCAACAGCACAGGAACAAGCGCGATGGCTTTCAGCATGTTCAATCTCATTGAAGGCTCCTTCGAATAGTCAGATTCTCTAACCGGGCCCGTTATCCATTCGCCTTTGAGGCTGGCGTAGATTACCCCAGCCCCGCGCACTGCACGATCAGATACAGTCTGTAGCGGCCCGGAAAAATAACCTGAGAACCAGGGAGCGGTTGTGTGGGTCGGGCACTCCTGTCCAACGCTTTTAAACCTGATGTTGGGTTTGATTTACGTGCCAAAAGTCAAAAGCGTCGGACAGGAGTGTCCGACCCACACGGCCTCTACATATCAAACATGCGGAAAACCGCGGGCGGGCTCTGACTCTGCAGGATGGGCAGGGCGACGTTGTGCACCGGAATGCCGGCGGTGGTCTTCCCGTCGGGAAAGCCATGATGAGCATGTCCGTGCAGTACCATGTCCGCCCCATGACGATCGATCACCTCGGCCAGGCGCGAACTGCCGAGATAGGGATAGATTTCAGGGGACTCGCCCCGCGCCGTGTCCGCAACCGGAGCATAATGCAGCACAATTACGCGCTTCGAAGTTCGCAGTTGCGCCATGGCGCGTTCCAACTTCAGAGCTTCATCGATCGCGGCCTGAACGAAGGCCTTGACTTCAATCTCGCCGAATGCAGTCAACGCTCCCCTGCCGAATCCTCCCGGAAATCCTTTTGTGCCGGCAAAGCCGATGCCATCCCGCTCGTAGGCGGTACCGTCGAGAAGTTTAATGCCGGCTTCGGTCATCATGCGCGTAAGTTCCGCTTGCGCTCCGCTTTCGTAGTCGTGATTTCCCAGGACGGCCACGATAGGGAGGCGCAGCCGGACCAATGAGTTCAATAATTGCTCCATCTCTGCCGGCTTGCCGTAGTTCGTCAGGTCACCCGCGATCACCAGCAGGTCCGCCATGTCCCGGACGGGCGCGAGTTGTTCCTGAATCGCTCCGAATCGGGGAGAGAAGAAATGCAGGTCAGCGGTGGCGCCAATTCTCATGGATTCACTTCCGTCCGGCCGCGCTCAAGGCCCGAGCGCGGGGTACGGCTACCGCGGCCTGCGCGCGACGAATGCCCAGTATGTCCTCCATCCCCCATTCTGACACGTCGATGGCAAACATCTTCTCGTCCACCAGGCTGCCGCGGAATTGCGCGGCAGGATTGCTGTCCGTCAGTTCATTGGAAAAACGAACCAGCAACCTCTGCCACACCCACGACGGCACGTAGTGACTGTATGCGGGATAAACGTAGCGGTAGAGCACCAGGGCAAAGAGTAGGATTTCCCAATGCTCCTTCACCAGGGCCAGAATCCTCTCCCAGTCAAGCTTTCCCTGGCTGGCATAGATGATGTGCGCGATGTCAGCCCCGTCGAAGCGCTCGCGCCGCACTACGAAGAGTTTCGAGGCCAGCAGTTCTTCCGCTGCCAGCACGCGTGCTCGCACATCCAGCACCATCGCCGGGCGCGCATTCTCGATCCAGGACCGGTCCACCGTAATCACGGCATTGCTCATGCCGGTAATCAGGTCGATGAAAAATCCGTGGCGATGCGCTTTGTGCAGCCAGACCGGATCTTTTACTTCGCAGCGAAAACCATTTTTCCTGAGACACCGCAGGGCCGCCGGCACGTCTTCCGGCGTAAGAAACAAGTCCAGGTCCTTGGTGGCGCGCCAGATCCCGGTATGCACCTGCAGCGCGAATGCCCCGGAAACGACGTACGGTACCCGGCAGCGGTTCAACTGCATGAGAGTTTCGCGAAACATCGCCTCCTGCTTCGGAGGAAACTTCGGTCGCAGCGAAGAACTCACCGGAAGTCTGGCTGATGGAGGCACGGCAGCCTTGGATGGCAAAGCGAACTGGGGCGTTGCCGCCACTCCGCCGGGTGTAAGAACCGCGACGGCCAATTTTGGGGAATGTCTGGTCTAACCACAAAGTCGCCCTACAGGTTCTTCCGGAATGAAATTACCCACTAGACAGGATTGTGGCGCCGCGCCCTGCTCGCTATTCTCTGCCCATGCTTCTAGTTTCCACTTGTGATCCCCCCACCAGGCAGGCATCCGGCTTCCTTTTGGAAAAAGGGCGCCTGCCTCTCGCCTATCAATGCGCGGATTGCAGTGGCTGTTCTTACCGGAAGCACAATTCCCAGAGGTAACCTTGTGATGGACATATCCTCCGCCAGCGTACGCATTCGGAGAGGTCTCTGATGACACCATCGCCACCCACGGGAACCGGCTTGCCCGAGCTTCCCGTTGTCCCAGACTCAAATCAAGCAGTCGTGACGCCAGAACAGGGACGCGTCCAACCCGACGCTCTCACCGCTGATCTGCAGGAGGAAGCGGAAGTTCTGCAGGCTTCCATTAAAGCCGGATCGGTGGCGCAGATCGTGGTGGCGGTGATCGCGGTCCTGGGGTTGATTTATCTCCTCAAGTTTGTCCTGATCACCACGCTGGTTTCCGTACTCCTGGCCTTCGTGCTGGAACCGGTGGTGAGCGTTCTCTCCCGCATCCGCATCCCCCGCGCGGTTGGAGCTCTGTTCGCGGTAGTCCTGCTGGTGGTCGTGGCCGGCGGTCTTACCTCGTTCTTCTACGGTCGAGCCGTTGATTTCGCCACGCAATTGCCCAGATACTCCGGGAAAATTCAGTCCACCCTGGCCGACCTGCGGGCGCAAACCCGCCAGATTGAAGAGAGCACCCGTACGGTGATTGCTTCCCCGAGAACCGGCAAAGCTCCTCTCCCGGTCGAAGTGCAGGAGGCACCCGGTCTGTCACGAGTCATCTCTGCAGGCAGCGGGCCTCTGGGAGAGGTATTCCTGGCGATTACGTTTATTCCGTTTCTTGTGTATTTCATGCTCACCTGGAAGGCCCACGCCCACGCCGCGACGGTGCGGCTCTTCCCCAAGGAGCACCGGCTGGTGGCCCACCGTACCGTCGGCAGGATATCGGCGATGATCCGCAGCTTCATCGCCGGCAATGTTCTAGTGGGTCTCATCAATGCGCTGGTCAGCGCGATCGTGTTCTGGCGGCTGGGTATTCCGTACTTCTATTTTCTGGGAGTAATCAGCGGATTCGCCAGTCTGGTCCCCTATCTGGGAGTATTCCTGGCCCTGCTTCCGCCCCTGGCGGCCGCGATCGGGGTCGTGGACAAGACTGGAGTCGTCATCATCTTGGTCACCGTGATCGTTCTGCACGTCCTGACCATGAACGTTCTTTATCCGAAAATCGTAGGCAAACGGTTACGGCTGAACCCGCTGGCCATAAGCCTGTCGCTGCTGTTCTGGGCCTGGATCTGGGGCGGGATGGGCCTCATTCTCGCCGTGCCACTGGTGGGCGCCACGAAAATCATCTGCGACTACGTGGAGCCGCTGCAGGGGCTGGGCGCCTGGCTGGGAGATTGAGTTCAAGGGCGAGCAGCCCCAAGCAGCGCCGCCGTCGTTTCGATCATCTCAGCAGCGCGCCCCATTTCGCTCGTCTTAGTCAAGGAGGAGAAGATGAAAGTTAATAAACTGCTGCTGCTGGTAATTCTTGCGTGTTTCAGCGCTTCACTTGGATTTGCCAAGTCAAAGGCGGAGACCCGCGACATCACAGGTTGTCTTTCGAAGGGTGATAGTGCCAACGAATTCCTGCTCAAGGCCAACGATGGGAGCACCTGGGAGGTGAAGAGCAGTAATGTGGCTCTCGCCGATCATGTGGGCCATACCGTGACCGCGACCGGGGTGGTGTCGAACGCCAAGATGCACAACATGAAGGAAGACGCCAAAGACGCCGCCAAAGATAGCGGCATGACCAAGAGCAACGAAGAGCATGGTCACTTGAAAGTTACGGATGTAAAGATGGTAAGCGATTCTTGCCAGCAGTAGATTCACTATGTTGAAAAAGCCCCGCAGCCTTTCGGCGGCGGGGCTTTTCACTGCGCCGGCAAATCATCAGGCCGTCCGTGCCCCCGTGACAAAATGCACAATCAATGAAATCACGGCAAGCACCAGCAAAAGATGAATCAGGCCGCCGGCTACATGGAATACAGTAAACCCACCGATCCAGGCGATCAGCAGCACCACAAACAGTATTGTCCAGATGCTCATAAGAGTCCTCCTTGCGTGGCGCGAATCGCTCACGTGCGCTTGAGATGATCATTAAGAGAGGAGCAGTTGCTTGCGGTGGGATAGCGCGTCAGAACAAAAAAGCCACGGATTCTCACGAATCAGAACTCCGAAAACTCCGTGTTAATCCGCGAAAATCCGTGGCGAGACTTGCCTTGTCACCTACTTCGGTTGCGGGACGATGCGCAGATAGGGCTTGGGCGACTTCCAGCCCGCGGGATATTTCTGCTGCGCTTCTTCATTGGATACCGAGGGCAGAATAATGACTTCGTCGCCCGGCTTCCAGTTCACCGGCGTAGCCACCTTGTGCTTTGCCGTCAGCTGCATCGAATCCAGAACGCGCAACACTTCGTCGAAGTTTCGTCCCGTGCTCATGGGATAGCTGAGCTGCAGCTTGATTTTCTTGTCCGGACCCACCACGAAAACCGTGCGCACGGTGGCGTTGTCCGCGGCCGTGCGTCCTTCACAGCTCTCGCCGGCCTCGGCGGGCAGCATGCCATAAAGCTTGGCGATCTTGAGCTGCGGGTCGCCAATCATCGGGTAATTTACTTTGTGGCCCTGGGTCTCTTCGATGTCAGCTGCCCACTTGCCATGGCTGCTTACCGGGTCAACGCTCAGGCCGATAATTTTCGTGTTGCGCTTGGCGAATTCCGGCTGCAACCCGGCCATGTAGCCCAGTTCGGTGGTGCATACCGGAGTAAAGTCTTTGGGATGCGAAAACAGGATGGCCCAGCCGTCGCCGATCCACTCGTGAAAATGGATCGTGCCTTGCGTCGTTTCGGCGGTGAAATCGGGCGCGACGTCGTTAATGCGCGGAACGCTGGATGTAGCTTGAGTTGCTGGTGGGGTAACAGGTAACGCACTCATGGTTTGTTCTCCTCAGTCGTAAATTTTGACCATCCCGGAAGGCCGGGATTCCAATCTGCTCCCGCCGAGGCTTTCAAAAACGGGCAAGAACCAGGCAAAAAAAGAAACCCACCCGATTGGGGCCGGGTGGGTGTCGTAAAATCCTGCGGCGCTACCCACACCCCGGCGTCGGCCTACAACAACACCGGACGACGGGCATGAAGCGCTGTCGCATCACTGCCTAGAATACGCGGCCACCAAAATTCAGTCAAACGCGCCTCCTGGTGTGGGTCCGACACCCCGGGGTGCCCCACCCTCGTCTCTCCGTCTTTTGGAGAGACAGGGTGGGAGAAGCCGGAATGAAGTTGACAGTGCAGGGCGGACACTCCTGTCTTCCGCTTTTGAAGTCGATTTTGGTTTGGGTGGGAGACGCCGGACTGAAGTTGACAGTGCGGGACGGACACTCCTGTCTTCCGCTCTTGAAGTCGATTTTGGTTTGGAATTTGGTGCGACTTGTTCTGGCCATCAACATCAAAGTCAAAGGCGTCGGACAGGACTGTCCGACCCGCACTACAATAAATCGCCATGAGCCCCGAGCTTCGCCGTTTCCCCTTCCTGCAACTTGACGTCTTTTCTTCCCGCCCCTTCGAGGGCAATTCCCTGGCCGTGTTTCCCGACGGACGCGGCCTCAGCGACCTGGATATGCAGGCCCTGGCGCGGGAGATGAATCTCTCCGAAACTACCTTTGTCCTGCCTCGTGATCCCGCCATCGAGCGGGAACGGGGCGTAAGGGTTCGCATCTTCACTGTGCAGGAAGAGCTGCCCTTTGCCGGACACCCCACGCTGGGCACGGCTTTCGCCTTGCGCGGTTCGACCGGCGCCGCCGAAGTTGTTCTCGACCTGAACGCAGGCCGGGTTCCCGTCCGCTTCGAAGACAGCCCGGGCCAGCCCGTTTTCGGAGAGATGACCCAGGTGGACCCCAAGTTCGGGCTGATTCACGATCGCGAAACCGTAATACGCGCGACCAGTCTGCGCGACGGCGACATCGATCCTTCGCTGCCCATCCAGACCATTTCTACCGGCCTGCCCTTCACCATTGTTCCGCTGCGGGGACTGGATGTGATCCGCCGGCTGCAGGTGGACCTGGTCAGGGCTGGCGAGTATCTAAAGCAGACCGGGGGCGGCCAGTTTTTTTATTTCGTGGCTCGCGAGACCGTCGATCGCGCCGCCCGCCTGCACGCTCGCATGCTGTTCTACGGTGGCGAAGACCCGGCCACCGGCTCCGCCGCCGGCTGCGCCACTGCCTGGATGGTGGCCCACGGTGTCGCCCAGCCCGACGAACGCGTGCTCATCGAACAGGGAATTGAAATGCTGCGCCCCAGCCGGATTTTTGTGCGCGCGTCTCGTGTGGATAACAGAGTGGTTAACGTTCGCGTCGGAGGAAATGTTGTGGAAGTCCTGCGCGGAGAAGTTTCTTTCTGAAGCGCTGCGCTGCCTTTGCGCGAAAAAATATGCCCATGCACAAGCCCGAATCTTTTTCAATGGGGCTAATTTACCATTAGCATCGGCGCCACTTTACAGCCGGCCTTTCTGGCCTTAGGATTTTGTCTCGCTCTGAGTTCTCCATATCAACCAAAAGGTCTTAAGCCTCTGGCGCCTTCATCACGGTCAGGTTGCCATCTTGGAAGCAGGAACAAAGCCGGAATGAAGCCGAAACGAACCATCCTTTGTGTTGACGACAACGAACAGTCCCTTTCCATCCGCAAGGTCATGCTCGAGACCCGCGGCTATCGCGTGATCGCATGCAACAGCGGGGAAGACGCTTTGGAAGTGTTCAAGAGAGGCGGCGTCGATCTGGTGCTCACCGACCTGGTGATGCCCGGGGTGGACGGCAGCAAACTCATCGACGCCATCAAGACGCTCTCGCCGCAAACTCCAGCCATTCTGCTCTCCGGAAAAGTCCGAATCTACGATCGCGACACCCGGGCGGACGTCTTCCTGCCCAAAGGCATGTATGCGCCGGTAGAGTTGCTGGAACGAATTCGCCTGTTATTGGTGCGCAAGCGCGGCCCCAAACGCGCCGTGTCACCAGCGCATCCCGCGGACAGAATCGGCGCCGCCTGAGGGTTGTCCTCCGCAATTTTCCGAAGACAGTGTCATCCCGAGCGCGGCTCGAGCCGCGCTGGCGCGGTGAGAGCAAGTCGAGGGACCCCTATTTAGCCGAGAACTCATCAGCTCATAGGGGTCCTTCGACTGCGCGAAATGCTTTCGCAAGCGAAACTTTCCGCTCCGCTCAGGATGACAATTTTATGGTGAGGCGGAAGTATTCGGATTATGGGGCCGATGCCGCCGACGGCCCGCGCACTGCAGCCTTCGTGTAATATCAATCTGTTGGATGCCTGCCTTCATCGAAGCCGTTGAACTGCGCAAGACCTACCGTGTGGGCAAAATTGACGTTCCCGCCCTCCGCGGTATCTCCTTTATTGTGCAAAAGGGAGAATTTGTCAGCGTCGTAGGCCCCTCGGGCAGCGGTAAATCGACTCTTTTCTATCTGCTGGGTGGATTGACTCGCGCCGATTCCGGACACGTCATCATCGACGGTGACGACTTCGCGCAACTCTCCGATGCCGAACGCACCCGGCTGCGCAAGCGCAAGATCGGATTCGTCTTCCAGAAATTCAACCTGCTGCCTACCCTGAACGCACAATCGAATATTGATATCGCGGTTGATATTGCCGGCGCCAACGGCGTTCGCGATGCCACATACTTCAACAAGATCGTGGGCCTGCTGGGACTGGAGAAGCGCCTGCCTCACCGGCCGTCTGAGCTTTCCGGGGGCGAGCAGCAGCGCGTGGCCCTGGCCCGCGCCTTGATCAACAAGCCGGCCATCGTTTTGGCCGACGAACCCACCGGCAATCTGGACTCGAAAAACTCCGAGATCGTGCTGGCCATGCTGCGCCACTCCAACCGGGAACTGGGCCAGACCGTGCTTATGATCACCCACAACCCGGAAGCGGCCAGCTACGGCGATCGCATCATTCATATGCGCGACGGCGAGATCGTGGCCCCGGAAAAGGACCCGCAGTGGGCTGGCCACTCGTGACTACCCCGAAGTCGGGCATGAAGTTCACGGCCGTGACGCCGCAGCAATGAGCCGCGGAGCGGCGCAAGAATAAAGCCCACGGCGTAAGCCGTGGGTAAATGGTGGATCGAGTGCGAGCCCCGAAGGGGCGAAAGAAGGGAACGGTTGCCGCAGAATTCTTCTATCCGCGACGATGCGGCTCCTGCACCAGGATAATCAGCATGGATGACCTGCGAAAACCCATTCTGCCGGGCAAAGGAGCGTCGGACTACGAACGCTACCTCCGCACCGATGAACTGCTGGCTTTGCAGAAAACCCCGGAGGAATTCCGCCACCCGGATGAGATGACCTTCCTGGTCGTGCACCAGGCGTCAGAGCTGCTGCTGAAAGGCGTCGCCTGGGAGCTGGAACGGGCCCGCGCCTTGATTGCCCAGGGAGACTTCTTCAACTCCGCCCAGCTCCTGCGCCGGGGCAATCACATGCTGGAGTATCCCATCTCCATGCTGCACGAACTGGAGACCATCACTCCTTACGACTACCACCTGATTCGCGCCGGCCTGGGACACGGCAGCGGCCTCGACTCTCCCGGTTTTCTCGGGCTGCTGCACATCGGCCCCCGCCTCGGCGAAGCCTTCAACTCCCAGTTGAGCAAGCTCAACCTCTCCGTGGACGAACTCTATCGCCGCCACGCTGAATTTTTCGGCTTGCACGACGTGGCCGAGCGTCTGCTCGATTTTGACGAACGCGTCCACCTCTTCCGCTTTCACCACCTCAAACTGGCTCAGCGCATCATCGGCGGCGGCGTGGTCGGCACCATGGGCACGCCGGTCGAAGTCCTGCACCAGCGCATGGAACACCTCTTCTACAAAGAATTATGGGACGTCCGCAACCGCATCACCGCCCAATCCATGCAGGGTTAATGTAGGCGCGAGCGCCCCCGCTCGTGCAAGCGTGAAGCGGAGAGCGAATTAAATCGCCATCACCGGCCCGAGGGCTTCATCATTGACTAAGATTCCAACGAATCCCTCCTTTGCCTCCACCATCATTGCCGCAATCTCGCCACCTGTTTATAATCAAACTCGCCGAGCGGGAGTAGCTCAGTGGTAGAGCGCGACCTTGCCAAGGTCGAAGTCGCGGGTTCGACCCCCGTCTCCCGCTCCAGACTGTCTATCGAGAGTTCCACGCCTTTAGGATTCATCGCGCCGGGTGGACAATTGCCGGCCAGGGCGCTAAGTTAGGCACGAGGGCGCGGTACCCAAGTGGTAAGGGAGAGGTCTGCAAAACCTTTATACGTCGGTTCGATTCCGACCCGCGCCTCCACTTTTAAGCCTAGTCAAATCAATCACATCATAAGAGTGCCATTGAGCCGGGCCAATAATGTGCCAGTTCCCGCACAGGATATACCGGTTATTTAACCCGATCAGCCGTCCATAATCGCATTGGGCATCAGGAATTCCTTGAGCTTTTGTAAGAGTCGCCGATAGTCCAGAGACATGGCTTAGCGAGTCAGGGATCTGCGCTCGGTCACAAAATAGTGTGATTTCAATCACCGGCAGCCTGGCCTCCATTTTGGTACCGTCCTCCGGTCGAGATTTGTGGGCAAGTTTCGATGCACGTGGCATCGCACGCTGCCAATCTCAATCTGTCTCGATGGGAAGGCGCAGTACTTCCCAGTCGATGCGGACGCCGACAAAACAGGTACGCGGTACGGGATAAAAGAGCAGGTTGGCGAAATAACACTGACGGTTTTGTCTGAGACCGCGCTCTGGCACCACGGAAAAAACGGAGGCAACGCAAGATGGCTACTCAATTCTGCCAGAAATGTAAACAGGCTCATCCGGGGCGCGTCTGCGATTACGACGACAAGGGTGAATGCGCTGAAACCGCTGATGTAGATGACAACCCGAAAGCGCCCGGAGAGAGGCCGGGGGAAAAGAATTCGAACCCACCCACAATAATAAAGAAAGCCCACCGATAGAGCCCCGATACTGCTGAGCTTGCCCGCGTGAACCGGCACGTGTCGCGCGGTCTGGCGGGCCCGGTGGACTTTTCGCTCGGACGAGCCGAGCCTAAGCAGAGGTAATTTATTGCACGAGTCCGATCCGCCGCAGCATCATGAGCGCCTTCGCCACATCAATGCGCAGGTCCCAGCCCGGCTCTCAGTCATCGTCGGAAGGCATGGGTTCCCCGACGATGTTGTAATACACCTCTTTCGGTTTCTTGGGCTTAGGCGGATCGGCTCTCGGCGTGAGCGACGGCTTCGTCGCCGCAGGGCTGGCGACGGGCGGGATGGGCAGCGGCCTGGGTGCAGTTGACTCCGTGACCAGCGGCGCGGGTGGAGCAGTTGCTGCCGGCTCCGCTGCAGGCGCGGCTGGCGGAGCCGCAGGAACGGCAGCGGGTGCAGGTACCGTGACCGGCTCCGCCTTGATTACCGGCGCGGGTGGAGTGTACGGCGAAGGAGTCTGGGTCAGCGCCGCGGTTGTCGTGGGCTGAGGGAATACTCGCACGGGTTCGACGGCGGCGGCCGAAGCCGAACTCCTTGCGGTGCTGATTGTCTTCGTGTTCCGCTCCTGGAAGAAATAGTTCAAGACTGCGGCCACCAGCGCCGCAATACCAAACTCCAGTATGGAAACGAACAGGTCGGGATAGTTATAGGGGCGCTGGGTGAACGAAGTCGGCAATCCCGAGGATTGGCCCATGACATCTCCCAGCCAGGGCACAACCACGTTGTTCATGACCGATACAATCAGGCCCCAGATGGCCTCGCCCAGGATCACGGCCATGATGATCCGAACGATCCAGCGCCGCGTGTCGGTCGCCTCGGAGCTGAAGGGCTTCATCGTCTGGTCCATAATTTTCTGCCCTACAAGATTGTTACACAGCGGCCAGTCGCGGGGAAGATTGCCGAAGAGCGGCTCAGTCTGAACAAGCCTGCTGCGCTCTGCGTCATCCTCAGGGCTTCAGCCGCGAGGGGGTCTGGCGCGCATCACGGACGCGCCTTCGGACGGGAGAGTAGCAGACCTCAGGCGCTGAAGCGCGACAGCCTTCAATACTTATCGGCACGGCTGAAGCCGTGCCCTTCCCAAACCGCGCTCTGCCCAAAGCTGTGCTCTCCCAACTCCGGCAGGAGAAATCCGGCAGAAAAAAAAGGGCCGACCGAAGTCAGCCCCATCCATTCTGATATAAGCGTTTCAGTCCCTCGCGGTGACCAGAGGCATGTGCACCAGGTGCTCGCTGAGGAACCATACCTGCAATTCGTTGGTACGCAGGACGTCGCTGACCGCGAGGTCGTTGGTGCCGTCGTCGCCCAGCTGATCGGCGCGCTCCGCCAGTTCGCGGCACTGGCCGATGATGATCTTGTGGGCATCGAGCAGGCGTGAGAGTTGCACCGGCACTTCTTCGCGTCCGCGCGGAGGCCGCGCGATGCGTGTGGTTTCGGCCACGTCGGCTGCCATGGCGATGCTCAATCCGCCCAGCAGTTGAATGCGCTCGGCAATGGTATCGACCAGTTCCGCTTGCTCGTCGTAATGCTTGTCGAAAAGAAGATGAAGCTGGTAGAACGTCGGTCCGGCCACCTGCCAGTGCGATTTCTTGTAGAGATCGCGCAGGGTCATGGTATCGGCCAGGAGCTGGTTGAGATGCTCGGTCATTTCCAGACGAACGGGCTCTTCGAGTTCGAGAGGCAAAGCGTGGTTCACGGTGCCGTACTGCTGGATTTCACCGGCGCGCTGGTCAAAGTGAGGTTGGGCGCTAATACCGCCATTGTGGCCTGCGGTTTTCTTCGACATCGGAATTCTCCTATTCTGATTTCTTCGGTACAGCCCTTTGGATGTTGGTGAAGGACGTTAGGGTAAAGGTTGCTGGTAAGATTTATCCGATAGAGAGCGAAACAATCCTTATTATAGCGCTTGCCGACCCGGGTGGCTGTACATGGTGTCTGATTCGATTCGGCGCTTAAATTGGTTAAGATGGCGCTCCCTGGAAGCTATACAAGTGGGATCACCGCGTGGCAGGCCGAGGAAATCGTGTTTCTGGCAAACTAAAATCTCCTCTATTATGATCTCCCCTCGCATATTTCACACGATAATCCTTGTGTGGTTCTTCGGGTGGGGATTCCTGCTACTAAAATTCCCCGCCCAGTGCTATCGAATTGGGTCATGGGGCAAGGCCCCGAATGCGAAGCAAATAAAGCGAGTCGTGTTCATCGGATACATGGGATTGTTTTTTGGGTGCCTCTTTGTTCTAGAACTCGCTCTTGGGTTGGTTCACTGGGCAGACTGAGATATCAACGCAGGCGTCCAGGCGCCAGCAAAATTCCGCGCAATTGACTATCATGGAAGGTTCCGCATTCATTGATGGAGAAAACCAGACGTGGCTGAGACGCAGACCAACGGAGTGGAAGTTCTTGAAACCCGGGAGTGGCTGGATTCGCTGGATTATGTTTTGTCGCAGGGCGGACCGGAGCGGGCAGGACGCCTGCTGCAGCAACTCTCGCTACATGCCCGCCGCGCGGCAGGTGTAAACCTTCCTTTCACCGCCACCACGCCGTACCAGAACACGATTGCTTCCCGGCAGCAGCCACCCTTTCCCGGCAGCCAGGAAATGGAGCGGCGCATCAAGAGCCTGGTGCGCTGGAACGCGCTCGCCATGGTGGTGCGGGCCAACCGGATTGAGAGCGGCATTGGCGGTCATATTTCCACTTTTGCTTCTGCGGCCACGCTGTACGAAGTTGCATTCAATCATTTTCTGCAGGCGCGGACTGAATCGGGAGACCGCGATCTGGTTTACTTCCAGGGGCACGCCGCGCCCGGCATGTACGCGCGGGCGTATCTTGAAGGCCGCATTCCCAAAGAGAAGCTGCAGAATTTCCGGCGCGAACTGAGAGAAGGCGGAGGGCTGTCTTCTTATCCCCATCCCTGGCTGATGCCGGACTTCTGGGAATTTCCCACGGTCTCGATGGGACTGGGGCCGATCCAGGCGATCTATCAGGCGCGGTTTATCCGCTACCTGGAGAATCGCGGGTTGAAGAAATCCACGGGCGGCCGAGTCTGGGCGTTCCTGGGCGACGGCGAGATGGACGAGCCGGAGTCATTGGGCTCAATTACTCTGGCCTCGCGCGAGCGGCTGGACAACCTTACTTTTGTGATCAACTGCAACCTGCAGCGCCTGGATGGACCGGTGCGCGGCAACGGCAAGATCATTCAGGAGCTGGAGGCGATTTTCCGCGGCGCCGGCTGGAATGTCATCAAGGTCATCTGGGGCAGCGACTGGGACAACCTTATCGGCAATGATCGGGACGGAATCCTGGTCAAGCGCATGGGGGAGATCACGGACGGCCAGTACCAGAAATATTTTGTTGAGAGCGGCGCCTACTTCCGGCACAACCTGTTCGGCAGCGATCCCCGCCTGCTGAAAATGGTGGAGCATCTATCCGACGAACAGCTCTCCCGCATGCGGCTGGGCGGCCACGATCCCATCAAGGTGCACGCCGCTTATAAAGCAGCCACCGAGCACAAGGGCGCGCCCACAGTCATTCTGGCCAAGACCATCAAAGGTTACGGGCTGGGCGAGGCGGGTGAAGGCAAGAACATTACGCACCAGCAGAAGAAACTGAACGAAGATGAACTGCGCGTGTTCCGGTCGCGGTTCGGGATTCCCATCGCGGATGAGGAATTGCACGACGCGCCCTTCTATCGCCCCGCGGAGGACAGTCCGGAAATCCGCTACATGCAGGAGCGCCGCAAGCAGCTGGGCGGATACCTGCCGGAGCGGAAGGTGCGCTCGCAGCCGATTGGTCCGGTTTCGGAAGCCCATTTCGAAGAATTCCACAAGGGCACGGAAGGCCGGGAAGTTTCGACCACGATGGTTTTCGTGCGCCTGCTGGGAAAATTGCTGCGTGATCCGGAAATCGGAAAGCTCATCGTTCCCATCATTCCAGACGAGGCCCGCACCTTTGGCATGGAGGCGCTGTTCCGCCAGGTGGGAATCTATTCCAGCGTGGGCCAGCTTTACGAACCCGTCGATATGGACACCCTCCTTTATTACAAGGAAGCGAAAGACGGGCAGATTCTCGAGGAAGGCATCACCGAGGCGGGCTCGATCTGCTCCTTCATCGCTGCCGGCACCGCTTACGCCAATCACGGGATCAATACGATCCCGTTCTTTATTTATTACTCGATGTTCGGCTTCCAGCGCATTGGAGATTTCATCTGGGCGGCGGCCGATATGCGCACTCGCGGCTTCCTGATCGGCGGCACTGCGGGCCGCACCACGCTGGCGGGCGAAGGACTGCAGCACCAGGATGGCCACAGCCACGTGCTGGCGCTTTCAGTTCCCAACCTGCTGGCTTATGATCCGGCGTTTGCCTACGAAATCGGCGTCATCATTCAGGACGGCATCAAGCGCATGTATGTGGACCAGGAATCCATCTTCTATTACCTGACCGTCACCAACGAGCCTTTGCCCATGCCGGCCATGCCCGAAGGGAACGAGGTTCGCGAGGGCATTCTGAAGGGCATCTATCGCTTCCGGGCTTCTGCGAAGAAGGATGCCAAACTGCGCGCCCAACTCTTCGGCAGCGGCACCATCATGTACGAAGTGCTGAAGGCGCAGCAGATCCTGGAAGAAAAATATGGGGTCGCGGCGGATGTGTGGAGCGTGACCAGTTACAAACAGCTTTATCGCGATGGCAACGATTGCGATCGCTGGAACATGCTGCATCCCGGCGCAACTCGACGCGTGCCGTTTGTCAGCCAGGCGCTGAAAGATGCACCCGGGGTGCTGGTAGCAGCATCGGATTACATGAAGGTTCTGCCGGAATCGATCGCGCAGTGGTTGCCACGGCCGCTGGTGGCGTTGGGTACGGACGGTTTCGGGCGCAGCGAGAGCCGGGTGGCGCTGCGTGATTTCTTCGAAGTGGACGCGAAACACATCGTGCTGGCCACGCTGACGGCGCTGGCGCGGGAGAAGCAGATTAAGGCTGACGTGCTGCAGCAGGCAGTAAAAGATTTGGGAATCAATCCGGAAAAAGCGAATCCGGCGAATACGTAAACAATAGCGCCGGCGTCTCGCCGGCTGGCCCGAGGGCAGCTTGCCCTCGCCGGTGAGGACGGGACGCCCTCACGACAGCCGCCGGGACGGCGGCGCTACGAAAAGAATGTAGGCGCGAGCGTCTCGCTCGTGCTGCAGTTTGACGGACGCAGCACGCGGGCGAGTCGCCCGCGACCACATTGAAACGGCAGGAGTGGATACTCAGTGACAGAATTCAAGCTTCCGGAACTCGGCGAAAACATCGACCAGGGCGACCTGGTCAGGCTGATGGTCTCGCTGGGCGCGAGCGTCACCGAAGGGCAGCCGGTGATGGAACTGGAAACCGACAAGGCCGTGGTTGAAGTTCCATCTTCGGTGACCGGTACGGTCAATGAAATCCGGGTGAAGGAAGGCCAGAAAGTAAAAGTCGGCCAGGTGATTTTCACCGTGGAAAACGGCGCCGGCGCGAAAGTAAAGGCCGCCGAAAGCAAGGTTGTCGAAACCAAAGCCCCCGCCGCGAAAGCGCCAGCTGCGAATCCTGCTCCGGCTGCAAAGGCCGCGGCAGCGTCGGTGGCTGAGACGCGGCCGCCCGCTCCCGCTGCGCCGGCCCCAGTCGCAACCGGTGCAGCCGACTTCAGGCTGCCGGAACTGGGAGAGAACATCGATCAGGGCGATCTGGTCAGGCTGATGATTTCGCCGGGCTCGAAAGTTTCCGAGGGCCAGCCTGTGATGGAACTCGAGACCGACAAGGCAGTGGTCGAAGTGCCGTCGTCGGTGACCGGTACGGTGAAAGAAATCAAGGTCAAGGAAGGCGAAAAGGTAAAAGTCGGCCAGGTGATTTTTACGCTCGAGGGCGGGGCGTCGGCGCCGGAGAAGGCGAAGCATGCGCCGGTCGAACACATTTCCGAACAACACGAAGCCCGATTGTCATTGCAGGCGGCGATCCAGGCCGAGGGCAAGACCGCGGCCCAGGTGTTTCTGCCGGACCAGCCACAGCCGCAGGCTCCTAAAGCTTTTTCCATGCCGGAACAGCTGGGCAAAGTGGCCGGAACGGAGCATCGCGCGCCGGCGCCCGCTGCGCCTCACGTCCGTCGGCTGGCGCGAGAGATCGGCGTGGATATCTACGAGGTCAAGGGCAACGGTCCGGGCGGACGCATCAGCGAAGACGATGTAAAGGCATACGCCAAATCGCTGCTGACTTCGGTTGCAGCGGCGGCTGGATCGGCGCCGGGGCGACAGTTTGCGCAACCGGAGCTGCCCGACTTCGCCAAGTTTGGAAAAGTAGAACGCGTCTCCATGCGCGGAGTGCGGCGGAAGACCGCCCAGCACTTGTGGGAGGCGTGGACCACGATTCCGCACGTGACCCAGCAGGACAAGGCCGACATCACGGAACTCGAACAATTGCGCGCCCGCTTTGCGCCCAAAGCGCAGGAAGCCGGCGGCAAGATGACGGTGACTGCGATCGCGTTGAAAGTATGCGCCTCCGCGCTGAAAGTCTTTCCCCAGTTCAATGCCAGCATCGACATGTCGAAGGAAGAGATCATCTACAAGCAGTACATCAATATCGGCGTGGCGGTGGACACGGACCGCGGCTTGCTGGTCCCGGTGCTGCACGATGTGGACAAGAAAAATATTGTCGAACTGGCAGCCGAATTGACCCAGCTGTCGAAAAAGGCCCGCGACAAAAAGCTCGCCCCTGCAGAGATGGAGGGAGGTACTTTCACGATTACGAACCTGGGCGGTGTCGGCGGCACCGGATTTTCGCCGATTGTGAATTTCCCTGAGGTCGCGATTCTCGGGCTTTCGCGTTCCAGCATGGAGCCGGTCTGGATGAATGGCAAATTCGAGCCCCGGCAGGTGCTGCCGCTTTCGCTCTCCTACGATCATCGCCTGATCGATGGCGCCGATGCGGCCCGATTCCTGCGCTGGATCGCGGAAGCCTTTGAGCAGCCTTTCCTGCTGTCGGTGCAGGGATAGAGTGAAAAATCCTGAACCACAGAGGACACGGAGGTGCACTGAGGAAATTTCGTTGCACTCCTTTGCGTCCTCCGCGTTAAAGCCTTTCTGACTGAATGACTGAAACTTCAAGCTTACACATTGCGGTGGTGGGCGGCGGGCCGGGTGGTTATGCCGCGGCATTTCTGGCTGCTGACCTGGGATTGAAGGTCACGCTGATCGATCCGGAAGCGAATCCGGGCGGAGTCTGCCTCTACCGCGGCTGCATTCCTTCCAAAGCCCTGCTGCACGTGGCCAAGCTGATCGATGAATCTCGTCATGCCAAAAATTGGGGCATCGAGTACGCCGATCCCAAAATCGATTTGTCCCGCTTGCGCTCGTGGAAAGAGGGCGTGGTCCAAAAGCTGACCGGCGGCCTGGGCATACTCTCGAAGCAGCGCAAGGTTGAATACGTTCAGGGACGCGCGGCCTTCGAGAATTCAAACACGCTGCGAATTTCGAAAGCCGGGGGCGGCGAAGAGAGCCGGACATTCGATCGCATCATTCTCGCGACCGGTTCGCGGCCGGCGATTATTCCTGCGTTCAAGCTCGACACTCCTCGCGTCTTGGACTCCACGTCGGCGCTGGATTTGAACGAGGTGCCGGGAACGCTGCTGGTGGTCGGCGGCGGTTACATCGGTCTCGAGTTGGGCACGGTGTACGCAGCGTTGGGGGCGAAGGTTTCGGTGGTGGAAATGTTGTCCGGGTTGCTGCCGGGCGCAGACCGCGACCTGGTACTGCCGTTGCACAAGCGGATCGAAAAGAGTTTTGCTGCCATTCTTCTGAACACTACGGTGGCGGCCATGAAAGTGGAAGGAAATGGCATCCGCGTGACTTTTGACGGCCCCGAGGTCAAGGAGCGCGAGCAGGTCTTCGAGAAAGTTCTGGTGTCGGTCGGGCGCAAGCCGAATTCAGAAATCCCCGGCCTGGACAAGACACAAGTCCAGGTCGGCGCGCGCGGATTCATTCAGGTGAACAAACAGCTGCAGACCAGCGATCCCGCCATTTACGCCATCGGTGACGTGGTGGGCGAACCCATGCTGGCCCACAAAGCCTCGCACGAAGGGCGCACCGCGGTCGAAGCCATCGCGGGACACAAGGTGGCCTTCGAACCCGCAGCGATTCCGGCGGTCGTGTTCACCGACCCTGAGATTGCCTGGTGCGGGCTCACCGAGACTCAGGCGCAAAAAGAGAACCGCGAGATCAAGGTCGCGAAATTTCCCTGGGCCGCTTCGGGCCGGGCCATGACCGTGGACCGCACCGAAGGCATGACCAAGCTCATCCTCGACCCGCAGACCGAGCGCGTGCTGGGCGTGGGCATCGTAGGCGCCGGCGCCGGAGAACTCATCGCCGAAGGCGTGCTGGCGGTGGAGATGGCCGCTCTGGCCAAAGACATCGCCTTGACCATTCACCCGCATCCAACGCTCTCTGAGACTGTGATGCAAGCCGCTGAAGTTTTCTTCGGCACCAGCACCGACATCTACCGGCCGAAGAAGAGTTAGGCCTATGTAGGCGCGAGCGTCCCGCTCGTGCAGTGCTGACCAGCACGAGCGAGGACGCTCGCGCGGCGGTGCCGCGGAAGCAGCACGAGCGAGGACGCTCGCGCCTACATTACAATCGTGGAAATAAGATCATGTTCACCTTGCTAAAGCGAGCGCTGTGGCTGCCCCTTTGTCTGGCGATGGTCCTGCCGGCTTCGGCACTCCAGGTATTGCCTGGACAAACACCGGCCACTCCCGGCAATGGGAATACAGCCGCAGCCGACCCTCTGGGGCGCAACACGCCCAGCGGCACCTTGTATGGATTTCTCCAGGCGGCGCAGTCGGGGAACTATTCCATTGCGGCGCAGTATCTCCAGATGTCCGCTGCCCGGCGTCAGAGCCAAGGAGAGGACGCCGCTGCCAAGCTGAAAGTCGTGATCGATCGCGCCTTTACCGGCGACCTGCGGCAGATCAGCAATCAACCCGAGGGCACCCCACAGGAAGGAGTGTCGCTCGACAAGCAGCGCGTGGGGAATCTGAATTCCGGAGATGTGGATGTTCCGCTGATTCTTGTCCGCGTCGTCGATCCTGAAGGCGGAAAGATCTGGCTGATCTCCAATGACACCCTGGCCCGGCTTCCCGAGCTGTACGAGCAGGCCGCAGTGCACCAGGTGGAGACGCATCTTCCCCAGTTCCTGGTGCTTCACCAGTTTGCAGGCCTGCCGCTATGGCAGTGGGTCGCGGTATTGCTTGCGATTCCGGTGGCCGCGCTCCTGGGATGGCTGGTGGTGCAGTTTCTTCGCTTGCCCTGGTACTTCTGGGCACGCTACCGGAAGCATGCGATTGCTCAGGCGTGGAGTTCTTTTGCGCGCCCGCTGTGGCTGGTGCTGGGGACACTGGCCCATCGCATTCTGATGGGATACGTTCGTCTTCCCGTACTGCAGAGGCATCGTTACCAGCAGATCGCCGGAGTGGTGGCGATCATCGGCGCCAACTGGCTGCTCTGGCGGGTCCTGCGGGAAGTACTGCGGAGCGTGCGGCAGCGCGCCGTTCTTTCCGGACGGATGGGGACCAGTTCGCTCATGATTCTGGGCGAGCGGGTGCTGAAGGCCGCCATCATCCTGCTGGCGATTTTCGCCATATTGGGCACGCTGGGCTTCAATCTCACTACCCTCCTCGCGGGAGTCGGCATAGGCGGTCTTGCTATCGCGTTTGCAGCGCAAAAGACGCTGGAGAATCTGTTCGGCGGCGTTTCCGTTCTAAGCGATGAAGTCATTCGGGTGGGCGACTTCTGCCGTTTTGGGGACAAGGTGGGCACGGTCGAAGATATCAGCTTGCGCTCCACCCGGGTGCGGACTAACGACCGGACCCAACTTTCCATCCCCAACGGTTCGCTGGCTACGATGACCCTGGAGAACTTCAGCCGGCGCGACAAGATTCTTCTTAACACCAAGATCGGGCTGCGCTACGAGACCACTCCGGACCAGATGCGTTACGTGCTGGTGCAAATCCGTCGCCTGCTGTACGAACATCCCAAGGTAGAAACGGGAGGGGCCCGCAACCGCTTCATCTCCTTCGATGAGAGCGCGCTCAGCATGGAAATCTTCTGCTATGTCCTCACCCAGGATTTCAGCGAGTTCCTGACCATCAAGGAAGATATCCTGCTTCGCATCATGGACATTGTGGACGCGGCCGGCACCAGCTTTGCTTTCCCGTCGCAAACTGTCTATCTGGGACGGGACACGGGTTTGAACAAAGAAAAGGCAGAGCGGGCGGCAAGCGAAGTG
>Ga0207678_10000523_pt1 | contig 34843 bp, 27 predicted proteins | sample KBSC63metaG_FD_184319 | JGI IMG/M metagenome (GOLD analysis project Ga0207678, IMG submission 184319) | Corn rhizosphere microbial communities from Kellogg Biological Station, Michigan, USA - KBS C6-3 metaG (SPAdes) (version 2) | ecosystem: Host-associated > Plants > Roots > Rhizosphere > Soil ... | reverse complement strand
GAGGTCCACGTCGAGCTGAACACCCGCACCAAGATGTTCTGCGGCTGCCCGGCGACCTTCGGCGGAGAGCCCAACACCCAGACCTGTCCGACCTGCCTCGGCCTGCCGGGGTCGATGCCCGTGGTCAACGGCAAGGCGGTCGAGTCGGCCATCCGCATCGGTCTGGCGCTGAACTGCGAGATCGCCGAGTGGTGCCGGTTCGCGCGGAAGAACTACTTCTACCCGGACATGCCGAAGAACTTCCAGACCTCGCAGTACGACGAGCCGATCGCCTTCAACGGCTACCTCGACGTCACGCTCGACGACGGCGAGGTCGTGCGCGTGGAGATCGAGCGCGCGCACATGGAGGAGGACACCGGCAAGTCGCTGCACGTCGGCGGCGCCACCGGGCGGATCCACGGTGCCGAGCACTCGCTGCTCGACTACAACCGCGCCGGCGTGCCGTTGATCGAAATTGTGACGAAGCCGATCGAAGGCACCGGCGAGCGGGCGCCCGAGGTGGCACGGGCCTACGTGAGTGCGCTGCGGGACCTCCTGCGTGCGCTCGACGTGTCCGACGTCCGGATGGACCAGGGCTCGCTGCGGTGCGACGCGAACGTCTCGCTGATGGCGAAGGACGCGACCGAATTCGGCACGCGCACCGAGACGAAGAACGTCAACTCGCTGCGCAGCGTCGAGCGCGCCGTCCGCTACGAGATGACTCGGCAGGCGGCGATCCTCGCCGAGGGCGGTTCGATCAAGCAGGAGACGCGGCACTTCCAGGAGGCCGACGGCACCACGTCGGCAGGCCGGACGAAGGAGACCGCCGAGGACTACCGGTACTTCCCGGAGCCCGACCTGGTCCCGATCGCGCCGTCGCGCGAATGGGTCGAACAGCTGCGCGGGACGCTGCCGGAGATGCCTTCGGAGCGGCGGAAGCGGATCCAGCAGGAATGGTCGCTTTCCGACGAAGCCCTGCGTGACCTGCTGAACGTCGGCGCCGTCGACCTCGTCGCGGCCACCGTCGAGGCCGGCGCGTCGCCGGACGAGGCCCGTGGCTGGTGGGTCAACACCCTCGCCCAGGAGGCCAACGCGCGCGAGGTCGAGCTGGGCGAGCTGGCGATCACCCCGGCACAGGTGGCCGACGTGATCGGGCTGGTCACGTCCGGCGAACTGACGAACAAGCTGGCGAAGGAAGTCGTCCAGGGCGTGCTCGCCGGTGAGGGCGAGCCGCGGGAGGTCGTCGAGAAGCGGGGGCTGAAGGTCGTCTCGGACGACTCGGCGCTGCTCGCGGCGATCGACGAGGCCCTGGCGGCGCAGCCCGACGTCGCGGAGAAGATCCGCGGCGGGAAGGTCGCCGCGGCGGGGGCCATCGTCGGCGCGGTCATGAAGGCGACCAAGGGGCAGGCGGATGCCAAGCGCGTGCGCGAGCTGATCATCGAGCGCGTCGGTTCCTGACCGGTTTCATGACACAGCCCGGATTCGTCAAAAGCGTCACCTGGCGCGCGTGGCTCGGCCTGGCGGCCGGGCTGCTCGCGCTGGGTTCGACGTTCCTGCCGTGGACCACGCTGACGGCCACCAAGCCGGACATCGAGGACATCCTCGCGCAGCTGCCCCAGGGTGACGTCGTCCGCGACGCATGGCACTCGAGCTTCTTCGCCTGGTGCCCGCCGCTGCCGTTGCTGCTGGCCGGGCTGGCCGTGGTCGTTTTCGGGCGGATCCGGAACCTGCGGGTCAGCGGGCTGCCGCACCTGTGGCTGGTGGTCGCCGCGGCGTCACTGTTGCTGATGATGCTGGGCTGGTTCACCCTGGACTGGGAGTTCGACGCCGACCAGCGCGGCATCTTCGAGGCGGCTGGGGTCGCCATCGGACCCGGTGCGGGGCGGTTCCTCGGGTTGTTCGCTGCGCTGGTGTCCGGGGTGGCCGCTTTCCTGGACGTGCGGGCGATGCGGGCCGAAAGCCGGCAGCCGCGGAAGACGCGCAGCAAGAGCGCGTGATCTTCGCGGGCGCTGCCGGGTCACTTCGGTAAGAGTCTTACCGCTGGAGAATTTCCGACCGGCTGCCCGGGTCGTCCGACCGGTTGATCGGGGTCGTTGACAACGTTGACATCGCGGCCGCCCGTTGCATGAGAAAGCGCTTTCTGGAACGGTCGGGGGAGGTGCAGCCCGGCTCGCGAGCGGCCGCCGTCCCGAAGGTGGGCGGGTTGCGCGGATCGGCGCTGCTGGAGCGTCGGCACCGAGGAGGGAGACCCGGGTGGCTCAGGGAAAGCGCTTGCGGGTGGCCGTCGTCGGGACCGGGGCCATCGCGGAAAGCCACCGGACCGCTTACGAAGCCCACCGCGAAGACGTCGACATCGTGGCCGCCGCCGACGTCGACGAGGGCCGGGTTGCCGGCTTCTGCGCCGGGACCGACCACGCCAAGCCCTACCACGACCTGGACACCCTGCTCGCCGAGCAGGAACCGGATCTCGTGTCGATCTGCACGCCGCCGAGCCTGCACGTCGAGCAGACCAAGAAGGCGCTGGGGAGCGGCGCCTGGGTCTGGTGTGAAAAGCCACCGTGCCGGTCGCTCGCCGAGTACGACGAGATGAACGTCGCCGAGCGGGACGGCGGGCCGTACGTCGCCTTCGTCTACCAGCAGCGGTCCGGCTCGGCCGCCGCGCACTTCCGGGACCTGCTCGCGGGCGGGGAGCTGGGGCGCCCGCTCGTCGCGCACTGCCAAACCACCTGGTACCGCGATGCCGCCTACTACGCGGTGCCGTGGCGTGGGCGCTGGGAGACCGAGGGTGGCGGGCCGGCCATGGGGCACGGCATCCACCAGATGGATCTGCTGCTCCACCTGCTCGGAGACTGGGCCGAGGTGCGGGCGATGACCGCCCGGTTGGTGCACGACGTCGAAACCGAAGACGTCTCCACCGCGCTCGTCCGGTTCGAGTCGGGGGCGCTCGCGACCGTCGTCAACAGCGTCCTCTCGCCGGACGAGGTGAGCCGGATCCGGATCGACTGCGAGCGGGCCACCGCGGAGCTCACCCACCTCTACGGGTACGGCGTCAAGGACTGGCACTACACGCCGGCGCCGCACGTCGCCGGGGAGGTGGCCGAGCGGTGGCACCTGCCGGCCGCCGACGTCGACAGCTCGCACGCCGCCGCGTTGACCCCGATCCTCGCCGCCCACCGCGCCGGGCAGCGGCCGCCGTGCAGCGGGGACGACGGGCGGCAGGTGCTGGAGTTCATCGCGGCGCTCTACAAGTCCGCGGCCACCGGGCTCGGCGTGCGCCGCGGAGAAATCGGGCCGGGCGACCCCTTCTATCGCTCCATGGGCGGCAGCCGGACAGGAGACCGCGGATGAGCGCGACGATCACGGTGACCCACCGGCACGGCGAGCACGTGTCCGTCGAGGCGGGCGGCGTCGAGCTGATGTCCTATGTGTACAAGCCCGACCCGGTGGCCTACGAGTCGCGCAAGCCCTACGTCCACCCGCTGCGGACCCTCGGCGGCCGGCCCGTCAGCGGGTACCGGCCGACCGACCACCGGTGGCACAAGGGCCTGCAGATGACGTCGAGCCACCTGTCCGGGCAGAACTTCTGGGGCGGCCACACCTACGTCCCCGGCGACTGGTACCAGGAGCTGCCCGGCCGCATCGGCTCCATGCGGCACGACGAGTTCGCCGAGTTCACCGTCGAACGGGACCGGCTGAGCTTCACCGAGAACCTGACCTGGGTCGCCAACGGCGGCGACGAATGGGCGCGGGAGCGGCGCGACGTCGTCGTCCACTCGGTCGAGCCGGACGACGGGGCCTGGGCACTCGACTGGGGGATCGAGCTGACCAACCTCCGCGACAGCCCGCTCGTGTTCGGCAGCCCGACCACCGCCGGCCGCGAACTGGCCGGGTACACCGGACTGCACTGGCGGGGGCCGCGGGACTTCGCCGGTGGCCGTGTCCTCGGGCCCGGCGACCTCGAGGGCGACGAAATGATGGGTGCGCAGGCGCCGTGGCTCGCGTTCGTCGGCGAGCACGACGGCGTCGACGCGCACTCGACGCTCGTCTTCGCCCATGCACCCGAGAACGACAAGGCGATCCACGAGTCGCACTGGTTCGTCCGGTCCGGGGACCAGCCCATGGTCGCCTTCTCGTGGGCGTTCTTTGACGAATTCGAACTGCCGCCGGGCGAAAGCTTCGCCTACCGCTACCGGATCGTCGTCGCCGACGGGGCCTGGGACCGCGACCGGGTGGCCGGCTACTTCGACGGGCACGGGTGGTCATGACCGCATTCCCGCTCCCGGGTGGCATCGGCGTCTCGCACCTGCGCGCCTACGACTGGGCGGCCGAGGACGGCGTCTGCGGCGGCAGCCCGCACGTCCACCTCGCCTGCACCGAGGCCTACGTCGTCACCGGGGGCCGGGGCGCCGTCCAGACGCTGAGCGTCGACGGCTACGCGGAGACGCCCCTGGAGCCCGGGGTGATCGCGTGGTTCGCGCCCGGCACCGTGCACCGGATGGTGCAGGACGACGGCCTCCGCGTCACGGTCCTCATGCAGAACAGCGGGCTGCCGGAGGCGGGGGACGCCGTCTTCACGTTCCCGCCCGACGTGCTCGCCGACGCCGCGGCCTACGCCGAGGCCGCCGCGTTGCCGAAAAGCGACGAGGTCGCGCGACAGCGTCGTGACCTGGCGATTCGCGGGTACCTGCCGCTGCGGGACGCCCTGCGGGACGGCGATCCCGAACCGCTGCGGGCGTTCCACCGGGCGGCCGTCGCGCTCGTCGCACCGAAGGTCGCAGAGTGGGTACCGCGCTGGCGAGCCGGGGCGCTGCGGGCCGCCGAACTGACCGGCGCGCATCTGAAGGCACTCGCCGACGGCGACGGGAGCCACCTCGAGGAGTCCGGCCTGCGGGTCGCGACGCCGTCGAACCCGGACGGCTACGGCATGTGCGGACGCCGTGCCGAGTACGACATCCCGCTCGACCAGGAAGGCTTGCAGAGATGAACCAGTCCAGCATCGGAGTGCTGCTCAACGGGGTGACGGGCCGGATGGGCTACCGGCAGCACCTGCTCCGGTCGGTCCTGGCGATCCGCGAACAGGGCGGCGTCACCCTGCCGGACGGCAGCCGCGTGCAGCTCGAGCCGATCCTCGCCGGGCGCAACGCCGCGAAGCTCAAGGACCTCGCCGACCGGCACGGCCTCACCGCGTGGACCACGGACGCCGCCTCCGCGCTGCAGGACGTCGACATCTACTTCGACGCGCAGCTGACGTCGGCGCGGGAGCCGTCGGTGCGGGCGGCGATCGCCGCGGGCAAGCACATCTACGCCGAGAAGCCGCTCGCCGAGACGCTGCCGGCGGCGCTGGAGCTGGCCGGGCTCGCGCGGGACGCCGGGATCTGCCACGGCGTCGTGCACGACAAGCTCTTCCTGCCCGGGCTGCTCAAGCTGCGGCGGCTGATCGACGGCGGGTTCTTCGGGCGGATCCTGTCGGTGCGCGGCGAGTTCGGCTACTGGGTCTTCGAGGGCGACTGGCAGGAGGCGCAGCGCCCGAGCTGGAACTACCGCGCCGAGGACGGCGGCGGGATCGTGCTCGACATGTTCTGCCACTGGAACTACGTGCTCGAGAACCTCTTCGGCCGCGTTTCGGCGGTGACGGCGAAGGCGGTCACGCACATCCCGCGCCGCTGGGACGAACAGGGCGAGGCGTACGCGGCGACGGCGGACGACGCCGCGTACGGCATCTTCGAACTCGAGTCGGGGATCATCGCGCAGATCAACTCGTCGTGGTCGACGCGGGTCTTCCGCGACGAGCTGGTCGAGTTCCAGGTCGACGGCACCGAGGGCAGCGCGGTCGCCGGGCTGCGGCGCTGCCGCGTCCAGCACCGCTCGGCGACGCCGAAGCCGGTCTGGAACCCGGACCTCCCCGCGACCGAAGCCTTCCGCGACCAGTGGCAGGAAGTGCCGGACAACGCCGAGTTCGACAACGGCTTCAAGACGCAGTGGGAGGAGTTCGTGCGGGACGTCGTCGCCGGGCGGCAGCACCGCTACGACTTCTTCTCGGCCGCCCGCGGGTTGCAGGTGGCGGAGGCCGGGCTGACGTCGTCGGCCGAAGGGCGGCGGGTGGAGCTGAAGCCGCTAGCGTGAGTCAGGCCCGCGGCGTCTCGAGGAAGCGGTAATGACACGTCTGGGCGTTCTTCGGGGCCGACGGGCGTCCAGGAGCCGGCGGTCCGCACGACCGCCGGCCGCGGGGCAGGGCTGAAGCCGGTCGAGGACCGTCGATCACCTCGGGCTCCTCGGCTGCGGGCTAGCTCAGGGGGATCCGAGGTGCCTCGAGGACGCGGTAGTTGTAGGAATTCCCGCCCGCGGGGTCGATCAGCACCCGGAAGCCCGCCTCGTGGAGGACGTCACTCAACATCCTGATGATGATTTCCCGGGTGTTCGCCACGTACTCGAACAGGCCGCTCGTATCCTGGTTCAACACTTTTTCGGTGAACTCGGGTGAACGGGTGACCGGGGCGGTCCAATCGAGGGTGACGCCGAAAGGTTCGGTCTTGTGCACCCAGATGTGTGCGCCGAAGGGGAGGCCGAAGGGGTTTTCGTCCGGTACGACGGACGCCGGGAAACCCATTCTGGTCAATTCTTCCCGGACCTGTTCGGCGAGGGCCGCCCAGCCTGCGACGGCCTCGTCGGGTGCGCGGTAGACCGGACCGTCGTGCAGCTGTTGTTCTTTGTAGAAGCGGAGCGGGTCGGTCATCGGAGAGAACCTTCTCGGCGGACGGGAATACTGTCGGGCGGAGGGTAGCACGGTGTGGGCGGCAGGAGTTGCCGCCCACACCGTGTTCATCGGTGGTACGCCGTTGTCACTGCAAGAAGCCGGTTGCGCGCAAATCGAGCAGACTTTTGAGCATGAGGAATTCTTGTTCCGAGTTCCCGATGTAGGCAAGGCCGTAAGTGACCTTGACGAGGTTCGGGTCGAGGCGCGAAGTCAGCGCGGATTCGCATTTTCCGCAGGGGCCGCGTTCGGTGAAGAATTCCGTGATCTGCTTGAGGTTCAAGCCTTGGATGTTCGGGTCGTTGGGGAACTTCGCCTTCAGGGCGTTGATCTGCTGTTCCATGCTGTCGAGGATCCGAACCTCCGAATGGAGGCCGTCGCCGCTGAAGGCGCGGACGAACTCGTCGCCGAAATGTGGGTCGATGTAATGCTCCAGTCTCGCCACGGCGACGTTCTTCTTCGCATTCATGCTGCCGACGATGTCGCGACGGAACCGGTAGGCGAGGTCGGCGAGTTCGTCGCCCCACCTGCCGTACTGGATCGCCACCTTGTTCAGGCACACCTCGGCGGCCGCTGCCGCGAAGGCGAAGGTGCAGATTCGGCCGACCTGCTTGGCGATGTCCTGCGCGAGCTCCGACAGGCCGTTGCGCACGGCGATGCTGGAGAGGAACTGCTCCGAGCTCAGCGCCGCCAGGCGGGACGCCAGGAACGAGTCGGCCGCGATGCCGGTGAGGAATTCGGCGCCGATCGTCAGCTCGATGCCCGCGCCCGCCGCTTCCGCGAGGAGACCGGCTTCGGCACCGACCAGGGCTCCCAACAGCGGGGCCGTGCAGACCTCCGCGCAGAAGATGCCCGCGCCGACGATCACCGCGCCGGCGACGATCGTGCCCCCGATCACCCACCAGCGCTCCGTGTCGGCCTCGTCTTCGGCCTTCTGCTTCGCGTCGGCGATCGCCTTGTCGATGATGTAGGTCAGCGCCGGGTTGTACGCGCCCTTGAGGCAGTCGTTGAAGACCTGCTCGCTGTACTGCTTGAGCTGGTTGCAGACCGCGACGTTGCGCTCGGACTCGCCCTTGGGGTCGCTGATCATCCGGGTCGCGCGGGCGACGCAGTCGTCGTGCGCCGACCCCGCCGGGACCGTGTTGCAGGCGCCGTTGACTTCGTCGGCGAACTTCTTCTCGGCCGCGGCCTTTTCGGCGTTCGCCTTGGCGGTCGCGTCCTTCCTGGCCTTTTCCGCGGCCACGGAGGCGGCGTCGGCGTCCTTGCCGGCGTCGATCGCGTCCTGGTACGCCTGCTGGGCCGCCGCGACGGCGCTCTGCGCGTACTGCGTCGCCAGGTTGGCCGAGTACCGCGCCGACATCGCCGACTGCGAAGCCCGGACAGCCGCCTGCGAGGCGCGGGTCGCCGCTTCCTGCGCGGTGACGGCCGACTGGTACGCCTTCTCCGCCGAGTCCCGGGCATCCTGCGCGGACTTCAGGGCGTCCTTCGCCGAGTTGGCGGCCGCTGTGGCGTGGGCGCTGGCCTGGTCCGCGTATTCGTGCGCCTTCGCCGCGTCGTGCCGGGCGTCGGCGGCGACGGACTGCGCCGTTGCCGCGTTCCGGGACGCCGTCGACGCGATCGACGTCGCTTCGGCGACCAGACCGGCGACGACCGCGTCGTGCGCGGCCGATTCCCGGTCGTGGCGGGCCGCGACGTACTGGCCGTTGAGCCGGTACTGCCGGACCATGTCGGGCGGCCCGGCCAGCGCCGCCTGGGCCAGCAGCCGGGCTTCGGGACCGGTGGCCGTGTTGGCGATCAGCTGGTTGAGCGCGATCCGGTCGTCCTTTTCGCGGGCGATGTTCTGCCCGGTGTCGAGGAACCGCCGGAACGCGGCCACCGTGCCGGCGTCGAGGGCTTTCTGGGCCTCGGCGACTACGACGGCGTTGCCTTCGGCGCGGGCGGTCGCCTGGACCTGGTTGACCTGCAGCCGCAGGTCGCTGCCTTCGGTCGGGTAGTCCGGGGAGGCGAGGAACCGCTTGACGTCGGTGTCGGTGCCCGCGAGCGCCTGCTGCCCGGCGGTCTTCTTGGCCGGGTTCGCGTCGGCGATCAGCTCCTGCACGGTCTGCCGGTCGTCCAGCGCGGCCGCGCCGGCGACACCGGTGTGCACGAAGTCCTGGACCTCGCGGTCCGCCCCGGTCAGTGCGCCTTCGGCGGCCGACTTCGTCCACGGGCCACCGGTGGTGAGCAGCCGCAGGGCGATCTTCCGGCCGTTGAGCGTGACGAGGGCCGGGTCGGCACCGGGGGCGTTCGCCTCGGCCAGCAGCCGGTTGGCTTCCGCGTCGCGCTGGACTTCCTGCGCCGCGTTCCACTTGCGGGTCAGGCCGAGCCGGTCCTGGACGGCGAGGGCCTGCTGGGCGGCTTCGTTGGCCTGGTCGGCCTGCAGCGCGATCCGGTCCGCGTCGACCTTGCGGGCGGCGGTGTAGATCCGGCTCGCCTGGTTCGCCGCGTCGACCGCGACCTTCGCGGCGGCGCTCGCCGCGTTCGCGTGATCGGTGGCGAGCTGGGCCGCCTGGTCGGCGTTGACGGCGTGGTCGGCCGCGTCCTGGGCCGCCGCGGCGGCGATGGCGGCGTCCACGGCGGCCTTCGCGGCCAGCTCACGTGCCTGTGATGCCGCGTCGGCCGCTTCGATCGCGTACGTGCGGGCGGAAGCCGCGGCCCGGTTCGCCCGGTCGGCCTGCCGCTGGGCGGTCGCCGCCGCGGCTTCGGCCTCGTGGGCGTCGGCGCCGGCGTTCTTCGCCCACTGGACGGCTTCGCGCGCGGACGCGGCCGAGCTCGATGCGTTCGTGCTCGCCGAGTTCGCCGCGCCGATCGCTTCGTTGGCGCGGTCGATGGCGACCTTCGCCTGGTCGATCGCTTCGACGGCTTGCTTCGCGCTGGTCGACGCGGCAGACGCTTCGAGGGAAGCCTTCGCGGCGTCGCCGGCTTTCCCGCGGTCGACCCGGGCGGCCGCCGCCGCGCTCCACGCGGCGCTCGAAGCCTGTCCGGCCTTCGACGCGGCGGCCGCGGCCCGTGCCGCGGCGTTGGCGGCGACGCGGGCGGCGGACGTCGCGGCGTTGGCCGCGCCGATCGCCGTGACGGCGGCGTTCGCCGCCCGGTTGGCCGCGTTCGCGGCGCGCCCGGCCGCTTCGGCCGCACCGGCGGCGTTGTCCTTGGCCGCCTTCGCGGCCTCGGCGGCGAGCTCGGCCGTTTGTCGCGCGAGTTCGGCTTCCTTCTTCGCGCGCTCGGCGGCGTCCTTCGCCTCCTGCGTTTCCTGCGCGGCCTGGGCGCCGGCGATCTTCGACGCGTCGACCAGCTGCTGGATGCTCGCCGTTTCCTGGTCGCGGGCCGCGGCGACCTCCCAGTCGCGGTCGACGAACAGCCGCAGCCGGTTCGGCGTCCCGTCGTCCAGCGCGTCCTGCGCCGCGGCCTTCGCCTCGGGCCCGCTGATCGCCAGGATCTGGTTGACGCGCAGGCGGAGGTCGGTCGCCTCCGCGCGAGCGGCCGTCTTTTCCAGGAAATCGTGCAGCGCGGCCGGAGTTCCGGCGTCCAGCGCGGTCTGGGCGGCCTTCTTCACCTGCGGGCCGCCCGCGGCCATGATCTGGTTGACGCGGACCCGCAGGTCCGTGTCCGAAGCCGGGGTCCAGCCGACGTTCAGGAAGGTGCGCAGCGCGGTGGGGTCGCTGTCCGCGGTGTCGAGCGCGTGCTGCGCCGCGGTCTTCACCGCCGGACCGCCCGCGTTGAGGATCTGGTTCACCGACAGCCGCTGGTCCAGCGCGAACAACCGGTCCAGCTTGTCGTTGAGGAACGCCGCGACGTCGGTGTCGGAGCCGATCAGTGCGCGTTCGGCCTCGGCCTTGACCTGCGGGCCGGCGGTGCGCCAGATGGTGAGCACCTTGGTGCGCGGGGACATCTCTTTGGCCGTGGCCGCGGCGGCGCGGGGGGCCGCGGCCGGCGCCGCCGCGGCCTGCTGCACGGTTTGTGCGGTCAGTGCGGCGACGAGCGCGACGATCAGGCCGCCGCGCCGGAGCCGCTGGAGTCTTTTCACCGGTCTCATGGCTCTCTTTTCGTGAACGCGCACCGGCGCCACACCGTCCGGTGCTCGGGGTGCGGGAAAAGACCGGAAAACGGCGTCAGCCCGCCGACGGCGGAACTTCAGCCGTCGTGCGGGCAGCAGAAAAAGACGTGACCATCCGGAAATCCCCCTCGGCGGACCAGGGTGAGGATCCGCCCGGACGTGACCTTAACAGGACGAAGATCGCCGATCGTGAGCCAGAAGGGGGTGATCGGCGTCACATTCGATGGCGGAGGAGCGGGGGCTCAGTCCTTGCCGTTGCCGCCGCCGGAGGTGGCCGGAGTGATCAGCACCACGCGGTCGTCGCTCGAGACCGGTGTGCCGCCGTCCTTGTTGACCGTGCCGGCGACCGCCAGCTGCGGGTTGATCATGCTCATGCCGGCCAGCCGTCCGTACGTCACCGCCGGCTTGCCGGTCTTCCCGTCGAGGCTGACCGTCGGCTTGCCGCTGATCGCGCCGTCCGGGGCCACCGGCAGGTTCTGCAGGTTGCCGGCCAGTGACGTGCCGACCGAGAGCGAGCCGTTCGCGTCGACGAAGTCGGCGCAGCCCGCGACGCCCGGCTTGTCCGGCCACGTCCACGCCGGCGTCGTCAGCGGCTGACCGGGCTGAACGCGGTAGAGGGCGTCCTTGTCGGCGAGCCGGTCGGTGACCCAGACGCGGCTGCCGTCGGCGGAGGCGCACACGCCACCGGGTGCATGCAGGCCGGCCGCCACCACGAGCGAGCCGTTCGGGTTGCCCGCCGCGGCCTTGCCGGAGGTGTCGATCCGCAGCAGCTTCCCGGCGAGGGAGCCGCCGTCGGCCGCCGCGTTCGGGTTGCCCGCGTCGCCCGTCGCGACCAGCAGCGCACCCCGGTTGTCGGTGCCGATCGTGCCGCGGTTGCCCGACGCGCCCTTCGGGATGCCGGTGAGCACCGGCTTCGGCGCCTGGCCCTTGGCGAAGCGCACGACGCGGTTGTCGGTCGCGGTCGTGATGTAGGCGAACACCAGCTGGTCCTCGACGTACGACGGCGACAGCGCGAGCCCGGTCAGGCCGCCGTCGCCGGCCGCCTGGACGTCGAGCTTCGCGAAGTCCGTCGCGTCCTTGCCGCCCGTCGCGAGCAGGACGCGGCCGCTCTTGCGCTCGCCGGCCAGCGCGCTCGGCGTGGAGCCGTCACCCGGCAGGCCGGCCACCGCGGCGACGGTGTCCAGGCACGTCGCGATCACCGACGAGTCGAAGTCCTTGCAGCCCTGCGGTGGCGGCACCGCCACGGCCGACTGGCCGGGCCGCGCCTGCTTGGGGTCGCTCCCGGAGTCCGCGCCGGGGCCCTGGACCTCGGGCGGCGACTCGGGGCTCGGCACGGGGGCGGGGCTGAACGTCTGGCCCGCCGCGGTGTCGTCGAACCGCGCGCACCCGGCGGGCAGCAGGACGCCGCAGGCCAAGATCGCCAGCAGGGCCGAGCGGTAGCGGGTGCGCATGATCCCCCAGCCTAGGGGCCGGTGCGTGAACCATGGGTGAGTACTCCTCGATTACGTTGGGGATCATGACGCTGACCGTGCTGGTGCCCGACGACGAGGGCATGACCGTGCTCGCCGAGGTCCCGCGGGTCCTGCCCGTGCGCTACCAGTGGGGCGAGCCGGTGCCACCCGAGGCCGCGAAGGCCGAGGTGCTCATCCCCGGCAAGCACCCGCCGGGCGAACAGCTGTGGCGCACGCTGCCGAACCTGAAGCTCATCCAGCTGCTGTCCGCGGGCGCCGAGGACTGGGTCGGCAAGGTGCCCGACGGCGTCCTGCTCTCCACCTGCCGCGGCGCGCACGGCGGGAGCTCGGCCGAGTGGGTCGTCGCCGCGCTGCTGTCGATGTACCGGAAGCTGGACGTCTTCGCCGCGGCGCAGCGCGAAGGCCGCTGGGAGCGGCAGACGGCGGACACGCTGCACGGCAAGCGCGTGCTCGTGATCGGCGCCGGCGACCTCGGGCAGCACCTGCGGCGACGGCTCGAGCCGTTCGACGCGCGCTGCACGATGGTCGGGATGACCGCGCGGGAGGGCGTGCACGGCGTGCGCGAGCTGCCCGGGCTGCTCGAGCTGCACGACGTCGTGGTGCTGATGGTGCCGCTGACCTCCCGGACGCGCGGGATGGCCGACGCGGAGTTCCTGGGCCGGATGCGCGACGGCGCGGTGCTGGTCAACGTCTCGCGCGGCGCCGTCGTGGACACCGATGCCTTGGTCGCCGAACTGACCACGGGCCGGCTGCGGGCCGCCCTCGACGTCACCGATCCCGAGCCGCCGCCCGCCGGGCACCCGCTGTGGACGGTGCCGGGTCTGCTCCTGACGCCGCACGTCGGCGGGGCCGTGCGCGGGGTCCGCGGTCGTTCGTACGCCGTCGCCGCGGCCGAGATCGCCCGGTACGCCGGCGGGGAGCTGCCGGACAACCTCGTGCACGGGGAGTACTGAGGCTCGTTCCGGCCGACGGCTGAACCGGCCTCGGTGAGCTCGCCAGGCCCGCGGGATTCCCCTAACCTTCGCGGGTGAGCAGTGGAGACGACTTTTCGCAGCAGCCGACCAGCCTCCTGTCGGACGTCGAGGACGATCGGTCGGACGACACGCCGCGCCAGGGCGGGCTCGGGCTCGGCCTGCTGATCCTGCGGCTGGCCCTCGGCGCGACGATGGGCGCGCACGGCCTGCAGCACCTGTTCGGCCTGTTCGGCGGCCCGGGCATCGGCGGGTTCGCGCGGGTGCTCGAGACGTACGGCTACCACAAGCAGACGACGCTGCTGTCGTGGATCACCGGCATCACCGAGCTCGCCGGCGGCGTGCTGGTGATCGTCGGGCTGTTCACACCACTGGCGACGGCGGGGTTGCTCGGGGTCGCGGCCAACGCGGTGTACGCGAAGTTCCACGGCGGGTTCTTCGAGGGGCAGGGGCAGGGCTTCGAGTTCGAGCTGCTGCTCGCGGCGGCGGCGCTGAGCCTGCTGTTCACCGGGGCCGGGCCGATTTCGCTGGAGCGGAACACGCCCTGGCGGAAGCGGCCGCTGCCGTTGGGCCTGGTGTCGCTGCTGCTGGCCGCGGCGGCTGCCGTGGTGGTCATCGTTTTGACGCGGTAGGGCCGGTGCCGGTTGCGGCCGGCTGGAACTGGTTGCGGCCGATTCGGCGGGCCGGCGCACCATGCGGCCGATTCGGCGGGTTGTCCACAACTCCGCGGCTCGGAGCGGAGCTGTGGACAATTGCGGTGCGCGGGGCCGGAATTGTCGGTGGCCGCGAGTAACGTTGAATTCGGGGGTCCCCCGAGCGGCCAGGGTTCCGGCAAGGTCGCGGCGCCCGGCGTGAACGGAACGCCGACGACACAAACCGGCACCCTGCCCAGACCTCCCCGCAACCCCGATACGAAGCCGGCCGTCGTCACAATCCGGCTTCGGGGTGGTGGGTCCACAAGTGCTACGCCGCTGTGCCACTTAAGCATAGGCAGCTTGCGGAAGCCGACGGTGCAGTCGGCTCTTCGCGGATGGGTTGCCCGCACCGGCCGGGCCCGTCGCCGGCCGGCGAGAACGAACTTTGCCGCGACCGCAGCAGAAATCCTCGCGCCGAGCCGGAAACAGCGGCACTGTCCGGCCGGTCAGCCGCGGTCGTGGAGGGTGATCCGGTAGCCGTCGGGGTCGGCGAAGGTGAAGGTCCGGCCGAAGGGGCCGTCGATCGGGGCCGAGACGATCGGGTGGCCGTCGGCGGCCAAGGCGTCGTGGATGGCCTGGACGTCCGTGGCGTGGAGCCAGATCGCGACGCCGATGCCCGGCTGGGGGACCGATGCGAGGTCGGTGCCGGGAATGACCTCCCGGAGTGCGAAAGCGATCGGTTTCGTCTCGAAGACGACCGCGTGCGGCGGTCCGGCCGGCGACCGGACGAGGCCGAGGTACTGCTCGTAGAACGCCTGCGAAGCGGCGAGGTCGCGCGCTTGGAGCGAGATGAAGTCGGGGCCGGTGGCGGGCATGGTGCTGTTCCTCTCTTCGTGTCAGCTTTCTGACACGGCCCACGGTATGTCAGGATACTGACATGAGTCAAGACGGTGTCGACCTGCAGACGTCACTGGGCTATCTGCTGAAAGAGGCGTCGAGCGCGCTTCGCGTGGCCATGGAGGAGGTGCTGCGGCCGCTCGGGATGAGCGTGACGCACTACTCCTGCCTCGAACTGCTGGCACAACGGCCGGGCCTGTCGAACTCCGAGCTCGCGCGGGGCGCGTTCGTGACCCGGCAGACGATGAACGTGCTGCTCCAGGCCCTGGAAAAAGACGGCTACGTGACCAGGCCCGCGGAGGCCCCCGTCGGGAAGGCGCTTCCCACCCGCCTCACGCCTCGCGGACGCCGGAGCCTGGAAAAGGCGACCGTGGCGGTCCGGTCCGTCGAGGTCAGGATGCTGGCCGGCCTGAGCGAGGCCGAGCGGGCGGACGCGCTCCGGATCCTGCGGAGCATGATCCGTTCCCTGCGCGAATAACCGAAAGGCCGCCCGGCGGGAAGCGGGACGGCCTTCTCGGGTCGAGCCTTTACTTGTTCACGTCGCGCACGGCGCCGGTGTCCGCGGACGTCGCCATCCGGGCGTACGCGCGCAGGGCCGCCGTCACCGGGCGCTGGCGGTCCTTCGGCTGCCACGGCCGCTCGGACGCCTCCATCTTCGCGCGGCGCTCGGCCAGGACCGGCTCGTCGACCAGCAGCTCGAGCCGGCGCTCGTGGATGTCCAGCAGGATCCGGTCGCCGTTCTCCACCAGGCCGATCAGGCCGCCCGCGGCCGCTTCCGGGGAGATGTGGCCCACCGAAATGCCCGAGGAGCCGCCGGAGAAACGGCCGTCGGTGATCAGGGCGCACTTCTTGCCGAGGCCCGAGCCCTTGAGGAACGCCGTCGGGTGCAGCATCTCCTGCATGCCGGGCCCGCCCGCCGGACCCTCGTAGCGGATCACCAGCACCTCGCCCGGCTGGATCTCCTTCTTGAGGATCGCCGACACGGCTTCCTCCTGGCTCTCCAGCACCCGGGCCGGGCCCTCGAAGTGCCACAGGTCCTCGTCGATGCCCGCGGCCTTGATCACCGCGCCGTTCTCCGCGAGGTTGCCGCGCAGGATCGCCAGGCCGCCGTCCTTGGTGTACGCGTGCTCGACGTCGCGGATGCACCCTTCCGCGGCGTCCGTGTCCAGCGACGACCAGCGGTTCGACGTCGAGAACGCTTCGGTCGTCCGCACCCCGCCCGGCGCCGCGTGGAACAGCTCGAGAGCAACAGGGGAGGGAGACGAAGCCCGGACGTCCCAGGTGGCCAGCCAGGACTCGAGATCGGGGGAGTGCACGGACCACACGCCGGTGTTGAGCAGCCCGCCGCGGTACAGCTCGCCGAGGATCGCCGGGATGCCGCCGGCCCGGTGGACGTCCTCCATGTGGTAGTCGGAGTTCGGCGCCACCTTCGACAGGCACGGCACGCGGCGGCCGATCGCGTCGATGTCGGCGATCGTGAAGTCGACCTCGCCCTCCTGGGCGGCGGCGAGGACGTGCAGCACGGTGTTCGTCGAACCGCCCATGGCCATGTCGAGCGCCATCGCGTTCTCGAACGCCGCCTTCGACGCGATCGAACGCGGCAGGGCCGACTCGTCGTCGTTTTCGTACCAGCGGCGGCACAGCTCGACGACGGTCCGCCCGGCCTCCTCGAACAGCGCGCGCCGCGCCGCGTGGGTCGCCAGCGTCGAGCCGTTGCCGGGAAGCGACAAACCGAGGGCTTCGGTGAGGCAGTTCATCGAGTTCGCGGTGAACATGCCGGAGCACGACCCGCAGGTCGGGCAGGCCGAACGCTCGACGATCGCCAGCCCGTCCTCGTCGACCTCGGTGCTCGCCGACGCCGCGATCGCGGTGATCAGGTCGGTCGGGGCCTGCGCCACGCCGCCGACGACGACGGCCTTGCCGGCCTCCATCGGGCCGCCCGAGACGAACACGACCGGGATGTTGAGCCGCATCGCCGCGTTGAGCATGCCCGGCGTGATCTTGTCGCAGTTGGAGATGCACACCAGCGCGTCGGCCTGGTGCGCGTTGACCATGTACTCCACCGAGTCGGCGATGATCTCGCGCGAAGGCAGCGAGTAGAGCATGCCGGAGTGGCCCATGGCGATGCCGTCGTCGACGGCGATGGTGTGGAACTCGCGCGCGACGCCGCCGGCTTCCTTGACCGCGCCGGCGACGATCTCGCCGAGGTCCTTCAGGTGGACGTGGCCGGGCACGAACTGGGTGTAGGAGTTGGCGATCGCGACGATCGGCTTGCCGAAGTCGCTGTCGGTCATGCCCGTGGCGCGCCAGAGCGAGCGCGCGCCCGCCGCGTTGCGGCCGTGGGTGGTGGTCCGGGAACGGAGAGGCGGCACGGGAACTCCCAGGTCAAAGGGTGGCCGGCGAAACTGGTAGGACCAATTTACTCGCTGGTCGAGGCCTCGGACGTCCCGGGCTTGATGTCCTCGGCGTCGAGCACCCCGCTCGGGTCCGCGACCAGCCCCTCGCTGACCAGCGACAGCACCGGCAGGTGCCGGGTCCGCACGGTCGGCAGCGGCACCTTCGTGTCGTCCTGCAGCACCGCCTGCACGCGCGCCCTCTTCGTGATCGCGAGCCCCTTCAGCGCCGACCACGGGATGTCGCGGTGGCCGAACACCGTCCGGACCGCCAGCCCCGACCGCGTCGCGACGGTGCGGTGGCGGACCACGAACACCGCCAGCGCGATCGGGAAGACGTAGAGCCACTGCAGGTACGGGATCTCCCCGAGCGCGATCGGCGTCACGCAGATCGTCAGGAGAGCGATCGCCATGAAGGACGTGCGGGGGACGCGGAAGACGGCCTTCCGGCCTTCGTCCTGCTGTTTTTCGGCCACGCGGAAATGGTGCACCGCCCCGCCGACCGGCCCGAACCCGGGTCGCGACGACGTGACATGCGCCGCGCCGGCGTCCACCATGCGGACACTCCATCCCGCAGAGTTGACACCCGCATGGCGTTCGGTCTAGCGTCATCGCCGTGACACCGCTGACCGGCCTCGTACTTCCCAAGCGCGTCGACGCTTAGGGAAGACTTTCCGCTGCGTCGACGCGCGAACCCTCGTGCGACCTTACGGTCGGCGAGGGTTTTTTGTTGCCCTAGGGAAGCAATTCCCCGCCCCACCGCACCGATAGAGCTCAAAAAAAGACCCGAACGAGTGACACCGAGACCCACGAGGCAGATCCGATGACCAGTGCGACGTCGCGCAGCGACGCGAAGCCCGGGCCGACGCCCGGAACGCCCGGAGCACGTCCGAAGCCGGCACCCCCGGCGGGAACGCCGGTGCGCGTCACCGGCGCCCAGTCCCTCGTGCGTTCGCTCGAGGCCGTCGGCGCCGAGGTGGTCTTCGGGATTCCGGGCGGCACGATCCTGCCCGCCTACGACCCGCTCCTCGACTCGACGAAGGTCCGCCACGTCCTGGTCCGCCACGAGCAGGGCGCCGGCCACGCGGCCACCGGCTACGCGCAGGCCACCGGCAAGGTCGGCGTCTGCATGGCCACCTCGGGCCCGGGCGCGACCAACCTGGTCACCCCGCTCGCCGACGCGAACATGGACTCGGTCCCGGTCGTGGCCATCACCGGCCAGCAGTCCCGCGCGCTGATCGGCACCGACGCGTTCCAGGAAGCCGACATCTGCGGCATCACCATGCCGATCACCAAGCACAACTTCCTCGTCACGGACCCCGCGGACATCCCGCGGACCATCGCCGAGGCGTTCCACCTGGCCGCGACCGGCCGGCCCGGCCCGGTCCTGGTGGACATCCCCAAGGACGTGCTGCAGGAGATGACGTCGTTCTCCTGGCCGACCGAGCTGCGCCTCCCGGGTTACCGCCCGACGCTGCGCCCGCACGGCAAGCAGGTCCGCGAAGCCGCGAAGCTGATCGCGAAGTCGCGGCGCCCGGTGCTCTACGTCGGCGGCGGCGTCATCAAGGCCGAAGCGCACGAGCAGCTGAAGCAGCTCGCCGAGCTGACGAACATCCCGGTCGTCACCACACTGATGGCGCGCGGCGCGTTCCCCGACTCGCACCCGCAGCACCTCGGCATGCCGGGCATGCACGGCTCGGTCGCCGCGGTCGCCGCCATGCAGCGCGCCGACCTGCTGATCGCGCTCGGCGCCCGGTTCGACGACCGGGTCACCGGCCAGCTGGAGTCGTTCGCGCCGGACGCCGCGATCGTGCACGCCGACATCGACCCGGCCGAGATCTCCAAGAACCGCAAGGCCGACGTCCCGATCGTGGGCGACTGCAAGGAGATCATCGGCGAGCTGATCACCGCCGTGAAGGCGGAGTTCGACCACGGCGGCAAGCCGGACCTGGCCGACTGGTGGACCCAGGCCGACGACTGGCGCACGAACTACCCGGCCGGCTACGAGTGGCCCGACGACGGTTCGCTGTCGCCGCAGTACGTCATCGAGCGGATCGGCGAGCTCGTCGGCCCGGACGCCGTGTACGCCGCGGGTGTCGGCCAGCACCAGATGTGGGCCGCGCAGTTCGTCAAGTACGAGAACCCGCGCACCTGGATCAACTCCGGCGGCCTGGGCACCATGGGCTACGCGGTGCCCGCCGCGATGGGCGCGCAGTTCGGCGTCCCGGACAAGGCCGTGTGGGCGATCGACGGCGACGGCTGCTTCCAGATGACCAACCAGGAGCTGGCCACCTGCGCCATCGAGGGCGCGCCGATCAAGGTCGCCGTGATCAACAACGGCAACCTGGGCATGGTCCGGCAGTGGCAGAACCTCTTCTACTCGGAGCGGTACTCCAACACCGACCTCGGCACGCACAAGCACCGCATCCCGGACTTCGTCCTGCTGGCCGAGGCGCTGGGCTGCGCCGGCCTGCGCTGCGAAACGAAGGAAGACGTCGACGCCACCATCCGCCGCGCGATGGAAATCAACGACCGCCCCGTCGTGATCGACTTCGTCGTGGGGAAGGATGCCCAGGTGTGGCCGATGGTCGCCGCGGGCACCGGCAACGACGAGATCATGGCGGTCCGGGGCATCCGGCCGCTGTTCGACGACGACGAGGTTTCGGTCGAGGCGACCGAAGCTGCCGCGGAAGGTGAGCGCTGAGATGAGCGTCCACACGCTGAGTGTCCTGGTCGAGAACAAGCCCGGTGTGCTCGCGCGCGTGTCGGGGCTGTTCTCCCGCCGCGGGTTCAACATCGAGTCCCTCGCCGTCGGGCCCACGGAAAACCCCGAGGTGTCCCGCATGACGATCGTGGTCGCCGTGGAAGAGCTACCGCTCGAACAGGTGACGAAGCAGCTCAACAAGCTGGTCAACGTGATCAAGATCGTCGAGCTGGAAAAGTCGACCGCCGTGCAGCGCGAACTGCTGCTCGTGAAGGTTCGCGCCGACAACACCGTGCGCAGCCAGGTCCTCGAAACCGTCCAGCTCTTCCGGGCCAAGGTGGTGGACGTCTCTCCTGAGGCACTCACCGTCGAGGCCACCGGGACGTCCGACAAGATCGGTGCGCTGCTGCGGATGCTGGAGCCGTATGGCATCCGCGAGCTCGTGCAGTCCGGCATGGTCGCGGTCGGGCGTGGTGCCCGTTCCATCACCGCGACCTCACCGCGCTGAAAACTTTGTAAGTCAGGAAAGGAAGCAGTAACCCCCATGGCAGTGGAAATCTTCTACGACGACGACGCCGACCTCTCGATCATCCAGGGGCGCAAGGTCGCTGTCATCGGCTACGGCAGCCAGGGCCACGCCCACTCGCTGAGCCTGCGCGACTCCGGCGTCGACGTCCGCATCGGCCTGCCCGAGGGGTCCAAGTCGCGGGCGAAGGCCGAGGAGCAGGGCCTGCGCGTGCTCACCCCGGCCGAGGCGTCGGCCGAGGCCGACCTGATCATGATCCTGGCGCCGGACACGAAGCAGCGTCACATCTACGAGCAGGACATCGCGCCGAACCTCAAGGACGGCGACGCCCTCTTCTTCGGGCACGGCTTCAACATCCGCTACGACCTGATCAAGCCGCCGTCGAACGTCGACGTCGCCATGGTCGCCCCGAAGGGTCCAGGCCACCTGGTCCGCCGCCAGTTCGTCGACGGCAAGGGCGTCCCGGCGCTCATCGCCGTGGAGCAGGACGCCTCCGGCAACGCCCAGGCGCTCGCGCTCTCCTACGCGGCCGCCATCGGTGGTGCCCGTGCCGGTGTCATCAAGACGACGTTCACCGAGGAGACCGAGACCGACCTCTTCGGCGAGCAGGCCGTGCTCTGCGGTGGCGCGTCCGCGCTGGTGCAGACCGGGTTCGAGGTGCTCACCGAGGCCGGCTACGCCCCGGAGATCGCCTACTTCGAGGTGCTGCACGAGCTGAAGCTGATCGTCGACCTCATGTACGAGGGCGGCATCGCGCGCCAGCGCTACTCGATCTCCGACACCGCCGAGTACGGCGACCTGACCCGCGGCCCGCGCGTCATCTCGCCGGCGGTCAAGGAAGAGATGAAGAAGATCCTCGGCGAGATCCAGGACGGCACGTTCGCCCGCGAATGGGTCGCCGAGGACGAGGCCGGCCGGCCGAACTTCACCAAGCTCGAGGAGCAGGGCAACCAGCACCCGATCGAGGCGACCGGCAAGAAGCTGCGCGACCTGATGTCGTGGGTGGACCGGCCGATCACCGAGACCGCCTGAGTCTTTTCTCCCTGACACTGAAGGGGACGCCCGCGCCGGGCGTCCCCTTCAGTGCGTTCGGTGCCCGGGTCGCTACGCTGGAGACATGAGCGATCAGCCGGTCGACGACAAGGCGCACATCCGGCACCACCTCGACTTCACGAAGGCCGAGTGGATCCGGGCCGAGCCCGAAGGCGTCACCCTCGACGACTGCGTCGAGTACGCCTTCATCGAGCACACCGACGGCGTCACCTACACGGCGATGCGGCAGTCGGCGAAGCCGGACGGCGTGATCCTCGTCTTCACGCCGGGGGAGTGGGACGCGTTCGTCAAGGGCGTCCGCGACGGCGAGTTCGACCTGCCCGAGGACCTCGCCGAGGCCTAGAGTTCCGCCGCCAGCTCGGGGATCTTGCCGAGGTCGCCGGCGATGCCGAGGTGGTCGCCGTAGTCGCGGGATTCGACGATCAGGCCGTCCCGGACCCGCATGGCGAAGATGTTCGCGATCCGGACCGGGCGGCCGCCGTACTCGCCCTGGTAGGCGAACTCGCCGATCAGCACTTCCGGGTCGGTGCCCCGGTAGGTGACCAGGTCCGCGACGGCGAACCCCGGGTTCAGCGCCTTGCCCGCCGCGAAGTGCGCCCGCAGCTCGTCGCGGGTGCGCAGGACTCCGGAGCCCGGCAGGAACGGGTGCGTGACGTGTGTTTTCTCCGCGTACAGCTCCGGCAGCTCGTCCCAGCGCCCGCCGGCGACGCCGTGCACGAGCCGCTCGAACACCGTTCCCGCGCCCTCCGGCGTCACCGGGGACAGCTCGCGCGGCGGCGCCTCCTCGTACGCCTTGACCAGCTGGCCGACGCCGTCGCGGATGACGGCCAGCCGCAGGTAGTCGTGGTAGTCGCGGGAGTGGACGATCAGTCCGTCGCGGACCCGCAGCACCTGGATGTTGGCCGTCGGGATCGTCCGCCCGGTCTCGACCGACTCGGCGTCGTAGTCGTATTCGGCGACGATCACCTCGGGGTCCGTCGTCTCGTGGACGACGATGTTCTTGCGCTTGAGCCGCAGCGATCCGGCGAGGGCGCCGGTGAAGTGCTCGTGGATCGTCGCGCGGCCGATGGTGCGGATGGGTCGCGGCACGGCCTGGGGGTGCTCGACGACGGCATCTTCGGCGTAGAGCGCGGAAAGGTCCTCCCACCTCCCTTCGCCGATGCCGTCAGACAGCGCGGCGAAGACCTCGCGGGGTGTGGTCATGGTTCCTCCCAGTGGGAAAAACGGAGTCAGTAGTCCGCCTCTGACGATACGGACTACTGACTCCGGTTGTCTACTTCAGCAGGTCGCGCGCGGCCGGCTGCCCGCACACCTCCGTCCACTCCTCCGGGGTGCTGCCGAAGATCGCGTCCCGCGCGCCGAGGTCGGCGCCGCTTCCGACGAGGACGCGGATGACGTCGAGGTGCCCGGACTGGGCGGCCAGGTGCAGGGCCGTGACGCCCTCGCCGTGGCCGGGGCCGCCGAACGTGCCGCGGAAGTTCACGTCGGCGCCGAGGTCGAGGAGCGTCCGGACGGCGTCGAGCTTGCCCGTCGCCGCCGCCCAGGCCAGGGCGGTGCCGCGGTAGACGTCGGCGTTCACGTCGGCTCCGCGGGCGACGAGCGTTCTCAGTGCGTCGACGCGGTCGTTGCGCGCCGCCCAGGCCAGGGCTTCGTTCTTGACCTCGGTGGGGTCGGCCGTCGGCCGCCAGTGCGGGAAACCGCTGTGGGGACGGTAGAAACCGCGGTGGATGCCGCCGCGGCCCGACGTCAGGAGTTCGTCGACGGCCTCGACGTCGCCGAGCCCGGCCGCGACGCGCAGGTTGCCCGGCGCGCGGCTGTGCGAGGCGAGGGTTTCGGCGGCTTCGCGGTGGCCCCAGAACAGGGCGACGACCAGGGGAGTGCCGCCGTCGCCGCGGGCCGAGACGTCCACGGGTGCGCCGTGCCGCAGCAGCAGGTCGAGCAGGAGCGGCAGATTGCTGTAGGCGGCCTGGTGCAGGGGCGTCCAGCCGTGGACGTTGCCGCGGGCCGGGTCGGCGCCGTGGTCGAGGAGGATCCGGCTGAGCCGCTCGTCGTGCGTGGCGCCGGCCATGCCGAGCAGGTCGTTGCCGTTGGTGCCGCGCTGCTCGACGAGACCGGGGAATTCGCCGAGCAGCGTTTCGAGCTGCTCGGGGTCCCGTGCCTCGATCGCCCGGTACGCGCGGGCGAACGGCTCGCCACTGTCCACAAGGGACTTGACGTGCTCGCGGAGTGCTTTCCAGGAACCGAAACCGTGCTCGTGGGCGACGACCGCGCGGGCGCCGTCACGGGTGAGCGGCCGGCCCCACCGCTCGAACGGCTCCTTCGCGCCGGGCGTGTCGTCCTCGGCCGAGGCGAGCAGGCCGAGCGCGCGGTCGGTGTAGTACCCGACGTCCTGGTGGTACGGGTGCTGCAGGGCATCCCCGTGTTCGGTGACGCGCCGGACGTAGGCCCGCAGCTTCGGCCAGCTCGGGAAGCCGTGCTCGCGTGCGATGCGGAACTGCGCTTCGGCGAGTTTGACGCCCTCGGCGCGCGCGAGGTCCTTCGCGCGCTTGCGCAGCTGGTCCAGGCTGGGTTTGGCGGGCAGCGTGCCCATACGTGCCTCCTTCCCTCGTCGCCCGTGGTCCGCCGGCACCGGGCAGGAAAGAAGGTGCGGAACTGGGTGGTGCGGTGAAGCAGGGGTGGGCTCGGCCCTTTCCGCGGACGGGACGCGGCCCTCACCGCGCCCCGCAACCTTACTCCGTTTCGGGATTTTCGCGTGTCTCCAGAGGCAACACGCGTGATTGGAGGGGCATCACACGTGATTGAGCGGGCATCTCGGTGATGCCCCTGCAATCACAGGTGATGCCCGCCGGGACACGCGTGATGCCCCGTTCGTCACGGGAGGAGGTCGGCCAACCTGCGGTAGGACTTCTCCGTGCGGGCCAGGACCTGGACGCAGACGTGGTCGGCGCCGGCGTCGAGGTGGGCCTGGATCCGGGCCGCGGCCGCCTGCTCGCCGGTCGCGACGATGGCGTCGATCAGGCGGTCGCTGCCGCCGTCGGCGAGGTCGGCGTCGGTGAAGCCGAGGCGGCGCAGGTTCGCCTGGTGGTGCGGCGCCTGCCGGACGTACAGGCCCACGTGCTCCCGGGCCGCTTCGCGGGCCGCCTCCGGCGAGGCGTCGAGGATCACCGCCTGCTCGACCGCCAGGTACTTGCCCGTCCCGAGCCGCTCCCGCGCGAGCGCCGTGTGCTCCGGCGGGACGAAGTACGGGTGCGCGCCGTCGGCCCGTTCGGCCGCCAGGTCGAGCACCCGCGGACCGAGCGCGGCGATCAGCCGCCGGGGCCGTGGCGACGGCGGCGGCAGGGCCGGCAGCGCGGCCTCATCCATCCCGTCGAGGTACGCGCGGATGGACGGCACCGGCCGCGTGCCGGGCAGGTGGCCGCCGAAGCCCGCGACGAACCGGCCCGGGTAGGCCTCGCCGAGCGCCCGGGTCGCCGCTTCCGCGGTGATCGGCGCGCGGCGGTCGAACCGCGCGATCCCGGTGGCCACGGTCAGCCGGGACGTCGCCGCCAGGATCAGGCCCGCCTGCGTGAACGCGTCCCGGCCGGCGTACTCGCCGAACCAGATCGCGTCGAAGCCGAGTTCCTCCACTTCGGCAGCCGTCTCGCGGACCACGCCGATCGGGGCGCCGTCGAAGAACCGCCAGATCCCGACGCTCATCGGGTCACCTCCGCAGCCAGGTCGAGCAGGGTTTCCACAGTGGACTCGAACGACGGTGCGGACGGTGTCGGCAGCACGTGGTCCGCGCCCGCGTCGAGCACCTCGCCGAGGCGTTTCGCGATGGTCGCGGCGTCGCCCCAAAGGACGAGGTCGTCGACGAAGCGGTCGCTCGGCCCGGTGATGTCGGCGTCGGTGTAGCCGAGCCGTTTCCAGCCCGCGAGGTAGACGGTGACGGAGTGCTCGCGCGACTGCGCCACCCGGCGCCGCACGCTTTCGCGGGCGTCCTCGCGGCTGCCGAGCAGCACGGTCTGCTGCGGGATCAGCAGCTTGTCCGGCCCGAGGATTTCGCGGGCGTACGGCGTGTGCGAAACCGGCTGGGCGAACGGGTGCGCGCCGTCCGCGTGGTCGCGGGCGAGCTCCAGCATCTTCGGTCCGACGGCGGCCAGTACGCGCGGAAATGCCACCGGAGCCGGGTTTTCGGCGGCTGTCGTGTCCATTTCGGACAGATAAGCTCGCATCCGCTCGAGCGGCCGGTAGTCCTCACCGAGTTTCGCCGCCTGGAACGCGTGCCCGGCGCCGATGCCGAGCACGAACCGGCCGGGGTGGGCTTGGGCGAGCGTCGCGCCGCCCTTCTGCGCGGTCGCCCCGCGCCGGGCCCACAGGTTCGCGATGCCGGTGCCGAGCACGACGTCCGGCACGGTGGCCAGGAGGTCGCCGAAGTGGGCGAACACCTCCCGCGTGCTGGGTCCTTCGCCGCTCCAGACCGAGCGGTAGCCGGCCTCGGCGAGCCGCCGCGTCGCCGCCCGCTCGACCTCCGGCGGTGGGGCCAGGGGCGCGCTCGGCAGCCAGGCGCCGATCGCGCCCAGCCGGGCCCGTGTGTCTTCGATCAGGGTCATCCTCGAGTTCCCTCCAGTAAGCTGAGGCTGCCTCCGGTTAATATACGGAGGCAGCCTCCGATTGGCTACCCGGTAAGGTCGGGAGTGCGATGACCGACGTCAAACCGATGCGCGCGGACGCCCGCCGCAACTACGAGCGCCTCCTGGAAGAGGCGCAGCGCGCCTTCGTCGAACACGGCGTCGAGGCGTCCCTGGAGGAAATCGCGCGCCGCGCCGGCGTCGGGATCGGCACGTTGTACCGGCACTTCCCGACCCGCGACGCGCTGCTCGAGACGCTCCTGCGTGCCCGGTTCGACGCCCAGGCCGAGCGCGCCCGGGAGCTGCTGGACCACCCCGAGCCGCTGAACGCCCTGCAGGCCTGGCTGACGGGGCTCGGCGATGCCACGGGGACGTTCCGCGGCCTCGTCGAACTCACCGCCGACGCGCTCAACGACGAATCATCCCGTTTGTACGAGTCGTGCCACGCTATGCGCGACGTCGGTTCCCAACTAGTGGAACGTGCGAAGCGGGCAGGCGAACTGCGCGAGGACGTCACCGCGGAGGAGCTGCTTCTGTTGCTGCACGCCGCATCCTGGGCGGGTCGGCACCTGCCCGGCGAAGGGGGCATGCAACGCCTGCTGGCTCTTGTTTTCGAGGGATTACGGGCGAGTTAACACCGGGGGACGCCACAGGGTGCGTCTGCGCGTTAAACTCCGGCTCGACCGGGGCACAACGACGTGCACAGACCGTTTGTCGACACAGAGCGTCCTGGAAATGACCAGATAGTGGGAGCCGCATCGTGAGCAAGCCCAATAAGCCCGTCGTCCTCATCGCGGAGAAGCTCGCCCCCTCCGTGCTGAGCGTCTTCGGTGACGAGGTGGAGGTCCGGCACGTCGACGGCACGGACCGGTCCGCGCTGCTCGAGGCGGTGAAGAGCGCCGACGCGCTCCTGGTCCGCTCCGCCACCAAGGTCGACGCCGAGGTCTTCGCGGCCACCACGCAGCTCAAGGTCGTCGCCCGCGCCGGCGTCGGCCTCGACAACGTCGAGGTGCCCGCCGCGACCGAGCGCGGCGTCCTGGTCGTCAACGCGCCGACGTCGAACATCGTCTCCGCCGCCGAGCACGCCGTCGCCCTGCTGCTGTCGGTCGCGCGCCGCGTCCCGGCCGCCGACCAGAGCCTGCGCGGCGGCGAGTGGAAGCGCAGCTCGTTCTCCGGCGTCGAGCTGCAGGGCAAGACCGTCGGCGTGGTCGGCCTCGGCAAGATCGGCCAGCTGTTCGCGCAGCGCCTCGCCGCGTTCGACACGCACCTCATCGCCTACGACCCCTACGTCTCGGCCGCCCGCGCCGCGCAGCTGGGGATCGAGCTGGTCACCCTCGACGAGCTGCTGACCCGCGCCGACGCCATCTCCATCCACCTGCCGAAGACGCCGGAGACCAAGGGCCTCATCGACGCCGAGGCGCTGAAGAAGACCAAGCCGGGCGTCATCATCGTCAACGCCGCCCGCGGCGGGCTGATCGTCGAGCAGGACCTGGCCGACGCGCTGCGTTCGGGCCACGTCGGCGGTGCCGGCGTCGACGTCTTCGTCACCGAGCCGACCACTTCCAGCCCGCTGTTCGAGCTGGAGAACGTCGTGGTGACGCCGCACCTGGGCGCCTCGACGGCCGAGGCGCAGGACCGCGCGGGCACCGACGTCGCGAAGTCGGTGCTGCTGGCCCTGCGCGGCGACTTCGTGCCGGACGCGGTGAACGTCTCCGGCGGCGGCGCGGTCGGCGAGCACGTCCGCCCGTACCTTTCGCTGGTGCAGAAGCTGGGCCAGCTGCTGACGGCGCTCAACCCGACGTCGCCGACGACGGTGACCGTCCAGGTCAAGGGCGAGATCTCCAGCGAGGACACCGGCGTGCTGCAGCTGGCGGCGCTGCGCGGGGTGTTCACCGGCGTGGTCGAGGACCAGGTCACGTTCGTCAACGCACCGCAGCTGGCGGAGAAGCTGGGCGTGCAGGTCGAGCTGGAGACCGAGCCGGAGAGCCCGAAGTTCCGCAGCCTGGTCACCGTCCGCGCGGTGCACGCCGACGGCGCGGTGCTGACCGTGTCCGGTTCGGTCACCGGCCTGGACGAGGTCGAGAAGCTGGTCGAGGTCAACGGCCGCGGCTTCGACCTGCGGGCCGAGGGCACCGTGCTGCTGGTCGAGTACCCGGACCGCCCGGGCGTGATGGGCCGGGTCGGGACGCTGCTGGGCGAGGCGGGCATCAACATCGAGGCCGCGCAGATCAGCCAGACCACCGACGGTTCCGACGCGGTGATGCTGCTGCGCGTCGACCGCCACATCGACGCGCACCTGCTCGACCCGATCGGTGCGTCGGTCGGGGCGCACACGATCCGCGCTGTCGACTTCAACTGAACTAACCCTTTCGAAGGCCCCCTGTCACCCGACAGGGGGCCTTCGCGCGCAATCACAACTACATAACGGAGTCCTTTGCCTACGTAAGTAGGTGTTTTGGGGGATTAGGTTCTCTGCGCGAGGTCGAACCACGCGTCGTCGAGGGCACGGCGCTGTGCCGCGCTTCACCGTCGGGGGTGTCAGGAGCGGCAGGCAGGTTCGGGTCCAGACCTCGAGTAAGGGGCCGACTCATGAGCAGATCCCGCCTCCCCGCGCGCGCCACGACGGCGGCCTTCGCCGTTGTCTTGGCGGCCGCGCTCGGGGCGCCGGTCGCGAGCGCGGCTGATGCGCCGCTCGCCGACGGCGTCGCACCCGCCAAGATCGACGACGCGAAGCTGCAGGGGAAGCTGTCGCCGCGTCTGGGGGCCGCGCAGGGCCGGGTCACCGCGTTCGTCGAACTGGCCAAGAAGCCGGCCGTCGACGCGTTCACCGACGCGCAGCCGCAGGGCAAGGATCAGGCCAAGCGGGCCGCGAAGGCCGCCAAGGCCGACACCGCCGCCGCGGTCGAATCCGTCGTCGGCCAGCTGCGCGCGGGCGACGCCAAGCCGCAGGTCGTCACGCAGACCGCCAACGCCGTTCCCGGCGTGGTCGTCACCGCCGACGCCGCGAAGCTGCGCGAGGTCGCGAAGCGGGCGGACGTCGTCGCGGTGCGCACGGTCGTGCCGAAGACCCGCACCAACGCCAGCGCCGAGCAGCTGACCAACACGCTCGCCGCGTGGCAGCAGACCGGCAGGTTCGGCGACGGCGTCCGCGTCGGCGTCATCGACGACGGCATCGACTACACCCACGCCGACTTCGGCGGCCCCGGCACGCAGGCTGCCTACAAGAGCGTCGATTCCACCAAGCCGACCCCGCTCTTCCCGAGCGCCAAGGTCGTCGGCGGCACGGACCTCGTCGGCGACGACTACGACGCCGCGACGGCGGGCAAGACCACCCCGAAGCCGGACCCGAACCCCCTGGCCTGCGGTGAGCACGGCACGCACGTCGCCGGCACCATCGGCGGCTTCGGCATCACTGCCGACGGCAAGACCTTCAAGGGCGACTACAAGAAGCTCGACGCCAAGAAGGTCGACGCGATGCAGATCGGCCCGGGCACGGCGCCGAAGTCGCTGCTCTACGCGATCAAGGTGTTCGGCTGCGCGGGCTCGACGAACGTCACCTCGCAGGCGCTCGACTGGGCGCTCGACCCGGACGGCGACGGCGACTTCACCGACCACCTCGACATCGTCAACCTCTCGCTCGGCTCCGACTTCGGCGCGCCGGACGACCCGGACTCGCTGTTCGTGCGCAAGCTCGCCGCGAACAACGTGCTGCCGGTGATCTCCGCGGGCAACGGCGGCGACATCAACGACATCGCCGGCTCCCCGGGCAACACCCCCGAGGCGCTCACCGTCGCCAGCACGCGGGACGCGGGCATCCTGCGCGACGCCGCCGAGGTCAAGGCGCCCACCACCGCCGCGGGCCAGAAGACCGGCCAGTACAGCCAGAACTACACCGGCTACGACACCCTCGACCTGACGGCGCCGGTTGTGGCGCTGTCGGCGGCGAACGCGGCCGGCTGCGCGCCGTACTCCGCCGAGGACAAGGCGAAGGCCGCCGGCAAGTTCGTCTTCCTTGAGTGGGACGACAACGACTCGACCCGCGCCTGCGGTTCGGCCGCCCGCGCCAACAACGCGCAGGCCGCCGGGGCGAAGGGCGCGCTCCTTTCGTCCACTTTGGAGCACTTCAGCGCCGGCATCGCCGGCAACGCGGCGATCCCGATGTTCCAGTTCACCGGGTCCGCCACGAAGACGCTGCGTGCGGCGCTGACCGCGGGCACGCTGCAGGTCCGGCTCTACGGCACCGGCCGCGCCTCGATCCAGACCTACGACAAGAAGATCGTGGACACCCCGAGCTCGTTCACCTCGCGCGGCACCCGCGGCCCGGCGCTCAAGCCGGACGTCGCCGCCCCCGGTGACACGATCACCTCGGCCTTCCGGGGCAGCGGCAACGGCCGGACCGTGCTCTCCGGCACGTCGATGGCGGCCCCGCACACCGCGGGCATCACCGCGCTGATCCGCCAGTCGCACCCCGACTGGTCGGTCGAGGAGGTCAAGGCCTCGGTCATCGACACCGCCGGCCACGATGTCTCCGACGGCGCGGGCCGCACCTACGCGCCGCAGCGCGTCGGCAGCGGCCGGATCGACGCGAAGGCGGCGCTGGACAACCAGGTGCTCGCCTACGTCGTCGACGACCCGGGCGCGGTGAGCGTCAGCTTCGGCACGGTCGAGGCGGCCGGTCCGGTGACGCTCTCGAAGACGATCAAGCTGGTCAACAAGGGCGTCACGCCCGCCGAGTACTCCGTCGCCTACCAGGCGGTCAACGCGCTGCCGGGTGTCGAGTACACAGTGGACAAGCCCTCGGTGAAGCTGACCCCGCGCGGCACCGCCAAGGTCAAGGTGACGCTGAAGATCACCGACCCGAAGGCGCTGCGCAAGGTCATGGACCCGACCATGCAGGCCACCCAGGCCGGCCTGGCGCGGCAGTTCGTTGCGGACGCCTCCGGCCGCGTCGCCTTCACGCCGGTCAGCGGGGCCAAGGTGCCGCTGCGGGTGTCGGTCTACTCCGCGCCGAAGCCGGTGTCGACGATTTCGACGTCGCCGTCGGTGAAGTTCGCCCCGGACGCCACCCAGGCCGTGCTCAACCTGACCGGCAAGGGCGTCGACCAGGGCTCCGGCGCGCAGCGGTACCGCTCGCTGATCAGCGTGCTCGAGCTGCAGGCGGAGTCCCCGCAGCTGCCCGAGTGCGACGCGGACGTGGTCACCGACTGCACGCTGAACAAGACGGCCAAGGGCGGCGACCTCCGCTACATCGGCGCGGCGTCGACCGCTCCGCTGGCGAAGGCCCAGGGCGAGCCGGAGAACGCGATCCTCGCGTTCGGCCTGTCCACCTGGGGTGACTGGGCGAACATCGGCAGCAACACCTCGCCGTTCGTCGACATCGACACCACCGGGGACGGGCAGCCGGACTTCGAGACCTTCGTGACCAAGGCGACGTCGACCGACGTCCTCCTGGCCAACACGGTCGCGCTGACCCCGGGCTTCCCGACCGTGGACGTCCAGGCGGTCAACGGCCAGCTCGGCGACGTCGACACCAACGTGTTCGACACGAACGTGCTCACGCTGCCGGTTTCGCTGGCCGCGCTGGGCATCGACGCGAGCGCCGACAGCCACCGCATCTCCTACACGGTGGGTGTGAGCGGTTTCTACGTCGCGCCGGGCACGACGAACGGGCTGATCGACTACGTCGGCACGCCGCTTTCGTTCGACGCGCTCGCGCCGGGCTACGCGGTGCAGGGCGGCGGCGACGCCGCGCTGGGCTACGTCGCGAAGCCGGGAACGGCGCTGGTCGTGACCCGGAACGCGGCGTCGGCCGCGGCCGACAACGCCCTTGGGCTGCTGGCCATCGAGCACCACAACGCCGCGGGCAACCGCGCGAACGTGGTCAAGGTGGACACCGCACAGGGCGCCCGGCCGGGGAACGAGCGTCAGCCGATCGGGGCTGGTCGCCGCTAGGCAGGTGCAAGATCGATTTGCGCAGGAACAGGGGCGTCTCCGGCGGATTTCCGCCGGGGGCGCCCCTGGCGCATTCACCCGATTGGGTGTCTCACCCCGTGGGAGGATGCGGCATAAGGGTGGTGCGGCTACGGCGGTTTGTCTACGGCCGGTAACCTTCCGGCTGCTGGCGTTTTGTTGCGGTGGGCCATCGGTGCGGCCGGTGGTCCGGTCGACGGAGGTGTGTGGATGCGGCTCGCGGTGATCCCAGGAGACGGGATCGGGCCCGAGGTGGTCTCCGAGGCGCTGAAGGTGCTCGGCGAGGTAGTACCGACGGCGGAGATCACGAACTACGACCTCGGCGCCGCGCGATGGCACTCGACGGGCGAGCTGCTCCCGGAGTCGGTCCTCGGCGAGCTCCGCCAGCACGACGCGATCCTGCTGGGCGCGGTCGGCGACCCGACGGTGCCGAGCGGCATCCTGGAGCGCGGCCTGCTGCTGCGCCTGCGGTTCGAGATGGACCACCACGTCAACCTGCGCCCGGCGCGGCTCTACCCGGGGGTCCGGGGGCCGCTGGCCGACGCCGGCGACGTCGACATGGTCGTGGTGCGTGAAGGCACCGAAGGGCCGTACGCGGGCACCGGCGGCCTGATCCGCAAGGACACCGAGCACGAGATCGCGACGGAGGTCAGCGTCAACACGGCGTTCGGCGTCCGGCGTGTGGTGGCGGACGCGTTCAGCCGCGCCGAAGCCCGGCCGCGCAAGCACCTGACGCTGGTGCACAAGACCAACGTGCTTTCGTTCGCCGGGTCGCTGTGGTCGCGGATCGTCGAAGAGGTTTCGCTGGAACACCCGGAAGTGACGGTCGCGTACTCCCATGTGGACGCGGCGACCATCCACCTGGTGACCGACCCGTCCCGGTTCGACGTGATCGTGACGGACAACCTGTTCGGCGACATCATCACCGACCTCGCGGCCGCGGTGACCGGCGGCATCGGCCTGGCGGCCAGCGGCAACCTGGACATGACCCGCCGCAACCCGAGCATGTTCGAGCCGGTCCACGGTTCGGCGCCGGACATCGCGGGCCAGGGGCTGGCGGACCCGACGGCCGCGGTGCTGTCGGTGGCGCTGCTGCTGGACCACCTGGGCCAGAAGGAAGCGGCCCGGCGGATCGAGGCGTCGGTGGCGTTCGACCTGGCGACGCGCGACCAGTCCTCGCCGGGAGCCACGCAGGCGATCGGCGACCGGCTGGCGGCGCTGGTTTCGTCGAACGTGCGTACTGGCTGATTTCTTTCGGGAAAGCCCCGCGCCTCTGGTGGGTGCGGGGCTTTTTCATGCCCGATGCCCCCGGTAGCCGGGGGTGGGCCAGGCTCGCGACACTGCATTCGGCCGCACGGCCGGCTTGTCCACAAGATTGCCGCGCTGTGGACAAACCGGTTGCGGAACGGCTTTCCGGCCGGTTTCGTCGGTGGGGCCGATAGACTGGACTTGGGCACGCCCCCCAGGGAGGGCAGGGTTCCGGCAAAGTTGTTTGTGCTGGTCATGGGGTGATTGCGAAGAGTGTGAGTGGTCGGTTGGCGTCTCGGGCGGTGTGGCGGAGTGCTGCGGCGATGCTGGTGTGCCCTGCGGTGCGCAGGGCGCTGATGGCGAGGTTGCGCAGGGAGGCCATGGCTCGGGGTGCGGTGCCGGTGCGGACGCGGGAGTGGTCTTCGCGGTAGGTGGTGTCGCGGACCCAGTGCAGCCGGTTCTCGATTTCCCAGTGCCGGCGGAGATGGCCGGCGATGTCGGCGGGGCCGGTGCTGGCGGGCAGGCTGGTGATGCCGTAGCCGGTGTGGGTTTCGCGGGTGCCGGTGGTGCGGTCGGTGCGGTAGCGGGTGATCTGGAAAACCGTTGCCGCATGGGGGAAGTCGAGGTTGGCGGGGGCGGGCAGGACTTCGATGGTGCGTTGTTCGAGACGGCCGTGGCCGATGCCGGTGCTGGTGTGGTGGCTGGCGGCCGGCCACGGCAGTGCCGCCAGCCGGGCATGCAGCCGGTGTTGGTTTGCTTTGACGGTGAATACGTAGTGCGCCTCGCGGCGGGCGAGGTAGCGGGCCAGGGCACGGGTGGTGTGCAAAGCATCGGCGGTGACCACGACACCGGTGAGGTCGAGGGTGGCCAGCAGAGGCTGTATCCAGCTGATTTCGCTGGTCCCGGTGGTGACCTGTCGTTGGGTCAGGACCGTTCCGTTGCGATGGGTCAGTGCGGACAACAGGTGGGCCCCTGCACCGCCGGTGCGGGCGAAGGTGCCGCGCAGGGATTTGCCGTCCACCGCGAGTCCTGCCGGGGTGTCGGCGGTGGCGGCGATCCAGCTGCTGATGGCGGCGTCGAGGTCGTCGCCGTCGATGTCGCAGAGCACCCGTCGGATGGTGGCCTCGTCCGGGGGAACGTGGCGGTCTCGGTGGGGGTCGAACCGGGTGCCGAGACGGGCCAGCACCCTCTGTGGTGCATCCGCGGCCCATTCCCCGATCGCAGTGAACGACTGGGCCCCGGCTGCTACTGCCGCCGCAGCCAGTGCCAGAACTGATCCCAGCGGATGCCGCAGCCCACGCCGCTTGCGCGGGTCCGGCACTCGGGTGAGGTATTCACGCAGGTCAGCTACCTGATCAGGATTGAGTGAGGCCAATCGGGTCAACACGACAGGAATGGGAGAAGATGCAACAGCAGGCACGGCTCTCTCACAGATCATGGGCTTCGACAACCACATGATCACCACCGAGAGCCGTGCCTGCCTGCAACGACACGACTTTGCCGGAACCCTGCCCTCCCGGGGGGCGTGCCCAAGTCCAGTC
>Ga0207678_10000522_pt1 | contig 34895 bp, 27 predicted proteins | sample KBSC63metaG_FD_184319 | JGI IMG/M metagenome (GOLD analysis project Ga0207678, IMG submission 184319) | Corn rhizosphere microbial communities from Kellogg Biological Station, Michigan, USA - KBS C6-3 metaG (SPAdes) (version 2) | ecosystem: Host-associated > Plants > Roots > Rhizosphere > Soil ... | reverse complement strand
CTCAGCCTCTCAGCCTCTCAGCCTCTCAGCCTCTCAGCCTCTCAGCCTCTCAGCCTCTCAGCCTCTCAGCCTCTCAGCCTCTCAGGCTCTCAGGCTCTCAGGCTCTCAGGCCGCGGTGCTCTGTGCGACTGCTGCGCAATCTGCCGCGCCAGGAAGTCGTAAAGTCGGCGGTCGTCGCGGAAGGACACATTGAAGCGCAGCCAACCGGTGGGCCGCGGACTCGACCAGGAGCAGTTGCCCCGGCCCGAGCATGATGCCCTCGGGCACCGCCAGGCGCGACAGCTCGGCGCCGTCGGTCAGATCGGGGTGCCGGGGCCCACAGGTACATGACCCGCCTTTGGCTCATGAAACAGTTCGAAGCCCAACCCGGCAAGCTGCTGGGCGACGGCACCGTGCGCCAGCGGTCGCACAGCGAATTGAGGTGCTTGCGCCAGCGCCCTTCGGTCAGCGCGCCGTTGAGCATGCATCGCACCCAAGACCCTGGCCCTGCCGCAGCGTTTTTCGCGCGATAGAGTCGGCTCAATCAACCACGTTTTTTCGGGCACTCGCGCCCGCCCAACCAGGACCTGCCCATGGACACGAAGACGTCGCCGCTCGCCTTGCTGAAGGACCCGAGCCTGCTGAAGACCCAGTCGCTGATCGGCGGCGAATGGGCCGGTGCTGCGCAGACCTTCGCCATCAACGACCCCGCCACCGGCCTGAAGCTCGCCAATGTGGCCAACCTCGGCGCCGCTGAAACCCGCGCGGCGCTCACGGCCGCGAGCAAGGCCTGGAACGGCTGGCGCAACAAGACCGCCAAGGAACGCGGGGTCATCATGATGAAGTGGTTTCAGCTGCTCATCGCCAATGCGGACGACCTCGCCCGCATCATGACGGCCGAGCAGGGCAAGCCCTTGGCCGAGGCCAAGGGCGAAGTGATCTATGGCGCGAGCTTCATCGAGTGGTTCGCCGAAGAAGCTCGCCGCGTTTACGGCGAGACCATCCCGACCACCGACAACAACAAGCGCTTCCTCGTCATCAAGCAGTCCGTGGGCGTGTGCGCGGCCATCACGCCGTGGAACTTCCCGATCGCGATGATCACGCGCAAGGTGGCTCCGGCCCTGGCCGCGGGCTGCCCGGTGGTGATCAAGCCGGCGGAGCAGACGCCCTTGTCTGCCCTGGCGGTGGCCGAACTGGCGCAGCGCGCCGGCATGCCGGCGGGTGTGCTCAACGTCATCACCGCTGACGCAGGCAACTCCATTGCCGTTGGCAAGGTGCTGTGCGAGAGCGACATCGTGCGCCACTTGTCGTTCACTGGGTCCACGGAGGTCGGTCGCATCCTCATGCAGCAATCGGCACCGACCGTCAAGAAGTTGTCGCTTGAACTCGGCGGCAATGCGCCCTTCATCGTGTTCGACGATGCGGACGTCGACAGCGCTGTCGAAGGCGCCATGGTCAGCAAGTACCGCAATGCCGGGCAGACATGCGTGTGCGCGAACAGGCTGTATGTGCAGGAAGCTGTCTACGACACGTTCGTCGAGAAGCTGGCTGCGAAGACCGCCACCATCAAGGTCGGCAACGGCTTTGAGAGCGGCGTGACGCAAGGCCCCTTGATCGACGACCAGGCGCTCGCGAAGGTTGAACAGCACGTGGCGGACGCCGTCGCCAAGGGCGCAACTGTCGTCGCGGGCGGCAAGAAATCCACCGGTCGATTCTTCGAACCTACCGTGCTTGCCAATGCCAGCAGCGACATGCTTTGCGCGCGAGAAGAGACCTTCGGCCCGCTAGCGCCGGTGTTTCGCTTCAAGACGGAAGATGAGGTCATCGCCCTGGCCAACGATACCGAATTCGGCCTCGCGAGCTACTTCTACAGCCGCGACATCGGGCGCATCTTCCGTGTGGGTGAGGCCCTTGAGTACGGCATGGTGGGCGTGAATACCGGCCTGATCTCGACGGCGGAGGTACCGTTCGGCGGCGTGAAGCAGTCAGGCCTGGGCCGCGAAGGATCGCATCAAGGCATCGACGACTATGTGGAGATCAAGTACCTCTGCCTCGGCGACATCCTGAAGTGATTGCGGAACCCTCACCCCAACCCTCTCCCGCGAGCGGGAGGGGGAGCGGAGCGCGAGCGCGAGCGCGAGCCACGAGCCACGAGCCACGAGCACGAGCACGAGCACGAGCACGAGCACGAGCGGGAGCGGGAGCGGGAGCACGAGCACGAGCACGAGCGGGAGCGGGAGTTGGAGTTGGAGTTGGAGTTGGAGTTTCAGACTGCGTCTCCAACGGCTGCCAGCGGGAGAGGGAGTTTCATCGCTGCATCGCTGCGTCTCCACCGTATTGGTGGAACAGTTTCGACGAGCCGCTCGACGTTCACCTGCTTCGCCGATTCGGCACTCCCTCTCCACCGTACTCGGGGGAGAAGGTTGGGGTGAGGGGGCGCTGGCGACAAGCCGACGCTGTTCACGACGGATCGTTAGCCGCGCCCTCGTTGCCTTCGGCATTCACGAATCCGCCGCGGCCCTGGGCTGGCGACGATGCAGCGAGGCCTGCGGCGCGACGCAGCAAAGTCGTGGCGTCCTTCCCGTCCTGCGGGTAATGAGCCACGCCGGACGCAACGGCAATCGCAATCTCGCTGCCCGACATCGCGAACGGAGGATGCAGCGCTGCCGACAACTTGGCCGCCACACGATCCGCATCCTGCGGGTCTTGAATCTTCGGAAGCAGCACGGCGAATGAATCCATGCCAAGCGATGCGACCACGTCGCTCGCCCGCACACCCACACGCAACCGCACGGCAATCTTTCGGCGCAGCACATTGGCTGACTCCGCCCCGAAGCGCGCCTCGGCACTCGCGAGCCCTTCGACTCGCAGGGCCAGCAAGGCCATCGGCGCAGGCTCCCGTTCGAGCAGGGCAATCAACTGATTGATGTGTTCGATGAGCTGGCTCTGGTTGGGCAGGCCCGTCATCAGGTCGGTGGCGTAAGCCTTGCGCATCAGCCGCTCCTGGCCCTTGCGCTCGATTGCAAGACGCACGGCGCGCGGCAGGGCATCGACCGCGTCGATGGACAAAGGCAGCACGTCCTGCACACCTTTGCGAACGAGTTGCGTCGCCAGGTCGGACCCAGGCTCCTCGGTGGTTAGCACGATCAGTGCCGGCTCGGCGGTCGCTTGCGATAAGCCGGGCCATTGCAAGAGCTTGCGCGCATCCACCGTACGAATGGCGATGACTACTGCGTCAAAGTGGTCGGTCGAGAACCTCGTCGTGGCTGCATCGAGATCGGCGCTCACATGCAGGTCGAACGGGCCGAACACCGATGCCGGTGCAAGAGCTGGCAGGGTCGTGCCCATTCCGGTAACCAGCAGAACGCGCAATGCGGTGTTGCTCATGTGGACCTCAGCCTCTCAGGGACGCATGTCTCGACCCAACAAAAAGGCCGCTTCAGCGGCCCGATGCATCACCAGACGGCGAGCGAAAGATGGAGCGGGTGAAGGGAATCGAACCCTCGTATGAAGCTTGGGAAGCTGCCGTTCTACCATTGAACTACACCCGCGTTGGGGCGGATTATAGAGTCGGTGCCTTGCAAAAATTAAGATCAAGACCGACGTGATGGCTGACGGCACCGTTGGCCACGGCGCCAGTCGACCAAGTTGGCGAAGAGTTCACATGACGGCGCTTCAGCTGCTCGTCCAGCACAGCCTGCCCAACAACTGGCATCCATCACTGCGCCGGCATCAACATCATCCCTTGCTTCCAGGCAGCACCCGCATGGCCTTCACCATCACATCCTGCTTCTTGCCTTTGCGCGCTCGCTTGCCTTCATAGTCGGCAAGGGCCGCGCCCCGGATGGTCTCGTCCTTTTCCTTCGCCCCCCCGCGGCCGGTACCCAGCACCTGAAGCGTGTCCGTGAAGGCGGCAACGCTTACCAATGGGTCCTTGGCTTCCAGGTCGATCAGGGTCAGACCACGGCCGCCGTTGGGCTGGAGCTTGAGCTCGTCAAGGCCGAACACCAGCAATCGTCCTTGCAAAGTCAGGCAGGCGACTTTGGTCGCGCCGTCCGTCAGGCTGGGCGGCAGCGGCTTGTCTTCAGTTTCGAGACTGAGGAATGACTTGCCGCCGCGCTGGCGTGACACGAGGTCGCCCACACGTGCCAACAGACCGAAGCCGCCGGTGTTGGCGAGCAAGAGAGTGCGTTCCGCACTGCCGGCAAAGTAGTGCGATGGCTGCGTTCCGGTTTCCAGATCGACGAGCGTCGTGATCGGCTGGCCATCACCTCGCCCGCCGGGCAACTGACTCACCGGCGTCGAATACACGCGGCCGTTGCTGCCAAAGACCAGCAGGGTGTCCACCGTGCGGCACGGGAACACGCCGTACAGCGAATCTCCTGCTTTGAACTGCAGCGACGACACCTCGATCTCGTGGCCCTTCAAGGCCCGGACCCAGCCCTTCAGACTCACCACCACCGTCACCGGCTCGTCGATGACCTTCACCTCGGCCACTGCTTTCTTCTCGGTCTGGATCAGCGTGCGGCGATCGTCGCCGTATTGCTTGGCGTCGGACTCGATCTCCTTGACTACCGTTCGCTTCAGGCTCGACGGGTTGTTCAGGATGTCTTCGAGCTTGCCCTGATCGATGCGCAGGTCCTTCAGTTCCTGTTCGATCTTGATTGCCTCCAAGCGCGCCAGTTGGCGCAGGCGGATTTCGAGAATGTCCTCGGCCTGTCGATCGCTCAGCTTGAATCGATCGATCAGGGCCGGCTTGGGCTCGTCCGCATTGCGGATGATCCGGATGACCTCGTCGATGTTGAGCAGCACGAGCTGCCTGCCTTCGAGCACATGGATGCGGTCGAGCACTTTCGCGAGTCGATGCCGCGTGCGACGCTGCACCGTCTCCATGCGGAAGTCAATCCACTCGACCAGCATTTGACGCAAGCTCTTCTGCGTCGGCCGGCCGTCGGAACCCACCATCGTGAGGTTGATCGGCGACGAGCTTTCGAGGCTGGTATGCGCAAGCAGAGTCTGGATGAGCTCTGATTGGTCGATGCGGCTCGTCTTCGGCTCGAACACGAGGCGCACCGGCGCATCCTTGCTCGACTCGTCCCGCACCGCGTCAAGCACCGCAAGCACCGTCGTCTTGAGCTGCGTTTGTTCGGCGCTCAGCGTCTTCTTGCCCGTCTTGACCTTCGGATTGGTCAGCTCCTCGATCTCTTCGAGCACCTTCTGCGCACTCGTGCCCGGCGGCAGTTCGTTGACGACCAACTGCCACTGCCCCCGGGCCAGCTCTTCGATTTTCCAGCGAGCACGCACCTTGAGGCTGCCCCGGCCCGACATGTAAGCCGAGCGGATGTCCTCCGTGCTGCTGATGATCTGGCCGCCCCCCGGATAGTCAGGGCCCGGGATGAAGGCCGCGAGTTCCTCATCGCTCAACATCGTGTCGCGGATCAAAGCCACGGTCGCAGCGGCGACTTCGCGCAGGTTGTGCGACGGCACCTCAGTCGCCAGTCCCACGGCGATGCCGCTTGCGCCATTGAGCAGCACGAACGGCAGGCGCGCCGGCAGCAGCTTGGGCTCCTGCTGCGACCCGTCGTAGTTGGCCATGAACTCGACAGTGCCTTCGTCCAGTTCGTCGAGCAGCAAGCGTGAGATCGGCGAGAGTCGCGCCTCGGTGTATCGCATTGCCGCTGCGCCGTCGCCGTCGCGCGATCCGAAATTGCCCTGCCCGTCGATGAGCGGATAGCGCTGCGAGAAATCCTGTGCCATGCGAACGAGCGCGTCGTAAGCCGCCTGGTCGCTGTGCGGGTGGTACTTGCCGAGCACGTCGCCCACCACGCGAGCGCTCTTGACGGGCTTGGCACCAGCGTTGCCGCTGAAGCTCAGACCCATGCGCTCCATAGCGAAGAGGATGCGCCGCTGAACCGGTTTCTGGCCGTCGCATACGTCGGGCAGCGCGCGGCCCTTCACAACGCTCAGAGCGTATTCGAGGTAGGCGCGCTCGGCGTATTGCGCGAGCGCGATCGCGTCGTCGGGCGATGCTGGTTTGTCAAAGAGATCAGGTTCTTTACTCATTCGAAAATCATTGTTCTGGCGGCGCTGAAAGCTTGGTTCAGGCCATCTTCACGTGGCGCCATGGCACTTCTTGTACTTCTCGCCGCTGCTGCAAGGCTTGTTCGTCCGAGCAGCACGTCAAAAGGCGTTTGACTGCTCGGCATAGACCGGGCAATGGCGAGCATTTGCAACGACGAGCAGGGATGTCTTGGAGTGATGAGCAGGCATTGAAGTAACCTCAGAGGCTGCGAGTTTTCGAGCGTGCACGAGCAGCACGTCAAAAGGCTGCTGATCCAGGCGCAAAGGGCTGCCATAGCTCGTGCAATAGCGAGCATTTGCAACGACGAGCAGGGGCCTTTTGGCGTGATGAGCGGGCATGATCGAAATACTCTCAGCCTCTCAGTCTGAGACAGCACTTGCCGCGGGCTGCATATGCAATTGATGTGCGCCACGCTGCAGGTTGTTCTGCAGCAGGGCCCAATAAAGTTCAAGCACGAGATGCACGTGCGCCTTGGTCTCTGCTATCGGTGGCATCTCGCCGCCGTACTTTCGCACCCTGCCTTCACCGGCGTTCCAGGCGGCGAGTGCGACGTCAATGCGGCCGAGGCGGTGCGTTAGGTCCGCGAGCATTCGAGCCCCGGTGAGCACGTTGGTCAGCGGGTCAAGCAGGCGTTCTGCGGCGGGGCGTTGCGCCTCCGTTTTCGTGGCGTAGCGCTCGGCGGTTTCGGGTGTGATCTGCATCAGGCCTATTGCGCCTCGAGGCGACACGGCCTTGGGATTGAAACCCGATTCGACAGCGATCACCGCTTTCAACAGCTCAATGTCGACACCGCACTCTTTGGCAGCCTCGCGCAACACATGTGACAAACGCTTTACTTCAGGCGCGAATTCGAGCCACGTGAGGAGCCCGCCCACGCCGTCGCTCTTGCCGGGCACGCGTCCTTCGTCAGGAGTTCGGTCGCCGAGCACCGGGCGATAGCGAGAATCGACCTGCGTGGTCGCCGCGTGCGCCACCCCCGCGCCGTCGACAAAAACCCAAAGCTGCGCCTGCACAGCCATGGACGAGGTTGCCAGGAGCGCGAGCATGAAGCGCAAAAGCAGTCTCACGCCGAGCCCTTCTCTTTCGCGTCGCGTCGCGCGATGTATTCGCCTTCGAGCATTGACATGACGATCAGCGAATCGAAGCCATCATCGGTCTTCACGCTATCGCGCAAGCGGCCTTCCTCGACGAAGCCTTCGCTGCGATAAAGCGCAAGCGCCCGCTCGTTGAGCGACTTCACGTCAAGCCAGAACCGATGTGCGCCGAGATCGCGGAAGACCATCTGTGTGAGCAGACGCACGCAGGCGCGGCCCATGCCCTGCCCCTTGGTCTGCAGCACGATGCGCTTGAGTTCCACCGACTGATGCGGATTGCGACACCCTTGCAGAATGACAAATCCTGCCGATCCATATGTGGGCCCCGCCTCGACGATGAAGTGCCGGAAGTCCGGGAAGCGAACCGCGCCCTCATGCTGCGTGCGTTCCCATGGCGTGATGAAAGGCCGGTTACGCTCATCATGCTCGACCGAAATGACGAAGTCGAGGTCCGACAGCATCGTTGGGCGCAGACGGATGTTGGACCATTCAGCCATCAAACATCCACCTCGACCGCATCGCCATGCATCTCCATCAAGTCGCGGCGCGCCTGCGCTTCGCCCTTGCCCATGAGTTTGGTGAGCGACTCGACGGTCGCCTCGAACCCGAGTGCAGCGAACTCAATCTGGAGCAGGCGGCGCGTGTCGGGGTTGAGCGTGGTTTCCCACAATTGCTCGGCATTCATTTCGCCCAAGCCCTTGAAGCGGCCGATGCTCCACGAGCCTTCGCGTGCGCCTTCCTTGCGCAGCTTGTCGAGCGTGGCGGTGAGCTCGCCGTCGTCGAGCGCGTAGATCTTGGCCGCTGGCTTCTTGCCACGCGCTGGAGCATCGACGCGGTACAGCGGCGGCTTGGCGATATAGATGTTGCCCTGTTCGATCAGCTTCGGGAAATGCCGGAAGAACAGGGTGAGCAAGAGCACTTGGATGTGCGACCCGTCCACGTCTGCATCGCTCAGGATGCAGATCTTCCCGTAGCGCAAGCCGCTCAGGTCGGGCGTGTCATTCGCGCCATGCGGATCGACGCCGATCGCCACCGCGATGTCGTGGATTTCATTGTTCGCGAAGAGGCGGTCACGCTCGACCTCCCACGCGTTGAGAACCTTGCCGCGCAGAGGCAGCACGGCCTGCGTCTCCTTGTTCCGACCCATCTTCGCGCTGCCGCCCGCGGAATCGCCCTCGACGAGGAAGAGTTCGTTCAGGTTGACATCGCGGCTTTCGCAATCGGTCAGCTTGCCCGGAAGGACCGCCACGCCGGACCCCTTCCGCTTCTCCACCTTCTGGCTGGCTCGCTGCCGCGTCTGCGCTTGCTTGATGACGAGTTCGGCGAGCTTCTTGCCCACCTCCACGTGCTGGTTGAGCCACAGCTCCATCGCCGGCTTGACGTAGGTCGACACGAGGCGCAGGGCATCGCGGCTGTTCAGACGCTCCTTGATCTGTCCCTGGAATTGGGGATCCAGCACCTTGGCGCTCAGCACGAAATTGGCGCGAGAAAACACGTCTTCGGGCATCAGCTTCACGCCCTTTGGCAAGAGGCTGTGCAGGTCGATGAAGCCTTTCACCGCGCCGAACAGGCCGTCCTTCAAACCAGATTCGTGCGTGCCGCCGGCCACGGTTGGAATCAGGTTCACGTAGCTCTCGCGCACCGGCGCCCCATCTTCAGTGAAAGCAACGCACCACGCGGCACCCTCGCCTTCCGCGAAGTTTTCGGTCTCACCGCCATCGGCGTAGTGCTCGCCTTCGAAGAGCGGGATCACCGGATCGGCCGTGAGCGTCTGCATCAGGTAGTCGCGCAGGCCACCTTTGTAGACCCAGCTTTGAGTCTCACCTGACTTCTCGATGTGGAGCGACACCGCCACGCCCGGCATCAGCACGGCCTTGCTGCGCAGCAGATGCGTGAGCTCGGTCTTTGGGAATTCGGCACTTTCGAAATACTTCGGGTCTGGCCACGCACGCACCGTCGTGCCGTTCTTGCGATCGCCCGCAGATGCGCGGCGCACCTTGAGCGCATCTACGACATCGCCTCCCGCGAAGACCAGTTCGGCGACCTGGCCTTCGCGCCACACCGTCACTTCGAGGCGCTTGGCCAAGGCGTTGGTCACGCTCACACCCACGCCGTGCAGGCCGCCCGAGAAACTGTAGGCGCCGCCCGCCCCCTTGTCGAACTTGCCGCCGGCATGCAGCCGCGTGAAGACGATCTCGACCACGGGCACCTTTTCTTCGGGATGGAGTCCGAACGGAATCCCGCGGCCATCGTCCTGCACGCTCACCGAGCCATCGGTGTGCAGCATCACGTCGATTCGCTTGCCGTAACCCGCAAGCGCCTCGTCGGCAGCGTTGTCGATGACTTCCTGAATGATGTGCAGAGGGTTGTCAGTGCGGGTGTACATGCCCGGCCTCTGCTTGACCGGTTCGAGACCCTTGAGGACGCGGATCGACGCCTCGCCGTAAGAGCCGTCGCCTTTGAGATTTGATTTGCTGGGGGGTTTGGTAGCCATCGCGGCGGATTGTAGGCAGCAGGATTACCCCACGGATTGCCCCTCTGGCGGACACATCACCGCTTAAAGGCGGAATTGCGCTGCCCGTCACGAATCGCGGCTGTACCGGCGCTTCGGCGCTGAAACGAGAAGCCTTTCGTTTGGCTACATTTGTGCAATGCAAGAAACCGTATCTCCCAAGCTTTCCATGACCCAGGTGCTGCTGTGCGGCGCCGCCATCGTCACCTTGTCCATGGGCATTCGCCACGGCTTCGGCCTGTGGCTCCAGCCCATCACCATGGACCGCGGCTGGACGCGCGAGACCTTCGCTTTCGCTCTGGCAGTCCAGAACATCGCCTGGGGCATTGCCGGCCCATTCGCTGGCGTGCTGGCCGACCGCTACGGCGCCTATCGCGTCCTGATCATCGGCAGCCTCTTTTATGCCGGAGGTCTTGTACTGATGGCGGTGTCGGCCAGCGGTCTCGCCTTCATGGGCAGTGCAGGCCTGCTGATCGGCATGGCGCAATCGGGCACGACCTACGCAGTGATCTATGGCGTGATCGGACGAAATGTCGCGCCCGATAAGCGAAGCTGGGCGATGGGTGTGGCCGCTTCAGCCGGATCGTTCGGCCAATTCCTGATGGTGCCCGTCGAGAACAAGCTCATCGGCGACTTCGGTTGGCAAAACGCGCTCTTCATTCTCGGATGCGTTGCGCTCGCGATTGCACCGCTTGCGGCTGGACTGAAGGAATCCGATGTCAAAAAGGTCACAGGCGTGCAGCAAAGCGTCGGCCAGGCGGTTCGCGAAGCCTTCGCTTACCCGAGCTTTCGATGGCTGATGGCCGGGTACTTCGTGTGCGGCTTCCAGGTCGTGTTCATCGGCGTGCACATGCCGAGCTACCTCAAGGATCACGGCCTGTCGGTCGATGTCGCAACCACCGCGCTCGCACTCATCGGACTCTTCAACGTGATCGGCACCTACACTGCCGGCTCACTCGGGGCACGCCTGCCCAAGCGCTACATCCTGTCGACGATTTACGCGCTGCGCTCGGTCGCGATTCTCATCTTTCTCCATGTTCCGCTCACGCCGCTGAGCGTATACATCTTCGCGTCAGTGATGGGCGTGCTGTGGCTGTCCACCGTACCGCCGACCAACGCTGTGGTCGCGCAAATCTTCGGGGTGCAATACCTGTCGATGCTGGGCGGCTTCGTCTTCTTCAGCCACCAGATCGGAAGCTTCCTCGGAGTGTGGCTGGGGGGCAAGCTTTATGACACCTCCGGAAGCTACGACGTGGTGTGGTGGATCGCGGTGGCGCTGGGCATCTTCGCGGCCATCGCGAACCTTCCGGTGAAGGAGTCCGCCATCGTCAGGGCCACGCCGGCGGCGGCATGATCATGAAGGCGCGCCGCAGCTTGATCTGGCTGGCTGTCAGCGTCGTGCTCGTGCTCGTGTTCGCGGCCTATTTGCGGCCGGATGTCGCCGTGACGCTCGCGAACCAGCTATGGAATTGCTTTTGAATTCGTGAATCGCCAGCGTTACATCTGTGAAGCAGCAAAACGGCCCTGAGAGGCTGAGAATCTATCGATCATGCCCGCTCGTCACGCCAGAAGGCGCCCGCTCGTCGTTGCAAATGCTCGCCATAGCCCGAGCTATGGCTGTGCTTTGCGCCTAGATGGGCCACCTTCTGGCGCGCCGCTCGGGCACGCTCGAAAAACTCTCAGCCTCTGAGCTTGTCACAGCCCCACTCTCATCTCGACCCCTCCCCCTGGGTGCAGCGCTGGTCGCACCTCGTGCCGCAAGGCGGCACCGTGCTTGACGTGGCCTGCGGGTCGGGGCGGCATGTGCGCTGGTTCTACGGGCGCCATTGCCGGGTGACCGGGATCGATCGCGACGCACCTGCCCTAGCCTCGCTTGCCGGCTTTGCCGAGACGGTTCTCGCCGACATCGAAGCGGGCCCCTGGCCTTTCCCCGGCCGCCGCTTCGACGCCGTCATCGTCACCAACTATCTTTGGCGGCCGCTATTGCCGACCATCATTGATTCGGTGGCGGAAGGAGGTGTGCTGATTTACGAAACCTTCACTCAAGGCAATGAGACGGTCGGCAAGCCCTCCAACCCCAGCTTTTTGCTTCGCCAGCGAGAATTGCTTCAGGCCGCGGAGGGCCTGCGTGTCATTGCCTTCGAGGAGGGTTTCATGGGGCAGCCCGAGCGCTTCGTTCAGCGGATCGCAGCCGTCCGGGAAGCCCCCGGAAGCACTGGCCCGGCTCGTTACCTGCTGTGAGGGCGAGAGTATTTCGAGCATGCCCACTCATCACGCCAAAGGCTTCTCCTTGCCATAGACAAAGCTCCTAAATCAGGGACCCTTTGACGTCCTGCTCGGACATGCTCGAAATACTCTCAGCCTCTGTGACTGCGGCGCCCGGCTAAAATCGTTTGATTCAGAGGAAACTGCATGAACCCCATACTTGGCAGCATCGTCGCGTTGGTCACGACTATGCATGAAGACGGAAGCGTCGACTACGACGGAATGCGCCGCCTCATCGACTGGCACGTGGCCGAAGGCACTGATTGCATCGGCGTTGTCGGCACCACCGGAGAATCGCCGACCGTGTCGGTCGAAGAGCATTGCGAAATCATCCGGGTCTGCGTCGAACACGCCAAAGGCCGAGTGCCCATCATGGCCGGCGCCGGCGGCAACTCTACCCTCGAAGCCATCGAACTCTCGCGCTACGCCAAGAAGGTCGGCGCAGACTGCACGCTGTCGGTGGTTCCCTACTACAACAAGCCTTCGCAGGAAGGCATCTACCAGCACTTCAAGGCCATCGCCGAGGCCGTGGACATCCCCACGGTGCTTTACAACGTCCCCGGACGCACGGTCGCCGATATGCACGTCGACACCGCACTGCGCCTTGCACAGATCCCAGGCATCGTTGGCATCAAGGAAGCCACCGGCGAGATCGACCGCGCCGCCTGGCTCATCAAGCAGGCACCCAAGGGCTTCTCGATCTATTCCGGCGACGACAGCACCGCAGTGGCACTGATGCTGCTCGGCGGCCATGGCAACGTGAGCGTTACCGCCAACGTCGCGCCGCGCCTGATGCACGAACTGTGCATGGCCGCCATCGAAGGCCGTTCCCGCGAAGCAACTGCCATCCACCTGAAGCTGCTGCCACTGCACAAGAACCTCTTCCTCGAGCCCAGCCCCGCACCGACAAAGTGGGCGATGAAGCAACTCGGACTGTGCGGCGACACCCTGCGCCTGCCCATCATCCCGCTCACACCCGCGGGCCAAGCCGTCGTGGGCCAATCGCTGCGCGACAGCGGGCTGCTCTAAGGCAGGCTGAGAGCATTCGATCATGTCCGCTCTTCACGCAAAAGGCCCCTGCTCGTCGTTGCAAATGCTCGTCGCAGCACGAACAGATCAGGCGCCTTTTGACGTGCTGCTCAAACACGCTAGAAAAACTCTCGGCCTCTGACGTCAATCGACCCAAGCAGACGGTTCCAATTGCAAACACCGGGCCGGCCACAATGAGCCGATCCCTCCGGAGACTCCTGACGTGACTGTTTCGTTTCGCTCTACCTCTGTCCGCCTCGCTTGCCTCACGCTTGTTGCCGGATTGTCGGCATGCTCGTCGGTCGAGAACTTCATGGGCGGCGACAAGGTCGACTACCGCTCCGCTGGCAGCACCCGTGCGCAAGGGCTTGAGGTGCCGCCCGACCTGAGCCAGATCAACCGCGACACCCGCCTTCAGCAGCAAGGCGGCACGGTCAGCGCCACGCAGTTCCAATCCGGCAATGCAGCCGCCACGGCCGTCACGAACAACGTGGCGCCTAAGGCCATCGGTACCGTCAAGCTTGAGCGTGAAGGCAACCAGCGTTGGCTGACCGTGCCAATGACGCCGGAACAAGTGTGGCCTCAGTTGCAAGCCTTCTGGAAAGAACGCGGCTTCACGCTCGTCCTCGACCAGGCAGAGACCGGTGTGATGGAAACCGACTGGGCCGAGAATCGCGCCAAGCTGCCGAATGACTTCATCCGCAACTCGATCGGCAAGGTCTTCGACTCGCTGTACTCCACCGGCACACGCGACAAGTTCCGCACCCGCGTCGAACGCACGCCAGACGGCAGCGAGATCTACATCACGCACCGCGGTGTGGAAGAGATCTACAGCGGCGACCGCAAGGACACCACCGTGTGGCAGCCGCGCCCTGCCGATCCGCAACTCGAAGCCGAAATGCTCCAGCGCATGCTGGTGCGCCTGGGCGTGACGGAAGACGTGGCGAAGAGCACGGTCGCCTCGCCAGTCACGCTGCCGTCACGCGCCCGCGTGGTCGAAGGCCAAGCCGCTGCGACCTTGCAGGTGGACGACGGATTCGATCGCGCATGGCGTCGCGTGGGCCTCGCGCTCGACCGCAGCGGCTTCACTGTCGAAGACCGCGACCGCGCACAAGGTGTGTACTTCGTCCGCTACGTCGACCCGGCGCAGGCCGGCAAGGACGAGCCGGGCTTTCTGAGCCGCATGTTCGGCAAGAAGAAGGACGATGCCGGCGGGCCGGTGAAGTACCGGGTTCAGGTCAAGGGACAGGGTGAGATCAGCACGATCACCGTGTTGAACGCACAAGGCCAACCCGAGAACGGTGAAGCCGGCAAGCGCATCGTCAGCCTGCTCGCTGAAGACCTCAAGTAACCTGCTCTTTTCAAGATGCTGCGCTTTTGCAGCCTTGGAAGCGGAAGCAGTGGCAACGCCACCCTGGTCGAAGCATCCAGCGGCACGACAGCTAGTCGGGTGCTTGTCGACTGCGGCTTCACACAGCGCGAGTTGCATGCGCGTCTCGCGAGGGCCGCGCTAACAATCACCGACATCAATGCGATCTTCGTGACGCACGAGCACGGCGATCACGTCGGCTGTACAGTTGCGCTCTCCAAACGCCACCGCATTCCGATCTGGATGAGCCGCGGAACTTGGCGCGCCGTGGGCGAACCCGAACTGCCCGACCTGCTTCATTTCGCGCGAGATGGCGAGTCCATTGTTGTTGGCGATCTCGAGCTCTCGCCATACACCGTGCCGCACGATGCGCAGGAGCCCTTGCAAGCCTGCTTCTCGGACGGCGCAAGTCGCCTGGGCATGCTCACCGATGCGGGCAGCATCACCGAACATCTGATCGAGCAACTGCAACGCTGCAATGCGCTTCTGCTCGAATGCAATCACGACCGAGAGATGCTTGCGACCTCGCGCTATCCCTGGTCGCTAAAGCAGCGCATTGGCGGTCGCTACGGGCACCTTAGCAACGACACTGCCGCCGAGATACTCGGGTCATGCATTCATGGCGGATTGCGTCATGTGGTGGCCGCGCATTTGAGCCGCGAAAACAATAGTCCTGAACTTGCACTCGCCTCGCTTGCCGCAGCCGTCGGTGGGAATATGCGAGACATGCGCGCGGCAGGGGCTGAATGGGGTTTTGACTGGATCGAACTGCGCTGAAGAAGGTTAATCCCCAGACGACAAAAAGCCGCCCGAAGGCGGCTTTTCATGAACCGGATGAGGCCGATTACTTGGAGGCAGCCATCGCAGCGGCCGATGCAGCCGAATCAGCAGCCGAAGCGGACGACGCGGCAGCCGAAGCAGAAGCGTCAGCAGCCGAGGCAGCAGGGGTGGGGGCAGGGGCAGGGACAGCCATCGGAACCGGAGCCGGAGCTGGCGTCGTGACGGCCGTTTCTTCCTTCTTGCTGCAAGCAGCGAGAGCGACAGAAGCAACCAGGGATGCCAACAGAAGCGACTTTTTCATATTTATCCTCAATCAAAAGGTCGAACAATTACCGGTAATTGTGGGACCCCTCCAATTCCTCAGAGCCCCAACGTTCAAAAGACCACGAGAGCTCGAGCATCTCAGTGGCCTAGCCTGCCATTATATGCGGAGCATTTCACAGACCGAGTGTCGAGGCGGGGAACGATTCCACCGAGCGTTGCGAAACCGCATCAATGAGTTCTCGATTTCGGAGAATATCTGCGGTATCTCGCGAGACGCTTCCACGGAAATGGATGCGATCGAACAAGCGGACGCACACCAATGAAGGAGCCAGCAAGAGCGTCGGAAGTTCGCGATTTTCCGCTTCTTCCTGGGCTCTGCACTCGACGACATGTGACCATGTGCGTCGCCACTCGACCCAACGCGGATGCCTGCGAACCACCTCGTCGTAGTCGCGTGCCAGTACTGTCAACTTGCGATGCGGCATCGCCCATTGCGTCAGCGCATTGATGAGCGCGCCATCATTCAGCGGCCAATCAGCAAAGTCTTCGTCGCACATCCAGAGTTCGCGGCTGCCGATGCGTGCGCACTCCATGACTGCGGCACGCAATGCCTCTTGAAAGTCGAGGCGTGTTGCAATGAGCAATGGCTGTGGGTTCGTCATGCTGTCACCTCGTCGTCTCCCGTCGAATGTATCCAGCCGGCTTGCGCCCATTCTGCTAGCAATTGCCTCGCTTCATCGCTTGCGCGCCTCCACTGGGCGGCAGGTAGACAGCGATGATCTGCCAGGTGACGAATCAGCATCGCATCTTGGCCACCGGCGCGAAACGATTCACCGTTGATGAACACATGCTCGTCGTCGTAGAGCATGCGCGTGCGCCGATCGAGCACGATGTCGGCCTCGTGCCGCAAGGGTGACCCTTGATCGAAAGCCACCAGCGGCTTCGGTTCGCTCAGCCATTCGCCAAGTGCACATGCGAGAGCCCTGGGGCTCTCGACCAGACGAGCAACGGCTTCCTTGGTGAACTCTTGAAGCGTCGATGGAATACGCGCGGGGGTGTCCGTTGCGGGCTGCGACGGATCTCGGTACAGCGCCGAGTTGGCGACTGGCTCTTCGCCGTCCAGCAGGCGCTGCAAGACCTCGCGTCCCACCTCGTCGCGAACGGGTGCGCGAAAACCGATCGAGCAGGTCATGCACTCACCGTCAGCCACGCCGTCGTGCGCCCATCGAGGCGGCAAGTACAACATGTCACCCGGTTCGAGAATCCACTCTTCCTCGGGTTGAAAATTTGCAAGAATTTTGAGAGGTAGATCGGGTATCAGCGCGGCATCATTCATGCGCCCGATGCGCCATCGCCGTTTTCCCTGCACCTGCAGCAAAAACACGTCGTAGGAATCGAAATGCGGGCCGACACCGCCGCCATCGGTGGCGTAGGACACCATCAGGTCATCGAGCCGTGCGTCTGGCACAAAGCGAAAGCGCGAAAGCAATTCGTGTGCTGCGGGAACATGCAGGTCGACACCTTGAATCAGCAGAGTCCAGGCAGGTGTCTTCACGGTGGGCAACTGCCGTTTGAGAAACGGCCCCTGCCGCAGCGTCCATTCGCCCGCCTTTTGCTGGACCAGTCGGGATTCGATGTACTCGTCAGCGGCCATCGAAAAGAGGTCGTTGCGACTGACCGGTGGCTCGATGCCAGGAAAGGCCTGTCGGATCAAAAGCGGCTTCTTTTGCCAGTGGCGACGCATGAAAACCTGTGGGGTGAGCCCGCCCAGCAGGGGGGAAGCAAGAGCAATGTCCATGGAACGGATTGTGGCCTGTGCGATCATTTCCATGATGAACATCAACGCACCCTGTGTCGTCAGCCTTGTATGGCGACTCGAAGATGCCCACGGCACACTGATCGACGAATTGAAGGATCCAGTGGAATTCTTCTTTGGTGGAGACGACCTGCTCGCCAAGGTCGAAGAAGTCCTGACCGGGCAGGCAGTGGGCTTCGAAGCCAAGCTGCACCTGGAGCCCGAACACGCCTTCGGAGATTACGACCCCGATCTGGTGTTTTTCGAGGAGCGGTCGATCTTCCCTGAGGCGGTCGACCCGGGCATGCAGTTCGACGGCCTGCCTGAAGGCTCCACCACGGAAGGCATGCCGGAGGACGCGACCTACACCGTGACCGAGGTGTACCCAACGCACGTCGTGCTCGACGGCAACCACCCCCTGGCAGGCATTGCACTCCGCCTTGACGTGAAGGTACTCGACATCCGGGAAGCCACCGAAGAAGAGATTGAGGCCGGCAGCGTGGGCCAGCCGGTGTTTACTGTGATGACCAGCGCTCCGTCGGGATCTCAATTGCACTGAGAGTGCTGGGCCTCAGATGCTGAGAGTTTTTCGAGCGTGCACGAGCAGCACGTCAAAAGCCGCCTGATCTAGGCGCAAAGCGCAGCCATGGCTCGTGCTAGTGTCGCGTCAAGCCACAAGTGTCGGCTGCTCGCTTGCTCTCGAAGCGCATTGCGGCGTTGCACCTCCTCGCCAGCACGGCTATGACTCGTCGGCGCGCCTTGCACTGCGCTCCGATAGCGGCGCGATCAACCGACACTTGTGGCTTGACGCGACACTAGGGCGACCATTTGCAACGAAGAGCAGGGGCTTTCGCCGTGATGGGCGAGCATGATCGAAATACTCTCAGCCTCTCAGTCGCCTCCCCCCAGCACTCGCATCAGACGCTCGCCCTTCGCCACCGTTTCAGCCCACTCGCTCGCGGGATCGGAATCGGCGACGATCCCGCCGCCCATCTGGACCATGACGCAGCCTTGCGCCACGACTGCCGTTCGGATCACCACCGACAAATCCATGTTGCCGCGGCAATCGAGGTAGCCGATGGAGCCAGCATAGAACCCTCGCCGCAAGGGCTCCAGCGCCTCGATGGCCAGCATGGCGGCGAGTTTGGGCGCGCCGGTCATCGACCCTGGAGGCCAGCAGGCGCGCAGAAGGTCGACGATGCCGCATTCCTGGCGCAGGGTGGCCTGGACGGTGGAGACCATCTGCCACACGCTCGAATAAGGCTCCAACGCGAACAGACTGGGCACACGCACACTGCCTAGCTCGGCGACGCGGCCAAGGTCATTGCGCATCAAGTCCACGATCATCAGGTTCTCGGCACGGTTTTTCTCGCTCGCAGCGAGCCACGCTCGGTTTGCGGCATCTTCATCGGTTGTGAGTCCGCGAGCCACGGTGCCTTTGATGGGGCGTGCCTGGACCGTCCTGCCTTGCACTTGCAGAAAGCGTTCCGGAGAGCAGCTTGCGATCGCGAACTCAGGCGCCTCGATGTAGGCCGCGAAGGGCGCGGGATGAGCCGCCACCAGGTCTTCGTAAAGCGCCCACGCATCGCCCACGAAGGTAGCATCTTCGCGCCGCGTGAGGTTGACTTGCAGCACATCGCCGTTGGCAATGCTGCCGCAGATGTGCCGCACACCGTCCTCGAAGTCAGCTCGATCCATTCGTCGGATGCGCGGCCCGGCTTTCCAAGCCATCTTGGCTGCCAGTGATCCCCGCGCACGAACCACCGTGTGCGTCCAATCGGATTCGCTATCTGCCTCGGACCATGGCCATTCGTGAGACCCGCCTTCCGACGTGCACTGCCACCACCGGCCTGTCGCATGGTGAAAAGCCAGCACCTGATCGACCGCCATCCACCACATCTGCGGGAGGATCGGATTGTGCAGCGCCTGCTGCGCAAGCCGATGCAAATGCCTCGCAGCGTCGTATCCGAGAACGCCGACCCATCCGCCGACGAAGTTGAGTCCGGCGGGCGGCTCGCCGTCGAACTCGACCTCACCAAAAGCGCACATCGCCGCCATCGCTTCGAAAGGATCTCTCCATTGCGCGATGACTTGCCCATTGCTCTGTAGCCGGGTGCCCTCGCCGTCTGTGTACAGTGTGGCCCGCGCCGGCCCTGCGATGTAGGACCACTGTGCCTGGCCTTCCATGGTCATGGCGCTCTCGAGCAAGGCATGATGCGCATCGCCTCGCAGCTTGGCCATCGTCTCCCGCGGTCCGTCGGGGAGGTCGATCGGCCTGATCCTCACTCGAATCCTTGTCATGTCTTCAAATTCTTCCAACCCGGCCGCCCGGCGCGAACAATTCGCCGCCCCGGCTGCAACGGCTGCCGACGCCGCGCATCAACGGCGGGTGCTCAAACTGCTGCTCGCGCAAGACGGCTCGACAACGCGATTGTGCGAAACCGTCGCGGGCGGGCCGATCGAGTTGCATGTGCTGAAACAGCATGCGACGAGCGACGTGCCTGCCATCGTCCGCCAGCAGCTTCCCGGTGAGCAATTCATTGAACGCATCACCTTCCTCGCCGCGCACGGCGAAGTCTTGATGGACAACCTCACCTACATTGCGCTCGACGGGCTTGAGCCGCAACTGGACGTCGATCTGCGCGCCGGCACGATGCCGATCGGCCATCTGCTCGCCCGTCTGTGGGTACGCCGCGAACGCATCGCCAATGCGCCTGAACTCACGCAGCGCCTGTGGAACGCCGTGGGCCTGCCAGACCCAGCAGCCACGCGGGCATACCGCATCGCCACGCCGGAATCGGCCCGAATGCTGATCGCCGAGACCTACCGGCGCGGCATGATGATGGATCGCAGCTGAGAGGCTGAGAGTATTTAGATCATGCCCGCTCATCACGCCAAAACACCCCTGCTCGTCGTTGCAAATGCTCGCTATAGCCCGAGCTATCAGTGCGCTTTGCGCCTTTTGACATGCTGCTCGGACCCGCTCGAAATACTCATAGCCTCTGAGCACCGCGTGCGAATGAACTTCACCTTGGGCGCCATTGTCCTGCATCGCGCCCCGACAAACAGATGACATCGAGCCGAAACGACGACCTTCTCGAGCGCAGCCGTCGCGCTGTGTGGCACCCCTGCACGCAGATGAAGCACCACGAGTCGCAGCCACTGGTGCCCATCGTGCGTGCCGAGGGCGCATGGCTCTTCGATGCCGACGGCAGGCGCTATCTCGATGCCGTGAGCTCGTGGTGGGTCAACCTCTTCGGACACGGCCATCCACACATCAAGTCCGCACTGCATGATCAACTGGAGCGGCTCGATCATGTGATGCTCGCCGGGCTCACGCACGAGCCAGTGATCGAACTGTCCGAACGCTTGAGCGCCTGGACTGGTCTAGGCCACTGCTTCTTCGCAAGCGACGGCGCCAGTGCCAACGAGATCGCGCTGAAGATGAGCGCGCACGCCTGGCGCAATCGCGGTCGCCCTGAAAAGAATGGGTTCGTGAGCCTGGTCCAGGGGTATCACGGGGAAACGATGGGGGCTTTGGGCGTGACGGACATTCCCTTGTTCCGGACAGCGTATGGCCCGCTCTTGCGGCCAGCCGCGATCGTGATGAGCCCCGATGCGCGCCGAGCGGAATTCGGGGTCGATGCTGCTGCGCAAGCAGAGGTCGCGGCCCGCCATCTCGAAGCCTGGCTCGATGCACATCATCACGAAACCGCCGCACTCATCGTCGAGCCGCTTGTGCAGTGCGCCGCCGGCATGGCGATGTACGACGCGCACTATTTGCGCCGCGCCCGTGCCCTGTGCAACCGCTATGAGGTGCATCTCATTGCTGACGAAATAGCGACCGGCTTTGGCCGCACCGGCGAGCGTTTCGCGTGCGATCTCGCGGGCATCCGACCTGACTTCATCTGCCTGTCGAAGGGACTCACTGGCGGCACCTTGCCACTGTCCGTTGTGCTCACCACCGATGCGGTGTACGAGAGCTTCTACGACGATGAGAGTGCGCGCGGATTCCTGCACTCACATTCCTACACCGGCAATCCGCTCGCCTGCCGTGCAGCCTTGGCGGCGATGGACTTGCTCGACGAAGCGCAGATCGAGTGCAATCGCAACACTGCCGCGCGCTTGAGCGATGCAGCCCGCGCGCTCGATGGACATCCACATATCACCCATGCGCGCCGCCTAGGCATGATCTGGGCGTGGGATGTGCAGACCGACGACCCCCTCTTCTCGCGCCGGTATCACCGGGCGGCCTTGGAGGAAGGTCTGCTGCTCAGGCCGATCGGCAAGACCTTGTATTTCATGCCGCCCTATGTCATCGACGATGAGGCGATCCAGCATCTGGTGCGAGGCGCCATTCGGGCGCTCGATCTCACGCTCGCAAGTCCGTCTAACAGCGTCGGCTTGTCGCAGGCCCTCGCATGAACGCGTGGTTCGTCACTGGCACAGACACCGGCGTCGGCAAGACGCTGATCGCTGCGGCGCTGATGCATCGCTTGCGGGAGCACTGTCGGCGCGTGGTCGGCATGAAGCCCATTGCCGCCGGGTCGCAACTCATGTCCGACGGATCATGGAGCAATGAGGACACGATCGCGTTGCGCGATGCAGCCTCCGTCGATGCGCCTGCGGCACTCGTCAATCCGTATTTGCTGGTAGCCCCGGTGTCGCCCCACATCGCAGCGCGACGAGAGGGCGTGATCATCGACATCGAACGCATCCTCACGGCTTTCCAAGAACTACAAGCCATATCCGATGCTGTCGTCGTGGAAGGCGCTGGCGGTTTTCGCGTCCCCCTCACCGAGTCGCTCGACGGCGCGGACCTGGCCGTCGCCCTTGCACTGCCCGTGGTCCTCGTCGTCGGCCTGCGCTTGGGCTGCCTCAGCCATGCCCTGCTCACGGCTGAATCCATCGCGTCACGCGGCTTGCGCCTTGCGGGCTGGGTCGCCAACCGTGTCGACCCGCAAATGCCGGAACAGCAAGCCAACCTCGATCTACTCGCCAAGCATCTCGATGCACCCTGCCTCGGCGACGTGCCGCATCACCTGCCGGCCAGTGCGCGCGCCGCCGCAGTTCATCTTCATCTGCCTGCGGGCTTTATCAAAGGAGTCGGTGCATGACCGTGCTCGACAGCTACAAACACGAACTCGCCAACCTCGACGTGGCCAGTCTCAAACGCACCCGCCGGATCGTCGAGGGCGTCAACGGCACGCGCATTCGCGTCGGCGGCCGCGACATGCTTGCGTTTTGCGGCAATGACTACCTCGGCTTGTCACAGCACCCTGAGGTCATCGAAGCCTCCCTTCGCGGCGCTCAGCGTTGGGGTGTCGGATCCACGGCGTCGCCCCTGGTGTGCGGGCACAGTGCCTCGCACGAGGCGCTGGAACTGGAGATCGCGAAATTCCTCGACCTGCCGCGCGCTTTGTATTTTCATGCGGGATACGCCACCAACGTCGGCATCGTGCCTGCCTTGGTGGGACGCGGCGATGCGATCTTTTGCGACGCCCTGAATCACGCCTGCCTCATCGACGGCGCGCGCCTGTCGCGGGCCGAGATCAAGGTCTATCCACATGCTGATCTCGCAACGCTATCGCAGCAGTTGACCGAATCCACTGCGCCCCGCAAGCTGATCGCCAGCGATGCGGTGTTCAGCATGGATGGCGACATCGCGCCTGTGCCCGAGCTGCTTCAACTGGCAGAGCAGCACAAGGCGCTGCTGCTCATCGACGACGCACACGGCTTCGGCGTGCTCGGCCCGGGCGGACGCGGCAGCGCGGCACATTTCGACCTGCGTTCACCCAACTTGCTCGTGATGGGCACGCTCAGCAAGGCGGCCGGCAGTGCGGGAGGCTTTGTGGCGGGGGACGCCACGCTGATCGAACTGCTCATGCAGCGTGCCCGCAGCTACATCTTCGCGACCGCTGCGCCCGCGATGGTCACCGAGGCGCTGCGCGCGAGCCTGCGACTGATCGAATCTGAGGATTGGCGGCGAGAGCGGATTCGCTCGCATGCGCAGCGGCTTCGCGCAGCCATGCCGGCATCGAACTCCGCATCCAGGCCCTACCTTCTGCCTTCACCCACGCCCATCCAGCCGATCATCGTCGGCGAGAACGCTGCGGCGCTCGAGCTCATGGCTCATCTGTGGTACGAAGGCCTGTGGGTACCGGCGATCAGGCCGCCCACCGTGCCGCAGGGGACAGCACGGCTGCGGGTGAGCTTGACTGCGGCGCACAGCGACGCGGACGTTGACGTGCTGATCGCTTCAATGGCGCGCTGCCCCGTGTTATGACTCTCTCTGGCTGAGACTGGCTGAGAGTGCTCGCGGCTGCCGACATGCGACAGCGACGGGCGCTTCGGCCGCCCCGGCGCCATGATCGACAGCCAGCATGGTGGCCTTGAAGGCGCAGTTCATCGACCAGAATGGCGTGCTGCAAGAGAAGTACTACCGCGCCCATGGCGACAAGACCAACATGTGGGGCGCAGTGTCGGAGTACATCACCACGCTGAACTACGGCCTCAACAACATGCTGCCGGTGCTGGCCAAAGACCTGGTATCGCTGTGCAGGGGCACCAAGGTCGAGACCTACACCTACGCCGGACCGGAAGAGCCGGAGAAGAAGTAGGCCTCTCAGACTGCACCCTCATGCGTCCAAGCGCCGCGGCAAGCGGCGCTTTTTGCTCAGAGGCAGCAACCACCTCACCCGGCGGCTTCGGTCTGATGCGGGGGCGGATCGAGTGACCGCAGCCCCGCGAGGACGGGTTCGAGCACACGCGCCGCCTGCTGCGCCAGCGCATCGATCTCCTGCTCCGCGGCGCCCTTGGCGCAGGCGATCTCCAGCGTTTCGGCCGCCTGTTGGATCGCCTGCATGCCGAGCGATCCGGCGGTGCTCTTCAGGTCGTGCGCACACCGCATCGCCGCATCAGCGTCGCCGGCGGAGCGCGCCGCCCGGAAGCGCGCGAGGAAACCGCTCTCACGATCGCGGAACATGCGCAGCAGCCGGCGATACAGGTCCTGGTTGCCCCGCACGCCCGCGACGCCAGCGCGCACGTCGACGCCAAGCACCTCGGGCAGCTCGTTGGACGGCAACGTGTCCACCGGCGCCGGCACCGCAGGGCGAATCCAGCGCGCGAGCGTCGCAAACACGTCCTGTACCTTGATCGGCTTGGCGATGTGGTCGTTCATGCCGGCCGCGACGGCCTTCTCCCGGTCACCGACCATCGCATTGGCCGTCATCGCGATCACCGGCAGGTCCCCCCATCGCGGCTGCTTGCGCAGCGCGCGGGTCGCGTCATAGCCGTCCATGACGGGCATCTGGCAGTCCATCAACACGCCGTCGAAGCGCTCGCGATCGAGCATGTCGAGCGCCTCCTGGCCGTTCGATGCCACGGTGACGACGATGCCCGCGCGGCTCAGCACGTCGGTCGCGAGCTCCTGGTTGATGGGGTTGTCCTCGACCAGCAGAATGCGCGCGCCCGCGAGCGTGCCGCGGTGGCCGAGCAGGGATTCGTCGCGCTGGGCGCTGCGCGGCGAGCCGCTGTCCGCCAGGCCCAGTGCGCAGGTGCAGGCACTGCGCAGCGTCGACAGGATGACGGGCTTGGTCAGCAACCCGCCGACGGTCATGCCGATTTCGTCGAGGCGCCTGTGCACCTCGTCGCGGCTGAAGCCCGTCAGCACGATCAGCCGCGGCGTCGGATGGCGCGGCTGCCGGCGGTTCGACAGCGCACGGGCACACTCCGCGCCGTCCATGCCTGGCATGTTCCAGTCGAGCAGGAGCACTTCGTAGGGATCGTCGCCCGCATCGGCGAGGGCCACCTGGCGCACTGCGTCGAAGCCGCCGGATGCCGTATCGACTCTCAGCCCAAGCGCCCGGGCCATCGCCGCGATCGTGTCGCGGGCACGCGAGTTGTCGTCCACCACCAGCGCACGCCGGCCCGCCAGTGCGCTCTCGGGGTATGCCGCAGAGGCCGCGGCCGCGCCCTGCTGCAGCCCGAAGCTCAGACTGAAGCGGAAGCGACTGCCCGCGCCGAGGGCGCTTTCGACCTCCAGCGCTCCGCCCATCAGCTGCACGAGATGCCGGCTGATCGCCAGGCCGAGCCCGGTCCCGCCGTAGCGCCGGCTCGTCGACGCGTCCGCCTGCGAGAACGCCTGGAAGAGCCGCTGCTGTTGCTCGGCGCTCATGCCGATGCCGCTGTCCTGCACCTCGAAGCGCAAGGTCGCCGACGTGGCGTCCCGCTCGACGAGCTCGAGCGACATCACCACTTCGCCACGTTCGGTGAACTTGACGGCGTTGTTCGCCAGGTTGAGCAGCACCTGCCCGAGACGCGACGGGTCGCCCACCAGCGCCGACGGCAGATCGGGCGGCTCGACGAAGACCAGCTCGAGGCCCCGCTCCTCGGCCTTCAGCCCGATCATGCCGGCGAGGTTGTCCATCACCTCACCTAGGTCGAACGGAATCGACTCGACGTCCAGCTTGCCGGCCTCGATCTTCGAGAAGTCAAGGATGTCGTTGATGATGCCCAGCAACGACTCGGCCGACGCGTGCACCTTCTGGACATAGTTGTGCTGCTTCGCGGTGAGCCCGCTCTGCAGCGCGAGGTAAGACATGCCGAGGATCGCGTTCATCGGCGTGCGGATCTCGTGGCTCATGTTAGCCACGAAGCTGCTCTTCGCGAGCGTGGCCTGCTCTGCGGCATGCCGCGCTTCATCGAGATCGTGGGCGGTGGCTTCGAGCAGCTGCTTCTGTTCGCTCAGGCGCGCGTTGGCGCGGCGACTCTGCCGGTACGCGAGTCCGACGAAGACCGCCAGCACCACCGATAGCAGCGCCGCCAGGGTGGTCGCGACGATGAAGTTGCGCTGTAGGTTGATCGTCGTCGACTGTCGGCTGAGGATCGCATCCTGCTCGTGGATGCGGTCCTGCTGGTTCGACAGCACCTTCTCCCGAGCGGCGATCTCCCGCCCCTGGACCTTGAGCGCCTCTTCGCGTCCGCGCACCCGGCTCTCCAGCGCCTCGAAGCGCGTCCGCTCGGCCGCGATCAGGCGTTGCTGCTCGCCCACTTCGCCGGCCAGCTTCTGGTACTTGACCATCTCCTGGGCGACGAGCGCCGTCTGCTGCTGAATCACGAGCTGCTGGGCGGCGTTCTGCTGCGCCAGCGCGTCGCGCTGCTTCTTCGCTTCTTCGATGCGCGCGGACTGCTCGGTGAGCAGCGCCTGCTGCTCGCGCACCTTCGCCTGCGCCTGCTCGAGCCGCAGCCGCTCGGCCGCCACGGCCTTCTGCTGCTGCGTCAGCGTGGTCTCGAGCTCGGCGCGCCGCGCCTCGGCTTCCTTGACGCGTGCCTGTTCGGCGGCCAAGGCGCTCTCCTGCTGGCTCGCGCGGCGCTCCTGCTCCTGGTACAGCTTGGCGACATCGATCTCGGTGCCGCCGAGCAGCACGATCTCGGGCTGCACCTTCAGCCCCTGGTTCAGCACGTTGGCGCGGTTGACCTCGAAGCGCAGCCGTCCGCCGGCCGTGTCGAACAGGTTGAGCATCACGATGCGCTTGTTGGTGATCTGTTCCGAGATGAGCAGCACCGGCCGGTTCTCGACCTGCTGGAACAGCGCCGGGTAGGCACTCGAGCGGTTGGCCGCGACGAAGACGATGTGCGCGGCGGACGGGATGTCAGCGGCGTCGGACCAGGTGACGGTGACAGGCTTGCCGTGCAGCTTCGACTCGCGCGCGAGGGCCGACAGCTGCTCGTGCAGCCCTCTGACGTCGCCGATGAGGTGAATGCGGAAGCTGGCGATCGCGCCCTCGTCTGGCCAGCGCACGTTCTGCGCCAGTTGCATCAGGTAGGCCGCGAGGACCTGGTCGCGCGTGAACTGCGCCGCGGCCGGGCCGGGCCAGAGCGCCAGCAGCGTTGCGGCCAGCGCGGATAGGAACAGCATCCAAGACCGGTGACCGATGCGACCTGCTGTCATCGGACCTGCCCGTCCACTGCATGCGCACGGGCCGCACCCGAGTTCATGAAGCCCGGGAGGGTGCGAGCCGGATCGTCACCACAATGCCCACCTCGCGGCCCAGACCGGCAATTTCGCCCACGTGGGCAGCCTGTGCCGTGGGCGTCCGGTTGTCGAATGCGTTCTTCACGTAAACCTGCAAATCTGCCGACCTGCCGAACGCGTTCTGCCAGCTGTACGTGAAATCAAAGAAGTGCTGCGTGCCGTAGTGCTTGAACGGCGAAGCTGAGTCAGTGGATATCTTGCCCCACAGGTCGTACCAGCCTCGGTAGTGCAAGTTGAGAACTTGATTCTCGAGGGGTGTCCAGTCGGCGCCGAGGTTCCACCCATACTTGGGCACCCCAGTGACGCGGCGGTTTGGAGCGAAGTACGTGGTGTCGGCCACGAGATCGACTGGTCTGGGGCCACCGGTGGGGAGCACGGTCTCGGTGGCTCTGTTGAGGGCCACCGAGTAGTTACCGTAAAGCAGCCAATCGTCGCGGGCCCGATGCTCGGCTTCGAATTCGAGGCCGTAGGCCCGCAACTCGCCTGCGTTGATCTCACGATTCCAGATCGGGATGCCGGAATCCCATACCGCTCCCGTCGGGAAAGGGGTGGCGCGCACGACGTAATTCCGGGTGTCCTGGCGATACAGTGTCAGCGTCGCACGCGACGCGCCGGCGGCGTACATCGCCTGGAGGTCATGCGAGATCGCAAGTTGCGGTCGATCCGGACCCACCTCGGCGACCGTTCCAGTGGTGTACCCCGGGTTGGTGATGATGAGCGGGTCGTTGGCACTACCACGCACACGTATCAACGCCGGGCGCACGTCACCGGTGTTGTAGAGGTACTTGAACGACCAGTGACGTGCCGGCATCCAGATGGCGGCGGCACGGTACAGCATGGCGTTTCCGGGCTGTCGGAAGTCGTTGTGCTGGTGTCTCGCCCCTAGGGTGAAGAACCAGTCCTCAATGGCCGAATACTCACCCTCGAGGAACACACCGACAGCGTGCTCGATGCCGACCCGGGTCTCAAAATGCTCGTTTCCCGGGTCCAAAAACCACTGGCCATCGAAGTTGCGTCTCGTCATCTGAGTCCCCAGCTTCAGGCGATGGTGCCCGGCGGTGCGATGCGTCAGCCAGCCGTCAGGCCCGATTCGCTGTAGCCGCTGAGGGCACCTGTGAGAAGGCTGCCATCCGGTCGATAGGTGTAGCGGTTGACGTCCGAGCGGTTGTGATGGACGCTCGCATCCACCGACATGGCGGGCCCCAGTTCGGACGCGATGGCGAGTTGAACAAAGTCGAACTCGAAGTCGCGCGTGTCGTCCTCGGGGCGTGCCACGATGTTCCGGTAGTAGGCGTTCTGCCGTGCGCTTCGCGCGTTGAGCCGGAAGTCACCCCAGCGCGCTTTCAGCTGGACCTCATGGCTCGGACGCCACGCCTCGTACTTGTACTGATCGGTCACGCGCGGACCGGTGGAGTTGAAGACGGTGGCGGGCAGGAACTCGGCCTTGCTCTGCGAGTAGTTGACCGACAGCATCGCGTCGCCGCGATCACCCAGCCGGACGCCCCCCAGGAAGCTCGCCATGTCGAGCGGCCGGCCGAACTCGCGGCCCACCACGACTTCGGAAAAGGGGTGCTCGGAATCCACCAGGTCCCGGCCGTCGAAGGTGATCACGTTGATGATGCCGTTGGCGGCGTCGCCCCCCCACAGGGTCGAGCCGGGGCCGCGCAAGATCTCAATGCGTTTGACCTGGTGCAGTTGCGGCATCAGGTGGTTGTTGCCTATGCCCTCGTCGGCCACCGAGTTGATGGAGTGGCCGTCCACGAGCAGCAGGAAATTGTTGTTGGGGTTCTGGACGAAGCCCCGCGCCGCGATGAGCGACTCCCCGATGTCATGCGAGTTGTAGAAGCCGGGCACCCGGTCGAAGACGTCCGCCAGGCGCTTGTACCCGCGGCGGCGGATTTCTTCGGCCGTGATGAGCGTGACGACAGAAGGCGCCTGCTCGAGGCTCGTCAGTTCGCGGCTCGCCGAGAACACCTGCAGGCGCCCCAGGGCGGCCAGGTCGAGCCCTATCAGGCTGCGCACTTGCGCCCCGGCGGCGTCGTTATCTTGCGCGCCTGCCGGGCCGACCCCAAGGGCCAATGCGCCGGCGGCTGACGCCATGAGCTGGAACAGGACCGAGGCGGCGCGGGCGGTCGGCGGTCGGAAGCACGGTGCAAAGATGGACATCGGATACATACCTCCATAGATCCGGGGGACGCCCCCAGGCACGATACTGCTTAAGTTGTCTGCGCTGCCATTGCGGTCAACCCTGGACAAAGTGCTGCAGACGCACAAGCAGCTCAGGGACGCCGGCTTCGAGGACAAGCACATCGTGGGCATTGAATCCAAGCAGGCAGGCGCGCAGGCGCTGGACAAGGTGCTTGTCATGCATACCCGATTCAGGAGGGCAGGATTCAGCACTGATCTGAGGAGTCCACCGACGCCTGAAAGCAGGAAACGGAGAACGCCGTTCGTGGTTCTTCGCAGACACGATATCAATGACGTTCCGGCCCATCCTCGCTGTGCCCGTCCCGCGATGACATCGGCGGCGTTCTCACGAATGCCCGAAAGGTACTTGGGACATCAGCCTTGGCAGACCAGAGCTGCCTGAAGCGACACTAGATCTTCCGCATCCCAGCCTCCCACGAGGGTCTGTGCCTGGCGAGTATTTCAGGACATGCCTCTTGTTCACGTGGTCGATGTGCACCCCATTGGCTTCACTGACCTCTTGGGCACGATGCGGATGCGATCACGCAGCGACTCAGCAAAGCGCGAATAGTCGAAGATGCGGATGCCACGCGAAAACAGAAAACTCGTCATCCCGTGCCGTACGGCGGGACACTTGTCCAGTCCGCTGAGCAGCCCGTAAACCCAGGATTCGGCCGTTGCTCAGCACAGGCCGCGCTGGCGGACTTCAAGCGCCGAACGATACTCCGCAGTCCTGTCGCAGACGTCCAAGCCGCAATACCTGCCGGAGAGGCATCACTTGTGGCCGTCTAGTAAGTGGCAATTCATACCAGCTACAAATCTCTATGAACCATGTACCGTTGACGCAGACGTGACCTCGGCCGCTGCTTCAGGCGTCGTCACCGGCCCCCGGCCACTGAACCTGTCGAGCGCCAGATAGATCACTGGTGTGATGAAGAGCGTGATCGCCTGCGAGAACACAAGTCCCCCCACTACCGCCAGACCCAACGGCTGACGGAGTTCGGCGCCTGCGCCGAGGCCAAGCGCGATCGGCAATGCCCCCATCAGCGCCGCAAGTGTCGTCATCATGATCGGCCGAAAGCGAAGGATGCAGGCCTCGCGGATCGCCTCGGGCGGCGACATGCCTTGCGTGCGCTGTGCGTCGAGCGCGAAGTCGATCATCATGATGGCGTTCTTCTTCACGATGCCGATCAGGAGCAGGATGCCGATGGTCGCGATCAGCGTCAGGTCCTGGTTGAAAAGCCTGAGCATCAGAAGCGCGCCAACCGCCGCCGATGGCAACCCAGCCAGAATCGTGATCGGGTGGATGTAGCTTTCGTACAGCACGCCCAGCAAGACATAGATCACGAGCAGCGCTGCGATGATGAGGATGGCCTGGCTGCCCTGTGAACTCTTGAACACCGCAGCATCGCCACCGTAGCTCGTGATGATGGAACTCGGCATGTGCAGTTCCTCGCGCGCATTCTCGATCTTCGCCGTTGCGTCGCCCAGTGCCCCACCCGGCGCGAGGTTGAATGACACCGTCACTGCCTGAAGCTGCCCCACGTGATTGATGGACGTCGGCCCCACCGTGCGCTCCACCGTCGCGAAACTCGACAAGGGCACGAGCGACCCGCTGGACGATCGCACATAGATGTTATTGAAGGCCCCTTCGTCCTGCCGCGCCTGGGCAGTCAATTCCATGATGACCTGGTAGCTGTCGACCGGCGTGTACATGGTCGACACCTGCCGCTCGCCGAAGGCGCTGAAGAGCGCGCTGCGAACGGCATCGATCGACACGCCCATGGTGTTGGCGCGGTCGCGGTCGATCTTGAGCGATGCCTGCAAGCCGCGCAGCTGCGAGTCGCTCGTCACGTCGCGGAACAGCGGGTCGGCGCGCAGGCGCTCCTGCAGTTTCACCGCCCAATCGCTCAGTTCATCAGCCTTCACACTTTGAAGGATGTACTGGTATTGCGCCTTGCTGGGCCGGCCGCCCAACTGCAGGTTCTGAATCGGTTGCATGAAGACGCTGATGCCTGGAATCTCGCGCATCTTCCTGCGCAGGCCTTCGACCACCTGCTTCATCGGCACACGTTCGGCACGCGGCTTGAGATTGACGAACATGCGGCCCGTATTTTGTGCTCCGCCACCACCGTTGAACGAACTCACGGTCAGCACTGACGGGTCGTTGCGCAAGACAGCCGCTACGCGGTCCTGCAGCCTGACCATCTCGGGGAAGGAGGTGTCTTCGGAGGCTTCGGTTGTGATGCGGATCTGTCCGATGTCCTCCTCGGGGAAAAATCCCTTGGAGATCGTCATGAACAGCCAGCCTGTCGCCACGAAGGTGGCCAATGCCACCACCAGCACGAGCTTGCGGTGACGCAAGGCTGCATCGAGCGACCGGGTGTAAGCCTCCAGCGTCTTGTCGAAACCGCGTTCGAACATTCTCACCATCGCCCCGGGCGGCTTCTTGTGTGCCTCATCGGAGAGGAATCGGCTCGCGAGCATGGGCACGAGAGTCAGCGACACGAAGGCTGAAGCGACGATGGCCAGCGAGACGATCCAGGCGAACTCGTGGAACAGGAGTCCGATCACGCCCGGCATGAAAAAGATCGGAATGAACACCGCGATCAGCGAGGTGGAGATCGAAATGATGGTGAAGCCCACTTCGCGTGAACCCTGCAGCGCCGCCTGGAACGGCGGCATTCCATCCTCGACGTGCCGCATGATGTTCTCGAGCATCACGATCGCGTCGTCGACCACAAGACCGACCGCGAGCGTCAGCCCCAGGAGCGAAATGTTGTCCAGCGTGTAGCCGAAGCCCCACAGCAGAGAAATGGCGCCGACCAGGGAGACCGGCAGCGACAAGGTAGGAATCACGGTCGCCACGAAGCGGCGCAGAAACAGAAAGATCACGAGCACCACGAGCGCGATGGTGCCGAGCATGGTGAGCGTCACGTCATGCAGCGCGTCGCGGATGGAGATGGAACGGTCGTTCACGGCCGTCATGCGCACCGAGGCCGGCAACTGCGACTGGAAGCCCGGGAGTGCGGCACGCACCGAATCGACAACCTTCACGGTGTTGGCGTCGGGCTGTCGCAGGATAGCCAGCGTGATCGAGCTTTCGCCGTTGTAGCTGGCGTAGGTCTTGACCGTTTCGAAGCTGTCTTCGACCTGGGCCACGTCGCGCAAGCGCACGGGACTGCCGTTCTTGCTGGCAACGATGAGGTCGGCGAACTCGGCAGCGTTCTTGAGCTGCCGGTTGGCCTGAAGCGTCAGCGTCTGACGCGGACCATCGAGTGTGCCGACGGGGGTGTTGACGTTGGCGGCGCGCAAGGCGGCGGTGAGTTCGTCCAGGCTGATGTTGCGCGCAGAAAGTGCATCGGGCATGACGCGCACGCGTACCGCGTATCGCTTCTGTCCGAAGATGTTGACTTGCGCCACCCCGTCGAGCGTGGAAAGGGTTGGCGAAATGAGGTGCTCGGCGTAGTCGTTCAGGTCAGAGAGGTTGAGCGAGGGCGAGGTCAGTGCAATCAGCAGCACCGGCGCATCGGCCGGGTTCACCTTGCGATAGGACGGCGGCTGCGTCATGTCTTGCGGCAGGGAGCGGGACGCTCGCAAGAGCGCGGCCTGCACGTCGACCGCTGCCACGTCGATGTTGCGCCCTTCGTCGAATTCGAGCGTGATCGACGTGTTGCCCAGCGTGTTCGTCGAGCTGATGACGTTGAGGCCGGGAATGGTCTGAAACTGCTTTTCGAGCTGCAAGGCCACCGAGGTCGCCATGGTCTCGGGGCTTGCTCCCGGCAAGGACGCGGCGACGTTGATGACAGGCGTGTTGTAACTTGGCAGCGCCGCGACCGGGATGCGGGTCATGGCGATCACGCCCGCAACGATGATGGCTGCATTGAGCAGCACCGTCATCACCGGACGGCGGATGAACAGTTCCGACAGGTTCATGACGTACCCTCGGACGAGTCGGCGAATGCCATGCCGGACGCATCGACGGCGGCCCGGGCGATGGGGGCGGATCCCGGCTTGCCTCGACCAGCGCCCGATGCGGCGGGCCCCGCCCCACCGCCGCTTGGCGCCGAAGCCCCGCCGCGACGACCACGCCCGCCGGCCGGCCCGCTTGCATCTTCCGCCGGACGCTCGACCACGTTGCTGCCGTTGCGAAGGTTCTGGCGGCCGTCGAGCACGACGCGGTCGCCCGGTCGCACGCCCGTCACGACAGCGTCTGTCCCCGACGAGTAGAGCACCTCGATCGGCCGCGCCGCCGCCTTGTTGCCGGACTCCACCACGAACACGACCTTGCCCAATGCTCCCTGCACGATGCTCGCCTGGGGAACGACGATCGCGTCCTTGATGGTCTGCACGGCGAGCTTCACGGCGACGAAGGCGCCCGGCCAGAGCTTCTCGTCCTTGTTGTCGAATTGAGCCTTGACTTTGACGGTGCCTGAGGTGGCATCGACGGAGTTGTCGACGAAGGACAGCTTGCCCGTCAGCGTACCGCGGCCTTCGGGCAACACCGCCGTGACATTGCCGCCTCCCGAACGCAACGATTGCAGGGCGTCCTGCAGATTGCGCTGAGGCAGGTTGAAGCTGACCGCGATGGGGTCGAGCTGCGTGATGGTGACGAGCGCCGTGGCCGAGGTCGGCTGCACGAGCGTTCCGGGGAAGACGTTGACTGTGCCGGCGCGGCCTGAACTGGGCGCCACGATGCGGTTGTACGAGAGGCCGACCTGCGCTGCTTTGATCGCTACCCGGTCGGATTCGACCACTGCTTGCTGCGCGTCGACGAGCGTCTGGTTCGTGTCCACCGCGACCTGCGAGACGAAGTTCTGCGCCAGGAGTTCCTTGCTGCGCGCGAGCTGGCGTTGCGCATCGGCAAGCGACGCCAGGTCTTTCTGCAGCTGCGCCTTCGCCTTGGCGACATTGGTTTCATCAGCCCGCGCATCGAGGGTGAAGAGCACCTGCCCAGCATTGACAAAGTCGCCCTCCTTGAAGTGCACCTTGGTGATGGTGCTGCTGACCTGAGGCTTCACATCCACGCTGTTGAGCGCGGTGACGGTGCCGGTGGCTTCGAGCCGGACCTCGTAGTCGCGCTTTTCAGCTCGCACGGTGCTCACACTAACCGATGGCCCACCGCCCCCCGACGCTGCCGACGCAGGCACGGAAGCAGCGGCAGAGGCATCGCCCGGCGGCGATTTGCCGCACGCAGAAAGCACCATCACCAGCACGGCCGCGCAGGCCCCAACCATCGTCTTATCCATGCGAATTCCGGCGTTTAGTTCATTCGGTGCATCGAGCGGCAGACCATGGTGCTCAAGGGGTGTTGCTGCAATGTTGCGCACACCTCAAGCGCCATCGGATTGTCGCGTCCTTGCGCACAAACACACAGGCTGAGCGCATCACGCGACCCTACTGACTCAGAGGCTGAGAGTTTTTCGAGCGTGCCCGAGCAGCACGTCAAAAGGCGCCTGATCTAGGCGCAAAGCGCAGCCATAGCTCGTGCTATGGCGAGCAT
>Ga0207678_10000521_pt1 | contig 34912 bp, 42 predicted proteins | sample KBSC63metaG_FD_184319 | JGI IMG/M metagenome (GOLD analysis project Ga0207678, IMG submission 184319) | Corn rhizosphere microbial communities from Kellogg Biological Station, Michigan, USA - KBS C6-3 metaG (SPAdes) (version 2) | ecosystem: Host-associated > Plants > Roots > Rhizosphere > Soil ... | reverse complement strand
ATGCCGTTGTGGGCGTTTTGCGAAAGCGTCGAGACCGAGGAAGATGTGCTCTGTAACAGGTAGAGACCTTCGTAATTGCCGAAGAAAAAGGTCTTATCTTTCTTGATCGTCCCGCCGGCGGCTCCGCCGAACTGATGGCGGCGAGTGGTGGGTTCTTTGCGTCTGCGTTCACTGCGGCGTTCTCCTGTTGCCTAGTAACAGGATAGGGACCGCTTTCTAGAACTTGGCCGCGTCTGGCCGCGTTTGGCCGGACTTGGCCAAATATATTTCACGCGCTCAAGAGGCTGTTGTCCTCTCCGCTATACTTCGGCTATGGACGCTTTCCTCCACGCACTCGGCAGTACGACTTTCTGGTGCGCGTACATCCCGACGTTTATCGCCACCTACTTTGGCGTGCGAGCAGCTAAACGTCGGTCCGAGCTGCGCAAGCAATCCACAAATCAAGATCAGCCCGCTAGCGGATCGCGCCGCGCAATCTCCAAGTAGCTGTCGAGATCCTCGATCGAGTACCACGCGCGCCCGCCGACCATGTGAAAGGCCGGGCCGATCTCTTGTTTGCGCCAGCGCCTGACGGTGCGCGGCGACACGCCGAGATACAGCGCAGCCCCAGCCTCGTCGGTGCGCTTTGCTCCCGTGACCCGAATGCCAGTCCCATTGATCGTCATCACGTTGGCGATCGCGCGGATGTCGTCACGCACGGTCGGCTGCGGTTCGTCTTGCTCGGGCTGCTCGATCATTGCCTCGTCCCCTGGTTGTATCGCGCCGGTCAGGACGCGGAGATAGTTCACGTGCGCTAGGTCGCGATCTACGCCGCGGCGAACGCGGTCAAGATCTGCGGTATTGGGATCCGTTCCTGGCGGCGCGCCCGTCTCTTCCTCGCGTCGTCTCAGCCAGTGCTCATCACGCGGATAGCACCGCATGCGGGCCAACTCTTCGGCCGCTTTCTCCGCCTTCTTTCGAAGCCACTTCGCTTGCTCAGCGAAGAAGGGATTCGCCCACGTGTTCGTGGTCGGCATCCACTCGTCGTTTTCGCCGGGAGTGGTCCAAATGTGCGACTCGGTTTCGCCCCAGAGATCCGCTGCGCCGGCCTGCATGCTCGCAGTAGCGTCGGTCGCTTGGTCGGATGAGTGGTGGCGCCGCTGTCTTGCGCTTGGTTGTGCATGACAGCGCGTTGACGGAGCCGATCGCCGGGAGGTGCGAGGGCCAATACCGAGCGGACCACGGAACATGTCCAAGGGTGTGAGCGAGAAGCGCGTCGAGGGCCACGCGGGATGCCGGCGACAGTGGTCTTCGGCATCTTCTCCCGTGAGTGTCAGAACGACGGAATTGGCTGTCATACCGCCGCCCCGCAGGGTGTACGATTTTCTAGGTATCCAACGGCCGGGATCATCTTCATGCCTCTGTACACATACGTCTCAACCTACAAGGGGGCGACCTATGTTGCTCAGGGTCGACACAGCAACTTCAAAGGATTCGTTTCATCTTGGCTGAAAGAATCGACTCCGCAGCTACCCGACGATTTGAAGGGGGCTCTCGCCGACAAAGGCTACTCAGGGGCTTTTGAAGAAGTTCCGAATCGCACACACGTTTGGCGTAAGACAGTCGCCATCGCAGGCAACGACTTCGTTGTGGTGGCAGTTCAAACGGAAGGCTGAGGCAACGTGTGCCTGCTATGCCCGAACCGTTGCGGAACTGTTTCGCGCTGCTTGGATACCGGTGCCGGAATGGCGTACGCGCAACGTTTGCGGGGTATTGGGCCCTGTTTTCGGCGCGATTCGGTCCAGGACTAGCGATGTGACGCGCAGTTGCTTCCGAAGCCCGGAAACCTGTGCGTGCGATATCCGAATCGTTTCGGAATGGTTCCCTGACTGTTCGCGGCCGGACCAAAGCCCACCATTGGTGACGCGAAGAGTCGGTAGACGTTCGTGTAGACGGTAGTGCGTCTCGGATCAGCATGCCTTCCGCATCCTCTGCGGGAACGGGATAGGCGCGCACACGGGCTCGCGTCGCACGCACGATCGCGGGCGCCACAGATGCGCGGGCACGACGAACAACTGGCAGCCGCCTGCGAGCGTCACGCGCTGAGGCGGGCAGGTTCGGTTGTTCCAGCCGGGCGTCCGCTGCGCGAGCGCGAGCACGTCGTCCAAGCTGTTCGCCCACGCAGGCAAGACCAAACCGGTGACCCGCTGGGTTCGGGCTGGGTTCTCGATGCGCGAAGTTGGGCCGCCCGCGTCCGAAGCGGTGAATCTGAAGCTGAAAGAGAACTGTGCGCTGTCCATGAAGTGCTACACCGTCTGGTAGATATATATAAAGGGGTTCACATAGCGAACTCATCGGCTACCCAAAAACACCCAAACAGGTCCACATAGCGAACTCTTAGGCCGCTTTTTTCTCGATTTCGGGCTCACTGGTACGCATAGCGAACTCACTGGTACGCATAGCGAGCGCAATTTCTGTTTTCCAGAGGTTCGAAGCGACGGTCTCGATGGGGTGACTGTGCTTCCCCTTACAGTCGTCCACCGGCTTCCAGGTGATCGCATAGAGCGTGCAGAGGCGGTGCCGTCCGCCAAGTCGAGTAGCGATGATGAAGCCCGCGTCAGACGCCTCCTTCGTGGCCTCGTAGAGCGTCGATTTGCTCCGAAACCCGCGGCGCTTCATCTTCGACCACGGTGCGCTTAGGTCGCCGTTGTTCTTTCCGTCGAACTGGCGCGCGATCTCGACAATCAACTTCACGGCGTTGCCACTGAGTGCGCCCCAGGCTTCCGAGCTGGTCATGTTGTCGGGCAGCGCGATGAACCTTCCGCCTGAACTTCGACCGGTTCGTCTAAGGCGCTTGTCGGCGCGACCGCTCATGCAGAGCGGCCTGCTCGGAGCGCCGAAGCCTTCGCCGGCAGGATTGCCTTCAGGTCGACCAGCCATCGGCGCGAAGTCGAGCCGTGAACGTTGCCGATCAGGGCCAGCGCCTTGGATGTGGGAAGGTTGCCGTGTCGTGCCAGATGCTCGACGGCCAGCTTGGCGACCAGCATGTGTCGCGCGCGCCTCGTGGCGATCATCGCGCCCCCGATGCCGGCACATGCCGGCGAAGCTGCGAGAGAAGCGTCTGGAGAGCCACCAAGGAGCGTTCAGCGCCCACGATGTGGCATTCGCGCAGCGGCGTTAGGGGCCAGGCGCTCGTGAGCGCGTGAAGGCTCTCAGCGCCTTCTACGATGGCGTCAACGACCCCACGGCGATCAACCGGAAGATGAGAACGTCGGACGCTTAGGTCGACGACAGTGCTCATGCGGCCACCGCCATGCGCGTCGCGATGAACTGGACGAGTTGCGCTTCGGGGATGAGAGTGCGAGTTCCGACCTTGATCGGCTTGATGTCGCCGGCCTTGATCAGCTCATACATTGCGCTCCGACCGATGCCCAGGCGGCGGCAGGCCGCGGGGATCTGGTGGGCGAGGGGAGGGAGTTGCTCGTGTTCCATGACCGCTCCGTCTGTGTAGGACGGGAGCGGTTGCTACCTCGTCCGCCGTTGTGCTGGCGGATATCTATATAGACCGTCGATCGAGGGTCGTAGAGTACTTTCCCGCGTAAGGTATCCCTCTATCCTGTGGATAGTCTGTCACCGTCCTGCGCAGAATCCCCCTTATTTCGCAGTGACTTACGAATCCAACGCTCTGCGACTCTTGGTTCGACATGGAAGCGCTCACCGATTGCCCTTCCCGCTTCCGCAGTGGACGTCCATGCATTGCTTTTGTAGAACTCGATTGCCTTCCGCTCGCGATCCCTGTTGAAAGCGTGGCGCTTGTCGGAAGCTGCGACAGCCCTCGCTCGCTCTTCCCTGAGCTTAACAAGCAGCTCACCCGCAACTCGCTCCATGCGTAGCTCATTACGCATAGACACGTAGATGAGGGGGGCAAAAAGCACCAACATGGCACCGAAAGCGAACTCGTATGCCCCGTCCTTCTCGTGTTGCAGGAGCGCCCTCAGAATTCCGGATAGGGCCATCAATGATGAGGCAGCTATCATTCCGAAAAACAGCCATCTAAGCCTCCACGGCACCGGCGGAATTGTCTTGTAGTCAATGCCAAACTCAAGAAGCTCTTCCGGATGGGCCAGATCCAAGCCGCCAACTTTCCCGCCTGCTGTCTGCTTGTCGGTAACCGCAGTATCGACTTCACTTACAATCTGTTTTGCCATAACTGAACCCCTAACGTTCTGTTGTGGAAGTCGCGCCGAACGTGTTACAGCACGTCGGCGCGGCATCTATTTCGCACTAGCCTGACTTAGCACCATCGTTCAGTCGCCGACTCGTCTTCGGTTTCGCCTTCACCGCGGCGCCGGTCGCCAATCGATACAGCGTTTCCAGCGCATCGCGCTTCTCGGCCATGTACTCGTGCCGGTCGTAGTGCCTCGCCTGCACTCCTCCGAGCCCGTGCGATTGGAGTTGCGCCCGGATCTCTGCGCTCACGCCCTCGCCTGCCAGGCGCGTCTCTACGGTGCGGCGAATGTCGCCGACCGTGAACGTACCTCGCTCCAATTCATTGGCTTTCGCCATTGCATCGACAACGCCGCGTAGACGATGCTGCACAACGAAGTATGGGGCTCCCGAAAATCCGCTTGAGATCGAGAATGCGAACTCGCCGAGATCCCCAGCCATGGAATCGACCGCCTCGATCGCGGCGTGGATCAAAGGCACGACATGTATTCGTGGCTTGCGCCTTCGTCCTTTCGCGTCGAAAAGGGTCATCGCCTTTGCGTCGCGGTCGATATCGCCTTTCGTCAGGCGCGCCAGTTGCTCCACGCGCTGGCCACCGGTCAACAGGTGGAACCGCAACATCGCGCCTTCGGCCCCAGGTAGCGCCGCGATGCGGGTCCAATACGCTCGGAGTTCGGCGATCGATAGAGCCCTGTCGCGCGAGTTCGTCGCGCCTTCGATCGTCACCAGATCGCGCGCGGGATTCGAAGTGATGCGAAGGTCGCGTAGGGCCGCGAGTCCTCGCGCATCTTGACGGGCGCGCACTGCAGCCGCATAGGCGGCGCGCAGATACGAGCGAAGCTTGGCCGCCTCCCGCAGCTTGCCCGCGTCCGCCACACGCGCCACGACAGACAGGAGATCGTCTTGGGTTACGTCCTCGGCGCTCTTCTCCCATAGCACCGGCCAAGCATCCTTCACGTGTCGCCGAATGGCCTTGTCGACCTGTCGCTCGCTCGCCTTGCCGTCTCGCTTGAGCTGCTCGACATACGCAAGCATCAATGCGCCGAGGGTCGCCTTGCGCTTCGCTTCGTCCGCAGCGGTAGCGCCTTCTGCTTCGCGACGGGCCCGGTCGGCTTCTCTCTGCTCCGCCTCTAGGATCGTCCGTAGGTCGCGCTCGCCTGCCTGATGACGACGGGACAGTTCGCCCGCGCGTTCACTGGCTTGTGCCAGCGTGAGCCCGTCACGTCCCCTGGGGTCGTAATGCCCCAGGGGCAGCGTGTCTCGCTTCCCATCGGGCAGAGCGTGTCGGAAATAGAACGCGGCGCCGCCAGCCTTCATTCCGTACGCGAGCAGTCGCCCCGCACCTCTGCGACCGTCGTCGCTTTGCCATTCCCCGGGTTTGATTGCCGCGAGTCCGCGCGTCGTGAGCGCCATCGTCTATTCCGTTTGCCGTACGTTTGCCGTACGTTTCCGGCAAGGTGCGGACAAGCATGTACGCGAGCGCACGCCAAATCAAGTAGTTACGCCATGTATCCCCGATGGAAGGACGTTGGCGAACTGCCAAGAACGGATAAATGGGGATTGAAAATCCCCGTGTCGGCGGTTCGATTCCGTCCCCGGCCACCATTTGAATCAAGCGCTTGAGCAAGGCCATGCGGCTTCTCTCACGACGAGATCCGCGAGCCCTTCGTGCGGCCGATTCACCTCGTACTTTTACCCGCTGCGAAATTCGCGGCCGGGGCATGAAGGCTTCTCTGGGAGCGCTGAGCACTGAACGACGCGAGCCCGAGTTGTGGAGGCTGGTGGCGTCGCCAACCGTCGGACCTCGACATGTTCGACGATCACATGCCCCGGCACCTCACGGTCGCCCAACTCAACGAGGCGCCTGCCAATGCACAAGACGGGGCTGTAGCTGGACTGCTCTTGCGCACGGCTCTTGCTGCGCATCCCGACTTTGACGGTTACTACAACCTTTGAATCGCCGGCGAGATCGAGGCGAGAGACTTCGCCGCCTTCGTTGTGCGAACAAAATCACTCCGCCACGTTGCCCGCCCCTGTCACGGAGAAAACTCGAGGGTTGGCCGGTCACACGACTAGCCAACCCGGAAGTTTCCGCTATCGAGTGCTCAGAAGCAGGTCGTGGACGTGCCCGTCAGCGCGGTTCCACCGCTGACATTCGTCGTATTCGCCAGCCCTCCGATCTGCCAGTAGCAACCCGCAGAACCGAGTACAAAACCAGTGGTCGCATCGTTGACAGAACTGTCCTCCACGATTGCCTTGCCGGGCGAAACGCTGATACCGACAGGGCTGCCGTTCACCATCACGTGACTGAGTATCGCCTGATCGGTGGAGTTATATCCGCCTACGCCATTATAGATGAGGTTCGCGTTGGTGATGATTCCACCATTCCCAGCATCGATTCCATAGCTGCTGTTGGCAATTGAAATAATGTCGCGGGCATCAATCAACGCACCGCTGAGTCCACTGTTACCGTTACTCAGAAAGGTTGACGCAAAAACTTGATCCGACGAACCACCCACCAGTCCATCACCGTTTACCGACGCAACGATGTGTTCGAAAATGGACCCTACACCATGCGATGCATCGATCGCCACCGCATTTTTCGTCAGCGTTATATGGGAAACTGAATTCATCTGTTGCGACAGACTTATTCCCGTCGTAAATCCATTGATGTTGCCATTTTGGATAGTCGTCTGTGCCGCAGTAGATGCTATCCCAGTTCCGTGGCTGCCTCCTACGCACGTTGCCCCATTCGTGCTGCCCGCGGTGCAAGTATTGTTTCCGGATATGGTGAAACCTGCGAGATCAATCGTCACTCCGGGAACAGAGATGTCGATGGCATCGCTGCCGGCCGTGGGAGTGAGATTGGTGCCCAGCTTGTACGATCCAGACAGCGTAATAGTGATGGGCCAACCGGCAGGATCCCCCGCCATTCCGGAAGTGCCAGTGCTCTGAGTAATGACGGTTTGCGCGAATGCATCTATCGAGCATCCGAACGCAGTCGCGGTTGCAAGGACAAGCGCCGTGAGACGGATATTCATTGAATAGCTCCTGGATTCATTGCACTTTCGCGCGAGCAAATTCGTACCGCGCGGATTCAGGGGCGCACAGCCTCCTCACCTTGGGTGGCGATGATTAGCGAAAGCGACTGGCGAATCCCCTCGCAGCCGATCTTACGGAAGCACCCAAAAAGAAATGTGACCGTCTTGACGTACGATTTGTAAATTATCGTATAGGCAGGCTTACAGATATATCAATCGGAGTGCACGCGCCATAACCTCAACTCCGGCGACGTTACGCATGCATTTTCGAAGCGGGCAGACGGCACCGCAATCGCGCGGGAAGTCACACATGCGCGGACGATCACAAGCGAAATAGGGATTAGAATGCCCTTTCCGACATTTGCGACTCGACCGGTCGCGTTGACTGCCGCGGTCGTGACTAGTGTCGTCGCGCTGCTGTGAAAGGACACCCCGACCGCAGTCCTACGCCTCCCGAATCACCTCCACCCGCCCATCCATCTGCTCCAACAACTCCCGCAGCAACCCCGATGCCCCCATCAGCGTCTGATCGCACACAGCGATCCGCTCGCCGCTGACCATCGACTTCCCCGCCACTTCCATCAAGTCGACGAGCGCGAACGACCAGTCGCGAAGGTTGATGTAGCGGCCGATCGCGTCGAGGCGACCCGAGGGGTTTACGGGGGAAGGATTGGACGATGACGCCGCGCGCGCGGCCGGGGACTGCTTGGACATGACGGACCTCTTGGAGTGTGAGAATCCTAGAGGCTCCGGGACGCCAATCCCGATCGCTGCATCCACAGCGACTGAGAAACGTTGCTCCGACTGATCTTCGATGTCAACGCGAGTACGTCAGTCGCACAAGGGACTTCGAGAGAGCGGAAAACCGCGGCGTAGCGGGCTTTGCGTGGCTCGACACGAGTTGCGGGAGCCGCGTTCGTCGACACTTGTTCACGATCGATTGCTCGCCTCTTTTCATCGTCGCCCGGCAGTGTCCGAATACTAGCCGGCCGCTGAGATAGCTCGCGGCAACATGAGACGGATCAAAACGCGAAATGGATTTCCGCTTTCGCGGTAATGACGTCGACAGGACCGTCTTACGATCAGGACTCGACTTTGCGCGTCTCGCGACCCGTTCTGCCGCGCGCGCACAGTCCGATCGCAAGGACGAGCAGGACCGCTCCCCAAGCTGATACGGCCGGCACCGAATTGACTGCGCCACCACCACCACCGCCGCCCACGACGACCGTCCCCTGAGGGATGAAATCGATGAACGGAGGATCGAAGCCGTCGAGGATTCCGACGGACGAGTAGACGGGATAGGTGCCTTCGGGCAGACCCGCCATCGTGGCCGACATGTGGAAGACGCTGGGCCCGGTCGCGTCTGCGGTGCATTGGAGAGATGCCGCGATCGTCACGCTCACAAAGTCGTAAGCGGGATTGGGGGGTTCCAACCTTGCCGAAACGGGATTGAGCGGGTCGGCGCAATGCGTGCTGGTGTAGTCCACATCGATTGTGAAGGGCTGTCCGGCCGCCGGATGCTCCGGATTGAGTCGCAGCCCGGACGCGTGAGCCGTTGTTGCGACAAGCACGCCTGTGAACATGACGACGCCCCACCGTGCCAGCGACTTCATGACATTCCCCGAAAATAGGCGGCCCCACCGCGACACGAGCCTATCACTACTGACTGACGCCGGTCATCGCTACGACGCCCGTCGTCGATAGCGCGGTCATCCAGCGGCAATTCCCACCGAGACGGCGCGCACGCCCGGCGCTATCCTTTGGCGCGTGAGCGGACTTGGGGGAAAGTCATGCGCGCCATCGTCTTCGTCTTCGCGGCCTTCGTCGTGCTTATGGCCGCCTATGATCGATGGCGCCCGAACTCGATCACACAAGACGAGACGGAGCCGCAACAGCCTCATCATCTCGTCAATCAGGACTCGCCATCATCCGCTACACCGTCGCGGCCATTCAGCTGCGACGGCAAGACGCGATGTTCGCAGATGACCTCGTGCGCCGAAGCAACGTTCTACCTTCAGAACTGCCCCGGCGTGAAGATCGACGGCGACCACGATGGTATCCCGTGCGAAGACCAGCTTTGCGGACGCTAATCTGCCGCATCGGCTGGCCCGAAGGCCCTCTCGCACCGCTCGTCACGACCCCAACGGCCACCCTGGCGGTCAGCCACTCGTCGCGTGAGCCCCAGCACACCTGATTGATTGCCGGCCTGCCCCTGAGCCGACATATGCCCCACGCACGGTTGGAGCGATCTGAACGTGGCGTCGTCGGTGATGGGCGGCCGCTTCGGCCTCCCAGCTTCCATTGGCGCCTCATATCAGTCTTATGGCCTAGGTCTTAAGACTGATGTATATAGGCCTCGGGACTGATATCCCGCCCGCGCACTCACTCGGGCTCCCCAGGAGGAGGTACATCCAGTGAATCGATGCCTGTGGACTCTCGCCGCTATTCCCGGACTCGTCTTTGCCACCGCGAACGCGGCGTCGCCAGCTGTAGGCCGCGCCGAGGTGACTTCGGCCGTTCATCAGGACACGCTGCCATCGCTGCGGAAAGTCCTGCCTGACTCTGCCGGTTACAGCCATTGGCGTCAGCACGACGAGCATCAAATCCCGCTTCCCTATACACCGCCCGGCCAGACCGACGGCGCATTGCAGGACTATCGGGGACCGATCGGGCTCCTCGCCCCGACGCTCGTCAGTGGAGTGGATGGCGTGGGCAACGGGTTCAGCGGACCCAACGGTAGTTTCACGGTGCAGTACGCGCCGCCCGACACGGTCGGCGCCGTGGGTGCCACGCAATATGTTCAGGTGGTCAACGTCGGCTTTGCCGTGTTCGACAAGGCAACGAAGAACGTCGTCTACGGACCTGTGCCGACCAGCACGTTGTGGGCGGGTTTCGGCGGCCAGTGCCAGAGCGACAACGACGGCGATGCGATCGTCGTCTACGACAAGGCCGCCAACCGCTGGATCATCTCGCAATTCGCGGTCGGTACGACGCCGTATCTGCAGTGCGTCGCCGTTTCGCAGACGTCGGATGCGACGGGAGGGTGGTACCGCTATTCGTTTTCATACGGCAGCGTCTTCCCGGACTATCCGAAAATGGCCGTCTGGCCCGATGCCTATTACGAAACCTTCAACATGTTCAACGGCAACACGTTTGCGGGCTCCAAGCTCTGCGCCTACAACCGCAGCGCGATGCTGACCGGTGCAGCGGCCACGCAGCAATGCTTCCAGCTGTCGTCGAGCTACGGCGGCGTGCTGCCTTCCGACCTCGACGGCTCGACGGCCCCGCCTGCCGGAGCGCCGAACTATCTGGTTAATTTCGGCTCGAACTCGCTGAACCTGTGGCGATTCCACACCGACTGGAGCAATACGGCCAATACGTCTCTGTCGGGGCCGATCAACATTCCCGTCGCGTCGTTCACGCCGGCCTGCGGCGGCAGCGATTGCGTGCCTCAGTCGGGCACGAAGCAAAAGCTCGACTCACTCGCCGATCGCCTGATGTTCCGGCTCGCCTATCGCAATTTCGGCAGCTACCAGTCGCTGGTGGTCAACCATTCGGTGAAGGTGGGAACTGCGCACAACAATCCGTATACCGGCCTGCGCTGGTACGAACTGCGCAACCCCGCTGGAACGCCGACGGTCTACCAGCAATCGACGTTCGCTCCGGACACCAACTACCGCTGGATGGGATCGATCGCGCAAGACAAGCAAGGCAACATGGCACTCGGCTACAGCATTTCGAGCAGCACGATGTTTCCGTCGATCCGCTACACGGGACGCTTGGTCACCGACACGCTCAACGCGATGCAGGCCGAAGCGACGATGATGAGCGGCGGCGGTTCGCAGAGCGGCCAGCAGCTGGAGCGCTGGGGCGACTACAGTGCGATGTCGATCGACCCCGTCGACGACTGCACCTTCTGGTATACGACCGAGTACTTGAAGACGACGGGCGCGTTCAATTGGAGCACGCGGCTCGCGTCGTTCAAATTCTCCTCCTGTCAGTAGTTGCACTACGGGGAACGCACGAGGAAAGGCCCGCAAATGCGGGCCTTTTTCTTGGCAGACTCATTGCCGACCATTCGTCGGCCGCTTGATGAAGGTCGTGCGTTTGCCTCGCGTGGCTTCCATCTGCCACCAACTTGGCGATTGGCGGCGAGCACGACGGTATATCGCGTGACGATCGGCTTCGCGAAGACTAGGCGAAAGTATTCTGCCCGCGCCGCCGAGCGCGGCTCAGCACCCCCTTCTCCGCCGCACACCAAACACCCCCACCACCGACATCGCGGCAGCGAGCAACGCAGCCACGCCCTCGCTCAGCATCGGAGTCGGCTCCGCGGCCGTTCCACCGCCGCCAAGAGGCGTCGACGCTGACGTCGTCACGTGGTCGAAACCGTAATTGACCACATCGATGCCATCGGAAAGGATGTGGAAGCTGACCGATTGCAGGCCTTGCGCATCGTAAAACCCGAGGAATTCGCCCGCGGTGGCGCCGCCGTCGCTTTCAATATTGGTCTGTAGCCTGCCTGAGTTCCCGATGACGGTCACGAGCACCGTTTGCGGTCCGCTGGCGAAAATCACCCGCGTCGTCCACATCGTCGTTCCATCAGGAAACGCCTGAAAGGTTCCGTCGTTCATCACGGTGTCCAGGCACTTGTCGGCACCCGCGAAGGTGCACCACGGCGCCGCGTCGACCGATCCGGTGCCGAGGTAGGTTCCATTGGCGATCACCAAGGGCGACGGTTGCGGCCCTTCGGAAAAGCCCTCGAAGTTTTCCGACACCAGATGCAGGTTCGAGTAGTTGTTCTGGAACGCGCTTTCGTTGATCTGCAGCGGCGTAGCGCTGGCCATTCCGGCCGCAGCGAGGCCTACCGCAGCAATGCAGCACACAGGTGTCAATCGCATGGGTCTCTCCCAGTCAAGGCACGCTTCGCCCACCCGAGAAAGCGGGCAGCCGCAAAGCGATATCGCGACGCGTCAGGGCACCACCACCCACGTGCCAGGGATGTATCCCCTGCATTCGCGGATCTGATGGAGCGCAGCGTTGCCTTGGAAGTTCCTGGAACGAGACGGCTTTACTTTTGCAGGACCCCGCCGCGACCGAATCGACGGGAGAGCCTGTCGTTGCTGTTGTGGATTTCAGTCGACAGGAAGTGCGACTTCGACAGTTGCGGATCCCAGCCCGCCTCGGCTCAAACGATCGGGTTGAGCACCATCCGCCCATACGCGACGAACGCCATCACCAGGCCCAACACGACGCACATGATCACGGTCGCCTGCTCGCGGTACTTGATGTGCACCCAGACGAACGCGAGGCTCTCCATCGCCAGGAGCGTGGCTGCCAGAACCGCCAACTGCGTTCGCCAATGCAAGGCCCCAGGAACGACGAGCCCGACGGCGCAGACGAGTTCCAGGATGCCGAGCGCCATCCATGCGTTGCGCGGCAACGCGCCGAAGGACGGAACGTCGCGGCTGATCTTGTCGAACATGAAGACCTTCATGACGCCCGACGATCCGTAGAGAAGCGCGGCGAGGATCTGAAGAATCCACAGCAGGATGTTCATCGCAAGCTCGCCTCGTCGTCTGCTGGATGCAGCACGCTGGCGTGCCGCGATCGCGCAAGCGCTCCCCGTTTCGAGCCGAAGAATGCAGCGAGCGGCAGGAACGGTAAAGGGGCATGGAACGTGAGTGCGCGCGCGAAAAAATTCTCGGCGCTCCCCTCAGCCGCCATTCCGGCGAAGACGATCACGAGCGACGTCAGGACAAGCTGTCCAAACAGAGCGGCCATGCCGATGGCAGCCCATCGCTCGCCGCTCGTGGAGGCGAGCGATCCCACGCACAGCATCGAAGGGATCGCCGCCAACAACACCGCCAAAAGCAACGGTACCTGTGTGCTCGCGGACGACACGAACATGAGCCAAAAAGCAGGTGCAGCGATCGCAGCGACGATCTGCGTGCGGATTCCTGTAGCGGTATCCGCCGCAGGCCCGCTGCCGCTGCGCGCCGCATCCATCTCCAGGGCGCGCTGAGCCGCTTCATTCCGAACAGGGTCGTGAACCATCGGCAAGCCCTCGGTTTCAGCGCAGCAAGCCTCGCGCAATGACGAGCGGAAAACCAACTCCGGCAGTCGTGCACTCTCTCACAGCTCCGAACGAGCGCCAATCGTTTCCGTCTTGATTCCTCGGCTTGACCTGCGGGAAAGCCATGCTCACGATCGACAAGGAAACGATCGATTTTTCAGCCGGAGTGCGAAGTGACCAACGCGGAAATCGCTGCCGCTTACCTGGCCTACGCCAAGGACCAGGGCGAGGCCAATCAATGGGCCGCCGATTCCGTTATGGATTTGACGTACGAAAATCGATGGGACGACCTCTGGGACATCATCCTTGCAATGTCGCGCGATCCCGCCGATGTCGATGTCGGTGCCCTTGCATTCGTTGCCGCCGGTCCGGTCGAGGACCTGATCTGCAAGGCGGGCCCTGCCTACATCGATCGCATCCTGCACGAGGTCAAGTCGAACGCGCGACTCGGCCGCTTGCTCACCGGCGTTTGGCTGCGCGGCGCGGACCCGGCCGTTCGCGAACGATTGGTCGCGTTCTGCCGCGCGTTTCCCGATCCCATCGATGGCGAATATGTGGAAAGCTGATGCTTTGCCCAGCGAAAACCATTCGACTTGACGCGTGCGGGCCAAGCTCGCCGACGAAAAGATCTGCGTCGACGACACCCGCGCCAACACGCCTCGCGTTCAGCACTCCCACGGAAACTCGCGGAAGATCTTCGGCGTGCGCTTTCCGCCGCAGCCGTGCACGCAGACGTACACGGTGTCGCCTGCCTTGTCGAAGTACGGAGCGACGTTGCACGCGCGCCATTTCGACGACGTGCCGACTTTGTAGGTAGCGCCCGAGAGCGGGAAATCCCGGTTCGGCGGGCAGGTGAAGGTCTCGCCTATTGCGCGGTGCTGCGAATCGAAATCCGGACATTCGCGATTGATGTTGTAGCGTTCCCGCGAGTTTTCGGCCCAGGTCGTGTCGTGCGCATTTTTTTGCACGTACAAGACAAACCCTTCGGCGTCCAAATCGATATGCAGGGTTTCGCCAGCGCGGTTGAGGCCTTCCGCGCCGCCATAGCCGTCGGCGAAACACGTGGCCGATACGAAGGCCAGCATCAACGCCCATGCGATTTTCATTTCGACTCTCCGTATTGAGTGACGGCGCAAAGGTCCCCGGCACGCATGTGCACGCCCCGACCGCGCCGCCCGTGAAGCTCTCGAACGCGTCTTGGACGCTGCGTGCACGTGAAGACGATAGCGGGATGAGCGACGAGTCTTGCCGCTCAGGATGGCAAATCGCGGGCGGCGATGAGGCGGCGTGGAGCTACCACCTGCGCGTGGTCGGCCGGCGCCCGCTGGCGAACGCCATCACGCCGAGCCAGACGAGGTTGATCGCGATGCACAGCCAGAGCAGGCCGACGAAAGCGGAGTCGGATGTGCCGGCGATGGCGGGGGCGCTGATCAGCACGCCGCTCCATGGCTGCGCCACCAGCGCCGTCACTAGTCCGCCCAACAAGCCCTTGTACATCCCGCCCGCGGTCGCATCGAGCCACTGCGCCAGCAGTGCGATCACGACGAAAAACGCATACACGCCGAATGCCCAACGCGCCAGCGTGAGCGCTCCGCGCGAAGGCGGCGCGCCGGTCAGGCGACGGCGTGCCGTCCAGCCCATGACGAACAGCCCGACCGGCAGCACCAGGATGGCCGGCTGCTTCAGCAGGCCGATCAGGCGCTCGCCGCACTGGCCGAGTACGCGACAACTTTGTCCGGCGATCAGCTCCCGCGCGGCCTGTTGCGCCTGTGATCTCAGTTCGCCTTCGGGCCCGTTGCCGTGGCCCCGCGCTGTGAACGCGCGACCGGAGACGTATATGAGCGTCGCCCCCGGCTCGATCATCACTAGGCCGCTTTGCACGCCCGCGAGCATGCGCAGCGTGGCGGCTTCGTCGGGCGCCGTCGGGATTTGCCGGCTTGTGAGCCACCTCAGTTCGCAGACTACGTTGGAGGATTGGGCGGCGGATACCTTCTGATTGTTGCAGAGAAGTTCCGCGGGCACGGGCAGTGCAGCGTCCTTCACGGTGAATTCGACGAGGGAGAGGGTCGCGTCGTGACGGGTGCGGTTGATCACGTGGCCGAATACGAAGAAGCGATCGGGCCAGGGGTTGCGGCCATCGCTGCCGGCCGGCGGAGCGCGCCAGATGCCAGCCTGGATCTGCGTGCCTTTGGCCAGGTCGTACTTCGATTGCGGCGAAAGCTGGGCCGCATCGAGTTGCGCTGCGGTATCGCCGTTCGCCGGCGGAGGAACGAACGGACGCACATCGGGCACGCGGAAATCGAATACGAAGCCCTGCGTCATCAGCCGCGTGCGCAGGTCGTCGAGCGAAACGGCCGCGGCACGCGCGGCCGCGATGGAGTCGCCGATGCTCGCCGCAGTCGGCGCCGGATCGCCGAGCACGTCGGCGATCGCGCGCCGCTCGTCGAACTCGCGCAGCGACGCGGCCAGCGCGCCGGCGTGCACGCCTTCGAAGGCATAGGCGACCGTCTCGAGATCGAGCCGATCGGCCGGCAGCTCGCGCTGCAGCAGCGAACGCACGAACGGCGTGTCGGGATCGGTTTGCGCATCGGCCAGTACGCGATGACTTGCGGCGGCGAGCAGCACGCTAACGAACAGCGTGGCAAGGCGATGGCGCATGGATTCCCCTTGGTTTCACGGCAGCGGGGATGCTAGCAGAGGGGCGAAATTTCCAATTGTCCAATTGTTGCAACGGCGGCGAAGAACGCATGCACCCATCACCGCGCTTGTGCCGTGCCAACCGTGGATTCTGCGACGTCCTTTCGTCAGGCCCTCACAGCAAATCCGCCATCTCATAAAACGGCCGGATCTCGATCTCGCTCGGTCCCGGCATCGGATTGGGGCAGCGTTTCACCCAAGCGACCGCCTCGTCCATGTCCTTGACGTTCCATATCCAGAAACCGGCGACGAGCTCGCGGGCCTCCGCGAAAGGTCCGTCGGTCACCGCGCGGCTGGCGCCCTCGAATGCGACACGCTTGGCGTGCGAGGTTGGTTTGAGGCCGTCGGCCGCGACCAGGATGCCGGCTTGGCGGAGTTCGTCGTTGAACCGGCCCATCGCCGCCATCGCTTCCTTCGTCTCGGGCGTGGGCTGAAAGCCCTTTTCGCTGTCCTCGGTCGCTTTCACGAACACCATCACGCGCATGGCTTTTCTCCGCGATGGAACCGGCTTCGTCGCCTGGTATCGGAACGACGAACGGGGACAGCAGAAATCGACATCGCGCTGCGGTCGGGTTCGGCGTTCGAGCGCCATTCGTCGACTCAGCAGTCGCGCGGACAGCTCGCACCGGCCGCGACAGCGGCCAGTCAGTTGGCGGATGCCGCGGCCCGAGTCAACCGATGCCGCGGATTTCAGCGGAAGACGACTCGGCCTTCCACTGCCGCGAGAGTGCGACGACACCCAACGCAGTGAGAGGCACCCAGGAAATGGCGGGAACGCCTGCGAAGAAGGCGACAACCGTGTACCAGTGCCGCAAGGCCTTGGGCAGGCTCCCGTAGTCGAAGCCGCGGAAAATCAGGAAGGACAGCACGGTCGCGCCGATCAGCGCATGGATCGTACATGTGCGCCGGCTCAACAGGTTCGCCTTGAAGAATCCGATGGCGAACGCGATGGCGGCCAGATAGTTGAGCGCGCTGCCGAAGAACAGCAGGACGATCGAGACTTCATCCAACGTCGAGAACGATGCCGGCTCTGCGGTTGTTCCCTTGCGCTCGAGTTCGCGGTAGTCGACCAGTTGAATCGCCGTGAAGACCACGTACAGGGGCGCCGCCATGCTCGCTGCGGCCGTCCCCAGGGTAGCGGAGAGGCGCGCACCTTCCTCTTCGAGGCATCCGCGCAGAACGAAGCAACCACCGGCCAGAACGAGCGCATCGATGAGCAGCACGGTGAAGCGCCGTTGCTCGACAACAAGGCTTCCGAGGGAATCGGGCGGTCCGAACCCAGGCAGCAGCGCGAACAGCACGAAGGGCGCGACGAGCAGCAGTCCCGCGATCGCGAGCCGTCGACGGCGATCGTCGGCGCCGAAAATCCGCCTCCCCCCGGCGAACCAAACGACCAGACCGAGCACGACCAATTGGGCGAAGGCCAGAGGCCAATACGCATCGCCGTAGCGGACGGGTATCGAAAACACGAGCGTTACGACGATCAGGCCGATGCTCAGCGCCCAGGATGCGATCCGCTGCCAAGACTTCATTGTTCCACTCTCGCCGAAGCCGGCGCGACGCGCGCTCGGATAGAGCCCATCTACGCGATATCGCCGAAGATCCCGCCAGGGAACGGCCTGTGTCCCACGTTCGCAAAAAGCTCCCGCAGTTCCGGCGTCGTCACGACGAGCGGCTGCGGGATAGTGGTTGTGGTGCCCGCCGCAAGGGGGAAGCGGCGAGCGGCCGGATCGTCGCGGGAGAGCGTCTCAAATTGCGAGAATTGCCAGGCTCGAGAGTCGTCGACCGCGACCAAGTGTTGGCTTCGCGGAGTTCGTCGTGAATCTGCGCATCACCCCGGTCATTTCCATCGCCGAATCCGGCACGCGGTCGGCCGCTGCAGACTTCTACCAATCAGCGCGCGGGGCCTTCGAAGCGCCCGAATTCCGATACGATCATCCGTTGTTACGCCCGTTGTGTATCGTTCGTCTTGCGAGCCGTCGGGCGAGGGATCGATAGAAAATAGGTACGTTCTCGCTGCAGCGTGCGGCTCATCTGGGGATTCCATCGCCAACCCACTGGGGAACCCGTCATGACCAAGAAATATTCGGCGCAGTGCGCCTGCGGCGCGGTGAAGTTCGAGTTCGACACCGACCCCGACTTCATCGCCAACTGCCATTGCCTGGACTGCAAGAAGGCTTCGGGCGGCGAGATGGCGACGTTCTTCGCCATACCGCAAGACGACTTCACGCTGATCAGCGGCGAGCCGAAGAAGCGCCACTACGTCGCGGAGTCCGGCAAGGGGCTGGATCGCAACTTCTGCCCGGAGTGCGGCGTCCGGTTGTTCACCAGCAATCTGGAAAGCTTCCCAGGCCTCGTCTTCGTCATGCTGGGCAGCCTGGACCGACCCGAGTTGATCGAGCCGAAGATCGAAATGTTCACCAAGCGCCGTCTGAAATGGGCCAAGCCGCTCGACCTGCCGCAATTCGAAGGCATGCCGACTTGAACGGGGCCGCATAGTGCGAGCTGCGCGCGAGTCGCTGGCACGAGCGCTCTGCCTCATCGCCGCGATCCTCGTCGCCGGCTGCGCCGACAGGCCGCGCCCGGCTGCGATGGCCATGTGCTCGCAGGCCGGTGCAGCTGCACGCACCATCGCCGCGAGGAGTCCGCGCGCCGTCGATGTACGACGCGTCGTCGGCAGCGTGATCGCCGAGCGGCGGTTCCCCGCACTCGCCGACGAGGACGTCGAGATGGCCGGCGAGTTCGTGCTCCTGGTACGCGATCGGCTTTCGCCGGAGGACATCGCGGCTAAGTTCGAGCAGGACTGCCAGGCAAGAATGCGGAAGTAGCCTGCCTAGCCTTCGACGTGGACTGATCTGCGAAAGCGTGCGGCCATTCCAACCGCCTGATTGGCGGCTACTGCCCGGCCGGCGGCTCCCACAGCTCCACCTTGTTGCCTTCGGGATCGACGACCCACCCGAACTTGCCGTATTCGGAGTCGTCCATCTTGTCGAGGACGTTGCAGCCTTCTGCGCGAAGGGCCTCGAGCAGCGCGGCCAAGTCGTCGACGCGATAGTTGATCATGAAGGACGCCGTGCCGGGGGCGAAGTGATCGCTGCCGGCCGTGCCGATCGACCAGACCGTGGTCCCCTTCATCGGGTTGCCGTCGGCGTCGGCCCAGGTGAATGCGGTTCCGCCCCACGCCTGCACATCAATGCCGAGGTGTGTCTTGTACCAGGCACGCAAGGCCGCGGGGTCCTTGGCGTGGAAAAAGATGCCTCCGATTCCGGTGACTCGTTTCATGTGCGTTCTCCAGGCGACAAGGCACCGTAGCGTAGCGAAACGAAGTTACCGTGTCTTTCGCGATCATGCGGCTCATCTACATCGCCCGGGTGCCAGCCGGCGTCTATCGGCGCTCCGCGCCTCTAGCAAAAAAATTCGCGCCCTATTTCCATTCGCCTTGAATCGCTTCATCGATTGATCGACCATTCGGACTTCGGTCCACGGTTCCCGGAGGACGCCATGAACAGATTTGCCGCGAAAGCGACCATGGCCGCCCTGGCCCAGCTTTGCATCGGTCTTTCGGCACACGCGGGCGGCTCGGCCGACCTCGGCGTGACCGTCGCCGGTCCCACGCAAAGTCCAGCCGGCCTGCAAGTCAACTACACCGTCGCGATCACCAACAACGGTCCGGACGCCGCAACGGGTGTCGAATTGATCGTGCAGCTGACCGACGGCTTCGACTTCCAGGCCGTCGACGGAAACTGCTCGACCGCGACGCCGTGCACGTTTCCTTCGATCGCCGCAGGCGACACCGCGACGTATGTTGCTCGTGTCTGCATCAGCCGCGAGTATCCCGACGGCGGCCAGGGGACCGTCGCTGCATCGGTCTCTGCGCAGACCGGCGATAGCGACTTGAACAACAACCTCTTCATTGCCACGACGACAGTGCTGGGCGGCGGCTTCGCCGACGGTTTCGACTGCGACAACTGATATGGACTCCCGCGGCTGATCGCCGCGATGTTTGGCGGTGTCATCGCGACGGGCTCAAAAGGAGATGGACGATGGAGGAGCCGGCCATTCGACGCGCCCTCGATCGACACTGGGCCGCCTCCGCGGAAGGCGACCAGGACGCCGAGCACGAGATCTACCACGACGATGCCGTCTGCGAGTATCCCCAGTCCGGCGAGGTCGTCTACGGCCGGCGCAATCTGCGGGCGCTGCGCAGCCACCACCCGGACAAGCCCTCGGGGTTCGAGGTGCGCCGAATCGTCGGGGCCGGCGCCGTGTGGGTCACCGAGTACGTGATTGCCTACGGGAGGAACCGCACCTGCACCGTGAGCATCATGGAATTTCGCGACGGAAAGGTGTCGCGCGAAACACAGTACTTCGCCGATCCGTTCGATGCGCCTGCTTGGCGTGCCCAGTGGGTCGGACGGAAGGAACGATAGACGGCGGCGCTCGGGAGCGATCGGAGTTTTCCTTCTCCGCAGCCTCGCCGGAATCGCTCGTTTGCGGAAGCTCGATCAGCGGCTCCCGGCGCTGGCCAAAATCACCCCGGATAATCGCCTGCTGAATCGAACAAAATCCGGCGAAGTCAAGTCGCAAAGCGGCAAACACCCCTCCCGGACGCCTTCACTTCGTCTTCACGCCCCCTGCATCTTGCTGCACGGCGCAATTGCCCGATGCGGCAGCTGCACCGGCGGGGAGCCTCCAGTCACCGGCAATTGCCTGGCGGCTGGAGAGACGTCGGACATCGAACGTCTGCAGAACTATGGGGAGTGGAAAATGAAAGCGAAATCACTGCTGGTCGCAGCCTTTTTGGTTGCGGCAAGAACGTCCGCAGCCTTTGCGCCGAGTTCCGGCCTGTGGTGGGATCCGAGCGAAAGCGGCCGAGGCTACGTGATCGACGTGCAGGACGGCGTGATGACCGTCAGCGCCTACGCTTACGACGGCTCGGGCGAATCCCTCTGGTATCTCGGTGCGGCGCCCTACAACAACTCGACGAACACGTTCACCGCGCAGATGAATACGTTCTCCGGCGGCCAGTGTTTCGGGTGCGGTCCTTCGAGCCCGTTGGCGAGTCCCGCCGGAACGTTCCAGATCGTATTCACCGATCTGGAAACCGCCACCCTGCACTATCCGGGCGGCTCCTCCCATCTCGAACATTTCGTCTACGGCTTCGCGTCCAAGCAGGACTATTTGCTCGGCCTGTGGTCGTTCTCGGAAAACGCGGGCAACGGTCTCATTTCGGCGCAGTGGATCAATTTCGATTCCCACTACGTCGGCTCCGACGGCTCGCTCTATGTGAGCGGGCAAGGCGACAACAGCTCGAGCTCCGTTGCATTGGGCCAGTACTTGCCGTCGCTCGGCGAGTTCATCGTCGTCATCATCGACGACGTGCACTATTCGCACAGCTACACCCTGGCGGGAGACGACCGGAGGATGCTCGGCGTAGGAGAGACGGAGCCGCCCAACGTCAATCCCACGGGGAATGGTTCCGTCGCTTCCGCAAGCCGCCTGCTGTACAGCAGCGAGTTGACGTCGAACAAGAAGGTGAGCCGGCTGGTCAACGGTCGCGGACCTTCCTCCGATGCGTTGCGGGAAGCAGAAGCGGCGCTGAGATTGGCCGTGGCTTCTGCGGCTCCGTTGACGATGGAGTGAGCTGCAGCGCGAGCGCAGCCTGAAATCAGGGGTCGGAGTGCGCATTGCTGCGCTCGGCGCGCTTGTCCGCCGAAGCCGGCGCCGAATCGGCGCTCCGGCGTTTCGCGAAAAGGTACTCCAACCCCGATTTTTGACCCCGATTTTTCCCGACCCTCGGTGATTGCGAGCAGCGTTCGCGCGAGAAATCGGCGCGAACCTTCGTCGCGCGCCGCTGTCCGTAGACCGATCGTCACGAATCTCTACGTTTGCGAAGGGGAACGTTGCATTTGTTGTAACAGCGCGAATCGTAATCTTCACACACTGGGGATCACACGCCATTCTGGAGCGTCTGTTTCCCATGCGCCTGTGCCTCAACATGATCGTCAAGAACGAAGCGGCGGTGATCGAGCGCTGCATCAGGTCCGTGCTACCGCATATCCAATGCTGGTCCATCGTCGATACCGGATCGAACGACGGGACGCAGGACACGATACGCCGGCTGCTCCGCGGCTTGCCCGGTGAACTGATCGAGCGGCCCTGGGTCGATTTCTCGACGAATCGCAACCAGGCCCTCGATCTGGCCCGCAAGTACGGCGACTACGCACTGGTCATCGATGCCGACGACGTGTTGGAGGTCGACCCTCGCCGCTCGTTCGCCGGTCTCGACCGACCCGGCTATGCGATCGAGATTGCCGGTCCCGCATCGACCTACTGGCGAGATGCATTGCTGCGTCTCGATGTCGACTGGGTGTGGAAGGGCGTGTTGCACGAATACCCAACCTGCTCGCGCATGGATGAAGTGCCGCGCCTCGGTGGCTTGCGCATCCGCGTCATCGGCGGCGGTGCGCGCAGCCAGGTCGGGCTTCGCGAAAAATATCTGCGCGACGCCGCGCTGCTTCGCCGCGGACTGGCCGACGAACCCGACAACACGCGCTACGCGTTCTACCTCGCGCAGAGCCTGCGCGATGCGGGCGAGCTGGAGGATGCGCTGACGGCCTATCAGCGGCGCATCGACATGGGCGGATGGGAGGAAGAAATATTCTTCTCGAAATTCTGCATCGCCGTCATCGAACAGCGGCTCGGGTACGCGTTCGACGACGTGGTTGCCGCGTATCTCGCTGCCTGGCACTTCCGCCCGCAACGTGCCGAGCCGGTGTGCTATCTCGCCGGCTATCTGCTCGAAGAACATCACTACGAACAAGCCCGAGACTATGCGCGCATCGCCTGCGCGACACCGGTGCCAGAACAGGGTCTGCAGGTCAACCGCGCGGCCTACGGATGGGTGGCGCGCCGCGCCTTGGCGGGAGCGCTGTTCGCCCTCGAGGACTACGCGCAGTGTATTGCGACCTGCCGCGACATGCTCGCCGATCCGTTGCTGCCGCCGGCCGAGCGCGCACGCGTCGACCAGAACATCGCTGCGGCGACGAGGGCGTTGGATGGCGCGCCGTGTTGACCTGACGCCCGCCTGGGGCATCGGTCGTGCGGCCGAAATATCGGTGAACCTTCATCGTTGATGAAGGGGCATTCCGGCCTCGCTCGACGCCCCGGAGGAACGCACCAGCAGGTAGAACGCGGCGACGTGCGTGATCATCAGCAAGGGAACATAGACGATCGGGATCATGTAGGCCGCACCCAGCTCCCCCGCCACGCTGGGAAGGTCGCCCTGCACGGCGTGGTAGTAGTCGAGCAGCAGATCCGCCGCCCCGACGCTGTTGAAAGCGACGACGAGCAGCCAAAAGAGCGGCCGCGTCCTGACGGCGAAGAGCGCGAGCATGGCAAGCACGCCGGTGGCCAGATCGAGGTAGGCGGCGAACGGCGCAAAGCCGACCGGCAGATGGGGGCCGACGACGCCGGGAACGACGAAGACGAGTCCGAAGAATCGGAAGCTGTGCAGGGTCGCGATGGCGCGCTGCGCGTCCACGCGATCCATCGACTTGAGTCGGGGCCACAGGTACGCGCGAAAACAAAGCAGCCACGCGACGTAGCCCAGAACGAGTTGCATGCTGAAGATGTTTGCCGGCGACATGGGAACTCCCATCGGCTGATCGATGCGCGGCGTCGAACGCCGCATCGCGATCGTGGTTGCGCACGCCACACCGCTTCATGCGAGCGCGCGGGCCTTGTTGGTACTACTCGGTACCAACGTGAGTCATGCTACGGTACCAATGGGTACCAGCGCAAGAGGTTTTTCGTGAACAAGCGAGCGAACGTCGAATCCAGCCCACAGCCGGTGCGCGAGCGGATCTTGCACGCCGCGATGGAGGCGTTCATGGAGTTCGGCTACACCGAGGCGAGCACATCGAAGATCGCGACGCGTGCGCGGGTGTCGAAGCGGGAGCTGTATGCGCAATTCGGCAATAAGCAAGCCATGCTCGCGGCGTGCATCGCCGATCGTGCAGGACGCATGCGATTGCCGACGCGATTGCCGTCACCGCGCCTTCGTGAAGAGCTCGAGGCCCTGCTCTCCCAGCTCGGCGCGACGATCCTGCGCGAAGTGAGCCATCCTGCGGTGATGGCTGTCTTTCGGCTCGCCATCATGGAGGCGCAACGCGCACCGGAGGTGGCCGCGACGCTCGAAACGGCGCGCCAGTCGATCCGTGCGACGGTGCACGACATTTTGGCGAACGCGCAGTCTGCGGGACTGATTGGTGCGGGCGACCCGAGCGAAATGAGCGGCCGCTACCTCGCGCTGCTCTGGGGCGATCTGATGGTGACCTTGCTGCTGCGCCTGCGCGAGGCGCCGGATGCGGCGGAAATCGATCGGCGCGCCGAGAAAGCCACCGGCGATTTCCTTCGCCTCAGCTCCGAACCGGAGAAGAAGCGAGTTTCCAACGCCGCTCCAGGAGGACGCGGCAGCCCTCGCCGTTGAAGAGGGCAGAGTCGCTATTTCGCCGAAGCCGACGCCGACGCCGGATCGAACGTTTCAGGTTCGGCGACAAGGTTCCCTGCCCCCTTGTCGGATCAACGCTTCTGGTACGGGTGGAAGATGTAGTCCTTCGCGCTCACCGCCTTGTGGCAGACGTGTCCGCAGTCGGACGCGCTGGCGGCATCGGGCGTGAACTTGTCGGATGCAGGGTCGTAGTTGAAGACCGCATAGCCCCACCCGCCGCTGTTCGGGAATCGCTTGGCGTCCTTCTCCATGACGAACGCCTGCGAGAAGACGTCGGGCACGTCGACGACGAAAGGCGCTTCCGTACTCTTCTTCGGCTTCCATTGCAGCTTCACGATCTTGGAACCGTCCGGGAACGCATGCGCGTTGCCCGGAACGCCGGACTTGTACGCCTTGATCATCGCCGGATTGGCGACGATCACCTTCAGCACCTCGTCGGTTCGGGCGGAAGAGACCACCGACCAGTCCTCGTATCCCTTGAAGTCGGCGAAAGCGATCCCGCCCGGCGATTTCAGCTTGTACTTGTCCTGCGAAGTCTCCACGGACCCCGCGACGACGGCGATGGAGACGGCGAGTGCGGCGACGCTGCTCGTTGAAACGATGTATTTCGGTGCGCTACGCATGATGAATTCCTCCGGTCGCAAAGAAGAAAACGATGCCCTGCAAAGGCTCGTCCTGAGCTTGCCCTACGCGTCCAGCTTGCGATTCGAGTCGCCGCGGAGCCGAGCTTCGCATCCGTGCTCGGGAGGCTCTCGAGCGAACGCATCCTGCGCATCGGGGAACGTTTCCGCGATGCGCCTTCATGTGATTTCGCCGACACCGAGGCCATCGGCGATCTACTCACTCGTGCGCTCGGACGCGAGCGGCGCCCGAGTCTCGCGTTCACGATGAACGAGCGGTCGCCGAGGTCCGGTCAGAAGATACTTTTCCCCATTTTCATGGTGCGCGACGCCGACACCGATGCGGTGCGCAAGGATTCATGAAGCGGTTCTTCGCGCGCATCGCCGCCGTCCCCACGCGACCTCGGCGACCCCGTCGCGATCGTACACCTCAAAAGAGGGATCCAGGCATGGCGCACGTCCGAATGCCACATCGCGCGACGCAGGTCGTCGAGGGTCCGCCGCGGACGGGAAGTTCGGTAGAAAAACTCTACTCCTGCTTCCTAGCGCTCCTTGCTGTTCCGGAACATCCGCCCATCTGGCGCCGGAGGCTCTCCCTGGCGAAAGCCGCTTCGCAATGCACGACAGAACGCCCACAGGAGCATCGATGTGCAACCGCACACCAAGGCCGAGACGACGGCGTGCAGCCATCCGACGACTCCGCCCCATGACGCGAATTCGAGAAAAACGAAGGCGATGACGAGGCCAGCGACGACGAAATAGATTGCGAAGCCGACGCGATCGGCGAGTCTGTTCATGCGCGCTCCCGGGCAGGGCCACGGACGTTCTACGGCGCACTCGGTGAAAGATGCGTGATGCGGCGCCTTTGTGGCCGTTCGAGCCCGCCTCAGTCCCGCGGCCACCAGATGCGCCATTTGGTCACGACGTACCAGAGCGCTCCGGACGTGTAGCAGAACACCGGAAGCATCGCCTCGCCCTGGGTGCTGCTCGCCGTGTGCAAGCGCGCCGTCTCGACGACGAACCAGACGAGTCCGCTCCAGAACAGGAACGCCGCAAGCAGGATATGCGTACGCAAGCGCTTTTTCGACGCTGCCATCACGTCGACCGGCGCGTCGCTGCGAAGGACCGTATCGCGCGCCGTTCGGGCTGCGCATCTCGAGCACCATTGTCCGATGACGAAATCGCTCGATCCGCACTGGCTGCATCGGCTGGATATCACGACGAAGACTCGCTGGCGACGCCTGCGGCCGCGAGTCTATGGACCCACCCGGTGAACCGCGCGTGATTTTCAGGCGGTCGGGCCGTGCCTCGCGCCGCTCCGTGCCGCGGTCGCCGTCATTGTGCGGCCGTCGTCACGTCGGCCACTGCGGCAGCGTCGGCAATGGGCGCCGGCCCCGCACCAGGCGAAGCGCATTTGCGTGCTGCCGGCGTCGAGGCCGCCGCCGAACGCGAATCCGTTCGCGAAGATGCGATCGAATGCCGACGAGAGGAGCACGTACGTCAGCGCGGGGGAACCGGCGTAGACGCCGACACCCGAGCACGAGCCGGACGTCTCGAGATTCAGCGCCAGCTGGTAGGAACCGGCCGCCAGCGTATAGGGCTGCGACACGGAAGCATCGAACAGGACCTCGCTGTCGGACATCGCCGTCAAGTACTCCCAGCCACGACTGTCGAACCCTGCGATCGCCCGAGCAGGATCGTGCCGGAGACGTCGAACAGCTGGGCTGTTGTAGCTGAGAGCATAGATGTTCGAATGGTCGGCGCTCACGGCGGAGCCACTGATGGTGACGAGCAGACGGGAAGGCACATCGACGGTGATCTCGACGCTCGTCGGCGTCATCGACGCAGGACAAGGCGAATACGTTTGCGACGGCGCCAACGACGTGGCACCGAACGACGGCCCCAGTACTGCAATGCGCGCAGATCATTCAACCATAACGCGCCGAAGTGACCGCACGACGTCCCCAGTGCCTGCTGGGACCGATCCGGATTCGCCGCTCCCGTCGCGGCCGCGCCACTGCCGGCTCACGTCGAAACAACGGATCGACGGCATCCGCCTGGGCGGCTTTTCGTCGACCGGCGTATCCGATCCCGGCGCGCTCGCGACCCTCACGCACTGACGGCGCGCAAGCGCTACACTGCCTGCAGCCGACGTCGAGGCGACACGGCCATCGGCAGTCGGGTTTCACTCGGCGAGGCCGATCCGCTCGACCTCACATGCTTTCCCCACCAACCTCGCACTGCACGCCGCCGGCGCCGGGTCCGAAACAGCCGCTTCGCCGTTCCAGGTTTCCACGACGCGCGACGAAGCAAACATGCAGCGTAGCCCGCCCCAGCGCCGACGAGGCCAGCCATTCGATGAACCCCGCAAACCACTCCGCAGCCGGCAGCGAAAGCGGGCGCGCATGGGCGCTGAAGCTGACGGCGTACCGAACGCCGAGCGATCTTCGCGCCGTATGGGAGCTGCTCGTCTCCGCCGTCCCGTTCGCCTGCCTGTGGGTGGCGATGGCACTCGCCGTCAATGAAGGACTGTTCTGGCTGTACGCGCTGCTGGTGCTGCCGACGGCCGGATTTCTGGTGCGCCTGTTCCTGATCCAGCACGATTGCGGGCACGGTTCGTTCTTCTCGCGCAAGGCGACGAACGATGCGGTCGGGCGCGTGCTCGGCGTTCTCACGATCACGCCTTACGATCATTGGCGGCGCGGGCATGCGCTTCATCACGCGACGGCGGGAAATCTGCAACGCCGCGGCGTCGGCGACGTGGATACCTTGACGGTGTCGGAGTACGAAGCGCGTTCGCCGTTCGGCCGGCTGCGCTACTGGGCATACCGCCATCCGATCGTATTGTTCGGTATCGGTCCTGCGTATCTTTTCGTGTTCCAGAACCGCTGGCCGGCCGGAGCCACGCGCGACGGCTGGACGCCTTGGTTGAGCACGATGCTGACCAACATCGCGATGGCCGCCCTCGCCGCCGGCCTCATCGGCGCATTCGGCTTGCGCGCGTTCCTGTGGGTCGAGATTCCGGTGCTGATGCTCGCCGCGACGGTCGGCGTGTGGCTGTTCTACGTGCAGCATCAGTTCGAACGGACGTTCTGGGCCGGTGCCGCCGATTGGGACGTGCACGATGCGGCCATGCGCGGCAGTTCGCACTACGACCTGCCACCGGTACTACGGTGGTTCTCGGCGAACATCGGCATCCATCACGTGCATCACCTTTCGAGCCGCATTCCGTCCTACCGGCTGCCTTCGGTCCTGCGCGACTTCCCGGCGCTCAGGAATGTCGGCCGCTTGACGCTGCTGCAGAGCTTCGCGTGCGTGCCGTTGACGCTGTGGGACGACGAGAGCCGCCGGCTCATCTCGTTCAAGGCGATGCGTCGACGCCGTGCGGTGCGCGCAGTCGGTGTCGGCGCGGAAAGCCCGGCGCGCTAGTCGACCCGCCGCCGTCGGCGCACGCGTCCGTTCGCCGTGGGCATCGGCACGGATCATTCAGTCCCAACAAGTTGATTTCGCTGCAATTTATACAATGTCTGCAGCGAAACGGCGAAGCGCCGTGTCGTCAGCCGCACAAACGTAAACCCGCCCCCGTCGAGCGCCGAATCCGATCGCCGCGGTTACACTCCGGCAACTCGGGATGGAACGCCGATGCTGGCATCGGAACAGCTCACCGATTTGCTGAACGCGGCGGGGTCCGGCGACTCCGATGCCGCCGACGCGGCGTATCGAATCGTCTACGCCGAACTGAAGCGATGGGCAGCGCAATCGCTGCGCCGCGCACCCGGTGCCACCTTGAGCGCGACGGCGCTCGTGCACGAGGTCTATGTCCGCTTCAACGACCGCGCCGCGAAGCCGTTGCGCGATCGCAGCCATTTCTTCGCGCTCGCCGCGCGCGCGATGCGCCAGATCGTCATCGAGCATGCGCGGCGGCGAACGGCGATCAAACGCGGCGGCGGCCGCGTCGCGACCGACCTCGATACGGCAATCCATCTGCACGAGGAAGACTTCACGCGGGCGCTCGAAATCGACACCGCCTTGCGCACGCTCGAAGAACGCGACGACGACCTCGCCCGGCTCGTGGAGCTGCATTTCTTCGCGGGTCTCACCTTCGAGGAGATCGCCGCGGCCACCGGCCGGCACGAACGCACGGTGCGTCGCGACTGGGAGTTCGCACGCGCGTTCCTGCGCGGCGAGCTCGGCGAAACGGCGTCCTAGGCGCGCGGCGCGGCGGCCATGAACGACGGCGACGCCCGGCCCGACGCGCATTGGCAGACGCTGCGCACGCTGTTCGCCGAGGCCTTGGACATCGAGCCGCGCGAGCGCGATGCGTGGCTCGATCGACGCTGCGCCGGCGATGCCGCCCTGCGCTGCCACTTGCAACGCCTTCTTGCCGCGCATGCCGCACCGGCGAGCCTGCTCGACGACGGCAGCCGTCTCGTCGACGGGCTCGTCGCGACACTGGAGGACGATCCGACGCAGGCCGATCCTCGCGTCGGCGCGCGCATCGGCGCCTACCGGCTGCTGCAGCTGCTCGGCCGCGGCGGCATGGGCAGCGTGTATCTGGCCGAACGTGTCGACGGGCAGTTTCGGCAGCACGTCGCCCTGAAGCTGATTTGCGAGGAAGTGCCGACGCGCGCATTGCGCGAGCGTTTCCTGCGCGAACGCGACATCCTCGCGCGCCTGTCGCATCCGAACATCGCCCAGCTACACGAAGGCGGCGTCAGCGCCGACGGGCTGCCGTACTTCACGCTCGAACGCGTCGAAGGCGAGCCGATCACGCGCTGGTGCGACATGCGCAAGGCAACGATCCGCGAGCGCCTACGGATTCTCGTGAAGGTCTGCGATGCCGTGCAGTACGCGCATCGCAACCTCGTCGTGCATCGCGACATCAAGCCGACGAACATCCTGGTGACGGCACAGGGCGAACCGAAGCTGCTCGATTTCGGCATCGCCAAGTTCATCGACGGCGAACCTGCCGGCACTCAGATGACCGACGCGCACGCCCGGCCGATGACGCGCGAATACGCCGCACCGGAACAAGTGCTGGCGCAGCCGATCACGACGGTCACCGACGTCTACGCGCTCGGCGTGCTGCTGTACGAACTCCTGTGCGGACGGTTGCCGTATCCGCAGGCCGCGCGCGGCGAGATCAGCTGGCCGAAGGCGATCGTCGAGGAAACGCCCGAACCGCTGAGCCGCGCGGTCACGCGTGCGCCCGACGACAGCGCGATCGTGCAAGAGCCGACCGGCACGAATGCGCTCGACGCCGAATCGACGGCGGCGCGCCGCGGCCTCTCCGTCGGCGCGCTCAAGCGAACGCTGCGCGGAGACCTCGACGCGATTGCATGGCGCGCATTGGAAAAAGCGCCCGAGGCGCGCTACCCCTCGGTGGCGGCATTCACCGCGGCGCTCGATGCCTATCTGCACGGACGCGCGCAGCCGGACAGCGATCTTCGTCTTCGCCTGCGCAAGTTCCTGCATCGCCACGCGCTCGGCGTCGGCGTCGCGGCCGCGCTCGCGGTGGTCACGTTCACGGGCCTGGCCGGCATGCTGTGGGAAGCGCGGCAGACGGCGCTCGCCGGCCGGCGCGCGCAGACGATTCAGCAGTTCCTGACCAGTGTATTCGACGTTTCCGACCCGGATCGCGCACAAGGACAGACGGTCACGGCGCGCGAACTGCTCGACGAAGGCGCACGCCGCGCGCAGACCGAACTCGCCGACCAGCCGGAGCTGCAGTCGGATCTGCTGCGCGTGATCGGCACGCTGTATTTCCGCCTCGGCCTCTACCCGCGCGCGGAAACCTTGCAGGAGCAGGCGCTCGCCCTGCTACGCGGCCTGGAACCGCGCGATTCGATCGCCGCAAGCCTCACCGAACTCGCCGAAACCGAACGCCTGCAGCAGCACTATGCCGAGGCGGAATCGCATCTGACCGAAGCGCTGTCGCTGGAACCGGCAGGACGAGCCGACGAACTACGCGCACAAACGCTCGGCAGTCTCGGCATGGTCCTCGGCGAGACCGCGCGCAACATCGAAGCCGAACGCACGTTGCGCGAGGCGCTCGCACTCGATCGCCGCCTGCATCGGTCTCCCGACGAGCGCACGGCGTCGGATCAGGAGCGGCTCGCGCGCGTGCTTGCCGGGGGCTCGGGCTACGACGAGGCGAACGCGCTGCTGTCCGACAGCTTGCAGCAGCAACGCGCGCTGCATGGCGAGAGGCATTCGACGGTCGCGGCGACGCTGGAAGAGCGCGCGAAGCTGGCGTGGACGCGCGGTGACCTCGCCGGTGCCGAGCACGACTTCGAAGCTGCGCTGGACATGCGCCGTGCGCTGTTCGGCCCCCGTCACCCGAGCGTCGCCGACAGTCTCTATTGGATCGCCGGTCTGCGCAGCTACCAGGGGCGCTATGCCGATGCAGAAGCCTTCAGCAACGAGGCGCTCGCGATCAATCGCGAAGCCTATGGCTCCGCCACCGCGCACGATGCGCCGTTCCACGACCTGCTCGCGGAGGTCGCGCAGGCGAACAACGACCTCGACCGCGCCGAGCGCGAAGCGCGTGCTGCGCTCGCGATCTGGCAGGACGTGCTCGGCGAAGGCCATTCGGAGATGGCGAACGGCCTGCAGCGGCTCGCCTTGATCGAACGCGACCGCGGCGACACGGCGGACGCGATCGCGTTGCTGCGCAAGGCCGTCGACATCCGGCGCGCGACCTTGGGACCGAATACCGAACGCGTCGGCTTCGCGCTCGCCAATCTCGCCGAAACCTTGCGCATCGGCGGCGATCCCGCCGCCGCGGTCGACACGTTCGAGCAGGCGCTCGCGGTCTATCGTGCCAGCCTGCCGGCGAGCCATCCGCGCGTCGTCGAAGCGCTGAGCGGGATCGGCCGCAGCCAGCTCGACCGCGGCGATGCCGCCGCGGCAATCCAAACGCTCGAGCCTGCACTGGCGATGGCACGCAAGGCGTATCCGGAAGGCCATCCGGACCGCATGCGCGTGCTGCTGCCGCTCGGCCAGGCGTATTTCGCGAGCGGCGACGCGCAGCGTGCCGTCGAGGTCCTGGACGAAGCGAAGTCGCTGATGACGCCGTCCGGCCCCACCCACGTGCGCAATGCCGTGCAGACGCTGATCGCGCTCGGCCGCGCCTGCTCGGCGCTGCGGCGGTACGGCGAGGCGACGTCGGACCTCGCGGCCGCCCATGCGCTGCTGCTCGCGCACCCGCAGGACACGCAGACGCTGTCGGCGTCGCTGCAGCAAGCGCAGCACGAGCTGGACGCGGCACAAGCGCACGCCCAGCACGCGTCCCGTTCGCACGCTCAGTCCGCCAACGCCCACAACAAGGCGTGAGCGGCCGCAGTCGCCTCAGGGGCCATCGAATCCATTGGTGAAGATCGTGTCGCTGCGATAGACGATGCAGGCGGAGTATTCCGACGTGTTGCCGACGCTGTCGGTCGCGGTCGCCGTGATGCCGAGACCGTCGGGGATGTAGCCGATGCCGCCGAAATCGCCGGGGCCTTCCTGCACCGAAAAGCCCACGGTGCCGTCGCCGCCGATGACGCCCTTGTCGATCGAGACGTCGGTGCTGCCGAGGAAATACTGCCCTTGCCGATTGTCGTCCGCGGGACAGCCTCCGTACGTCGCGTAGAAATTGATCGTGTAGGCACCGAGGGTGGATTCGAGCGATCCGGTCAGCGTGGCGGTCGCACCCGCGCCCCCGGCGGCGGTCAGCACCGGATAGTTGAGACCTCGGTTCGCATAGTCGGGCGTCTGCGACGCGCCGTCGTTGTCGTTCGGCAGCACGCCGGCGCTCGCGAGGTCGATGCCGAGACCGCCGTTGGCGATGATGCCGTTGTTGTGGATGGCGTTACGCTGGCCGATCTCGACCCAAACGCCCTGCGTCCCGTTCCAGGTAAACACGTTGTACTGCATCGTGTTCGCCGTCGGCGCGTCGCCGGCATCGCCGCCCAGATGGATTCCCGCCTGGCCGTTGCCGTGAATGGCGACGGCATCGGCGAATCCGATGTCGTTGTATTCGATCGTGTTGTTCGAAGCGCCGCCGCCGCTGAGTGCGACTCCGGACTGGCCGTTGTCGCCGATCCAGTTGCCGCTGATCTCGTTGTCGTGCGCCTGCATGTAAATGCCGCGCGCGCCGTTGCCGAGATTGGTGAAGTGGCCCCCCGCTCCGCCGCTCCAGCCGACCCCGATCAGGTTCTTGATGATGTGGTTGTTGTAGGTCCCGGTGAACAGCGCTCCGTTGATGCCGCCGACCAGGGCGATGCCGCTGCCCGTGGCGCCGCTGATGATGTTGCGGTCGGCGTCGTCGGTGCCGCCGATGGTCACGTCGTGCGTGTTGGCGCCGAGATGGATGTCTTCGTCGTTGGCCACCAGATCGCGTCCGCTGGCGGTGCCGCCGAAGCGGTTCGCGATGATCGAGTGCGCACTGCCGCCGAGCAGGTTCAGGGCTGCGTTGGAGAAGCCGCTGAAGGCGATGCCCCAGACGACGATCGAGACGTTGTCCGCTGCGCTCGACGGCACCGTGAGTCCGTTCGTGACGCTGTCGTTGCCGGCTTCGAGAATGACGCACAGCTGCGCGTCGTCGCCCGTGTCGAGATCGTTGGCGACATAGCCAGGTTGGTTGTGGCCATTGAAGATGATCGGCACGGTGATGTTCGGCAGCGGCGAGTTCAGTTCGATCACGTGCGGGCCGCAGCTGTTGCCGATGTCGAACGTGATCAGCCCGCTGCCATGGGAGACCGAAGCCTGGATGGCCGTGCGCAGCGATCCGGCGCCGGAATCGTTGGTGTTGGTGACCGTCTGCACGAAACCTTCCGGCAGCGCGCCGGCCGCCCGCGACTGACACGAGAATGCGGCGCAGACCAGCAGCACGCAGGCCGCCAGCGCCAGGCTGGATGCGGTGGGGCGACGGCGTGGGGACCGTGGAACGATGCACATGGCGAGCTCTCCATCCGAGGCACAGTGCCCCGCTCCGGAGTGCTACACGCAGGATCGCGCGGAAACCGGGCGGACGCGGGGAGCCCCCGCCACGCGATCGCTGAAAACTGGACGATTCCGGCCCTGCGCGACGCGTTCACGCGACCTCCACATCGATGCCGGCATATAGGCGAGGTACCGCCGGCAACTAGCGAGAGTTTGCTCATGGCCATCGAAATGCGATGTCCGGGCTGCGGCACGCGATCGTTCTATTCGCGGCTGCGCGAACCCGACGATTCCCTTCGCTGCGGCACCTGCAGTCACGAATTCGAGTTTCGCCAGTTCCGCGAAACCGCATGCCGCAGCCACCGCGACGAGCTGCTGCACGCCTGTCCGGAACTCGCGCGCGTATTCGACACGTACCTCATCAGCGAGGCGGGTGACGGCGCGCCGGTCGCTGCCCTCCGGCTAGACGAAGTCGAGCGCCCGCCGCAGCACGCTCACAAACGATCGTCGCACTGAAACCGAACGCAGAACTCGCGTTCGAATCGATATCACAACCGCGGCCAACTCGCGCGCGTTCGTGTTCATCTGCCATAAACGGCCGGAATCTATGGTCTGTCCACCGCCGCACTGCGGCACGGACGATGGGGAACACGATGAAAACTCGAATCGCGCTGCTCGCCTTCATCACCGCGGCGACGCTCTCGGCCTGCGAAAAAACTCCGGCCGAGGCCGATCGCGACATCGCCAAGGCACAGCAAAAAGCCGCGCAGGATGTCGCGCAGGCGAGCAAGAAAGCGGCCGAGCAGGTCGGCGAAGCGAAACAGAAACTCGATGC
>Ga0207678_10000520_pt1 | contig 34963 bp, 30 predicted proteins | sample KBSC63metaG_FD_184319 | JGI IMG/M metagenome (GOLD analysis project Ga0207678, IMG submission 184319) | Corn rhizosphere microbial communities from Kellogg Biological Station, Michigan, USA - KBS C6-3 metaG (SPAdes) (version 2) | ecosystem: Host-associated > Plants > Roots > Rhizosphere > Soil ... | reverse complement strand
GTGGCCCGGGTGGTCCAGGCGGACCCGGCGGTCCGGGTGGCCCAGGCGGACCCGGCGGACCCGGCGGTCCCGGCGGCCCCCAAGACCCGAAGGACCCTGGCGACTCCGGCAAATCCGAGCCCCACGACGGCAAGGGCGGCGGCCTCTGGTACCCGAAGTTCGCCGTCCCGCCGAAGAAGCGCAACGCCTTCCTCGGCTGCGCCCTCATCCCCTACATGTGCTGCACCTGCCAGTTCTGCTGCCGCGATCCCTATCCTGGCCCGTTCAGCGGAAAACCACACGACGCATGGGGATGCGACTGCGACGGCGGCTGTTGCGAGTGTTGCAGCTGCTGCGACTGCAGCTGCTGAGGAGAAGAAGATGACCGACCCGATGGCCCACCTCCACGACCGAGGCCGCGAGAACTTCGCCGAACTCGTCGAGGGCGGCGAAGCCCGCCTCGACGCCCTCTTCGCCACCGTCCCGGCGCTGGGCGAGCTGGCGGTGGGCACGGTCTACGGCCACCTGCACGAACGCCCGGCCCTCGACGCCCGCACGCGCGAAGCCGCCACGCTCGCCGCCATCGTCGCCGCCGGCATGGTGGGCCCGCCGCTGAGCGTCCACCTCCGCACCGGCCTGGCCTCCGGGCTGGCGCCGGCGGAGGTCTGCGAAGTCGTCGTCCAAACCGCGGCCTTCGCGGGTTTCCCGCGCGCGGTTTCCGCCGCCGACCAGCTGAACCGCCTCTTCGAAGGCCACGGCTTGCCGATCCCGCCCCCGCCGTCGCCGCGCGAGGTCGTCCTCGCGCACCTCGCGGCGCCGCAAGGCGAGGTCGCCGACGTGCTGGCGGAGTTCCCTCGCACCGAGGTCCAGGCGACCGGCCCCGATCGTGCGCTGGTCTCGTGCTTCGCGGACGACCCCGTCCCCGGCGCCGTCCTGCACTGCGCCGTCGAGGGCGGCGATGTCACGTCCGTCACGGTGTTCCGAGCCCGCTGACCAGGGCCGACGGAAATTGTCGGTGGGGCGGCCTACTCTGGTCGACGTGGCTTTCGCAACCGAACACCCCGTCCTCGCCCAGTCCGACTTCCGGCCCGTCTCGGAGATCCCGCGGACCGGCGGCCGGTTCGAGGTGATCAGTGATTACCAGCCCGCCGGTGACCAGCCGGCGGCCATCGACGAGCTCGAACGCCGGGTCAACGCGGGCGAGAAGGACGTCGTGCTCCTGGGCGCCACCGGCACCGGCAAGTCGGCGACGACGGCGTGGCTGATCGAGCGCGTCCAGCGGCCGACGCTGGTCATGGCGCCGAACAAGACCCTCGCCGCCCAGCTGGCGAACGAGCTGCGCGAACTCTTCCCGAACAACGCGGTCGAGTACTTCGTCAGCTACTACGACTACTACCAGCCCGAGGCGTACATCGCGCAGACGGACACCTACATCGAGAAGGACTCGTCGATCAACGACGACGTCGAGCGGCTGCGGCACTCGGCGACGATGAACCTGCTTTCCCGCCGGGACGTCATCGTGGTCGCCAGTGTCTCCTGCATTTACGGCCTGGGCACGCCGCAGTCGTACCTGGACCGGTCCTCGAAGCTCGAGGTCGGCATGCAGCTCGACCGGGACGTCTTCCTGCGGGCACTGGTCGACGTGCAGTACACGCGCAACGACATCGCCTTCGCGCGCGGCACCTTCCGCGCGCGGGGCGACACGGTCGAGATCATCCCGGCGTACGAGGAGCTCGCGATCCGGGTCGAGTTCTTCGGCGACGAGGTCGAAAAGCTGTACTACCTGCACCCGCTGACCGGGGACATCGTCAAGGAGGTCGACGAGGTCCGGATCTTCCCGGCGACGCACTACGTCGCCGGCCCGGAGCGGATGGAAAAGGCGATCCAGGGCATCGAGAAGGAGCTCGAGGAGCGGCTCGCCGAGCTGGAGCGGCAGGGCAAGCTCCTGGAGGCGCAGCGGCTGCGGATGCGCACGGCCTACGACATCGAGATGATGCGCCAGGTCGGCTTCTGCTCCGGCATCGAGAACTACTCGCGCCACATCGACGGCCGCGGCGCGGGGACGGCGCCGGCGACCCTGATCGACTACTTCCCGGACGACTTCCTGCTGGTGATCGACGAGTCGCACCAGACCGTCCCGCAGATCGGCGGCATGTACGAAGGCGACATGTCGCGGAAGCGGAACCTGGTCGAGTACGGCTTCCGGCTGCCCAGCGCGGTCGACAACCGGCCGCTGACCTGGGAGGAGTTCTCCGACCGGATCGGGCAGACGGTGTACCTGTCGGCGACGCCGGGGCCGTACGAGATGGGCCAGGCGGGCGGCGAGTTCGTCGAGCAGGTCATCCGGCCGACCGGCCTGGTCGACCCGAAGGTGGTCGTGAAGCCGACCGAAGGCCAGATCGACGACCTGGTGCACGAGATCCGCGAGCGCGCGGACAAGGACGAGCGCGTCCTGGTCACCACGCTGACGAAGAAGATGTCCGAGGACCTCACGGACTACCTGCTGGAGCTGGGCATCCGGGTGCGCTACCTGCACTCGGAGGTCGACACGCTGCGGCGGGTCGAGCTGCTGCGGCAGCTGCGGGCGGGCGACTTCGACGTGCTGGTCGGCATCAACCTGCTGCGCGAGGGCCTCGACCTGCCGGAGGTGTCGCTGGTGGCGATCCTCGACGCGGACAAGGAGGGCTTCCTCCGGAGCGGGACTTCGCTGATCCAGACGATCGGCCGCGCGGCGCGAAACGTGTCGGGCGAGGTCCACATGTACGCGGACAAGATCACCGACTCGATGCAGCACGCGATCGAGGAGACGGACCGCCGCCGCGCGAAGCAGGTCGCCTACAACGAAGAGCGGGGCGTCGACCCGCAGCCGCTGCGGAAGAAGATCGCGGACATCCTCGACCGCGTGTACAGCGAGGCCGAGGACACCGAGCAGGTCTCGGTGGGCGGCTCGGGACGCAACTCCTCGCGGGGTAAGAAGCCCGAGCAGGGCGATCGGGTACGCAGCTCGGGGATGCTGGTCGACAAGGACGTCTCGGGGATGCCGCGGGCCCAGCTGGCGGACCTGATCCAGCAGATGACCGACCAGATGATGCAGGCGGCGCGTGATCTGCAGTTCGAGCTCGCGGCGCGCCTGCGCGACGAGATCTCGGACCTGAAGAAGGAGCTGAGGGGCATGGACGCGGCCGGCATCAAGTAGCCGGTTGGGTCTCCTGGCCTGGCCTGGCCTGGCCTGGCCGGAGCCGTGGCGCAGGCCAGGACCACCAGCCACACCCCACCCTGCATCCCGATCCGAAGCCCCAACACGGCCGGTGGCACCCGGTGCTACCGGCCGTAGTCACAATCGGGCATCGGGATGAAGGGCCTCCCAAAGCGGGTTCACCCGAGGGCATCCCCAAGGCCGGTTCACTCCGGCGCCGGCGCGTTCTCATCCGGCTGCAGCATGCCGAAAACGTTGCCCTCCGTGTCCTTGCAGTACGCCAGCCAGCCCACGCCCGGCACCGGGTTCTTCGGCAAAGCCAGCGTTCCGCCCGCCCGGTTGACGTCGCCCAGCGCCGCGTCCAGGTCGGCGACGCCGATCGTGTTCACATAGCCGTGGACCGGGGCCGAGGCCTCCGGTGCCGGGCCTTGGCGGGGGAGGAGCCCGCCGTCGATTCCGTCGCCTTCTCCGGTCGTGATCACCCAATAGGGGACGTCGCCCCAGCGCTCGAACTTCCAGCCGAACACCGCCGTGTAGAACGCCACCGCTCGTTCGGGGTCACCCGCGTGGATCTCGAAGTGGACGGGACGAGGCATGTGCGCCTCCTCAGGCCGGGCCGTCAGGGTGTCGTGAGAGTACGCCCGGCCTGAGAAAAGTTACAGCCGCGCCCGAGGCGTCAGGTCCGCGTCGAAGTCCGGGAACTCCGCCGGAGCCGAGCGCAGCGCCGTCGAAGAAACCGGCGGCAGACCGGCCCAGCGCCGGACCGTCGCCGTGGCCGCGGCGGCATCGGCCGGGGCCAGCTGGGCGATCTTCGCCCCGTGGTTGCCGCCCTGGACGTAGTACCGGTAGGAATCGCGGCTGCCGTGGCCCAGCTCGAACGGCTCCGCGCCCCAGGGGTCGTTCGAGCCGTACACGAACAGCAGCCGCGAGCCGCGGGACTTCACCCAGAAGTCGATGTCGGGCATCGCCGGGTAGTCGAAGCGCGGCAGGCGGATCGACGCCGGCACGAACGTCTTCGGCTGGTCGGCGCCGGGGTAGCGCAGCAGGTCGCGGAGGTAGCCGTCGTAGGCCTCGGGTGAGCCGAGCTGGACCGCGGCCTGGTAGTAGTACGGGATGTAGGGCGCCAGGTCCTGGTCGGAGTAGGTGTTGAGGCTCTCCACCTTTTCGTACCAGGCGTAGACCTCGGCGGCCGGTGCGCCCGCCTTCGGGACAGTCGCGCAGTCGGACTGCTTCTGGTACTGCCAGAAGGCGAAGTACGAGTCGATCACCGAGATCTCGAGGGACTTGTCCGCCGACCCGACGATCGAGAAGGTCAGCCCCCGCTGGGCCGCGTCCGCCGCGGCGATCGCCCCCAGTTCGTCACGCCGCTTCAGCGCGTCGCGCTGGATCGCCTTCAGGGCGTCGCGGCAGGCCGGGTCGTTGCCCACGCGGGAAAGGAACCGGTTGTAGACGTCGACCGGGTCGATGACGTCGTTGGGCGCGACGTACGGGATCGTCGCGTCGACGTCGTCGGGGAAGAAGCGCCGGAAGTACGTCGCGGTCATGCCGCCCTTGCTGCCGCCGGTGGCCAGCCACTTGCCCGGGTAGATCGCCTTGAACGCCTGCACCGCCCGGTGCTCGTCCGCCGCCGCCTGCCAGATCGTCAGCTGCTTCGCCCAGTTCTCCGGCTGCGGCCGGGACGGCGTGAAGTAGCGGTACTCCATCGACAGCTGGTTGCCGTCGACGATCTGCGTCGGCTCCGAGCGGTTCGGCGAGCCGCTCACGTTGTAGCCGCTCGTGAAGGCGACCGTCGGCGCGGCGAAGTCGCGGTGGAGCAACGTGAAGCGCTGCTGGAACGTGCCCGCACCGGGGTGCCGGTGGTCGGCGGGCTGGGTGTAGGTCAGCTTGAAGAACCGGAACCCGGCCGGTGCCGCGTCCTCGGAAACGATCGTCAGGCCCGGGATCCGCTGCAGTTCCGCCTTGATGTCGGGCGCCGCCGCGGCTGCCGGAGTCAGGCCGGCCAGCGCCAGCAGGACCGCACCAGCGGTGAAAAGTCTGCGCATCGAGCACCCTCCCGGCTCAGCGAACCCTCGGTGGGACCCTCACAGACCCGGCGCGTGTCGGCAATCGGCTGTCCGGGCGCAGAATCGGTCAGGATCCGACTTTCGGCGGGTGGTGCGGCGCCCGGGAGGCGTCCTCCGGAGTGCGCAGCCGGGGGCATTGTGCGAGTTGTCCGCGTGATCGGCGCCACGTTACGGTCCGAATTCGTAGACACCGTCATCGAGCGAGGGGTCCGCCATGAAGGTTTCCGACTGCCCGACGACCGAGGTCGAGGTCCGCATCGCCGCGGCACCGGCCGAGGTCTGGTCCTGGCTGCTGGACGTCGACCTGCCGGCCCGGTTCTCCACCGAGTTCCAGGGCGGCGGCTGGGTCGAGGGCGCCGAGCCCGGGCTCGGCGCGCAGTTCCGCGGCCGCAACTCCCACCCGGTCGCCGGGGAGTGGGAGACGGTTTCGACCGTCACCGGCTACGAGCCGGAGCGGCTGTTCGCGTGGGCCGTGATGGACGTGACCAACCCGGCCGCGTCGTGGCGCTTCGAGCTCGTCCCGGACGGCGACGGCACGATCCTGCGCCAGTGGGCCCAGATCGGCCCCGGTCCCTCGAACCTCACCACGATCATCGGCTCGATGCCCGAGCACGAAGACGAGATCGTCGCGATGCGGCTCGGCGAACTGCAGGCCAACATGCAGAAGACGGTCGAGGGCATCAAGGCGCTCGCCGAGAGCGGCGTGCGCGCCGCCTAGCGGAGCACCCTGTCCACATAGGACTTCACGGCGGCGAGGGCCTCGGCGGACTGCCACATCCGCTCCACCCGCGGGTCGTCGGAGTGGCGGTATTCGGCGATCCGCTCGTGGAAGGGCTGCCGGAGCTGGGCCTTGGTGTGCGCGAACGGCTCGGCGGGCAGCTCGCCGAGCCGGGCCGCGACGGCGACGGCCCGCTCGAGCACCTCCTCCGGGGGAGCCAGTTCGTCGGCCAGCCGGCGGGCCCAGGCGTCCTCACCGCCCCAGGTTTCACCCGTGTAGGTGAGTGAAGGCAGCCGTGGCGTCCCGTACGTGCAGCGGAGGATCTCCAGCGCCGCCAAGGGGAACGGCAGCCCGACGAGCAGCTCGGTCACGCCGATCCGGCCCGGTCCGGTGGTGAGCACCCGGTGGTCGCAGGCCGCGGCGAGCACCGCGCCGCCGGCGACGGCGTGCCCGTTCAGCGCGGCCACCACCGGACGCGGGCAGCCGAACACGGCCAGCAGCGCGTCCGACAGCAGCGGCAGGAACTCCGCCACGTACGACGCGCCGCCCCGGTCGATCCGCTTGAGGTCGACGCCCGCGCAGAAGATCCCGCCGGTCCCGGTGAGCACGACGGCGCGGGCCTGCTCGGCGTCCTCGATCCGCCGCACCAGCTCCCGGCACGAGTCCGTGTCGAGGGTGTTGCCCCCGCCGTGGTCGATCCGGAGCACGGCGACGTCGCGGTGGCTGTCCAGGGTGATCGGCACGGGCCCGACCGTACCGCGCCGCGGCCGCGCGGGTCAGCTGGTGATGTCCTTTCGAGCGAACCGGCGCCCGGCGTACAGGAAGAACACCGTCCCGTAGATCGCCGCCGACAGCATGCCGCTCGCCAGGTTGGTCCAGTCGACGTCGGTCGAGATCAGGTCCATCCAGGAGAACGCGTAGTGCGTCGGCAGGTAGTTCCGGAGCCCCTCCAGCGCGGTGATCTGGTCGAGGATCTGCGACAGGATCGCCACCAGCACCGCGCCGCCGACCGCGCCGAGCGGGGCGTCGGTCGACACGCTCAGGGCGAGCGCCAGCCCGGCCACCCAGGCCAGCTGCAGGATGATGTACACAGTGGACAGTGCGATGGCCAGCAGGCTGTCGCCGAAGGACACCGCGTCGCCGGTCGGGCTGATCGCGTCGCCCGCGCCGTACCAGAGCACGCCGACGCCGAGCGACACCAACGGCAGCAGCACGAGCGCGAACGCCGAGAGCAGCCCGGACACGATCGCCTTCTGCCGCAGCACCCGCTGCCGCGGCACCGGCACGGCCAGCAGGTACTTCAGGCTCGACCACGACGCCTCGCTCGCGATCGTGTCGCCGAAGAACAGCGCCACGATCATCGGCAGCAGGAACGTCCCCGACACGAACAGCGCCAGCACGACGAAGTTCGGCGCGGACGCGGTGGCCAGGTCGACGAACCCGCCGCTGCGCCGGTTCGGGTTCGACTCGCCCGCCTCGAACGCGATCACCAGGATGAACGGCAGGAGCGCGACGAACCCGAGCAGGAACTGCGTGCGCCGCCGCTTGAGCTGGCGGCGCAGCTCGACGCCGAGCCGCAGCGTCCGCCGCGCCGAGTAGCCCTCGACCGCACCGTCCGGCCCGACGCCCGCGTGCTCCTGCGACGCGATGTCGCTCAGCTCGTCGAGCGCGTGCGGATCGGTGTGCACACCCTCGGTGCTCATTTCGCCTCCGCGGGAAAAAGTACGTCGGCGGTCACGACTCATCTCCGACCAGTTGCAGGAACGCGTCTTCCAGCCGGCGCCTCGGCCCGGCCTGCTCCACCGCCACACCGGCGCGCACCAGCGCGGCCACGCCTTCGGCGCGCGGCAGTTCGCCGAGGTTGGCGTGCACGAGGTCGCCCTCGACGTCGACGTCGGTGACGCCGCTCAGCGCCTTGAGCGCCGCCGCGGCCACGGCCGGGTCGTCGACCCGGAACGTCGCCTCGCCGCCGGCCGCGGCCAGCTCGCCGACCTCGCCCGAGGCGACCAGCGAGCCGCGGTGCATGACCACGACGTGCGTGCAGGTCTGCTCGACTTCGGCCAGCAGGTGGCTGGACACCACCACGGTGCGGCCGGTCGCGGCGTACCGCTTCAGCACCTCGCGCATCTGGTGGATCTGGGGCGGGTCGAGCCCGTTGGTCGGTTCGTCGAGCACCATGAGTTCCGGCAGGCCGAGCATCGCCTGCGCGATCGCCAGCCGCTGCCGCATGCCCTGGCTGTAGGTCCGCACCCGCCGCTCGACCGCGTTGCCGAGCCCGGCGATCTCCAGCGCCTCCGCGAAGTGCGCCTTCTCGGCCGGACGCCCGGTCGACGCCCAGTACAGCTCGAGGTTCGCCCGCCCGGACAGGTGCGGCAGGAAGCCGGAGCCTTCGACGAACGAGCCGATGCGCGAGAGGACCGGGGCGCCCGGGGTGATCTTGTGCCCGAACACGCGGATGTGGCCCGCGGTCGGCGTGATCAGGCCCATCAGCATCCGCAGGGTGGTCGTCTTGCCCGCGCCGTTCGGCCCCAGCAGGCCGAGCACCTGGCCCGGCTCGACGCGGAAGGACAGGTCCTTCACCGCGACGAACCCGCCCGCGTACTGCTTGCGCAGCCCCTCGATGACCAGCGGAGTCGTCGAGAGCTCGGGGTCGATGTCGGTGGCGCGGCGGCGGCGCAGGGCCGCGAACAGCACCGCGGCGAGGCCGATCGCCAGGGTGACGCCGATGCCGACGAGCTGCCCGACCGGCGCCGGGGAGCCGACGGACTTGCCCGGCACGATCGGCACGGCCAGCGCGGTGCCGCCGGCGAGCCCGATGCGGAACACCGCGGGCGCGGCCGGTGCGGCGTAGCCCTGGTCGGTGGTGCCGACGACCAGCCGCAGTGAGTGCCCGCCCTCGATCGGCCGGACGATGCCGGGCAGCGTCACGGTGACGTCGACCGGGGTGCCGTCGGCGGGCAGCCCGCTCACCCGGAACGGCGCGATGGCGTTGGCCGGCAGCACGCGCGAGCCGTCCTGCCCGACGTCGTAGAGCTTCGCGAACAGCACCGCGTCCGGCTGCGGGTGGGCCGGGTCCGCGGCGACCTGCAGCCGCACGGTCGAGGCGCCGCTGACGACGACCTGGCTGTCGACCGGGGCCGTGGTGAACTGCGCGGCCTGGCCCGGCGGGTCGTTGCTGAACAGCGCGCCCAGCCGCGACGAACTGCTCGCGACGCCGTTGAGGCCCGGGATCCCGCTGACCGCCGCCGGGTTCGCCCCGGCCGGGCGCACCACCGGCTGCGCGGGCCCGTTCAGCGCCAGCAGCCGCCGTTCGGTGGCCGGCCCGCCGAGCCCGGGGTACGCCGGTGCGGTGACCGTGCGGACCGACGGCGTTCCGTTGGCGCGCAACGTGCCCTGGACGTCGTAGCTGAAGCCGGTGCCCGGGTCGCCGCCGTCCAGCGCCGTCTTCAGGAAGTCGGCGATCTTGGCGCGCAGCTGCGGGCCGGGCTTGCCGCCGTCGTGGCCGCCGGTGTACCAGATCGTCCGGACCTTGCCGCCCGCCGCGGTGATCTGCCGGGCGTTCGCGTCGGACTGGTCGAGGCCGAACAGCGTGTCGCTCTCGCCCTGCACCAGCAGCGTCGGCACGGTGATCTTGTCCGTCACGGACGCGGGGGAGACGCGGCGCAGCAGGTCCACGCTCGCCTGGCTCGCCTGCCCGGTGGTGCCGAGTTCGGTGTACGCGCGGCAGACCGCGGCGGTGAACCGGCCGCACGGGTCGGCAGGCGCGCTCCGCGGCCCGCCCGCACCCGGCGGCCCGGCGGGCAGCGCGGCCGCCGCACCGGCGGCGGTGCCCGCGGCACCGGTCGACCCCGCGTCCGTCTCCTGCCCGGCTTCCGGCGCTTCGGCGGACGGCGAACCGCTCGCCGCCGCACCTGATCCGGCCGAGAAGAAGATGCCGGCCCAGCTCTTCTTGAAGACGCCGTCGGTCGAGAAGGCGCCGGCGGACGGGGTACCGGGAGCCGCGGTCGCGGGGGTGGCCGCGTTCGGGATCAGGCCCTGGGCCAGGTCGTTGTAGGTGATCACGGGCGCGATCGCGTCGACGCGCTTGTCCGTGCCGGCCAGCAGCAGCGACAGCGCGCCGCCGTAGGAGGCCCCGGTGACGGCGACCTTCGGGTCGCCGCCGGCGTCGAGGGTCACCTGGTGCTGCGCGACGAGCCGGTCGATCAGGCGGCTCGCGTCGGCGACCTCGCCGCCGGAGTCGTTGAGCCCGATCTTGCCGGTGCTCTTGCCGAAGCCACGGGCGGACCACGTCATCACGACGAAGCCCTTCCGCGCCAGTTCGCGGGCGTCGTCGGCGACGCTGTTCTTGTCCCCGCCGAAGCCGTGCGCGAGCAGCACGGCAGGGGCGGGCACGGTCGCCGGGAGGTAGGTGGTCGTGTCGATCTTGACCTGCTCCGCCGAGCCGGGGGCGGCGGGCAGGTCGAGCATGGCGTCCTGGGTGGGCACGGCGGGCGGGGCCGTGTCGCGCGTCGCCCACAGGACGGTCGCGGCGGCGAGCACCGCCACGACGGCGCCGATGGCCGTGAGGCGGGCCCGGCGGGTGCGCGGGAGCGGGAGTCGGGGCACGACGTGACCGTATGTGAACTTTCCTGAGAGTGTTCTCCGCGGCTCACGGTGATCACACGTTTCGGACCACCTGGTGGACCGAAGTGACCGGAATTACACGACCAACCCGGTGACGTGGGCAACCCCGGCTGGCGCTCGGCCGGGGGCAACCGGCAAACTGGACGAGCTGTGAGGGGAGTATTCCTTCGCGGCGGTGTCGTCAGCACGGTGGCCCTGCGCCCCCGGCACCGTCGGCCGGTGGTTTCCACCGGCGGAAGAGACCTCCGGTTAGTTGCTGCTGTGCACTATCCGGAGGTTCTGGTTTCATGACTGTCCCCCTGTGGCTGTGGATCGCCACGATCGGTGGCCTGCTCGCGCTGATCGCGCTGGACCTGGTCATCGTCGATCGCAAGCCGCACGAAGTGACCACGGGGGAAGCGGCTCGCTGGGTCATCTTCTACGTCTCGTGCGCCATCGTCTTCGGCATCGGCGTGTGGGTCTTCGCCGGGCACGACCCGGGCGTCGAGTTCTTCACCGGGTACATCACCGAGTACTCGCTGAGCGTCGACAACCTGTTCATCTTCATGATCATCATGGCGTCGTTCAAGGTGCCCGCCATCCACCAGCACCGCGTGCTGCTGGTCGGCATCCTGCTCGCGCTCGGCATGCGGAGCGTCTTCATCGCCATCGGCGCCGCGTTGATCGCGCAGTTCGTCTGGGTGTTCTTCCTGTTCGGGGCGGTGCTGGTCTGGACGGCGGTCAGCATGCTGCGCAGCAAGGGCGAGGAAGAGGAGTACCACGAGAACGCCGTCACCCGGCAGGTCCGCAAGTTCGCCCCGGTGACCGACGACTACCACGGCCACCACTACACGGTGAAGATCAACGGCAAGCGGATGATCACCCCGATGCTGCTGGTGATCGTGGCCATCGGCTCGGCCGACCTGCTCTTCGCCGTCGACTCGATCCCGGCGATCTTCGGCATCACCCAGGAAGCGTTCCTCGTCTTCACCGCCAACGCCTTCGCGCTGATGGGCCTGCGGCAGCTGTACTTCCTGCTCGGCGGCCTGGTGACCAAGCTCGTCTACCTCAGCTACGGCCTCGCGGTGATCCTCGCCTTCATCGGGGCGAAGCTGTTCCTGCACGCGCTGCACGAGTACCACGTCGTCCCGGACTGGCTGGACATCAACAACTGGATCTCCCTGGGCGTGATCGTCGTCGTGCTCACCGTGACCACGGTGGCCAGCCTGGCGAAGGCCCGGCGCGACGAGCGCAAGCAGGTCGCCGCGTAACTCGCGAAAGTCGTTCGCACCGCTAAGGAATTCGGGTACGGTCGGGACGTGCGTCCTGCCGACATCGAACACCTCGTCGTCCCCGGCCGTCCCGCCCTGCGCGGGAACCTGCTGCTCACGGCGTTGAAGAGACCGGATCTGAAGGCGAACGCCACGCACGGCGAGGTGCGGCGCGTGGCGCTCGACGGCGGTGAGTCCGCGTGGACCCACGGTCCGCGCGACTCGGCCCCGGCGATCTCGCCGGACGGGCGCTGGGTGGCGTTCCTCCGCGCGGGGGAGGGCAAGGGGGCGGACAGCACCCCGCAGCTGCACGTGATGCCGTCGGACGGCGGGGAGCCCCGCCGGCTGACGTCGCTGCACCTCGGGGCCGGGGAGCCGGTGTGGGCGCCGGATTCGCGGCGGATCGCGTTCACCGCCCGCCTGCCCGAGGCCGGCCGCTACGGCACGCCGGACGCCGACGGCGAGACGCCGGAGCCGGCCGCCGAGGCCCCGCGCCACATCACGCGGATGGACTACCGGATCGACGACGTCGGGTTCCTGCGGGACCGCATGCAGCGGCTGTTCGTCGTCGACGCCTTCGAGCCCGGGGAGCCCGAGCCGCTGACCGGGGACGGGTTCGACGCGGCCCACCCGGCCTGGACGCCGGACGGCACGCGCGTGGTCTTCACCGCGCCGCCGGACTGGGGTGCGGCCGAAAGCGACTCGCGCGACATCTGCGCGATCTCCGCCGACGGCGGCGAGCCCGAGGTCGTCGTGCGCTGCGACGGGTACTCGGAGCGGCCGGCGTTCGGGGCCGACGGCACGCTGTTCTACTTCGGACAGTCCTTCGAGGAACACCGCGAAGCCGCGCCGACCGGGCTCTACGCGGCGACGCCCGAGTTCGGCGCCGGCCCGGTGAAGGCCCGGCGGCTCACCGACGCCGAGACGGTGGACTGCGAAGCGGCGGCCGGCCCGCCGGTGCCGCGCGGCGACGACGTCCTGGTGGCCGTCCGCAACCGCGGCGCGGTGGAACTGCGCGCGGTCGGCGCCGACGCCGTCGAGGCCCCACTGGCCGATCTCACGGTGGTCTACGCCGAGCAGGCCGCGGTCCGGGCGTTCGCGCTGGACGGCTCGGTGCTGGTCGCGGTGATCGCGACACCGTCGACCGCGGGCGAGCTCGTGCTGCTGGGCGACGGCGACCCGCGGGTGCTCACCGACTACGCGAAACCGTTGCAGGACAAGGGTGTCCGGCCGATGATCGAGCTGGAGACCACCGCGCCGGACGGCTACCCGGTGCACGGCTGGCTGGTCCTGCCCGACGGCGAGGGCCCGCACCCGGTGCTGCGGGTGGTGCACGGCGGCCCGTTCACCCAGCAGGAGTGGGCGGTGTTCGACGAGGCGCAGGTCTACGCGGCGGCGGGCTACGCGGTGGTGGTCGGCAACCCACGCGGGTCGGCGGGCTACGGGCAGGCACACGGCCACGCGATCACCCACGGCTTCGGCACGGTCGACGTCGACGACGTCCTGGCGCTGCTCGACAAGGCACTCGAACGCCCGGACCTGGACGCCTCCCGCGTCGGCATCATGGGTGGCTCGTACGGCGGGTTCATGACGAGCTGGCTGGCCGCCCACCACGGCGAGCGCTTCAAGGCGGCGTGGAGCGAGCGCGCGGTCAACGCGTGGGACTCGATGGTCGGCAGCTCCGACATCGGGTACTTCTTCGTCGACGCCTATATCGGCGCCTCGCCGGAAGTGCAGCGGGACCGGTCGCCGCTTTCGTACGCGGCGCAGATCTCGATGCCGTTCGCGGTGGTGCACTCGGAGCAGGACTGGCGCTGCCCGCTGGAGCAGGCGGAGCGGATGTTCGTGGCCCTGCGCCGTGCCGGAGCGCCCGCGGAGATGCTCGTTTTCCCGGGCGAAGGCCACGAGCTGAGCCGCTCGGGACGGCCGCGGCACCGCGTCCAGCGCTTCGAAGCGGTACTGGAGTGGTGGTCGCGGCACCTGTGACGCGCGGCCTGGTCTGCTTCGACGTCGACGGCACCCTCGTGCCGGGCACCAGCTCGTGCGCGTGGGTGGCAGCGGCGTTGGGGCACGAGGCGGAGCTCGTCGCGGCCGAGGCGGCCTACGGCGCGGGGCGGATGACCAACCAGGAGGCGTCGGTCATCGACGCCCGCGGCTGGGCGGGGCACACCGAGGCGGAAGTCCTGGCCCGGCTGTCGACGTTGCCGCTGGTGGACGGGATCGGAGAGACGGTCGCGTGGTGTCGCGACCACGGCCTGCGCCCGATCCTGACCACGCTCGCGTGGACGCCGGTCGGCCGCATGCTCGCCGGGCGGTTCGGGTTCGCCGCTTACTGCGGTCCGGTGCCCGAAGCGGCCGTCGGCCGCTACACCGGCCGCGTCGCCGAGCACCTGGACGAGTACGGCAAGCGTGACTTCGCGCTGTCGCAGGGTTTCGCGCCGGAGCGGTGTGCCGCGGTCGGGGACAGCCGGTCGGACCTGCCGCTCTTCGCCGCCGTCGGCATGAGCATCGGCTTCAACGCGGCCCCGGACGCCCGGGCCGTCGCGACCCACCTCGTCGACGGCCCGGACCTGCGGGCGGTCATCCCGCTGCTCGCGGCTCAGTTCAGCAGCGTGTAGTTCAGCTCTTCGCAGACCCGGCCCAGCGGGACGTCGAGGCCCGGGTGGTCGAGCGGCAGCAGCACGTCGGGCGCGATGGGCAGCGCGGCGCCGGCCGGCGGGTCCCACAGGCAGATCGCGGGGTCGCCGGAGTCCATCGACGAGCGGTACCAGAGGCCGTCGAGGTCGCTGAACGCGCCCCGGATCGCGCGGGCCCACGCCTGCGTCAGCTTCTTCGGCCCGCTGGAAATCTCCTGCGACGCGCCCACCCGCGTCGGCCAGAGGCCGGTCAGGTCGAGCAGGCGCAGGGTCCGCGTCGGGCGGACGACGACCAGCCGGGGACCGCGGGTGCGGCGGTCGACCGTCGAGCTGGTCTGGAAGACCTCGGCCACCGACGTGCGCACGGTGAGGCCGAAGTAGAGGACGCCGTTCGCGGGATCGGTGACCGGAGCGCCGCCGCGGCCGGGCGACTGCTGGTCGAACCGGCCGTGCGGGAGCGGGCCGGTGTAGCGGAACGAGTTCCACTGCTGGGGGTGTCTGCCGTGCGCGGTGAAGATCCGCACGAGCCTGGTCGCGGGCTGGACCGTCACCACGTCGTCGGCGCGGTTCAGCTGCCGGACCAGGACGGATCGGGCGGGCGGCAGCGGGAGCCGGGCCATGGGTCGGGGGTGGTCCGTCCTTGTCGGTGATCTTGCTCGGGAGGGTCCAGCCTAGAGCGGAGTGCCGAGCGTGGCGATCAGGCGGGCGACGTGGTCCGGATCACCACCGGAGAGGAGCCATTGGCGCGGGGTCGCGGGGTGGTCGTTGATCACCAGATCCGCTTGCGGAGTGCTCATGAAGGCGGCGACGACGAGCGCGGGCTGGTCGTCGGGCAGCGCTTTGAGGACGACTTCGAGGCCGGGCAGCACCCCCGAGCCGGCGAACTGCCAAGCGGGGAGCCGCCACCCGCCGTCCTTCCAGCCGGTCAGCCGCCCTTCCTTCAGGCGGTGCCGGATCCGGCTGTCGTCGACACCGAGGGCCTTGGCCGCTTCGTTGACACTGAGCGCGCCTTCGGCGAGCACGGCGTGCGCGGCGACGGTGCGCGCTCTGAAGTCGGGTTCCTCTTCACGCCTCGGTGCCAGATCCAGGCCGACGTCGGTGAGCGCGGCCCGCTGATCGGCGGAGAAGTAGTGCGAGGGATCCGGATTCGGTGGGGACAGTCTGCGCGCCGCATCTTCGACGAGAGTGAGGAACTCGTTCGCGTCGACCTTCAGGCCCGCCTTGGCGAGGATGTTCTCCAGCGCTACAGACATGTGCCTCAGGTTAACCCGAAACAGCGCGGATGTGCGGGTTCGTGCGGTTTCTTGCCCTGTCTGTGGGTGAATTCACCAGAGATCGACACCCAGGGCACATCATCCAACACGTTGAGTAGGCAACTTCCGGTCAGTTTCCCTGGAACGGGCGAGGATGTCCAGCCCTGCTTCGGCTTGACACTCCCGGCCGGGAAACCTAGGTTCCGAGGTGAGTAAACGATTTCCGCTCCGTGCTCACAGGACCCGGCGCCCCGGCGCCGGTGTTGGGGGACACAGGGGGTGGGGCGTGCCTGGGGGGCCCGGCACGAGCCGGCCCCCGGGCACGTCGCTCACCTCCGGTCCGCTCGCCAGGCACGCGACCCGACCCGCCAAGCCCGCGAGCCGACCAGCCCGCGAGTCGACCCTTCAATCACGCGTGATGCCCCGTCAATCACGCGTGACGCCCCTTCGGTCACGCGCGATGCCTGTTCAGTCACGAGTGATGCCCCACCAGGCACGCGTGATGCCCCTTCGGTCACGCGTGATGCCCCGCCAGGTGTGCCGGCCGACCCCTCCTCGCACTGACCCCGCCCGGTGGCCGCGAGGTATCGCGGCTCGGCTCAGCGGCGGGAGCTCTTCCGGACGATCAACCGGGCCTCGAGGGTCGTCGTGGTCGAGTCGCGGCTGCTGTTCGCAATGCGGGCCAGCAGAAGCTGGGCCGCCACCCGGCCGACTTCGTACGCCGGCTGGGCGACCACCGTCAGGGGCGGGTCGATCAGTGTCGTCCACGGGGCGTCGTCGAACGACACTATGCCCACGTCGCGGCCCGGGCGCAGGCCGCGGGCCGACAGGGCCTCCAGTACTCCGATCGCCATCGTGCTGTTCGCCACCAGCAGCGCGTCCGGTGGCGATGGCTCGTCGAGCAGTTCCAGCGCCGCCAGCCGGGCGCCCTCCGCGCGGTATTCCGACCGCCGGAACAGGACGTTCTCCTCGCCGACGACATCGGCGTACCCCGCCAGGCGGTCTTCGGCCGTCCGGACCTCCGACGGGCCGGTGAGGCAGCCGACGCGCCGGTAGCCGCCGGCGAGCAGGTGCCGCGTGGCTTCGGCCGCCGCGTGGCGGGTGTCGACCAGGACCTGGTCGCCCTCCGCCGCCTGCAACGGCCGGTCCACCGCCACCAGGGGCGTGCCCTGGCGCCGCAACCCCTCGACGTTCGTCGACCGGCCCGTCGGCGACAGCACCACCCCGGCGACCCGCTCCTGCAGCGCGACCTCGATGTAGCGCCGTTCCTTGTCCTCGTTTTCGTCGGAGTTGCAGAGCACCACCGAGTACCCGGACCGCTGTGCGAGGTCCTCGACGCCCCGCGCGATCGCCGTGAAGAACGGGTTCTCGACGTCGGAGATGATCAGCGCGAGGACCGCCGTCTCCTGACGGCGGAGGTTCCGGGCGAGCCCGTTCGGGTGATACCCGAGTTCGGCGGCGGCCTCCTGCACCCGGGCGGCCAGCGCGGGGTCCACAGTGGACTTGCCGTTGAGCGCGCGCGACACGGTCGCCGTGGAGACACCGGCTCTCGCCGCGACGTCGCTGATGGTGGCCACACGCCCTCCCTGATCACTCGTCGAGGGGAGGATAGCGCTCTTGGTAGTCGTTTACCGTCCGCTTACCTTTTTGGTCCAACGGCCACTTCCGGTTGACCGCAGGGGTTACGCCGAACGGAGTCGATCACGTGCCGCAACGTCCACAGTGGAGGCTCGGCGGAAGTGGGCGCGCGGCGTCAGGCCGGTCAGCGCCCGGCAGTCCCGGCTGAGGTGCGCTTGGTCGGCGTACCCCGCGGCGGCGGCCAGCGCGGCCAGATCGGCGACCCGCGGAGCCAGCGCGACCGCCCGCTGGAACCGGCTGACCCGGAGGTAGGTGGCGGGCCCGTACCCGACCGCTTGGACGAACCGCCGCCGCAGCCGCCGTTCGCCCACCGCGGCCGGCAGGGGACGGGCGGCCGCTTCCCCCACCCGGCTCACCCCCGCGTCCAACCGGGCGATCAACTCCGCCACGGCCGCGTCCGGCGGCGGCAGGTCCGCCAGCCGGCCCGCAACCGCCTCCGCCGGCGACAGCGCGCCCGTCAACAGCCGCTCCGCCGACGACCACCCCCACAGCTCGGCCAGCGGCACCCGGCGATCCAGCAGCTCGTCCGCCGCCACGCCCAGCACCGCCGCCGCCCGGCCCGGCAGCAACCGGACTCCGCGCAGCACCTGACCCGGCCTGGTCACCGACGACCACGCCGAAGTGTCCGGCCCGGCCACGAACACCGCGCCGTCGCCGAGGACCAGGTCCACGCAGCCGTCCGGGACGATCCGCTTCGGTCCTTCCGAAGCCGATCGCCACACGCACCGCGCCACGCCCCGCAGCGGCCCGGGCGGCGCACCCTCTTCGTACACACCCCGATCATCCCCCTCGGGTCCGACAAAAAGCGGAGACACCCGTCCGGGTGAAAGTCGACCTTTCCGCGAAGAGCGGCTAACGCGCAGTTAGGTCACGGCGAGATAGAGATCGACGCACTCGACGGAAGTGCGCGGGACGAGAGAAGACCTCTCCATGGGCGTTCCCACCGCGACCCGGCCCGACTGCGCCGGCCGGGCTCGGTCGGCCGGCAGCATCGTCGTCGTCCTCGGCGTGCTCGCCGCGGCCTTCGCGGTGACCGCCTACGTCGTGCCCCGGTCCGGGCGCGGGCCCGCCAAGGAAGAGCCCGCCACCGCTCCGGTGACCCCCGCCGCGGTCCGCACGGTGAGCCACAGCGTCGTCTACGAACTGCTCGGCGCACACGGCGCCCGCAACGTCACCTACGCCGCCGAGGGCACGGCGCTCACCCAGCAGACCGAGGTGACGACGCCCTGGTCGGCGGCGTTCAGCCGGGTCGGCCCCGCCGGTGGCAGCGAGTTCTACAGCATCGCCGCCCGCAACCCCGGCCCCGGCCGGCTGCAGTGCCGGATCGTGGTCGACGGCGTCGTCGTCGCCGAGCGGACCGAGACCGAACCGGGGCGCCTCTTCAGCTGCGCCGTCTGACCGGCAGGATCGGCGGCGTGAACGCCGCGATCACCTTCGGGCCCGCTCTGGTGGCGGTCCTCGTCCTGCTTGCCGTCGCCGGCGCGGCCGTGGTGAAGGCCGGCGGGCTCGGCCGAGGGCGCGCGGTGCTGATCGCCGCCGCCCGTGCGGTCGCGCAGCTCGCCGCCGTGTCGCTGGTGATCACCGCCGTCCTGCGCTCGGCCCCGCTCACCGGCCTCTTCGTGCTGCTGATGTTCGGGATCGCCGCGGTGACGTCGGCGCGCCGCGCCGGCACCTCCAGGAACCTCCCGTGGACGGCGCTGGCCATCGCCGCCGGCGTCGCACCGGTGCTGGCGCTGGTCCTCGGCGCCGGCGTCGTCCCGCCGAAGCCGATCGCGGTCGTGCCGATCGCCGGCATCGTGATCGGCGGCGCGATGACCGCGACCTCGCAGGCCGCCCGCCGCGCCCTCGACGAGCTGAAGTCCCGCCACGGCGAATACGAAGCCGCGCTCGCCCTCGGCTTCCTCCCGCGCCCGGCCGCGCTCGAGATCTGCCGCCCGAGCGCCGGGCACGCGCTCATCCCGGCCCTCGACCAGACCCGCACGGTCGGCCTGGTGACGCTCCCGGGCGCCTACGTCGGCGTCCTGCTCGGCGGGGCAGGCCCGATCCAGGCCGGGATGACGCAGGTGCTCGTGCTGATCGGGCTGCTCGCCGCGGAGGCCGTCTCGATCCTGGTGACCGTGCAGCTCGTCGCGGCCGGGAAGCTCAGCCGAGCGGCGTAGCCAGGTGGGCGGTGTCGTTGAAGCGCCGCACGATCCAGTTGTCGCCGTGCAGCACGAGGTGCGAAATCGACCCGTTGTCGGCGCCGAGGAACGCGAACCGCTCGACCGAGCGGCCGGCCTGGGCGAACACCTCGCCGATCACGCCGCCGTGGGTGAACACCGCGACGCGCTGGTCCGGGTGGGCGGCCGCGATGCGGGTCAGCGCGCCGCGCAGCCGGGCCCCGAACCGCTCGTCGGACTCCGCGCCCGGGATCACGTCCCAGCGCTGCTCGGTCCACAGCCGCTCGACGATCGGGTGGCCTTCGCTCGTGTACTTCCGGAACAGGCCGTTCTCCCAGTCGCCGAGGTGGATCTCGCGGAGGTCCGGTTCGACGACCGGGGTCAGCCCCAGCTTCTCGGCCAGCGGCGCGGCGGTCTGCACCGTGCGGCGCAACGTCGTCACGTAGATCGCGTCGATCCGCTCCCCGGCGAGCCGGACGGCGACCCGCTGGGCGTGGTCGCGGCCCTCCGGCGCGAGGTCCGGGTCGGCCTGGCCGTCGACGAGGTCGAAGGGGGCGTCGCCGCGCGCCGGAGCGGACTCGCCGTGCCGGACCAGGAAGATCTCCGTCGAGCCCGGGGGCGGGCTGAACCGGAACTGGCGGTACTCGATCTCCTGCTCGGGCGTGCTCATGGCAGAGACGGTACAGCGGCGCGAAGCGCCTCCGTTGAGGGTGGCGGTGGGGAGGAAGGCGGATTAGCCGAGTTGCTTGTCCACGAAACACCATCGCCACGTCTCGCCCGGCTCGTAGCTGCGCATGACCGGATGGCGGGATTCGTGGAAGTGCTGCGTCGCGTGGCGGCGCGGCGAGGAGTCGCAGCAGGCGACGTTGCCGCACTTCAGGCACATCCGCAGGTGCACCCACGTGGTGCCCTCGGCGAGGCAGGCGGCACAGCTGTCGGCCGAGCTGGGCTCCTTGTCCACCCACTCGTGGGCCAGGTGCTTGCACGACCCCGCCGTCGCGGCCGGGGTGCGCAGTTCGCGGCCTTCGATGTCGGGCTCGGCCTCGTCGCGGTCGAGCATGGACTCCTCGATGTCGAGCCGTTCCAGGACCCGGCGCAGGACGTCGTCGTCGGCGCTGCCGCTGTCGCGGGCCTTGAGGAACTGGGTGCGCTCCACTTCCAGGAGCTCCAGCCGCAGCCGCCGGTAGGCGTCGCTCGGCGTCTCGGCCAGCGCGCTCTGCCTGCCGAGCTGCTCCCACGCCGAGTCGGCGCGGTGCTGCAGCCGGTCGCGCAGGCGCTGGATGATCTCCGGCGGGTCGTCGGGCGTCCGGATCTCCTCCAGCTTGGCCAGCGCCGCGCGGGTCATGTCGTGCAGGACGGCCGCCTCCTGCAGTGCGTCCTCCGCCGGGTCCGGCCGCGGCAGCCGCAGCCGCCGGATCAGCGGCGGCAGCGTCATGCCCTGCACGGCCAGCGTGCCGGCCACGACGACGAACGCCGCGAGCACCAGCACGGCCCGTTGCGGGGTGTCCGCGGGCAGCACGAACGCGGCCGCGAGCGTCACCACCCCGCGCATGCCCGCCCAGGAGATCACCGCCGAGTAGCGCCACGGCCAGATCTTCGCTTTGACCTTCCCCGGCACGAGGCGCCGCTTCACGCGCTTCACCGTGCCGATCCCGGCCATCCACAGCACGCGGGTGAGGATGGTCGCGGCTAGCACGGCGACGCAGATCCACGTGAGCGTCATCAGCGACAGCCCGCTCTCGCCGACCTCGGCGAGGATCCGCCGCAGCTGCAGGCCGATCAGCAGGAAGACCATGTTCTCCAGCAGGAACTGGATGGTCTGCCAGTTCAGCCGGGACGCCAGCCGCGTCGAACCGGACAGGATCTGCGGTGCCTTGTGCCCGAGGATGAGCCCGGCGATGACGACCGCGAGCACGCCGGAGCCGTGGATCGCCTCGGCCGGGATGTAGGCGATGAAGGGGACGGCGAACGACAGTGCGGTGTCGAGCACCGGCTCGTTCAGCCGGGCCCGGATGAACGCGGCGACGAACCCGACGACCAGCCCGACCACGGCCCCGCCGATGGCCGCGCGGAAGAAGTCGGCGCCGACCTGCCAGAGGCTGACCGAGCCGGCCAGGGCGGCGATGGCCGTGCGGAGGGCGACCAGCGCGGCGGCGTCGTTGAAGAGGCTCTCGCCCTCCAGGAGCCGGATCAGCTTCCGCGGCATCCCGACCCGGCGGGCGACGACACTGGCGGCGACCGCGTCGGGCGGCGCCACGACCGCACCGAGCGCGATACCGCCGGCCAGCGGCAGCCCGGGGATCACCGCCCAGGCGACCACGCCGACGCCGAGCGCGGTGAAGACGACGAGCCCCACCGACATCAGCCCGATCGCCCCGCGGTTCTTGCGGAAGTCGACCAACGAGGTCTGGATGGCCGCCGAGTAGAGCAGCGGGGGCAGCAGGCCGACCAGCACGACCTCGGGGTCGAGGTGGACCTCGGGCACGCCGGGGACGTAGGAGGCGGCGACGCCGACGACGATCAGGCACAGCGGAGCGGACCAGTCCAGCCGCCGCGCCACCGCGCTGACGACGAGGACGGTCACGACCAGCGCCACTATCTCTGCCGCTATGTGCACGGGGTAATCATTACCCGCCCGCCGCGGCGGATGTCACCTGGCCAGCTCGGGGAGCACTTCGGCGACCAGCGCCGGTCGCCCAGGCGTCGAACGCCGTCTTCAGGAGCTGCTTGTTTTCGGACGCGCTCGTGGGTCGTAGTCAACACCCTGGAGCGCGCTCCAGGGCAAGTTCGTAGGCTGGCGTCGTGACGACGGTGGAGATCGCGGCCGGCGCCCTGCGCGGGTCCGAACGGGACGGGGTCCGGACGTTCCTCGGCGTGCCGTACGCCGAGCCGCCGGTGGGAGAGCGGCGGTTCCGCGCGCCGCATCCGGTGTCGCCGTGGCCGGGGGTCCGCGACGCGACGAAGTGGGCGCCCCGCGCACCGCAGCCCGAGCTGACCGGGCGCGGCTTCACCGGCGACGAGGACTGCCTCGCCCTGAACGTCTACGCGCCCGCGCAACCCGGCTCGTACCCCGTGCTGGTGTGGATCCACGGTGGCGGCGGCGTGCTGGGCGCGCCGCACCAGTTCGACGCGTCCGCGTACGCGCGGCGGGGCGTGGTCGTCGTGACCATCGCCTACCGGCTCGGCGTGCTCGGCATGCTGCACCTGCCCGGTGTCGCCGACTCGAACCTGTCCCTGCGCGACCAGGTCGCCGCCCTCGAATGGGTCCGGGACAACATCACGGCCTTCGGCGGCGACCCCGGCCGCGTCACGCTGGCCGGGCAGTCCAACGGCGGCCGCACGGTGGGGACGCTGCTGGCCGTGCCCGCCACCCGCGGGCTCGTCCACCAGGCGATCGTGCAGAGCGGCACCGGCGTCGGCTCGGTCGTCCACACCCCGGCCGAAGGCGCGGCCGTCGCCGAAGCGGTCCTCACGGAACTGGACGCGTCGCCGGACGACCTGGCGACGCTGCCGGTGACGCGGATTCTCGAGGCGCAGCAACGGGTTTCGGCGCTGTCGGGCACCAAGGTGACCTACCGCGTGGTCGTCGGCGACGAGCTGCTGCCCCGGCACCCGAGGGACGGCGTCCGAGAGGTCCCGCTGCTCATCGGGACGACGGCCGACGAGGAGGACCTGTTCAGCTGGCTGCAGTCGGGCGGCGCGAAGCTGCTGGGCGTCGGCTCGACCGTGCTGACCCCGGAGCAGGTCGAAAAGGCCGTCGCACTGTATAACGACCTATTCGACTGGCCCGAGGACCAGATCCGCAACCGCGCGCTGACCGCGGGGGACTGGTGGATCCCGGCGATCCGCTTCGCCGAAGCGCAGCCGGACGCCTGGATGTACCGCCTGGACTGGCGGATCGCCCCGCGCGGCAAGGGCCTCGGCGCGGCGCACGGGCTCGACCTGCCGCTGGTGTTCGACGACATCCGCAACCGCAACTGGCGGTTCCTCTTCGCCGGGCGGACGTTCCCGGCCGAGCGGATGCAGGCGGTGGCGACCGAGATGTTCGACGTCTGGGTCCGCTTCGTCGCGACCGGCGACCCGGGCTGGCCGCGCTACACGACCGCGGACCGCGTGACCCACCTCTTCGACGACGTCTCGGCCACCGTCAGCGATCCGGACCGCGAACAACGCCTGCTGTGGGACTGAGCCGGGGCGGCACGAGACCGCCCCGGCCCGGATCTAGACGGTGATCTTGTCGACGTTCGGGCCGCCGTTGGCGGTCGTCGCGGTCGCCTTGATCTTGTTCGCCCCGGCCGTCAGCGTCACCGGGATCGTGACCGTCTGCCACGTGTCCCAGTTGCCGGTGCCGTCGAACGCCACTCCCGACGCCACCTTCGTGCCGTTGACCGTGATGTCCATCGGCCGGTTCACCGTGGTGCCGTTGGCGAACCGCAGGACGACGTTCGCGCTGCCCGCCGCCACGGCGTTCACCGTGAACTCCACCGCGCTGCCGGTCGCGTTGTCGTAGTTGACGAACCCGGTTCCGGTGAAGCCGGCGTGGTTCGACTCCGCGACGCCGTTCGTGATCGCCGCGTCCTCGGCCTGGTAGTCCACCGGATCACCCGGGCCGGGGCCGGTCGAGCCGTCCGCCGGGATCGTCTTCGTCCCGGTGTTCCAGCCCGCGATCCGCACGGACGGCTTGGCGCCCTTGAGGTCCGCGGTCCGGTACGTCGCCGTGAGCGTGGTCGATTCGCCCGGCCAGAGGCTGACCTGGTTGTCGGTCCACCGCACCGGCAGCACCGGCGCGCCCGCCGCGCCGACCACGTGCGCGTCGACGAAGAACGCCGGGACCTTGCCGGTCGTGGTGTTCTTCAGCGTCACCTCGGTCGTCGTGGTGCCGTCGCCGTTCGCCGTCGAGGTCGCCGAAGACCCGAGCGTGACCGAACCCAGCGAGTTCAGCCCCGAAAGGTCCGCGTAGGACGTCGTCGGCGTGTAGTACCAGTCGCTGTTGCCCCAATCCAGGGTGTCCGCCTTGGTGGACAGCCAGTACACGTTCCGGCTGACCTCCTTGCCCGAGGAGTCGGTGAGCACCAGCTTCGCCAGGTACGTCGTCGACAGCCCGCTGACCGAACCGATGGTCAGCGCGGTCGTCTTGGCGCCGTCACCACCCACCGAAACGCTCTTCGCCTGGTCGAACTTCGACGTTCCGTCCAGGTTGAACAGCTGAACGCGGGCGGTGAGGCCCGATGCCGCGTCGTGGTTGTGGTTGACCACGACCACCGACTTCGTGTCGTACGAGTACTGGATGTGCAGCGGCTCGTTCGCCTTCTTGGCCCCGAAGTACGAGCCGTTCTGGTCGAGGTAGGCGTCGAACAGCTGCCAGTGCAGCGACGTCCAGCCGCTGTTGAGCATCCAGTAGATGATCCCGGTGGCCGGGTTCGAGCCGTCGCTGAAGTTGCGCGAGTGCGACTCGAACTCGGCGCGGACGTTCTCGTACTGCGCCAGCTGTGCCTTCCGGACGAAGTCGTCGAGGCCCGACGGCTTGCCGTAGCGGCCGGTCAGCGCGTCGCCGAAGAGCTTCAGGTTGGCGAACGTCGACGACGAGGACCGGTGGTACTGCGGCGTCGACGGGCTCTTCCACATCGTGTCGAGCTCGCTCGCGGACATCATCCGCTTGAGCGTGTCCATCGTCGGGATGTCCGGCCCGGCGCTGGTTTCGGAGTTGAAGCTCCACGCGCCGCCGAGGTCGCTGTGCGCCTTGTCGTACCAGTAGTTCGGCGGGACGTAGTCGTACGGCCCGTTCATCTTCATCCCGGACGACCCCAGCTGCGGCGACGACTTCGCCGACGCGGCCGGGACCACCGGCGTCGCCCAGTCCGCGGCGGACAGCGCGTCGAGGTAGTTCTTCTCGATCGTCGCGTCGGGGGCGAAGTCACTGCCGATGAGGAAGGAGATGACGCTCGGGTGGTCGCGCAGCCGCTCGGCCTCCGCGGTCATCGACGCCTTGGCGATCGGGTAGTCCGCAGCGGTCCAGGGGTCACCCTTCTCGCTGCCGTTGACCTGGCCCTCCCACTTGTCGCAGCACTCCCAGCCGGGCAGCGTCAGCACGCCCATCCGGTCGGCGAGGCCGAAGAACTCGTCCGGCTCGATGTGGCCCTCCAGGCGCACGGTGTTGAGCCCGAGGTCCTTGACGTAGGCGAGCTTGTCCGCGGCGGCCTGTTCGTTCCAGCGCAGGAACAGGTCCGGCGAATAGCCGCCGCCCTTGATCAGCAGCGGACGTCCGTTGATCGTGTACGCCCGGCCGCCGCTCGAGTTCTTGTTCGCCGTCACCTGGCGGATGCCGAAGGTGGAGTGCGAGGAGTCCGACGCCGTGCCGCCGACGCTCGCGGTCAGGTCGAGGTCGTGCAGCGGCTGCCCGCCCATCCCGGCCGGCCACCAGATCTGCGGGTTGTCGATCCCGATCACCGGGAACGTCACGGTCTTCTTCTCCTTGGCCGCCAGCGAGACCGGCTGGCTGATCGCCCGCCCGGCGACCGTGCCGGACACGGTGGCGGAGACCGCGTTGGCCGAGTCGTTGCGGACGTCCGCCTTCACCGTCAGGTCGGCGTGGGTCAGCCCGGTCAGCTTCGTGACGACGTGGCCGCCGCGCAGCGCCACCGGCCCGCTGCGGCGCACGAGGACGTCCCGCACGATGCCCATGTTCTGGTCCGGCGGGGTCTGGGCCCAGTCGATCCAGCCCATCGAGAGGTCCTTGTTCGGGTCGTTCGGGTAGACCTTGAACGCGACGCTGTTCGTGCCGGCCTTCACCAGCGCGGTGATGTCGAGGTCGTGGCGGGTGTAGGCCCCGTTGACCTGCGTCTTGTCGGCGACGCGTGTCCCGTTGACCCAGACGTCGGCCTTCGAGAGCACGCCGCTGAAGTCGAGGTAGGTGCGCTGGGTGGTGTCGGCGACCGTGAGGTCGGTGCGGTACCACCACGGGACCTGGAAGTCCGCGACCGGCACGTTCTTCATGTTGGTCGAGTAGAACGGGTCGGCGTACTTGCCGTTGGCCAGCAGGCCGGCGTAGACGGTCGAGCGCGGGCCGACCGGGTACCAGCCGGAGGTGTTGTAGCCGGGCTTGGAGACCGCGGAGTCGTCGCCGACCTGCGCCGACGTCTGGATCAGGAAGCCCGGGACGGCGGTCGCCGGGGCTGCGGCCGCGACGACGGCTCTCACGGGTCCCTGCCCGGTGGCCGACGCGACGCTCGCGCCGCTCACGGCGACGGCCAGCACCGCCGCCGCGAGTAGTGTCGGGGTTCTTCTCTGCCGATAGCTCACTAGCGCGCCTCCTAGGCACCCACGGCGGCGGGGGACAGCGGACCATCGTTAGGGAACTTTCCTAACAATTGCGGACGATCGTAGCGGTCCGGTCACGCCGGGAACAGGGGCGTTTCGTCAGACCCGGGCGGCCTGCCACGCCGCGGCGGCGCGCAGGGCCAGCAGGAGCGGCAGGGAACCGTCTTCCCAAAGCCGTTGCGGAAGTGCCTCGCTGAGCGGGACACCGCCGGCCAGCGCGGCGCCGATCGCGGGGAGGTCGACGTCGAAGAGCGTCAGGCCGGCGCTGTAGAGCCGTTCGCCGCTGACCGGCCGGCGCCGCGCGACCTCGGCGCTGTCGACCGCCAGCTCGGTCAGCCCGAAGAACTCGGGCTTGGCGCCGCGCTCCATCCAGCGCGCGAAGCCGGTCACCTTCGTCTCGCGGACGTCCGCGGGGCTGAGGCCGCTCTCCTCGCACAGTTCGCGTTCCATCCCGGCGCGGACCGCGGTGTGCAGGAACCGCCGGGTGCCGCCGTCCGGCGTGCGCAGGTCGCGGGGCTCGAGCGAGCCGCTGCCCGACGGCGCCAGCAGCAGCCCGCTCACGGCGTTGAGCGCCGACTGCCGGACGGTGACGAGCTTGCCGTCGGTGGTGAACGCGACCGTCGAGACGCCGACGTGGTCGGCCAGCGAGCTGCTGCTCAGCTCGCGCAGTGCGCCGGCGGAGTCGGTGAGCTCGGCCCGGCGCAGGTCGTACTCTTCGCCGGTGTCGGTGCGCGTGATGCGGAGCGTGCCGAGCTCGTTCGAGCAGACGGCGTCGAAGAACCGGGCCCGGTGCAGCCGGATCGGCGCGGGCCGCGCGCCGGTGGCGGGCAGCGGGTCGCCGCGCATGCCGACGACCGGGCCGTTGAACAGCAGCCGGCCGCGGGCTCGCAGCGGGAGGACGTGCGGCGCGGTCGCCTTGAGGGCGGGCGGCAGCCGGTAGGGCTCACCGGCGACCTCCACGGTGTGCCGTTCCGACCAGAGTTCCCGGTCGATCGCGGCGCTGACCAGCGCGGTCCCTCGTGCGGGCACGGAGAGGTACTCGGCCTGCGGGTACGCGGCGGGCGGCGGCAGTTCCGCGACCGGGAACGGCGCGGCGATGGTGGTGAACTCGAACCCGGCCCACCGGCGGCGCAGCAGCCGGACGTCCCGGGTGAAGGTGGCGACGCCGAGGGCGAGCGCGACGATCGAAAGCACCACGCCGACGGCGCTCGGCAGGATGGTGACGATCCCGAGCAGCACCCCGAGCCCGGAGGCGGCCAGCGGCCACTCCCGGGCGCCGACGAAGCCGAAGTAGTCCGCCTTCGCCCGGGCGCGGCGCGTCAGTTTTCCCATCGCCGCACTGTTTAGCACGACGGGAGCGGGTCTCACGCCTCCGCGTCGAGATAGACCCAGTGGCCGTCCTCACGCCGGAAGCGGCTGTTCTCCTCGAGGAAGCCGTCCCGGCCCTGGTGGCGGTAGTGCGCCCGGAACTCGACCGTGCCTTCGGCGTGCAGCAGCCCGCCCCCGCTGCGGCCGAGGATCTCCAGCCGCGTCCACTCCTGGCCGGGATCGAGCCGCAGCTGCCGCGGCCGGGTGTCCGGGTGCCAGGTGCGCAACAGGTACGCGGTGTCGCCGACGGCGAAGGCGCTGAACCGCGAGCGCATCAGCAGTTCGGCGGTGGGAGCGGTGAGGCCGCCGCCGTGGAACCGGCCGCAGCAGGCGGCGTAGGACCCGGCGAGGCCGCACGGGCACGGAGCGGGAGGCATCGGGGAATTGTCCCACGACCGTCCACAGCGGACTAATCCGCGTTGACCGGTTTCCCGCTCTCCCGCGCCTCCTGCGCACCCCGCACCGCAAGCCGGTCGGCTCGCTCGTTCTCGGGGTGACCCGCGTGGCCCTTCACCCACAGCCACTCGACCGTGTGCCCGCCGATGGCCGCGTCGAGGCGCTGCCACAGGTCGGCGTTCTTCACCGGGGCACGCGCCGCCGTCTGCCAGCCGTTGCTCTTCCAGCGGGGCAGCCACTGGGTGATCCCGTTGCGCACGTACGTGCTGTCCGTGTACACGCGGACCTGCGACGGCCGGGTCAGGCTCTCGAGAGCGCGGATCGGCGCGGTCAGCTCCATCCGGTTGTTCGTCGTCGGCGTGGCCTCGCCGCCGTACAGCTCGCGCTCGTGCCTGCCGTAGCGCAGCACCGCGCCCCAGCCGCCCGGTCCGGGGTTCCCGCTGCACGCGCCGTCGGTGTAGATCTCCACGTCCACGCGGCGACCCTACCGGCCGCGCCCCTCGCCCATGGCGGCCACGCCAGGTTACCGATTCGGCCAAAAGCAGGCCGGCCCCCGAAAACGACAAGCGACCATTGCCACCGAAGCCATCCGGCCGTGACTGTGGTCGGATCGGTAACGAGCAACACAGTACGGTGAACCTCCGGAGGGGAACCATGGGCGGGCACGGCGACACGGGCGAGGGCGCGCTCCTCGCCTACCTCGCCGATGCCGATCGCGAGTACCTGCTCGCCCGGGGCACCCGCCGCCGGTTCCGCGCGAACGACGTCGTGCTGATGGAGGGCGACCCGTCCGACCACGTCCACGTGCTGGTCGCCGGCTGGGTGCGCGTCTCCACGATCGTCGAGGACGGCCGCGAGGTGCTCTTCGGCCTGCGAGGACCCGGCGAGGTGCTGGGCGACCTCGCGGCGGTCACCGGACGGCCGCGGTCGGCGTCGGTGCGCGCGATCGAACCCTGCACCGTCTTCCAGCTCACCGGCGCGGAGTTCGTCGACGTCCTGCACGCCCGGCCCGCCATCGCCATCGCCACGATCAAGACGGTCGCGGCCCGGCTCCGCAACGCCGAGTCCGCCCGGGTCGACGCGGCCGCCTTCGACGTCAGCCGCCGCGTCGCGGTGGTCCTGGTCAGGCTGGCCGAAGAGCGCGGCCGGACGGTGCCGGAGGGCGTGGTGATCGACGCGCTGTCGCAGGAGGACATCGCCGCGCAGATCGGCGCGGCCCGGCGTACCGTCGCACGGGCGCTGCGGGTGCTGCGCGAGCGCGGGATCGTCGAGACCGGCCGGCGCCGGTTCCTCATCCGCGAGCTGCGCGTCCTGCGCGCCTTCGCCCACTCTGAGCCAAACGGCACACAAGGCCCGTGACAGCGGACATCTGACGGGCGCGCCGCCCGGGCGATCCTGGAAGCGGCCGGAAAAGAATGCGATGCCACCCGGCCGGATTTCATTTCCAGTGAGGTCGGGGAGCCCGTGTCGTGAACGTCTACTGCAAGATTTTGACCCTGGTGAAATCGGTTCTCGCCGCGTTCGTGGTCGGCGCCGTCGCGGGTTTCGCGGTGGCCGCCGGAAGCGCGGCGGAACCGGCCGCGCCGACGTTCCACGGCTCCGCGCCGCTCTCCGCTTCGGCCTGGGTACAGCGATGAGGAGGTGTGACTGATGGAGAGCCACTCGATCTGGGCCCTGATCTTCGGGGCGAACTGACCCGCGGTGCGACCCGGCCGGCCGGCTCGTGGGGGGTCGGCCGACCGGGTATTCCGGAAACCGATGTCCGTGATCTGTCCTGCTCCCGGAGAACGGAAACTGGTAACGTGGGCAAATCTTCCGCGGGAAAACGAGGGGGTGGGACGACGGAAGAGCACACCTCCCCGTTCGTGCGCGAGCTGAACGAGCTGCGCCGCGGCCGCGGCCTCGACGCGGCCGACCTGCACCAGCGGATCGGCCCCTGCCTGCGGGCGGCGTGCGCGATCACCGAAACCGACCAGCCCGCCGCCGCGCGCCAGAAGCTCGTGCTGCGGCTGACCGAGCTGTGCGGGCGGCTGCCGCCGGACCTGAAGCTGGCCGCGCTGGCGGCGCTCGGGCTGCACGAGGAGGCCGCGGGGGAGTTCCTCGACCGGCGGATCTCGTGGCTGGCCAGCGTCCTCGACCGCGACCCGCGCACCGCCCGCCGCCGGATCGACCTGGCGTTCCGCCGTCTCCACGAGCTCCTCGGGGCGCCCGCGTTCCGCAGTGACCTGCACCCGCTGGCCGGCTGGTACGTCGAGTCGATGAAGGCGATGCTGCGGCTCGACCGCACCCCGCCGGAACTGCAGGAGGAGCGGCGGATCGTCGCGGAGGTCGACGAGCTCGACGAGCTGGTGCTGCCGTTCAGCGTGCCGGCCGAACCGGGCAGCGACCCGGTGCCGGACATCACCGCCGACGCGCTGTTCGGCGGCGAAATCGTCGAAGCGCGCCAAGTCTCGGCGAGCCACGCGCAGTTCATCATGCGGCTGCCGAACCCGCTGCGGCTCGGCCAGCGCCACGAGTACGGCATCCGCTTCACCCCGCAGCGCACGGAACTGCGGCCGTACTACGCCATGACGCCGTTGCGCCGCTGCGAGGAGTTCTCGGTGCGGGTCCGGTTCGACCGCGCCGCGCCGCCGTCGCGGGTGTGGCGCCTCAACGGCGTGCCGGCCCGGGTGATCGACGACGGCGTCGACTCCGGCGACGCGCTGACGGTCAACCGGGTCGGGGAGGTCGGTCTCGAGTTCCACGACCTGCACCAGGGCCTGAGCTACGGGCTGCAGTGGTCCTTCGACTGAACCGCCGTCCGGATGCCGGGACGCGGAATAGCCGCGCGGACCCGGGGTTGGCACTGTCGTAGCCGACGGGAAAGGGGCCCCGCGATGAGCACGTTCACGCAGGAGTGGCAGGACTGGAAGGCGCGGCGCGAGACCGACCTGGCCGAGCCGCACGGCTGGCTGGCGCTGGTTTCCCTCGACTGGCTGACCGACGCCCCGCGGGAGTACCCCGGCATCCCCGGCCGCTGGTGGCAGGACGCCGACGCGGCGTACGTCGACCCGGGTGGCGCGTCGCTGGCGCACGACGGGGAACCGATCACCGGCGTCCGGCGGTTCGAGCTGGTCAACAGCGGGGCCGGCACCCGCGTGCTGGCCGGTGACGTCGAGATCGAAGTGGCCCGCCGGTCCGGCTACCTGATCCGCGTCCACGACCCGAAGGCCGAGGTGCTGCGCGAGTTCCGCGGGGTCCCGGCGTACGAGCCGTCGCCGTCGTGGGTGCTGTCCGGGCGGTTCGAGCCGTTCGATTCGCCGCGACCGACCACGGTGGGCGCGGTCGTGGAAGGCCTCAGCCACGTCTACACGGCGCCGGGCGTCGTCCACTTCACCCGTGATGGGGTGCCGCACACGCTGACCGCGTTCAACGGCAAGGACGGCGGCCTCAGCATCCTGTTCACCGACGCGACGAGCGGGGTCACCACGTACTCGGCCAACCGGTCGCTGCCGGTCGGGGCGCCGGCCGCGGACGGTGCGGTGACGCTGGACTTCAACCGCGCGGTGAACCTGCCGTGCGCGTTCACGGACTTCGCGACGTGCCCGCTGCCGCCGGCGGGCAACCACCTGCCGTTCGCGGTGGAGGCGGGGGAGAAGATCCCGTACGAGCGCGGGTGACTCCTTCCCCCGCCGGCGAATCAGTGGGCGACGTCGATCACGACGCGGTTGGGCGCGGTGAGCGTGAAGACGTTCACCGCGGTCCGTGACCGCACGCCGAGCCCGATCGAAACCTGACCCTCGAAGTCCCCGGTCACGGCGACGGCCATGACGTTGCGCAGGTTCCGCGTCCGGAACTTCGCCGGCCCGGGGTAGGTCGGGTTCCCGTTGTCGTCGTGCGCGGCGGCCGGGGTGGTGAAGACCTCGATGAAGAATTCTCCGGTGAGCCACACGATTTCCCCGCTGGCGTCGGCGGTCAGCTCGTCGACGAGCTGGTAGGAGACGGACGGCGCCGGCCCACTGGTGAGATCGAGCACGACCCGGTCGAACCCGGTGTTGAGCCCGGTCCGGATGTTCGTCATCTTGGGCATGACGGGGGGAACGGGGTCGGCTTGTGCGGGCCCCGCGGCGGCGGCGAGGATCCCGCTGCCGGCGAGCAGCAGGGTGACGGCGGCGAGCGCGCGCCACTTGGTTCTGGACATGGTGGGCCTCCTGGCGGAGAGAACCGATGGAAGTCCCAGCGCTGGGTTTGCTGGAGACGCCCGGTTCGTCCGGAAAGTTGCCTGGTGACGCTCAAGCGTTACCCGGCTGCTCCGTCCGTGTCCGTGACCTCGTCGACGACCCCCCACCAGAGGAAGTCGCGGGCGCGCGTCGCCGCGACGAGGCGTTGCCGGTCGCGCAGCTGCGTGGCTTCTTCCGCGGCGGCCCCGCTTTCGCCGGCCTTGCCGGGGAACTCGACGACCAGGACGGCCTGGAAGTCGAGCCCCTTCGCCCGGTGCACGGTGCCGACCTTGAGGTGGTCGTCGGGAGCGCCGGAGTAGTCGTCGAGGGACAGCACGGGAATTCCGGCCTCGCGCAGGATCCGCCGGCACCGCACGAGGTCCTGGCGCTGGAAGAGGACCAGCGCGGTCTGCCCGAGCGGCGCCGTCAGCCCGGCGATCCGCCGGGTCAGTTCGGCCGCGAGTTCCGCTTCCGTGCCCCGCCAGGACACCGCCGTCCCACCGGTGTTGCCCGCTTCCGCGTTCTTGAGGGCGACCCCGGACTCGCCGTCGAGGTCGTCGACCTCGTTGACCGCGTTGAACTGCCGGGCGAAGGCCAGGACTTCGGTGCGGTTGCGGTAGTTGACCCGCAGCACCTCGCCCCGGCCGAGGACCGGGATGCCGGCGTCGGACAGCCGCCAGCCGCCCGGGTAGACCTGCTGCTGGCCGTCGCCGACCAGGAGCAGCTGGTTCGGGCCGGTGCCGGCCAGCTCCTTGATCAGCCTGAGCCCGTTCAGGGTGATGTCCTGCACCTCGTCGACGACCACCGCGGCGTACCGGGTTTCGAGCGGCTCCCGCTGCAGCTCGGCCAGCGCGATGTCGATCACGTCGTTGTAGTCGTGCAGGCCGCGCTCGGCGAGCATCGCCTGGTACGTCTCGTAGAACTGCCACACCGCGGCCTTCTGCTCGGCGCCAAGCCGGACTTCGCGCCCGCGCCGGGTCGTCGGACGGCGGTACTCCTCGAGCGTGGTGAAGCCGCGGCCCTTGATGACCCGGTCGAGCTCGGTCCGCCAGTACTCGTCGTGCCGCTCGATCGGCTCCAGCACGGCGCGGTGCCGCGACCAGGCGCGGCCGAACGCGGTCCGCACCCCGCGCGCGTCGACCTCGACGGGCCGCCCCCGCTCCGTCAGGAACCGCCGCACCCAGGCGTGCAGGTGGACGAACTCGGCCCGGTCGCCGAATTCCGGGGCCAGCCGGCGGAAAGCCGCCTCGTGGACGGGCGGGAGGGTGCGCACGAAGGTGGTGAACAGCACGGGCCCGGCGGACCGCCGGGCAACGTACCGCAGCCGGTGCAGCGCCACGACGGTCTTCCCGGTCCCGGCCGGCCCGCTGATCCGCGCCGGCCCGCGGTAGTCGCGCGTGACGATCGCCCGCTGGTGCGGGTGCAGGAAGGTCAGCCACGAGTCGAACGGCCGCAACTGCGCGGCGGCAACTTCGGCCTCGACGAGACTGCCGGGGTCCAGGAATCCTTCGGCCGCTTCGCTGTGCCCGGGCGCTTGGACGCGCAACGGGACGTAGCCGTCGAGGATCTTCCCGGCCTGCTCGCCGATCGCTTCGACCTGGCGGCGGTTGAGGTGGGGCGCGGTGGGCTTGAGCAGCTTCGCCAGCTCGGTCTCGGCGAGGACGCGGAAGGGCCCGGCGTCCCGGACGGCGGTCTTGGGGCCGGGGGTGACGAGCACGAAGTGGACGGCACTGCCGGCGAGTTCGCGCCCGCGGCCGTCCCGGATCCCGGCACAGCTTTCCTCGGCGTGCCGCACGAGCTCATGGGGTCTTTGCGGCGGTTCGGCGGCGATGGTGACGGCGAAGAGACCTTCGGGGCCGATCAGGAAGGCGTCGGCGGCTGGTCGCGCATCGGCTCGTACGAACAGGCGCCAGTTGCCCGCGGTCTCGACGAGCAGGGCGGCGAGTACCCGGCGACGGTCGGCGCCCAGCCGGGGGAGGTGCTCCGTCAGCAGTGTCGAAGCCTGCTGCTGGAGCACCCGCCTCGCGTGCTTGCCGATACCCACCGACCCTCCCCGTCGTGACTTCCGGTCACCAGCCGCGTTCGCGCCACTCCTTCAGCTTCGGCCGCTCCGCGCCCAGCGTCGAGTCGTCCCCGTGGCCCGGGTAGAACCACGTCTCGTCCGGCAG
>Ga0207678_10000514_pt1 | contig 35082 bp, 22 predicted proteins | sample KBSC63metaG_FD_184319 | JGI IMG/M metagenome (GOLD analysis project Ga0207678, IMG submission 184319) | Corn rhizosphere microbial communities from Kellogg Biological Station, Michigan, USA - KBS C6-3 metaG (SPAdes) (version 2) | ecosystem: Host-associated > Plants > Roots > Rhizosphere > Soil ... | reverse complement strand
CCGCTGTCGAGCCCGCCCTGGACGAGCTCGCGCAGGAACAGCGGGTTCCCGAGGGTCAGGTGCCACAGCCGGTGCTCCGCGCCGTCCTCGAGCCGCCCGCCCAGGACCGCGGTGATCAGCTCGGTGGTCTGCGGCCGGGTCAGCTCGCCGACGTCGAGCCGCTCGGCGACGCGGTCCTTCCACATCGCGAACACCGGGTCGGGCACGCTCACGCCGTGCGGCGCGATGACGATCACGAACGCCGACGCCGTCGCGGCCAGCTGGTGCACCAGGGTCGCGGACAGGCCGTCGAGCAGGTGCGCGTCGTCGACGCACAGCACCAGCCGGCGTCCCTCCGCGCCGCGGGTGAGGTGGCCGGCGACCTGGTTGAGCCGGTGCGCGCGGTCCCCCGAACCGTCCGCGCTGCCGGGCAGCAGGTGCGCGAACGCGCCGAACGGGATCGTCGACGCCGAAGACATCGCGCGCACCCAGTGCGTGCGCGCGCCACCGCCGGCCAGCTCGGCCAGCAGCACCTTCGCCAGGCGGGTCTTGCCCGCGCCGGCGCGGCCGGTCAGCAGCAGTCCGCACACCTCGGGATCGGCCACCGCCCGGCGCGCGAACGCCAGTTCCTGTTCGCGGCCGGCCAGCGGCCAGTCGTTCGCCACACCCACTGCCTCCCCAACCCCTCACAGGCTTTCCGCGCCCGCGCACACTCGTTCCTCGGATAATGACAACGCGAGGCCCGGCCGAGTACCGAATCCGCGCGGCGATTTGGCATAAATCGACGAACGGTGCCGCAAATGCGACACAACGGACAGTCGATCTCCCATTCCGTGAGCATTTACCGGCTATTGGAGGAATATCGTTATCCCCGCTTTTCCGGTGATTCTTTTTCCAGTGCCACCATCATTCCTATGACGCGCGGCAGCACCACCGCGTTCCAGCCGGCCATGGCGGCGACGAGTTCGGGCTCCGGGCCGCCGGTCCAGACGCGCACCTGGCCGGCGCGCAGGTCGGTACCCAGCACGCCGGACCACGGCACCTTCGGCGCGAACCACGGCCACCGGCGCAGTCCTTCGGCATCCGCGTCGATCCGCCGGTGCCCGCACCCGCCGAACCGGGCGGTGGCGCCGGCGCCGATCGCCTCGACCGCGGCCCGCGCGATCCGCGGGCAGGCCGCCGACTCGACCAGCTCGACCAGCCGCCGCCACGTTTCGCGCGCGTCTTCGAGCTCGTCGCTGCCGAAGGCGTCGAACACGAACCGGCTGCGCACCGGGCCGTGGGCCAGGCCCAGCGCGTAGCTGGCCTGGTGGGGCCGGGCCGCCGCGTCGTAGGCGACCCGGTCCACCTCGGCCAGCCGGAAGACCCGGTCACCCATCACGATCACGTCGCCCGCCACGGCGAGCGTCCGCCCGCCGCTCGAGACGAGGATCTCGCCGGAGCCGGTGAACGAGAACTTCCCGGCGGCCATCGGGCTACTTGCCGGTCTTCGCCAGGCAGAGCACGACGCCGGTCTCGCCCTCCTTGCCCTGCCAGAACACCTGCTCGGCGTCCGGGTACGGGGTGCACGCGCTGATCCGCGCCTCGGTCTGCGTCTTGCCCTCGACCCGCGCGACGACCTTGAGCGTCGCCTCGGGTGTCCCGCAGTCGACGATCTTCACGTAGTTCTCGCCGCTTTCGGTGACGCAGTTGCCGGCCTGGGCGTTTTCGCCGTTGGACCGGGTGGCCACCCAGACCAGCGCCAGCAGCCCGGCGACCAGGATCAGGAACACGGTGAGCACGATCTTCTGCCGCCGCTTCGACTTCTTCGGCGCGGCCGGCGGCTGCGCCGGGCCCGGCATCCCGGCCTGCGGCGGCACGGGTCCGGTCTGCTCCGGGAACTGGGGTCCTCCCGCGTAGGTCATGACGTTCCTCCCTCGATGTCCAGCTGTCCCCATCTGGGCGTTCCACCCGTGTTCCACGGTGTTCCACCCGCCGCTCGAGGCGCTGGGCCAAGATGGGGATTCCCCTGTTCCCCGACGTGAGGACCCGAGGATGACCCGACTGCCCGCACTGGCCGTCTCGACGCTGGCCACCGCCGCCCTGCTGACCGGCGGGACCGCCGAAGCCGCAAGCCCGCCGTTCACCGCGTCGGTCTTCCGCGCCACCCACAACAGCTATTCGGGCAGCGTGGACGGCGCGAAGAACTCGATCGCCTACCAGCTCGACCACGGCGTCCGGTTCGTCGAGTACGACATCCACGACAACGGTTACGCCACGAACCACGACTACGGGGTCGGCCACGACTCGCCCGGCAACGCCGTCGACCACAGCGGTGGCAACCCGGCGTCGAACAACCTGCGCGACTGGCTGTCGGTCGTGAACACCTGGTCCGCGGCCCACCCTTCGGCCGCGCCGATCGTCGTCATGCTCGACCTCAAGGACGACCTGACCGACAACGCGAACTTCGCGGCGGGCAACCTGACGGCCGTCAACCAGGAGCTGGAGTCGGTCTTCGGCAGCCGGCTGCTGCGGGCGCAGGACTACCCGGCCGGCTCGCCGACCGTGGACGCGCTGCGCGGGCGCGTGCTGCCGCTGCTCTCGGGCGACGGCGGCAGCCGCAGCGAGTACAAGCGGGACGTCGGGTACCACCCGGCGGTCGCGCTCAACGGCCGCGGCCAGATCGTCGAGGTGCACGACTCCGGCAGTGGCGGGCTCTGGTACTGGACCGGGACCTACGGCACCGACGGCCGCGTCACCTGGCTGCGGCACGGCAAGTACGACAACGGCCAGACACCCGCGGTCGCGCTCAACGACAACGGCGACCTCGTCGAGGTCCACCAGTCGCAGGGCGCGACCACGCTCTGGTACCACGTCGGCAAGCTCGGCGCGGACGGCGAGATCACCTGGCAGGCCAGCCACCAGTACGACGACGGCGTCCAGCCGACGGTCGCCTTCACCGACGCGACGCACCTGCGGGAAATCCACAAGAGCCAGAACAACAGCCAGAACTGGGACTGGGACGGCGTGCTCGCGGGCACCGCGGTGTCGTGGTCCGGCAACGCCAAGACCTCGGACGCGCGGTACGCCAAGGACACCGCCGCCAACGGCACCCGGCGCGTGCGGGTGTGGACGGGCGCGGACGGCTCGACGCCGTCGAACACCCTGCGCGTGGACACCCCGAGCGTCACCGGTGACCGGATCCGCTACCGGCAGGTCGCGTTCGACGAGTTCCAGAAGGGCGACAGCGCGGAGCTGCAGCAGGGCGCGCTGTTCTACGGGGCGCCCGCGACCGAGTCGGCGTTCATCACCTCGGCCCGCCAGTCGGGCAAGCTGGTCCGCGGCTGGGACTTCGACTCGGCGGGCGACGCGACCACGCCGCTCGCGAGCTACCCGGCGACCAACCACCCGTACGACGCCTGGTACCAGAACCTGCTGACCGGCGCGGTCGAGTAGGCGCTCAGCCCGGGTCGTAGCTGCAGCGGGCGCCGGTGCGGACGCCGTCGCGCAGGACGTCGCCGATCACCGCGTCCGCCGCGGCGATCCGGGTCAGCGCGCGGCGGATCGCCTTGCCGACCGCGATCCGCGCCTTCTCCTCCGCGCCCGCGAACTCGCGGACGCGGCCCGCCAGCCCCGCGGCCGCGGACAGCTCGCCCAGCAGCCAGTCGCGTTCGGTGCGGATCTGCTCCGCCCGGCCCGTGTCGTGGTTGGCCTCGTGCTCGTCGAGCTCGGCTTCGAGGTTCGCGAGCCAGCGCCGGTAGTGCCCGGTCGCCTCCCGGTCGAGCACCGGCTGCGCGGACGTCGCCTCGGCCACCACCCCGTGCGCCAGCTCGACGGCGGTCAGCTCGTCGCCCGGGTTGTCCAGCAGCGTCGCGAGGTAGCCCATACCCACGCTGTGCTCGACCAGCGCGGACCGCCCGTCCAGGGCGAACAGCCAGTGGCTGCCCTGGCGACGGCACTTGACGCGCCGGTTCACGCCGCCGGACGCGAAGCCGGGCAGCACCATCCCGAGCTGCTCCGCCTCCCGCGTCGCCGCGGTCAGCTCCCGCGCGGCTTCGGCCGAGGCCGGCCCGAGTGCCTGCGCGAGCCGGGCGCGCGAGAGCGCCGCGGCCGGCCAGTGCGCCAGCGCGAGATTGTCGCGCACCGCCGCCCGGAAGTGCTCGGTGGCGCGCCCGGTCTCGCCCGCGGTCAGCATCGCGACGCCCAGCGCGTGCTGCACCGAGCCGAAGCAGGCCACGCCGAGACTGGCCGTCATCGGCAGCCGCGCGAACGGCGTGAGCAGGGCATACGCGGCCAACGCCGATTCGACGTCCGAGATCAGGTACGCGGACTCGACGATCCCGTACATCGCCACGAGCCAGCTGCTCGACCGCGGCAGCAGCGCCAGGTCCCGGCCACGCAGCCGGGCCAGCGCGCCGGCCACCTCGCGCTCGTCCCCGGCCGCCGCGGCGGCCACGGCCAGCCCGGCGATCAGCGCGTTGTCGACCGCGCTGAGCGTCGGCGAGTGCACCGTCTCCCGCAGCACCGGCAGCAGCTCGGCGACGCGGCCCTGGTAGAAGCGGATCGCGCCGAGCTGGGCGGTGTACCAGCCGATCGCGTCGGCGTCCCCGGCCTGCTCGCCGCGCAGCGCGCAGGCCGCCGCGCGGGCTTCGGCCTCGTCGAACCGGCCGGCGCGGATGCTGAGCATGACGTCCATCGCGTCGAGCACGAACCCGACCGCGAGGTGGTCGCGCTCGGCCAGCAGGCCGCGCAGGTCGGCGAGGCCGCGCTGGGCGTGCGGGTCGGCGTCGAGGAAGAGGTCGACCGTGCGCCAGAGCAGGCCCATCAGCAGGTCGCTGCGGCGATCGGTGCGGAAGCCTTCGGTGATCAGCTCCTGCGCGAGCGCGCGGCGCTGGCCGCCGTGGTCGGGGCCGAGCAGGCAGTGGTGGGCCAGGCTTGCGGCCTCGGCCCAGGCGACCGGGTCGCCCGCGCGCTTGGCCTCTTCGAGCACCGCGAGGATCTCGTTGCTCTCCCCCGCCACGTAGTCGGCTTCGCCCGCGAGCCGCGCCTTGAGCCGCAGGGCCAGCGACGACCCCGGGTCGACTGCGGTCTGCGCGCTGCGAAGCCGCGCCTGCAGCAACGCGGACGCGGGCGCGCTCCGGTGTTCGTGCACCCACAGCCCGGCCAGGCCCAGCGCGGCCCGCGCCATCCCGGTCCCGTCACACTCGGCCTCCGCCGCCCGGTACGCCCGATCGAACCACTCCCGGCCGGCCCGCAGATCGCCGTCGGTCCCGAGTGCGCGCTCCCCGTTGTGCAGCAGCTCGCCGAGCTCGGTGGCCGCCGGTCGCGTTTCGCTGTCCAGCATCGCCGCCCCCTCTCCCCGCGGGAAATGGTGCCCGCGCCACCGGCCGGGGTCAACGTGCGAAAACCGCCGGGAAAGCCCCCGCCGCGGCCGGGAATTTTCCGCCGTCACGGTCCGCGCGCGGTCCATTCGTGACAGTTGCTGACGGCCACCGTCAGCGCTTCGCCAGGGACCGGTAAGCGGCCCTGGCGAAGCTCGGCGGCATGAAGAACCTGACCGTCCTGATCTCCGGCGCGAGCATCGCCGGCCCCGCCCTCGCCTGCCTGCTGACCCGCTACGGCTGCACCGTCACCGTCGTCGAACGGGCCCCCGCGCTGCGGCCCGGCGGGCAGGCCGTCGACTTCAAGGGCGCCACCCACCGGACCGTCCTGGAGCGCATGGGCATCCTCGACGAGGTCCTGCGCCGGCAGACCGGCGGGCAGGACCAGACGATCGTCGACGCGACCGGACGCCCGCAAGCGGTGATTCCCGGCGAATTCACCGGCGGCGACATCGAAATCCGCCGCGGCGAGCTGTCGGAAATCCTGTACGCGCACTCGGACTGCGAATACCTCTTCGGCGACACCATCATGTCCTTGACGGAGACCGCGGACGGCGTCGACGTCACCTTCGCCCACGCCGAGCCACGCCGGTTCGACCTCGTCGTCGGCGCCGACGGCATCCATTCGAACGTCCGCCGGCTCGTGTTCGGTCCGGAACGCGACTACGTGCGGTACCTCGGCCACCACTACGCGCTGGCCGAACTCGGCGAGGACCTCGGCGGCGGCGGCGCGGAGATGTACAACGAGCCGGGGCGGATGGCCGCCGTCGGCGGTCCGAAGGCGTCGGCGTTCTTCGTCTTCGCCTCCCCCGAGCCGGCCTACGACCGCACCGACACCGACCAGCAGCGGCAGCTGCTGGTGGACGCCTACCGGGGCGCCGGCTGGCGGGTGCCGGAGCTGATGGCCCGCATCCCGCAGGCCCGCGAGTTCTACCTCGACTCGCTCAGCCGCGTCACGATCGACCGCTACTCCCGCGGCCGGGTCGTGCTGCTCGGCGACGCGGCGTACGGCAACACCCTCGGCGGCTTCGGGACCGGCTTGGCGGTCGTCGGCGCGTACGTGCTCGCGGGCGAGCTCCTCGCCGCCGGCGGCGACCACCGGGTCGCCTTCGCCCGCTACGAGGAACTGATGCGGGACTACGCGAAGGTCTCGCAGCGCGGCAGCGCGGGCCCGTTCCTCGCGCCGCCGTCACCACTGCGGATCAAGCTGCGGGACTGGACGTTCAAGTCCCGCTTCCTGCTCGGCCTGATGCTCAAGGCGACCGACAAGTTCGCCACGGACATCGACCTGCCGGACTACACCTCGCAACTCACGTGATCAGCGCCGTAACTCGCGTGATCCAACCCGGAACTCGCGTGATTGGAGCCGGAACTCGCCAGTTACGGCCCCAATCACGCGAGTTCCGGCCCCAATCACGCCGGTTACGGCTTCGATCACGTGAGTTACGGCTGCCGGGCTACGCCTCGGGGTCGTAGGCCAGGTTGGGGCGCAGCCACTGCTCGACCTCGGCGACCTCGACGCCCTTGCGGCGGGCGTAGTCCTCGACCTGGTCGCGGCCGAGGCGGCCGACGGTGAAGTAGCGGGAGTCCGGGTGGGCGAAGATCAGCCCGGACACGCTCGCTGCCGGCGTCATCGCGTACGACTCGGTCAGGGCCATGCCCAGCTCGCCGGCCTCCAGGAGCTCGAACAGCTCGCGCTTCTGGCTGTGGTCGGGGCTGGCCGGGTAGCCGAGCGCCGGGCGGATGCCGCGGAACCGCTCCGCGTGCAGGTCTTCCAGCTTCGGCTGTGCGTCCGGTTCGAACCAGTCGCGGCGGGCGCGCAGGTGGATGTACTCGGCGAACGCCTCGGCGAGGCGGTCGGCCAGTGCCTTGACCATGATCGCGCGGTAGTCGTCCTGCTCGGCTTCGTACCGCTTGGCCAGTTCTTCGGCGCCGTGGATGGCCACCGCGAAGCCACCGAGGTGGTCGCCGACCGGCGCGATGTAGTCGGCCAGGCAGCGGTTCGCCCGGTCCTCGGGCTTCGCCGTCTGCTGACGCAGCATCGGGAAGCCGACGTGCGCGTAGTCGCCCTCGAGCAGGATGTCGTCGCCTTCGCTGTGCGCCGGCCAGAACGCGTACGCGCCCTTCGCCGTGAAGCTGCCATCGGCGATGATCTGGTCGAGCAGGGTGTTCGCGTCGTCGAACAGCTCGCGGGCGACCGGCTGGTCCAGGATGGCCGGGTACTTGCCCTTGAGCTCCCAGGCCAGGAACAGGAACTGCCAGTCGACCATCTCGCGCAGTTCCGCGATGCCCGGCTCGACCACGCGGACGCCGGTGAACGCCGGGGTCGGCAGGCCGTCGAAGGACACCTTTTCGGGGTTCGCGCGGGCCTGCTCGAGGGTGAGCATCGGACGGCGCTGCTTGCTGGCGTGCTGCTCGCGCAGCACCTCCTGGTCGGCCCGGTTCTTCGCGGCCAGCGCGATCGAGCGGTCCGGGTCGAGCAGGTCCGACACGACGCCGACCACGCGCGAGGCGTCCAGGACGTGCACCGTCGCGTTGTCGTAGGCCGGGGCGATCTTGACCGCCGTGTGCTGGCGGGACGTCGTCGCGCCGCCGATGAGCAGCGGCAGCTTCAGCCCGCGCCGCTGCATTTCGGTGGCGACCGCGACCATCTCGTCCAGCGACGGCGTGATCAGCCCCGACAGCCCGACCGCGTCGGCACCTTCGGTCACCGCCGTGTCGAGGATCTTGCCGGCGGGCACCATCACGCCGAGGTCGATCACCTCGTAGTTGTTGCAGCCGAGCACGACGCCGACGATGTTCTTGCCGATGTCGTGGACGTCGCCCTTCACCGTGGCGAGCACGATCTTGCCCTGGCCGCCGGTCGAGGCCAGCCTGCCCTCCTGGCGGGCCTTCTCCTTCTCCTCCTCCATGAACGGCTCGAGGTAGGCGACGGACCGCTTCATCACGCGCGCGCTCTTGACCACCTGCGGCAGGAACATCTTGCCGGAGCCGAACAGGTCGCCGACGATCTTCATGCCGTCCATCAGCGGGCCCTCGATCACGTCGAGGGGCCGGGCCAGCTGCTGCCGCGCCTCTTCGGTGTCTTCCTCGATGTAGTCGACGATGCCGTGCACCAGCGCGTGGGACAGGCGGGCGCCCACCGGGCCTTCGCGCCAGGAGAGGTCGACGACGCGCTTGGTGCCGCTGCCCTTGACGTTCTCGGCGAAGCTCACCAGGCGGTCGGTGGCGTCTTCGCGGCGGTCGAACAGGACGTCCTCGACCAGCTCGAGGAGGTCCTTCGGGATGTCTTCGTAGACCGCGAGCTGGCCGGCGTTGACGATGCCCATGTCCAGCCCGACCTGCACGGCGTGGAACAGGAACGCCGAGTGCATCGCCTCGCGCACGACGTCGTTGCCGCGGAAGGAGAACGACAGGTTCGAGATGCCGCCGCTGGTCCGCGCGCCGGGACAGCGCTCCTTGATCCGGGGCAGCGCCTCGATGAACGCCTTCGCGTAGCCGTTGTGCTCGGAGATGCCGGTGGCGACGGCGAGGACGTTCGGGTCGAAGATGATGTCCTCGCCCGCGAACCCGGCCTTCTGCGTCAACAGGTCGTACGCGCGGCCGCAGATCTCGACCTTGCGGTCGGCGGTGTCGGCCTGCCCCCGCTCGTCGAAGGCCATCACGACGACGCCGGCGCCGTAGTTCCGGATCGTGCGGGCCTGGGCGAGGAACGGCTCCTCGCCCTCCTTGAGGCTGATCGAGTTGACCACGCCCTTGCCCTGCAGGCAGCGCAGGCCGGCTTCGAGCACGCTCCACTTGGAGCTGTCGACCATCACCGGGATCCGGGCCACCTCGGGCTCGGTGGCGATGAGGTTGAGGAACGTCGTCATCGCCTGCTCGGACTCGAGCAGGTCGGCGTCCATGTTGACGTCGAGCAGGTTGGCCCCGCCGCGGACCTGCTCCAGCGCGACGTCGACGGCGCCCTGGTGGTCGCCGGATTCGATGAGCCGCCGGAACCGCTTGGAGCCGGTGACGTTGGTGCGCTCGCCGATCATCACGAACCCGGTGTCGGCGCCGATGCCGAACGGCTCGAGCCCGCTGAAGCGCATGTGGGTGCGCGGCGCGGGCACCTCCCGCGGGGCGAGCGCCTTCGCCGCGGCGGCGATCTTCGCGATGTGCGCCGGGGTCGTGCCGCAACAGCCGCCGACCAGGTTGACCAGGCCGTCCCGGACGAACCCGCCGAGCAGCCCGGCCGTTTCCTCGGGCGTCTCGTCGTAGCCGCCGAAGGCGTTCGGCAGGCCGGCGTTCGGGTGACAGGCGACGTAGGTGTCGGCGAGCCGCGAGAGCTCCTCGACGTGCGGTCGCGCCTCCGCCGCCCCCAACGCGCAGTTGACGCCCACGATCAGCGGTTCGGCGTGCTCGATCGAGCTCCAGAACGCCTCGACGGTCTGGCCCGACAGGGTCCGCCCGCTCAGGTCGACGATGGTGACGGAGATCCACAGCGGCAGGTGCGGGGCGACCTCGCGGGCGGCCGCGATCGCGGCCTTGCAGTTCAGCGTGTCGAAGATCGTCTCGATCAGCAGCAGGTCGACGCCGCCCTCGGCGAGCCCGGCGATCTGCTCGGCGTAGGTGGCCTTGACCTGCTCGAACGTGACCGCCCGGTAGGCCGGGTCGTCGACCTTCGGCGACAGGCTGAGCGTGACGTTGAGCGGGCCGATCGACCCGGCGACGAACTTGCCGCCGGCTTCGTCGGCCGCCTGGCGGGCCAGCTGCGCGCCGCGGACGTTCATCTCGCGGACGTGTGCCTGCAGGCCGTAGTCGGCCTGGGCGATGCCGGTGGCGGTGAAGGTGTTCGTCGTGGTGATGTCCGCGCCCGCGGCCAGGTACTGGCGGTGGACGTCGAGGATGACGTCCGGGCGGGTGAGGTTCAGCAGGTCGGGGTCGCCGGTGACGTCGTGGGCGTGGTCGCCGAAGCGGTCGCCGCGGTAGTCGGCCGGGGTGAGCCCGGCGCCCTGCAGCATGGTCCCCCAGGCGCCGTCCAGGACCGCCACGCGCCGGCCGAGCAGCTCGCGCAGGCGCACGCTCGAATCGAACGCCGTTGACTCGTGCGGGGTGTTCACCGGCAGCCTCCCTCGGTCGGGAGGCGCCCTTGGTTGGTCATTCCCGGCCGAGCGTGGCGGACCCCGTGGTCCGTTGCAGCGCCTCTCGGCCTGTGGTCCACGGTATCGGAACCGGGCCCGGACACGCCATCCCGCCCCGCCGGCGTGTCCACTGACTGGGACACCGTCCGTCCACAATGGATTACCCGGGCCACCCTGCACCTCCGTCGACCGACCGTGCCACGACTGCCGTGCCGAGTGTGTCAGTCCGGGCTCGAGCACCCCTCAAGGCGACCGCGTGTGATCGAGCACATCCGGAGTGCAACCGTCCCCGCCGGGTTGAAAACTGAAACACGTTCTAATACGCTCCGCGAGTGGACTACGGAATCGTGCTGTTCACCAGCGACCGGGGGATCACCCCGGCAGCCGCGGCGCGCGCCGCGGAGGCCGCGGGGTTCTCGACCTTCTACGTCCCCGAGCACACCCACATCCCGGTGAAGCGCGAGTCGCCCCACCCGCGCACCGGGGACGCGTCGCTGCCCGACGACCGCTACAGCCGGACGCTCGACCCGTGGGTCGCGCTGGCCACGGCGGCCGCGGTCACGTCGCGCATCCGGCTGTCGACGGCGGTGGCCCTGCCGGTCGAGAGCGACCCGATCACGCTCGCCAAGACGATCGCCAGCCTCGACCACCTCTCCGGCGGCCGCGTCACGCTCGGCGCCGGGTTCGGCTGGAACGTCGACGAGCTGACCGACCACGGCGTGCCCGGGAACCGCCGCCGCACCGCGCTGCGCGAGTACCTCGAGGCGATGAGTGCACTGTGGACGCAGGAGGAAGCGGCCTACGACGGGGAGTTCGTCTCCTTCGGACCGAGCTGGGCGTGGCCGAAACCGGTCCAGCCGCACATCCCGGTGCTGCTCGGCGCGGGCCCGACCGAGAAGACGTTCCGCTGGATCGCCCGCCACGCGGACGGCTGGCTCACCACCCCGGCCGACACCGACCTGGACGGGCACGTGGCACTGCTGAAGGAGATCTGGCGCGACGAAGGCCGCGAAGGTGCGCCGAAGATCTGCGCGCTCGGCGAGCGCCCGGACCCGGAACGCCTGGCGCACCTGGATTCCCTGGGCGTCACCGAGACGATCTTCGGTCTCCCGGACCGCGCGCCGGACGAGGTCGAGGCGTGGATCGGCCGGCTGGCCGGGAAACTCACGCTCGCCCCCGCACACTGAAACCGGCGGGACACGGACGAATCCGTGCCCCGCCGGTGATCGACCCCCCGGGGTCAGCTCTTGGCGGCCACTCCCCGGCGCGCCCGCAGGTCGAGCTCGATCTGCTCCAGCGTGCGGCCCTTGGTCTCCGGGACCAGCCACTTGGTGAGCACGAACAGCACCACGTTCACCCCGGCGAACAGGAACATCGAGCCGCCGATGCCGAGGGACTTCGGGTCGGAGATGATCGGGAACACCGCGCTCACGATGCCCGTCGCCGCCCAGAGGACCACGCTGCTGACGCCCATGCCGGTGGCCCGGTACTTCAGCGGGAACACCTCGGACATCATCACCCAGACGACCGCGCCCCAGCCGAGCTCGTAGCCGACCAGGTAGAGCACCATCATCACCAGCATCAGCAGGCCGCGCGTGCCGGTGTCGTGGACGTTCAGCACCACCAGGCCGGCCGCCACCAGCGTGAGCACCATGATGACGTTGCCGATGAGCAGCAGCGGTTTGCGGCCCCAGCGGTCCACCACGAACACGACCCACGCGGTGAAGAGGAACTTCGTGACGCCCAGCAGCACGCCGGACAGCAGCGCGGCCTGCGTGGCGAAGCCGAGGCCGATGAGCATCGTCGGGAAGTACGCGTTGATGGCGTTGACGCCGCTGAACTGCTGGCCGATCGCGAGCAGCAGGGCCACCACGAGCATCGGCCGCACGAACCCGGAGAACAGGTCGCGGATGCGCGGCTTCTCCTCGGTGTCGAGCCGGATGACCTCGTGGATGGTCGCGATCTCCTCGTCGAGGTTCACGGCGTTGCCGTGCGCGCTGGCCAGCACCCGCCGGGCCTCGTCCTCCTGGCCGTTCTTGACCAGCCACCGCGGCGTCTCCGGCAGGAACACGAGGCCGACGAGCAGGACCACCGCGGGCACGATCGCGCCGGCGAACATCCAGCGCCACGCCGAGATCGGGCCGAGCCAGTAGCTGACCAGGAACGCGATCAGGATGCCCAGCACGATGAAGATCTGGTTGAGCGCGCCCATCGCGCCCCGCCACTTCGCCGGGGCCAGTTCGGACAGGTAGGTCGGGACGGTCGACGACGAAAGGCCGATCCCCAGCCCGATGACCAGGCGCGAGAGCACCAGCAGCACGAACGTCGGCGAGAAGCTCGCCGCCAGCGTGCCGACGATGACGATGCCGGCGGCGACCATGATCGTGCGGCGCCGGCCGAGAGCTTCGTTGGTGCGGCTGGACAACAGCGCGCCGACGATCGCGCCGACCGACAGGCTGGCGGTGATCACGCCCTTGTCCCAGCTGGTCAGTGCCCACAGTTTCCCGATGAACGGGAGCACCCCGGAGATGACGCCGAGGTCGTAGCCGAACAGGATGCCGCCGAGCGCGCCGAAGAAGTACAACGTGGTCCGGCCGATGTGCCGCGCCGGGGCCGTTTGCGTCATTGCCTGGTCGCCTCTTTCATTGATCCAACCGAGCGTAGGTCCAGTCCAACCAGCGGCCCCCACACTCACACGCCGCAAAATGACGGGCAAGAAGGTTTCCGATAACAATTCAGAAACCTGATCGACGTTCACGTATGTGATTACGGCAAATCCGGCGCCACCCATCCGGGAATCCACTGTAGACAGTGTCCGGCGCCGAAATCGTCGAACGCTTTACAACGCTCCGAACGCTGGTTTACCGTCCCTCTGGAAGCGCTCCCAGAGTGTGGAGGCCAAGGTGCACAACGTCGTGCCAACAACGCATTCCCCGTCCAGGTTCCGCTCGGCGAGACGGCTGTTCGCCGGTGCGCTCGCCGTTCTCGTGCCGATCGCCGTCGCGGTCACCGTCGGCGCGCCGGCCTCCCCGGCCGCACCGGCCGCCACCACGTGGCGCAACGCCGAGATCGCCGGCGGCGGGTTCGTCCCCGGCATCGTCTTCAACCAGACCGAACCCGGGCTGGCCTACGCCCGCACCGACATCGGCGGGGCGTACCGGTGGAACACCGCCACCGGCCGCTGGCTCCCGCTGCTGGACTCGGTCGGCTGGACCGACTGGGGCCACAACGGCGTCGTCAGCCTGGCCACCGACGCGGTCGACCCGAACCGCGTCTACGTCGCCGCCGGGATGTACACCAACAGCTGGGACCCGAACAACGGCGCGATCCTCCGGTCGGCCGACCGCGGAGCGACCTGGCAGGCGGCCGCGCTGCCGTTCAAGCTCGGCGGCAACATGCCCGGCCGCGGCATGGGTGAGCGGCTCGCGATCGACCCGAACCGCAACAGCGTCCTCTACCTCGGCGCGCCGAGCGGCAACGGCCTCTGGCGCAGCACCGACTCCGGCGTCACCTGGGCGAAGGTGACCAGCTTCCCCAACCCCGGCAACTACGCGCCCGACCCGAACGACACGACGGGCTACTCGAGCGACATCGAGGGCGTCACCTGGGTGACGTTCGACCCGTCGACCGGCACCCGGGGTACCACCACGCAGACGATCTACGTCGGCGTCGCGGACAAGCAGAACACCGTCTACCGCAGCACCGACGGCGGCACGACGTGGGCGCGGCTGGCCGGCCAGCCCACCGGGTACCTGGCGCACAAGGGCGTCCTCGACCCGGTCGGCGGCTTCCTCTACCTGGCGACCAGCGACACCGGCGGCCCCTACGACGGCGCGAAGGGCGACGTCTGGAAGTACGCCACGAAGACCGGCACCTGGACGCGGATCAGCCCGATCCCCTCCGACAGCAGCGACGACTACTTCGGCTACAGCGGGCTGACGATCGACCGGCAGCACCCGAACACGCTGATGGTCGCGACGCAGGTGTCGTGGTGGCCGGACGTCATCTTCTTCCGCAGCACCGACGGCGGTGCCACCTGGACCCGGATCTGGGACTTCTCCAGCTACCCCGACCGCTCCCTGCGCTACACCCAGGACATCTCCTCGGTGCCCTGGCTGAACTTCGGCCTCCAGCCCGCTCCCCCGGTGCCGTCGCCGAAGCTCGGCTGGATGACCGAGTCGGTGGAGATCGACCCGTTCGACTCGAACCACCTGCTCTACGGCACCGGCGCGACCATCTACGGCACGTCCGACCTCACGAAGTGGGACAGCGGCGGGAAGATCACCATCAAGCCGGTCGTCGGCGGCCTCGAGGAGACCGCGGTGCTCGACCTGATCAGCCCGCCGTCGGGCGCTCCCCTGCTGTCCGGCCTCGGCGACATCGGCGGGTTCCGGCACGACAGCCTCGACGCGGTCCCGGCCACCATGTACACGCAGCCGGTGTTCACCACGACCACCAGCCTCGACTACGCCGAGCTGACCCCGGCGACGATCGTGCGCACCGGCACGCTCGACCGGTCGGCGCGGCCGAACGACAACCGGATCGCCTTCTCCACCGACGGCGGCAAAAACTGGTTCCAGGGCGCCGAGCCGGGCGGGAACGCCAGCGGCGGCACGGTGGCCGCGGCCGCCGACGGCAGCCGGTTCGTGTGGAGCCCGGACGGCGCGAACGCCAGCTACTCCGTCGGCTTCGGCTCGTCGTGGACGGCGTCCACCGGCATCCCGGCGGGCGCGGTGGTCGAGTCCGACCGCGTCGACCCGAAGCGGTTCTACGGGTTCGCGGCGGGCAAGTTCTACGTCAGCACCGACGGCGGCGCGACGTTCACCGCGACCGCGGCCACCGGGCTGCCGTCCGGCTCGGCGCACTTCAAGGCGATGCCGGGCGGCAAGGGCGACATCTGGCTCGCCGGCGGCTCCGGCTCGGCGTACGGCCTGTGGCACTCGACCGACTCCGGAGCGTCCTTCGCGAAGCTGGCGAACGTCGCCGAAGCCGACAACATCGGGTTCGGCAAGGCCGCACCCGGCCGGACGTATGCGACGTTGTACACGATCGCGAAGATCGACGGGGTGCGCGGGGTCTTCCGGTCGGACGACGCGGGTGGTTCGTGGACGCGGATCAACGACGACCGGCACCAGTACGGCAACATCGGGGCGGCGCTGACCGGCGATCCGCGGGTGTACGGCCGGGTGTACGTGGGCACGAACGGCCGTGGGGTGATCATCGGCGAGTCCGGGGGCATCGAGCCGCCCCCGACGAGCACGACGCCGACCACTCCCACGACCACGACTCCGACGACCACCACCACGCCCACGACGACCACCACCCCGGTGCCGTCCGGGTCGTGCACGGCGGCCTACACGGTCACCGGACAGTGGCAGGGCGGGTTCCAGGCCTCGGTGAAGGTCGGCAACACCGGGACGACGGCAGTGACCGGGTGGACGGTGGCTTGGACGTTCGCCGACGGCCAGCGGGTGACCCAGGCGTGGAACGCGCAGGTCACCCAGACCGGCGCGGCGGTGTCGGCGCTGGACGCGGGCTGGAACCGGACCATCCCGGCGGGCGGGAGCGCGGAGTTCGGCTTCACCGGGTCTTCGGGAGCGGCCAACGGGAAGCCGGCGGCGATCTCGCTCAACGGGCGGGCCTGCACGACGTCCTGATCATGTGCCCCGACCTTCGGAGCTGCGGCGGGGAGGGGGTTTCAACCCACCCCCAGGCGGTTGAAACCTCCTCCCCGCGCCCCCAGTCCGGAGGCCTCGCCCGAGCAGCCGCAGCCTGCTCGGGCGACGTCCCCGGTACCGTCCACTCTTCCTGGTGCCGACGGCAGCCGCCATTCCTGCTCTGCCGGGACTTTTTCGCCCCGTCACAGCCTTGCTGAGCTGCGGAAACCCCATCCTGGGGTGCCGAAAATACCCACCCGGGGGTGCAAAAGTTACCCGGAGGACAGCGGGCGCTCAGGCGATCTCCAGCACGACCTTCCCGACGTGGGTCCGGGACTCCAGGTGCTTGACGGCCTCGGCGACCTCGTCGAAGGCGAACCGGCGGTCGATCACCGGTTTGAGGCCGGTCCGCTCGATCGCCCGGTTCATCGCCCGGAACGTCTCGCGGGAGGCGTTGGTGAGGCCGCGCAGGGTCAGCTGCTTGACCAGCACCAGGATCGGGTCGGCACCGCCTTCGTGGGTGAGGACGCCGGCGACGCTGACGTGGCCACCGTACCGGACCGCGATCATCGACTGGCCGATCGTCCCGCCGCCGCCCACGTCGACGACGTGGTCGACGCCGCCGCCGGTCAGCCCGGCCACGGCAGCGCCCCACTCCGGGGTGGTCTCGTGGTTGAGGGTTTCGGCGGCCCCGAGGGCGCGCAGCCGCTCGAGCTTCTCGTCCGAGCTCGACGTCGAAACGACGTGGGCGCCGCCGAGCGCGGCGAACTGGAGCGCGAAGGTCGACAGGCCGCCGCTGCCCAGGGTGAGCACGGTCTGCCCCGGCGTCAGCCGGCCTTCCTCGACGACCGCCCGCCACGCCGTCACGCCGGCGCTGGGCAACGTGGCGGCTTCGGCGAAGTCGAGGTGCGCGGGCACCGCGACCAGGGCGTCCTCGGCGAACACGGCGTACTCCGCGAGCACGCCGTCGAGCGTGCCGCCCAGGTCGTCCGCGGTCTTCTCCGGCGTGCCGGGCCCGGCCAGCCAGTCCGGGAAGTAGGTCGCCGCCACCCGGTCCCCCGCGGTCCAGGCACGCACGCCGTCCCCGACCGCGACGACCTCGCCCGCGCCGTCGGACAGCGGGATCACGTCCGGTTTCACCGGCTTCGGGTAGAACCCCTTGAGGATCATCAGGTCGCGGGCGTTGAGCGCCCACCCGCGCAGCCGGACCAGGACCTGCCCGGGGCCGGGTTCGGGGACGTCACGCTCGCCCAGGACGAGCCCGGCGCCGGGACTGGGCAGGGAAAAGTACTTCACAGCGGCTCCAAGGGTGGGAGGAACTCCTCAACGAGGGCCAGTGTGTCGAAGCCGCGAGTTCCGCGTCGACGACCGCCAGGAGTTCCGGGGTCAGTTCGGCGGGCGAACCGGCGAAGTGGCGGACGCCGCAGGCGGCCATGAAGTCCCGCTGCCGCGCGTGGGCGGGGCTCGACGGGAACCCGACGAACCCGGCGCCGTGCGCGCGGGCGTCCTCGGCCACCCGGCTGACGTCGTCGACGAACACGATCTCGTCGAAGCCGACGCCGAGCACGTCGCGGGCGATGTGCCCGACACCCGGCCGGTGCTCGTTGATGCTCACGTAGGGCACCTCGGGATCGAGCAGGTCCACGAAGTCGCCGAGGTGGTGGTCGAAGGTGTGCTCGCGGGTCCGGCCGCCGTAGCAGACCAGCCGCACCGGGAGCTTCGACAGTGCCGCCAGGGCCTCCCGCGCGCCTCCGGCGACGCGGATCGGGTGCTCGGCCAGGTACTCCTGCCGCGCGGCCCACAGCTGCTTCAGCGTCTCCTCGGCCGGCTGGTCGAGACCACAGAGCCGGGTGATCTTCTCGGCGACGACGATGTCCCGCAACCCGATGACGTCCCGCTCGGCCGCGGCGTCGTAGACCCCGCCGTGCGCGGTGACGAACCGGGCGATCATCGCCAGGTAGGTGTCGTCGATGAGCACGCCGTCGCAGTCGAGCGCGACCACGCGCAGCTTTTCGAACCGGGTCACCGCTGGGCGAACACTTCGCGCGCGGCCGCGATGGCGTTGAGGGCGGCCGGGAACCCGCAGTAGAACGCCAGGTGCAGCACGGTTTCCACGACTTCCTGCTCGGTGCCGCCGACGTTGAGCAGGCCGTGGATGTGCACCTTCAGCTGCGGCAGCGCGGTGCCGAGCGCGACGCACGCGGCGATCGTGACGATCTCGCGGTGGCGCAGGCTCAGGTGCGGCCGGGTGTAGATCTCGCCGAAGGTGAACTCGATGATGTAGGCCGCCAGGTCCGGGGCGATGTCCTTCAGCGCCTCGGCGACCTTTTCGCCCGCCTCGCCGTCGACGGCCTTCATCGCGGCCAGACCGCGCTCGTAGCGGTCTTCGATGCCCGCCCACGGCACTTCGGCCGCTTCTTCCGACGGAGCCGGCTCTTCGTCCGGCAGGCCGTCGAAGGCCGCTTTGAGCGCCGTCAACGCGTTGAGCGTGGCCGGGAACCCGGCGAAGGAGCTGACGTGGATGACGGCCTCGATCAGCTGGCGGCGTGTGCAGCCGACGTTGAGCGCGGCCTTCGCGTGGAACTGCAGCTGCGAACCCGCGTAGCCGAGCGCGGTGAGCGCGGCGACCGTCGCCAGCTGCCGCTCCGGCAGCGGCAGGCCGGGCCGGTGGTAGACGTCGCCGTAGATGAACCCGACGCACTGCTCGCCGAACTCGGCCTCGCCGATGCTTTCGAACAGGTCCAGCACGGCGGGCCGGTCGGCCCCGCCGAGCTGCTGGATGAGTTTCAGGCCCTGGGCGAAGGACGTGGAGCGGGCCTGCTGCTGCAGGTCGGACATCGTGGAGTGGTTTCCCTTCCGGTGGACGGGCTCACCGCGGCTCAGCCGAGGTAGGCGCGCGTGGCCTGGTCGGCCTTGCGGCGTTCGAGGGTGTCGATGCGCCCCTGCACGATCATCGAGTACTCGATGCCGGCGGTGGCCACGGTGCGGCCCTGCTGGCGCACCGCCGTGGTGGCGCGGAACTTCAGGTTGGTCTCCCGGCCGAGGTCGGACTCGACGATCAGCGACTCGACGGTGGCGGGCAGCGGGAACAGGAAGTCTTCGAAGGACAGGTCGATCCGCTTCCACACCCCGGCGTACGCGGCCGGCGGGAGCCCGGGCCGGACGGCGGTCTCGAACTGGGCGATGCAGATCTGCCGCATCGCCTCGATGATCACGATGCCCTGCACGTGTTCGCCGGTGTGGTGGTCGAGGACCAGTTCGTTGTCCCGGTGGATCCGCAGCTCGGCCCGGCAGAGCGCGGGCTCCGGGCTGTGCACGCCCGCGAGCAGGACGTTGTCCGGCCGGTCCTTGTGGACGACCACGGGCGGTTCGGGCGGCGGCCGGAACCGGTCCGGGTCCGCGAGGCACACGGCGCCTTCGCTCTCGGCGCAGGCGGTCCGCAGCAGGTCGCCGTCGGTCTCGTCGATGCCCTGGCCGAAGTGGACGACCCAGCGGCACTCCGCCGCACGGAGTCCTCCGGAGTGCAGCAGGGCCAGCAGGCCCGACATCGTGAACACCCGGTCCTCGCGGGCGAACTGCGCGAAACGGTCGGCGACCACGACGACGTCCCGCCGGGTGTACCCGGCGAGCGCCCAGTCCCCTTCGCACGGAACCTGCGGGCACGAGACATCGTGCGGTGCCACCTCGGGCGCCTCCGTCCGGGTCGGGTCGGGCGTCACGGCCGCGCCGAAGCGTGGGCGTCGAGGAGCGCTTCGGCGAGGTTCCGGGCCGTCGTCGCCGAGCGCCAGCGCGGCCCGGACAGCTCGGTGGCCATCAGCTTCAGCATGGCGCGCACCATGTCCGGCTGCTTGCCGACGCCCGCGTCGAGCAGTGGTTCGACCTGGGCGGCGGCGCCCTCGAGATCGTCGAGCCGCAGGTGCGCGCGGCCGGTGTCGATCCGGATCATCGGGTCCATGGCTTCCCAGCGGTTTTCCAGTGACAGCTTTTCGAAGGCCTCCCGGGCGGTCCTGAACTCGCGCAACGCGGCCGACGCCTGCCCGACCGAAAGCAGCGAGTTCCCGGCCATGTAGTGCCGGCGGTCCTTCGTGATGTTGAAGAAGCGGTCCTCGCCGCCGGCCCCGACGTCCGGGTCCTCGATGCTCGCCCAGCGCGCGATCGCGTCCAGCACCTGCCGCTCGGCCTGCACCGTCGACCAGCCGCGCGCCTCGGCCAGGATGAGCGGGGCGTCGGTGAGGCGCCCGCCCACGTGGTAGTTGAGCCCGTCGACGGCGAGCTTCGCGGACTCGATGCCGTTCCCGGCCCAGAACGCCACGCGTGCCTGGGACGTGCGCACCCAGCGGCGGGCGAGGAAGTCGTCGGCGTACTGGGTGTAGAGCCAGGCGGCGGAATTGAGTTCGCGCGAAAGGCGGTACCGCCCCAGATCCCCCGCGATCCAGGCCATCATCGCGCTCGACTTCGCGCCGACGAGCAGGAGGTCCTGGGTCTGCTTCGGCCGCTGCCTGCCCTTGAGCAGGGCCGCGACCCGCTGTTCGATCACGGCCAGCTCGCCGAGGATCGAGTCGGGGGCGACGCGGGTGTAGGCGCCGCCGAGGAAGTCCACGTCCGACCACAGGTCGTCGAGCTGGACGTCGTCGACGTTGGTCTTCGTGAGCAGGATGGCGTCGTCGAGGACCCCGGCGCCGAGCTCCGCGTCCGGACGGCGTTCGGCGCGCAGGACGGTCCGGGCCGGCGGCGCCTCGGGCTCGGCGGTCACGACGGGGGCGGGCCCGGTTTCGGCGTGGTACTCGGCCAGATCCTTGGCCGGCAGCTGCTCGAGGTCGGTCAGCCCCAGCAGGCACTTCCAGCCTGTGCCGTAGACCTGGGCCAGCACCCGCAGGGCGGCGACGCTGGGCCGGACGCCGCGTTCGGGCCACTGCTCGTACTCCCAGATCCGCGTGCCGCGCATGCCCGCGCGGGGGTCTCCGGTGACGGCGTTGTACTGGTGCGCCGCGACGTCGAGCGAGAGCTCGGACGCCAGCCGCCACGCGGTGCGCGGCGGGATCCCGCATTCGACGATCAGGTTCTTCGCCACCTGGGCCGGGATCTCTTCTTCGGAGAAGCCCAGCGCGGTCAACCGGTCCCGCAGTTGTGCACGGTAGGGCTTACTCCCTGGTTTGGCCTGTCGACTCATCGTTCATCCAACGATTTCCGGAGTACGGGTGCACTCCGACGACAGTACCGCAGCGTGACCGTGGGAGCCCAGGCCGTCACCAGGGCGGAACCGTGTGATTTCCGAGAAGTTGAGTGCGCAACAAGGGGTTTCCGGGCACTTGAGCCGACCTGCTGAGAGCGCTCCCACTTCGAGTCTTTCGCGGTCCTCCTCGTGATCTTGGGGCGGATTTCCGGATTCCACCCCAACGGCGGCGTCCGGCGGCGTCGTGCGGTGGCGCAGTGCGACCGGGGCATGTCCTGTCCCCCAACGGCTGCGGCCGTTCAGGAGTGTTCAGCGGAGATCGCAGGCGTCCCGGCTGCGGAAAACGGACCACCGGATCGAGCCGCGTCCGGGTCGCTCTTTACAAGCGCGACACACCGGGGTTACCTTTCCCGCGGCTGGAAGCGCTCCCATGCCAGGTCGCCTCGCCAGAACGCGGCCAAAACCCAGGGGCGCCGTGGTTGCAGGCCACGGCGCCCCTGTCCGCGTCCCGGGGAAGGAACCCGATGCACAGGTTCGCCGGCGCCCTCGCCGCCTTCTGCCTCGCCGCGGCGGGCACCGCCGCGGTCGTCGTGGCCGGCCCGGCCGCCGCCGCGCCCGCCTGCTCGGTCGCCTACCGCGCCAACCAGTGGCAGACCGGGTACACCGCGGACATCGCGGTGACCAACGGCCCCACCGCGGCTTCCTCCTGGACGCTCACCTGGCACTACGCCGGGAACCAGACCGTGACCTCCGCCTGGAACGCCGCCGTCGCCCAGACCGGGAACGCCGTCACCGCGCAAAGCCTGTCCTACAACGGTGCCCTGCCCGCCGGCGGCTCGGTCTCGTTCGGACTCCAGGGCACCTACAGCGGGACGAACGCCACCCCGACGGACTTCGCGCTGAACGGCGTCTCGTGCGGTGACCCCGCTCCCCCGACGTCGACCACACCGACCACGACCACCACGCCGACGCCGACCACCACGACCTCCGGGCCGCCGCCCGCGGGCTGCACGAGCGCCGCGATCTGCGACGACTTCGAACAGCAGACCGGCAGCACTCCCGGTGGCCGCTGGACCGTCGGCGCGGCCAACTGCACCGGCACCGGCACGGTGGCCGTCGACACCGCGGTCGCGCACTCGGGCTCCCGTTCGGTCAAGGTCACCGGCCAGGGCGGCTACTGCAACCACGCGTTCCTCGGCACCAGCCTCACCGGCGTCGGCTCGAACCACCTCTTCGGCCGGTTCTGGGTCCGGCACACCACGCCGCTGCCCACCGGGCACGTCGCCTTCATGGCCATGCGGGACACCGCCGACAGCGGCCGCGACCTGCGCGCCGGCGGGCAGAACCGGGCCCTGCAGTGGAACCGCGAGTCCGACGACGCGACGCTGCCCGCGCAGAGCCCGGCCGGGGTGGCCCAGAGCGTCCCCCTGGCGACCGGGACCTGGTCCTGCTTCGAGTTCGAGGTCGACGGCGCCGCGGGCCGGCTGCGGACCTGGCTGAACTCCGCCGAGGTGGCCGGCCTCGTCGTCGACGGCGTCCCGACCCCCGACATCGACCAGCAGTGGCTCGCCAAGTCCTGGCGCCCGGCGCTGTCCGACCTGCGGCTCGGCTGGGAGAGCTACGCCGGCGACGCCGACACGCTGTGGTTCGACGACGTGGCCGTGGGCTCCTCGCGGATCGGCTGCTGAGCTACCGGCCCAGAACGCGTTCGATCCCGGCCAGCTCGTCGTCGGCGAACTCGAGGTTCGCGGTGGCCGCGACGGTGTTCTCCAGCTGGGCGACGCTGCTGGCGCCGATCAGCGCGGAGGTGACGCGGCCGCGCCGCAGCACCCAGGCGATGGCCAGCTGCGCCAGCGTCTGCCCACGTCCCTTGGCGATGTCGTTCAGCGCGCGGACGGTCGCGAGGGTCTCCTCGGTCAGCCGGTCGCTGGTGAGGAACGGGCTGGCGCCGGCCGCGCGGGAGTCGGCCGGGACGCCGTCGAGGTAGCGGTCGGTCAGCAGGCCCTGGCTCAGCGGCGAGTACGCGATCGAGCCGACGCCGTGGGAGTCCAGGGTGTCGAGCAGGCCGTCCTCGACCCAGCGGTCCAGCATCGAGTACCGCGGCTGGTGGATCAGCAGCGGCGTCCCGAGCTCCTTCAACGCGGCGAGCGCGGCCTCGGTCTGCTCCGGCGAGTAGTTCGAGATGCCCGCGTACAGCGCCTTGCCCGAGCGGACGGCGGTGTCGAGCGCGCCCATCGTCTCCTCGATCGGCGTGTCCGGGTCCGGGCGGTGCGAGTAGAAGATGTCGAAATGGTCGAGGCCGGTGCGGGCCAGGCTCTGGTCCAGGCTGGCCAGGAGGTTCTTGCGCGAGCCCCACTCGCCGTACGGGCCGTCCCACATCAGGTAGCCCGCCTTGGACGAGACCAGGATTTCGTCGCGGTACGGGCGGAAGTCGGCGGCGAAGTGGCGTCCGAAGTTCGACTCCGCCGAGCCGGGCGGCGGGCCGTAGTTGTTGGCCAGGTCGAAGTGCGTCACCCCGAGGTCGAACGCCCGGCGCAACACGGCCCGCTGCACGTCGAGGGGCTTGTCGTCCCCGAAGTTGTGCCACAGGCCGAGGGACACCGCGGGCAGCTTCAGCCCGCTGCGCCCGGCCCGCCGGTACGGCAGGTCCGAGTACCGGTCTTCGGCCGCGACGAAAGGCGACATGGTTCTCCTAGTCGAAAGAGGACTGTTTCCGCAGTCTAGCCGCGCGGGAGGAGGGCGCCGGCGAACGACGCCGCGGGTGGCAGCGAGGGCAGCAACGTCGCCTGGTACGCGTGGTAGACGTCCGGTTTGCCGGACCACACCGTCGCGGCGGGACGGTTCTCCGGGTCGAGTTCGTGGTGCCACGAACCGAGTTCGCGGTCGACGAAGCAGGTTTCGGCGTGTGCGCACCACTCCTCGAAGCGGGCGAGGTACGCCGGGTCGCCGGTCTCCCGGTGCAGCGTCCACGCCGCGGCCATCGCCTCGGTCACCACCCAGTGCAGCCGGGTGCGCACCACCGGCGTCCCGGCGAAGTCGGTGGTGTAGACGAAGCCCGGCCGCCCGTCGACGGTCCAGCCGTACCGGACGCCCGCCTCGAACAGCGCGGCCGCGTCGGGCACCAGCCACGCCGGCGCGGCGTCCCCGAGCGCCCGTCCGAGGTGGACGGCCAGCCGCGCCCATTCGAAGAGGTGCCCGATGGTGGCGCCGTACGGGCGGAACGGGTCGGCCGGTTCGTCGCGGTTGAACTCCGGCCGCACGCGCCAGCCCGCGTCGTAGTGCTCCGGGAGCAGCCAGCCGTGCGCGCGGGCCTCACCGTGGATCAAACGCTCCACAATGGACAATGCACGAGCCGCCCACACCGGGTCGCCGGTGACGTCGGCGGCGGCCAGGAAGGCCTCCACCGTGTGCATGTTGGCGTTGGCGCCGCGGTAGTCCTCCAGGCTCGTCCAGCCGCGGTCCCAGACGTCGGCGACGAGCCCGGCCCCCGGCTCCCAGAACCGGCGTTCGACTGTTTCAAGGGCCTCGGCCAGCAGTGGCCGCGCGCCTTCGGCACCGGCCGCGGCCGCGCTCGCCGCCGCCAGCACGACGAAGGCGTGCTCGTAGGCGCGCTTGTCGGTCAGGGCCGTCGAGGCGTACCAGCCGCCGTGCTCCGCGTCCCGCAGCGGACCGGTCAGGGCCGCGACGCCGTGCGCGACCTGCTCGCCGGTGTCCGCGCCCTGCAGCGCCGCGAGGGCGAAGACGTGCGTCATCCGGCAGGTGATCCAGGTTTCGACGGGCCGGTCCAGCACCGGGCGCCCGGCATCGTCGAGCCAGGCGAAGCCCGGATCACCCGGGTGGGCCGCGCCGCCGGCGAAACCGAGCAGGCGGGCGGGTTCGGCACGCACCCAGGCGGGAACCGAAGACGGACTGTCCACTCTCTGCCTTTCTCCACGGACCCGCCTCGGTCGACGGCCCCCGCCAAAAACGTAGGCCAAGGCACCCGCCCCGGCCATCGCGGGCTGTTCCGGAAGTGACCCCCGCCGCGTATCCTGACCTTGGAAGCGCTCCCAGTCTTCGACGCACGCAACCCAATGAAGGGACTGACGTGACCAGGAGACGAAGTACCGTCCTCGCCGCCGTCACCGTGCTGCTGGCGAGCCTGACCACGATCCTGCTGACCACCGGCACGGCCGAGGCGCACGGTGCCATGATGAAACCGGGTAGCCGGACCTTCCTGTGCTGGCAGGACGGGCTCAGTTCGACCGGCGAGATCAAGCCCATCAACCCGGCCTGCGCGGCCGCGGTCGGCGTCAGCAGCGCCAACTCGCTGTACAACTGGTTCGGCGTGCTGCGCTCGGACGGCGCCGGGCGCACGCGCGGGTTCATCCCCGACGGGAAGCTGTGCTCGGGCGGGAACCCCAACTACGCGGGCTTCGACGGGGTCGGCAACTGGCCGCTGACCCACCTGACCGCCGGTTCCCAGTTCGACTTCTCGTACAACGCCTGGGCCGCGCACCCGGGCTGGTTCTACACGTACGTGACCAAGGACGGCTGGAACCCGAACCAGCCGCTCACCTGGGACTCCCTGGAGGACCAGCCGTTCCTGACGGTGGACCACCCACCGGTGACCGGCCAGGTCGGCACCGTGGAGGGTCAGTACAAGTGGAGCGGCGCGCTGCCGTCGAACAAGTCGGGCCGGCACATCGTCTACTCGGTGTGGAAGCGCTCGGACAGCGCCGAGACGTTCTACGGCTGCTCGGACGTCACCTTCGACGGCGGGCACGGCGAGGTCACCGGTGTGAAGGACCCGGGCACCGGCCCGACCACCACGCCCACGACCCCGACCACCCCGACGACGCCCACCACGCCCACCACGCCCACGACACCGACGACGCCGATGCCGCAGGGCTCGTGCATGGCGATGTACGAGATCACCAACACCTGGAGTGGCGGCTACCAGGCCACGGTGACGGTGATGAACCACAGCACGAGGGCGTACACGAGCTGGCAGGCGGGCTGGACACTGCCCGCGGGCCAGACGATCGCCAGCGTGTGGAACGGCACGCTGAGCCAGTCCGGTTCGGCGATCACGGTCCGCAACGCCAACTGGAACGGCGGCATCGCGGCCGACGGCACGACCAACTTCGGCATGGTGGTCAACACCACGGGAGGGAACGCGGCCCCGTCGCCGACCTGCCAAGGCACCTGAACCGTCCTGCGTGGGCGAAACCGTGAAGGCCACTCCGCGTTCCGGAGTGGCCTTCACGCGTTCGGTGCCGCCGCGGGTGACCGGCCGCGGACCTCACCCGCTCGCCGGAGCGGTGCTCCCCCGCGTCACCAGCCGCGGCCGCGAGGAGTACACGTCGCCCGTCCGTTCCCCGGCCAGCACGTCGCGCAGGACCGAAGCCGCGAGCGTGCCGAGTTCGGCCACCGGGCGCCGGATCGCCGTGAGCGCGGGGCGGACCAGCCGGCACAGCGGGGTGTCGTCCCACGAGACGACCGAGAGGTCCTTGGGCACCGCCAGGCCGAGTTCGCGCGCGGCGGCGAGAGCGGCGATCGCGAGGTCGTCGGTGTCGCACAGCAGCGCGGTGGGGCGCGGGCGCGCGGCCAGCACCCGCCGGACGGCGTCGGCGGAGGGTTCGGGGTGGACCGTGCCCGGGTGCGGGAAGCCGGTCGCCGCCGTGGTGAACGCCCGCCTGCGCGCCGCGGGATCGGCGAACACCGCCGCGCCCGCGATGCGGACCACGCGCCGGTGCCCCAGCGCGGCGAGGTAGGCCAGCGCCTCGGCCGCGCCCGTGACGTCGTCCACGAGCACCGACGGGACGCCCGGCACCCCGCCCGGCCCGCCGAGCACCACGGCCGGCAGGCCGATCCGCACCAGCTCGGCCGCGCAGCCCGGCTCGGTGAGCAGCACGCCGTCGACCTTCCGTTCGGCCCGCCAGCGGCGGTAGATCGCCAGCGCGGCCTCGCGACCGGGCGCGACCTGCAGCAGCAGCTCGCCCTCGAACCCGTCGAGCAGGGCCGGGACGAACTCCTCCGGCGGCCGGTCGAGGACCAGGCCGATCGCCCCGGTCCGGCCCCCGGACAGCGCCCGCGCGGTGCTGCTGGGCGCCCAGCCGAGCTCCCGGGCGATCTCGGTGATCCGCTGCCGGGTGGCCTCCGAAACGCCGGGCCGGCCGTTGAGGGCGTAGGACACCGCACCCTTGGAGACGCCGGCCTCCTTCGCGATGTCGGTGATCGTCGGACGCTTCATCGCACCCCTTCCTCGCACCACATCGACTCCGGCCCGCGGTCCGTGTCCGCGCGGACACCCGCCGTCGCGCACCTTGACACCCGCCGCACCGGGAAACGAGACTCGCCCCGGGAGCGCTCCCAGCCAACGGGGGCCGGGCGCGTGCCGCGAATGGGGAGTGCGCGCACATGAGGCAGATCCGAAGACCGCTGGCCTTCGCCGCCGCCGTCGTCGTCCTGCTCGGCCTGACCGCGGGCTGTGGCCCGGGCACGCCGGAGAAGATCACGCTCACGATCGCGACGTTCGGCGAGTTCGGGTACGACGACCTCATTCCCGGCTACGAGTTCACCCACCCCGGGCTCACCATCCGCCAGGTCCGGACCGAACAGGGCGGGCCGTACCACCAGGATCTGCTGGACAAGCTGCAGAAGGGCCAGGACCTCGCCGACGTCCAGGCCGTCGAGGAAGGCCATCTCTCCGACGTGCTCGCGCAGTCGGCGAAGTTCGCCGACCTGGCCAAGATCGGGCCGGCCGACGTGAAACCCGGCCGCTGGCTGGAATGGAAGTACGAGGCGGGCCGCGGCAAGGACGGCAAGCTCGTCGGCTACGGCACCGACATCGGCCCGCTGGCCATGTGCTACCGCAAGGACCTGCTCGAAGCGGCCGGGCTGCCGACCGACCCGGGTTCGGTGAAGACGATGTTCGCGACCTGGGACAGCTTCTTCCGGGCGGGCGAGAAGTACGTCAAGCGCTCGCACGGCAAACCGTGGTTCGACTCCTCGGCGCAGATCTTCAACGCCATGGTCAACCAGCTCCCGGTCGGCTACCTCGACCGCGAGGACCACTCGACGCTGGAGACGAACACCGCGCTCCGGGACGCCTGGAACCGGGTCACCACCGCGGTCAAGCAGGGCCAGTCGGCCGGGCTCACCGCCTTCGCCGACGACGGCAACAACGGCCTGCGCACCGGAGCCTTCGCGACGAAGGTGTGTCCGTCGTGGATGCTCGGCGTCATCGAGCAGCAGGCCGGCGTCGGCAACGCGGGCAAGTGGGCGCTCACCGACGCGTTCCCGGACGGCGGCGGCAACTGGGGCGGTTCCTTCCTCACCGTGCCGGCCGCGAGCCCGCACCAGAAGGAGGCCGCCGCGCTCGCCGCCTGGCTGACCGCGCCGGAGCAGCAGCTGCACGCGTTCCGGGTGAGCGGGAACTTCCCCAGCCAGGTCGACGCCTTCACCTCGCCGGACCTGCTCAGCGAGATGAACGGCTACTTCGGCGGGGCGATGAACGGCCAGGTCTTCGTCGCGCAGGCCCGCAAGGTCGGGAAGCCGCAGTACAAGGGGCCGGGCGACGGCAAGATCCAGGAGACGGTGGTCGCGCCTTCGCTCAAGGCGGTCGAGCAGGGCGCCGACCCCGCCGCCGTTTGGCAGCAGGTGCTGGCCGGGGTGCACCGGCTCGTCCCCTGACCGGAACCGCGCTCGTCGGAGCACGCGGGACCGGGCACTCGCCGGCGGGCGCCGCACGGGCGCCCGGCGGGACAGGCGATCACTTCGCCGGAGAACAAGGATTCGCACGCGTTCCACACCCGGATGGGGTTCGTCACCGAACCAGGCCGAAGGAGTTCGAAGAAGCGCCGGACCGGATCGGCTTTCGCAAGGACCTCCGCCGACCGGGCGGAGGCAAGCGCCGCGGGGCCCGGCCGGAGTCGCGTTCGGACCCGGGCCGGACCCCGCTGTCCCGCTCGGCCGGTCAGGCGGTGCGAGCGGGACCGCGGCGAGCGGCCCGGCGGGACGGGCCGCTGCCGCCGTGGTGGAGGCCGGACCGGGCGGCGGCTGCGCGGCACCGCCCGGCCCGGGGTCTGTTACTGCACCGGCGGGTAGGCGTTCTGGACCAGCTGCTCGAACTGGGCCTCGAACCACTTGCCGGACAGCGGGGCGTTCGGCAGGGCACCGGTCAGGTTGCCACCGTTGGCCTGCTCACTGCCGTGGAAGGTCGGGTCGCACATCGGGTCCGCGCCCTTGCCTTCGTCGTTGGGGATCTGCTGGCTCGCGCCGTCGGACTCACCCGGCGGCTTGATCCAGACGTAGGCGTCGAAGTGCGGTGCCGGGGAGACCGTCGGCCGCAGGCCGAGGCCGGCGCCGCTCTGGTTGCACCAGTTGCCGCGGTGCAGGCGCCGGTCGATCCGGCCCGAGTCGACGTAGGAGTCCACAGTGGACCCCGAGGCCCCGCTGGGCCGGGCCGCCCCGCCCCAGCCGTTGCGCGAGGTGTCGATCAGCATGCCGATGCCGCTCGGCAGGCCCGCCGACACGAACGCGTTGTACATCGCGGTGCCGAACTTCGACTCGTCGAAGTACGGGTTCCACTGGTAGAACTTGGCCGACCGCAGTGGCTGGCCACCCACGTTGAGGCCCGAGTCCGGCAGGTACGGCTCGGTGACCGGCGTGTAGTTGGCCGTGGAGCTGATGAAGCCGTCGATGCTGTTCACCCCGGCGGTCGTGCCCTGGAGCAGCTGCTTGACCTGGTTGACGAACGGGCCGAAGTTGCTGTCCCAGCCCAGCCACGCCGAGTGCGCGATGTCCAGGTAGTTGTAGACGTTGGAGATCGCGTGCAGCTTGTTCAGCGCGTACTGGATGCCCTGGACGTAGACCCCGGTCGACTGCGCCTCCGCGCACTTCGGCGTCGAGGTGTTGGTGATCAGGTTCGGCATCGAGTCCGGCTCGACGACCGTGACGATCCGCAGCGGCGCGTACTTCGGGTCGGCCATGATCGAGGCGATCGGGTCGATGTACTCCGCCTTGTACCGGGCCAGGCCGTTCTCGGCGGCCTTCAGCTCACCGTTGGACGCCAGCGCCGCGCAGTCGCGGTTGGGCAGGTCGTACACGACGATCTGGATGGTCACCGGCGTGCTGCCGCTCGCCTGCGCCAGCGCCGCGTCCAGGTGCCCGCGCAGACCGCGCGAGTCCGCCGTCCCGGCGATGGCCGCGATCCGGTCCAGCCACACCGCGGTCGAAGTGTTCGCCACCTTGGCCATCTGGGCGCCCAGCGTGCCGCCCTTGGCCGCGGCCGCCGCGGACACCTGACCCGACCAGTCCGGGTTCACGTACCCCTTGGCTCCGGCGTACGGGTTCTCCACGTGCGTCCCGGGCCGGGGCGTCGTGGTGACCGTCGTCGGGGTGGTGGGTGTCGTCGGGGTGGTCGACGTCGTCACGGTCGTCGGCCCCGTCGGTGACGTGGTCGGGGGCGTGCCGTCGCAGTTGGCGCCGTTGAGCGAGAACGACGTCGGGATGGCGTTCGTCCCCGAGTACGACCCGTTGAAGCCGAAGTTCGCCGTCGCGTTCGACCCCAGCGTCCCGCCCCACGACGGGTTCTTCGCGCTCACGTGCTTGCCGCTCTGGCTGAACGTGGCGCTCCAGCCCTGCTGCACCTGCTGGTTGCCGCCGAAGTCCCATTCGACGTTCCAGGACGAAACCGAGTCGCCCAGGTTGGTCACGGCGATGTTCGCGGTGAAGCCGGTGTCCCACTGGTTGACCGTGTAGGTGACCTTGCAGCCGGTGGCGGCGCCCGCCGGACTGCCCCCGGCCACCAGCAATCCGGCGGTCATCGCCGCCGCCGTCACCGAGGACGCCACGGCGAACCGTGACTTCCTCTTCGCGGACCAGAATTCACTCCTCATCGAGTGCGCTCCTTAGTTCTATGGTGGGTGGGTCAGGTGGTGCAGGCGGTCGCGCCGACGGCGAAGCCGCCCGGCGTGCCGGTCGAGGGGCCGTTCGCCTGGATGCCGATGGACACCGAGGCGCCGCCGGCGAGGTCGGGCGCCCAGGTGGGCGCCTTGGCGCTCGCCTGCTGCCCGGTCTGGGTGACGGTGGCGTTCCAGCCGCCGGTGATCTGCGTCCCGGACGGCACGGTCCAGCCGAGCGCCCAGTTCTTCAGCGCCGAGCTACCGGTGTTCTTCAACGTCACCGTGGCGATGAAGCCGCCCTGCCAGGTGTTGTCGACGTGGTAGGTGACCGCGCAGCTCGCCGGCGGCGGCGGGTCGGTCGTGCCGCCGCCCGACCCCACCGGGGGGATCAGGTACGGCTGCAGGATCGCCTGCTTGGTCTGGTTGACCGTGGTCCAGTCGTCGTTGAGGATGCCGCCGGTGTCACCCGAGTTCGGGTTCCACGACCAGTAGGTGAAGCTCATCCCGGACGGGCCCGTGCCGCTGTACTTCATCAGTTCCTGCAGCCAGACCTTGTCGCGCGGGTCGGCGAGCGTGGAGCCGAACTCGCCGAGCAGCACCGGCGCGATGTTCTGCTTGTGCAGGTAGCCGAAGAAGTGGTCCCACAGCGCGGGCAGGTTCGCCGGGAACGCCGGGTCGGAAAACCATTTCTGGGCGAACACCGACGTCGCGTACTCGTGCGCCGAGTACACCAGCTTGTCCGGTTTGGACAGTCGCACCGGGAACTGCTTCGCCCCGGAGAGGTTGCCGCCCCACCAGCCGCACTGCGGATCGCCGGTGCCGCTGACGCAGTCGACGCCCTCGACGACGATCAGCCAGTCCGGGTTCGCCGCGAGCACGGCGTTGCCGGCCCGTTCGGCGGCGAGCCGCCAGTCGGTCGCGGTGTCGCCGCAGCCCCAGCACGCCCCGCCGCCACCCTGGATCGAGTGCGGCTCGTTGTGCAGGTCCGCGCCGATCACCGTGGTGTTGCCCTTGTAGTGCTGGGCCAGCATCGTCCAGTCGGAGATCCAGCGGCTTTCGGAGTACGCGCCGGTGTACCAGAGCGGGGACTGCGCGCCCGAGTCCGGCCGGTGCCGGTCCAGGAGCACGCGCATGCCCTTGACGCCTGCGTAGGCGACGATCTTGTCGAGCACCTGCAGGCCGGACAGGCCCTGCAGGTCCGGGTTCTGCACCTGGTCGATGCTGACCGGCTTGGACCCGGCGTCGAACAGCTGGTTCGAGTACGGCAGCCGGAGCGTGTTGTACCCGAGCCCGGCCATCTGGTCGAGCATGTCCTTGTAGTTGCGGCTCCACAGCCCGTGCGGCGAGTAGTTGCCGGTCTCGGCGCCGAACCAGTTGATGCCGGTCATCCGGACCGGCACGCCGGTCGCGTCGACCAGCTGGGATCCGCTGGCGTGCCAGAACCCGGTGCCGGTGCCGGCCGCCGCCGAGGTCTGAAGGGCCGCGGCGGCCGGGGACGCCGTGAGAACGGCGCCCCCGACCAGTGCGGCGACCACCAGCGAGAGCAGTCGCTTCATCAAGTGCCTCTCAGCCGAACAGGGCGACGTGGGCGGCGAACGCCGTGGCGATCTCCGACTGTGCCCAGAACCGGTGGTAGGTGAACGTCGGCGCAGCCCCGCCGTCCAGGTAGGCCTGGACCTTCGGCCACTGCGGGTCGCTCTTGTAGAACGACCGGATCGACAGGAACGTCGAGCTGGAGTTGATCGCGTCGCCGTTCGGCATCGTGCCCGTCCAGCCCGAGGGCACGTACAGCCCCTGGTCCGTACCGGAGTTGTACTTGTCGTCGAACCGGTCGTAGTCCGACCGGGTCTCCGGCACCGCGATGCCCTTGGTGTCGGTGTTCGCCGACAGCGCGGTCAGCAGCTGCTCCCCGACCGACTTGGCCTGGGCGTTGGCCGAGCCCGCCGCGTAGTAGAGCAGCGTCTTGGCCAGCGAAGCCGCGACACCCACGTCCTGGTTGTAGTTCTTCACCGAGACGCGCAGGCTCGCGTTCGAGCCGGGGCTGGTGGCGTTCCAGGTGTCCGGCGCGCCGCTCCAGGTCAGGTCGGACGGGATCTGGAAGCTCCCGCCTGCCCCGACCGTGGTCTTGCCGATCGCCCACGGCACCCACTTGTCGAGGATCTTCTTCGCCCGGGCGTCGTTGGTCGCCTGGTAGTACTCGGCGATCCGCTCCATGCCCCAGGTCTGGAAGCCGAACCACTGGTTGCTCGGCGGGTCGTGCCAGACCGGCTGCCAGTCGTAGTACATCCCGTAGAAGGTCGGGGTCCCGGCCGGCGGGGTGCCGTACTGGCCGTCCCAGCTGTTGGTCGCGCCACCGGCGAGACCGCCGTCGGCCGACTGCAGCCACTGCAGGAACTCCATCTGCCGGTTGAGGCTGGTCGCCCAGTCGGTCGCCCCGGTCGCCGACGTGACCTTCAAGCCCGGGTCCGTCGACAACGCGTACGCGGCCAAGGGGTTCTGGTAACCCTGGTGCGCCGCACCGTCCCCGATCCGCCAGGCCCAGGAGCTGGCCGGGTCCGCCGAACCGCCCCAGGCGTAGTACCACGAGATCAGGTAGTGCTCGCTGTCCTTGCCGGTGCCGGCCGGGCAGCTCGACGCCCCGACGCAGTTGCCGATCTTCTTGTAGTACTTGTCGAACAGCGAGTACCGCAGGTAGTCGCCCATCTTCGACGCCTTCTTGACGACGGCCGCGATGTCCGAGCTCTTGCCCTGCGTCTGGGCCCACTTCTCGGCCTGGAAGGCCACCTGCACCACGCGGGCGTCCGCGTCGGGGGCGTCGGTGTACTTCCACTGCTTGGCGTAGGAGGAGTCACCGGTGAACAGGTCGAGGTACCCGTTCTTGCCACCGAACTTCAGCATGTCGCAGCTGGGCTGGGTGACGGTTTCCCAGACCGACTCCTGCGAGCCGCGCTGGAAGGTGTTGATGAACGCCGGCGCGGTGTTCGTGCCGTCCTCGCAGTGCCCGAACTTGTAGATGTTGTCCACGTCCAGCAGCCAGTGCATGCCGTAGACGTCCGGGTTGCCGTAGGCCGCCTTCAGCTCCGCCGCGATCGGGTCGGCCCCGACCGAAACGTTCGACTGCAGCTGCGACGGGTAGGACTTCGGGCTCGGGTACTCCGCCGCGTACGTCGCCGGCTTGCTCGCGTTGTAGCCGGAGTTGCCCGGCTGGTCCGCCGCCGACGGGATCGCGTACGTCTCGATCGACGTCCACGCCTGGTTGAACGGGGCCCAGTCACCGGTCACCCGGCCGTAGGACGCCTCCAGCCAGAGGTAGTAGCTGAACGCCTCCGACGTCGTCTCGTGCCCGTGGTCCGGAGCCTCGACGATCAGCGTCTCGATCGAGTGATACGGCACCAGGATGCTGCCGAACTTGCGGAAGTAACCGTTGTTCGGGTCCTTGATCTTGTTGTACTGCGTCAGGAACGCGAGCTGGTAGTCCGAAGTGGACGACGAGATCTCGTTGACCGCCACCGTGGCCGCGGTGTAGCCGCTGCTGCTCGCGGTGAAGGTCGCGCTGCCCAGCGCTCCCCCGTTGTCGGCGCTGGTGACCGTGACGTTCTGCGCCACGTTCCAGTTCGCCGCCGTGAACGTCAGGCCGGCGGGGCTCGCCGTGAGGTCCGTGCTGCCGGCCGTGCGCGCGACGGCGACGGTGACCGGCGCGGACGGGGCGCCGGCGAGGGTGACCGCGAACGTCGTCGTTCCGCCCTGCTTGACCTGCGCGGCGTCGGTGGCCACGTGCACGATCGCCATCGACGCGAACTGCTCGGTCGCCTCCAGGGGCACCTGGTCGCGGCGTTGGGCGAAGGCCTCTCGGTAACGGCCCATGGCCTTCTGCACCTGCTCCCAGTTCAACGAGAACGA
>Ga0207678_10000512_pt1 | contig 35180 bp, 38 predicted proteins | sample KBSC63metaG_FD_184319 | JGI IMG/M metagenome (GOLD analysis project Ga0207678, IMG submission 184319) | Corn rhizosphere microbial communities from Kellogg Biological Station, Michigan, USA - KBS C6-3 metaG (SPAdes) (version 2) | ecosystem: Host-associated > Plants > Roots > Rhizosphere > Soil ... | reverse complement strand
CGATTTTCTCGCCATTGGCGCCATCCCACACCATGCGCAGCTTGCCGGGGCCGGGGACGAGGAAGTCGGTGGCGCGATACTGGTCGCCGAAGGCATGGCGGCCGATGACGATCGGATCGGTCCAGCCGGGAACCAGGCGCGGCACATTGCGGATCACGATCGGCTCGCGGAAGACAACGCCGCCCAGGATGTTGCGGATCGTGCCATTGGGCGACTTCCACATTTCCTTCAGGCCGAATTCCTCGACGCGCGCTTCGTCGGGGGTGATGGTGGCGCACTTCACGCCGACGCCATGCTCCTTGATGGCATTGGCGGAATCGATGGTGATCTGGTCGTTGGTCTCGTCGCGCTTTTCGACGCCCAGGTCATAATATTTCAGGTCGATGTCGAGATAGGGAAGGATGAGGCGCTCGCGGATCCACTGCCAGATGATCCGCGTCATTTCGTCGCCGTCGATTTCCACGACGGGGTTCTTCACCTTGATCTTAGCCATAGCGCCTGTGCCTTCTCATTCGGGTGGAATTTGCGAACGCCCTAGGGAAAGCGACGGCAATGTTCAACTGGAGTGTGCAGGGCGCGCGGGGAAATGGGAGCCGCCGCCGCCGGATATCACATGTTCGGGGAGAAGATGCGGCGCGGGATTATTTCGTGGCTCTTCGGAAGGGATCGGACGTTGTCACTGCAAGTGTCTGTCCTTAAAGACGGTGTCCATGGAAAATGACGAACTGACCGTCGCACTGGGCGGCAATGTGAAATGGCGCTTCCCCTCGGTGCATCCGGAGGGCGTGAAATTCGGCCTGATCGCGGCCGCCATCACCGCGCTGCTGTTCCTGGTGGGCTGGGAGATTCCGGGCTGGCTGATGGTGATGGTGACGATCTGGGTCCTGGCGTTCTTCCGCGATCCGGTCCGCGCCGTACCGCAGGATGAGCACGCCATCGTTGCCCCCGCGGACGGGCTGGTGACGCTGATCCAGCGGGTGCCGCCGCCGCGGGAGATGAGCGGGCCGGACGGGCTGGGCGACCAGCCGATGATCCGCGTGTCGATCTTCATGAGCGTGTTCGACGTGCACATCAACCGGACGCCGATCGGCGGGACGGTGAAGTCGGTCGTCTATATTTCCGGCAAGTTCCTGAACGCCGACCTCGACAAGGCGAGCGAGGATAATGAGCGGCAGCATATCCTGGTCGAGCGGCATGACGGGGTGCGCATCGGCTTCACCCAGATCGCGGGCCTTGTCGCGCGGCGGATCGTGCCCTTTGTGAAGCCGGGCGACATGGTCGCGGCGGGGCAGCGCATCGGCCTGATCCGTTTCGGCAGCCGTGTCGACGTCTATCTGCCGGCGGGCACCGCCCCGCGCGTGGTGCTGGGGCAGCGCACCGTGGCCGGCGAAACGATCCTGGGCCAGATTGGCGACATGCGCGTGATTTCGGGGATTCAGCAATAATGCGGCAGCGGCGCACCATCCCGCGCGGTCTGCGCCGGGGGATCACCCTGCGGATGGTGGCGCCCAACGCCGTGACGGCGATGGCGCTGTGCTTCGGCCTGACGGGCGTGCGCTACGGCATTTCGGGCGAATGGGAGCGGGCAGTGCTCTCCATCCTGATCGCCGGCGTGCTGGACGGGCTGGATGGCCGCATTGCCCGGCTGCTGCGGGGGGAAAGCCGCTTCGGCGCGGAGTTGGACTCCCTGTCGGATTCCATTGCCTTCGGCGTGGCGCCGGCCCTCGTGCTTTATCTCTGGTCATTGAACGCCATGCCGAAATTCGGCTGGATATTCGCTCTTGCCCATGCGCTTTCCTGCGCGCTGCGGCTGGCGCGGTTCAACGCCAATATCGACGCCGACGTGCAGCCGCACAAATCCGCCGGCTTTCTTACCGGCGTTCCGGCGCCCGCTGGTGCCGGTCTGGCCTTCGTGCCGCTCTATCTCTGGCTGGTGACCGGCGAACCGTTGTTCCGGCAATGGTATGTAGTGGCGCCGTGGACCGCCTTCTCAGCCTTCCTGATGATCTCCAACATCGCGACCTATAGCTGGTCCGCGCTGCGTCTGCGCAAACGCATAAGGCTGGAGGCGATTGCGCTGGCCGGGCTTCTGGCAGCGCTGCTGATCACAGATCCATGGCTGACTCTGCTGGTGCTGTGCGCCATTTATCTTGCGCTCATCCCCTTTGGCATGATGTCCTATGCCAGGGTTCGCCGCCAGCGCGCGGCCGAAGCACAATGATCCTCAGGCAGCCAGCACCGCGGCGGCAAAAGCGGGGCGTTCTTGTCGCGTCGAGGGTGCGGCGCGACGCCGGCTGATGCGCAGGCGATATACCGGAACCTGTCGCGGGATGGGTTCGAATGCGAGAGCCGCCACCATCTTGTCATGATAGGTCAGCAGCATGCCGACAATGACGCCCGCGGCGAGCAGGAATGATCCGGTGAAAACAAGTGCTGCGACCAGTGCGAACATATGCAGCTCACTTTCTGTCTTGCCATTTGCACGGCTTGGTTCACTATGGGCATGCAAACGGTGCAAATCCGCCGTTTGTTCCCAATGTTCTCCTTATGTTCTATCCAGAACGGAGAGTCAACCCCTTGCAATGATATTCCGACGCGTCTAAACGCGCGCCCATTCCACATGGGAATCGACATATCCGGTGCTGCGGCGCGCTGCTTCAGTTCCTGATTCCCAGAGGTGTAACCGGAAGGAGAATAATTATGGCGGCTCCTGTCGTCACCATGCACCAATTGATCGAGGCTGGCGCCCATTTCGGCCACCAGACCCACCGCTGGAACCCGCGCATGAAGCCGTACATCTTCGGCGAGCGCAACGGCATTCACATCCTTGACCTGTCGCAGACCGTGCCGCTGTTCGGCCGCGCCCTGGACTTCGTGTCCGCGACCGTCGCCGCCGGCGGCAAGGTGCTGTTCGTCGGCACCAAGCGCCAGGCGCAGGATCCGATCGCTGAAGCCGCCCGCAAGTCGGGCCAGCATTTCGTCAACCATCGTTGGCTGGGCGGCATGCTCACCAACTGGAAGACCATCTCTGGCTCGATCAAGCGTCTGAAGACCCTGGAAGAGAAGCTGTCGGGCGACACCCACGGCTTCACCAAGAAGGAAGTCCTCCAGATGACCCGCGAGCGCGAGAAGCTCGAAATGTCGCTGGGCGGCATCCGCGACATGAACGGCATCCCTGACGTCATGTTCGTGATCGACGCCAACAAGGAAGAGCTGGCGATCAAGGAAGCCAACACGCTGGGCATTCCGGTCGTCGCGATCCTCGATTCGAACGTCTCGCCCGACGGCATCGCTTTCCCGGTTCCGGCGAATGACGACGCCAGCCGCGCGATCCGCCTCTACTGCGACGCCGTCGCCGCCGCCGCCACCAAGGGCAACCGTGGTGCGCAGCAGGCTTCCGGCGTTGACCTTGGCGCTCTGGACGAGCCCGAGGCCGAAGAGGTCGTCGCTCAGGCCTGAGACGCGGTCTTCGAACTGCAAGATTGACAGGCTAGGGCGCGCTCCGATGGAACGCGCCCTAGCGCTTATTTGAACCATCCGAAACATTTAGGAGCCGAAACATGGCCGAGATTACCGCTGCCGCCGTCAAGGAACTGCGCGACCGTTCGGGCGCGGGCATGATGGACTGCAAGAAGGCGCTCACCGAAGCCAATGGCGACATCGAAGCGGCAACCGACTGGCTGCGCGCCAAGGGTCTTGCCGCCGCGCAGAAGAAGTCGAGCCGCACCGCCGCTGAAGGTCTGGTCGGCGTCGCCGTTGCCGGCACCAAGGGCGTCGCCGTCGAAGTGAACAGCGAAACCGACTTCGTCGCCAAGAACGACCAGTTCCAGGATTTCGTCCGCACCGTGTCGACCATCGCGCTGGAAAATGGCGTTGCCGACGCCGACGCGCTGTCGAACGCTGCCTATCCGGCTGGCGGCACCGTGGCCGAGAAGCTGGTCGCCAACATCGCCACCATTGGTGAAAACCAGACCCTGCGCCGCGTCGGCCAGGTCGAGGTGAGCCAGGGCGTCGTCGTTCCCTATGTCCACAATGCCGCCGCTCCGGGTCTGGGCAAGATCGGCGTGCTGGTCGCGCTGGAGGGCGATGCATCCGCCGACGTTCTGGAGCCGCTGGGCAAGCAGATCGCGATGCACATCGCCGCTGCCTTCCCGCTGGCGCTGTCCTCGGCCGATATCGATCCGGCCCTGCTGGAGCGTGAGCGCGCGATCGCTGCCGAAAAGGCGGCCGAATCGGGCAAGCCCGCCGAGATCGTCGCCAAGATGGTGGACGGCGCCGTCGCGAAATATGCGAAGGAAAACGCGCTGCTGTCGCAGCTCTTCGTGATGGACAACAAGACCCCGGTCGCCGACGTGGTCGCCAAGGCGGCCAAGGAAGCCGGCGCGTCGATCACGCTGAAAAACTATATCCGCTTCCAGCTCGGTGAAGGTATCGAGAAGGAAACGAGCGACTTCGCCGCCGAAGTGGCCGCCGCCGCCGGCGTCTGATCCGACAGTTCGTTCGCTTTCGGCGGTGTCGGGAGGCTGAGGCTTCTCGACAAGCCGGACGCGGGCGCTAAGGAAGTTCGGGGTTGCCAAAACCCTGCTTCACATAATGGCGCGCGCTGCTTAAGGTGCGCGCCATTTCCTTGCCCGATCATAAAAGGAATATTGCCCCGCATGTCTCGCCCAGCCTTCAAGCGCATCCTGCTGAAACTTTCGGGCGAAGTGCTGATGGGGCAGGGGCAGTTCGGCATCGAGCCGGAAACGGTGAACCGCGTGGCGGGCGAGATCGCCGCGGCGAAGGATGCCGGGTTCGAACTGTGCGTGGTCGTGGGTGGCGGCAATATCTTCCGTGGCCTTGCGGGCGCCGCCAAGGGATTTGATCGGGCGAGCGCTGATTATATGGGCATGCTGGCCACCGTCATGAACGCGCTGGCCGTGCAGAATTCGCTGGAAAAGCTGGGCTATGACACCCGCGTCCAGTCCGCCATCCCGATGGCGTCGGTCTGCGAACCCTATATCCGGCGCAAGGCGGTGCGGCATATGGAAAAGGGCCGGATCGTCATCTTCGCGGCGGGCACCGGCAGCCCCTTCTTCACCACCGACACCACGGCGGCGCTGCGCGCGGCGGAAATGGATTGCGACGCGCTGTTCAAGGGCACCAGCGTCGACGGCATCTACAATGCCGATCCGAAGAAGGTGCCCGATGCCGCCCGCTATGACGCGATCAGTTTCGATCAGGTTCTGAACGACAATCTGAAGGTCATGGACGCGAGCGCCATTGCCCTTTGCCGCGAAAACCACATCCCCATCGTCGTGTTCAACATCCGCGAAACCGGCAACCTGGCCAAGGTGCTGGCCGGCGATGGTGTGGCGACGATCGTGCAAAATCAGGAGCGCTGAAACAAAATGGCTCAATATGACAAGGCCGACCTTGAACGCCGCATGGCGGGTGCCGTGGAATCGCTGAAGGGCGATTTGTCGGGGCTGCGTACGGGCCGGGCCAATATCCAGCTTCTCGATCCTGTGACGGTCGAGGTTTATGGCGCGCATATGCCGCTCAACCAGGTCGCGACCGTTTCGGCGCCCGAACCGCGCATGCTGTCGGTTCAGGTGTGGGACAAGAGCAATGTCGGCCCCTGCGACAAGGCGATCCGTTCGGCGGGCCTGGGCCTCAACCCCATTGTCGATGGCCAGACGCTGCGCCTGCCGATCCCGGACCTGACGGAGGAGCGCCGCAAGGAACTGGCCAAGCTCGCCAGCAAATATGCGGAAGGGGCCCGCATCGCCGTCCGCAATGTCCGCCGTGACGGCATGGACAGCCTGAAGGTGGACGAGAAGAAGGGCGAGATCAGCGAGGATGAGCGCAAGCGCAAGGAAACCGAAGTTCAGAAGCTGACCGACAGTACCATCGCGGATATCGATGCGACGGCGGCGGCGAAGGAAAAGGAAATTCTCGGTCAGTGATCCGGGGCTTTCCTTTCGCGGCCAAAGCACGCATTCCTGTCTGATGGCCACCCAAGCCAAACCCGATCTGACCAGCGGCGCGCCAGCCCATGGCGCGCGTCATGTCGCCATCATCATGGACGGCAACGGCCGCTGGGCGAAGAAGCGCTTCCTGCCGCGTATCGCCGGCCATCGCGCCGGAGTGGAGGCGGTGCGCCGCGTCGCCCGCGCCGCGCGGGAGCTGGGCCTGGAATGCCTGACGCTCTACGCCTTTTCCTCGGAAAACTGGAAGCGTCCGGCGAGCGAGGTGGCCGATCTGATGGCCCTGCTGCGCCATTTCATCCAGTCCGACCTCGACGAATTCCACGCCAATGGCGTGCGGCTGCGCATCATCGGCAATTATCGGGCGCTGGATCCCTCGCTGGTCGAAATGATCGACAATGCGATGGCGCGGACAGCCGGCAACAGCGGGCCGATCATAGCCATAGCGCTGAATTACGGCGCGCAGGACGAACTGGTGCGCATGGCGCAGACGCTGGCGCGCCGGGTGGCCGCGGGCGAGATCGCGGCCGAGGAGATCGGTCTGGATGATGTGGATGCAGCGCTCTACACCGCCGACCTGCCACCGCTCGACCTGATGATCCGTACCTCGGGCGAGCAGCGGCTCAGCAATTTCATGCTGTGGCAGGCCGCCTATGCGGAGCTGTATTTCACCGACATGCTGTGGCCGGATTTCGACGCGAGGGCGCTCGCCGCCGCGCTGGACGCCTTCCGCCTGAGGGACCGCCGTTTCGGCGGGCTGTGACAGCATGTCGAGCGAGCTTCGCACCCGCGCGATCGTCGGTGTCCTCCTTATCCTGGTGGCGTTGGGCGCCTTGTTTGCGGGCGGTTTCGCCTTTTGGGTGCTGTTGTCCGTGGCGGGCGTGCTGATGCAGGGGGAGTGGGGTGACCTGACGGGAGCCAGGCCTGAGAAGCGCAAGCTGGCGATGTTTGCCGTATCGGTGCCGCTGGCGATTCTTTGCCCCGCGGCGGCCGGCGTGTCCTGGCTTGGCTTCACGCTGATGGTGGCCGCCTTCTTCTTTGTTGCGCTGGTCGGCCGTTCGGTCAGGCTGGCGCTGGGCGTGCCCTATATCGTCGTGCCGGTGATGGCGTTGCTGTTCCTGCGCGAGCAGTCGCCCAATCTTCAGGGGCTGCTGCTGACCTTCTGGGCGCTGGGCCTCGTCTGGGCGACGGACATTGGCGCCTATTTCGCCGGTCGGTCGATCGGCGGGCCGAAACTGGCGCCACGTATCAGCCCTTCCAAGACCTGGTCCGGGCTGGGCGGCGGCGTACTGGCGGCCCTGATGGTCGGTTTTCTGCTCTATCGGTTCGCTGACCTGCCGATCCAGCTTGCCGCGGCAAGCGGTCTGCTGGCAGTGGCGGCGCAACTGGGTGACCTGCTGGAAAGCTGGATGAAGCGCCGCGCCGGCGTCAAGGACAGCGGTACGCTGCTGCTCGGCCATGGCGGCGTGATGGACCGGCTGGACGGGGTGGTCGCCGCCGCACCGCTGGCCGCGATCTGCTATATGATCCTGGTGCAATTGCCATGAGGAAGGTGTCGGTCTTTGGCGCGACCGGGTCGGTCGGCATGTCCACGCTGGACCTGATCCAGCGTGATCCGGAAGGCTATCGGGTCGTTGCCCTGACCGCGCACAACGACGTGGCGGGCCTGGCGGCCGCCGCGCGGCAGAGCAATGCCGCGATCGCCGTGATCGGGAACGAGGCCCATTATGAGGCGCTGAAGGATGCGCTGCGCGGTTCGGGGACGGAGGCGGCGGCGGGCGAAAGCGCTTTGATCGACGTCGCGGGGGCCGATGCAGACTGGAGCATGGCCGCGATCGTCGGCTGCGCGGGGTTGCGCCCGACCATGGCGGCGCTCAAGGCGGGCGGCACGGTGGCGCTTGCCAACAAGGAGTCGCTGGTATCTGCGGGCGCGCTGATGATGGATGCGGTCGGCGCGTCGGGCGCCACGCTGTTGCCGGTCGACAGCGAACATAACGCCATATTCCAGTGCCTTGCGGGCAGTCGCATGGAAGATGTGGCAAGGATCACCCTGACGGCGAGCGGCGGCCCTTTTCGCACCCACAGTCGGGAGGAGATGCGCGGCATAACGCCCGCGCAGGCGGTCGCCCATCCCAACTGGTCGATGGGCGCCAAGATCAGCGTCGACAGCGCGACGATGATGAACAAGGGGCTGGAACTGATAGAGGCGGCGCATCTCTTCCCGGTCGGGCTCGACCGGATCGAGATCCTCGTCCATCCGCAATCGGTCATCCATTCCATGGTCGAATATCGCGATCGATCCACCCTGGCGCAGCTTGGTTCGCCCGACATGCGCATACCGATCGCCCATGCGCTGGCATGGCCGGAGCGGATCGCCACGCCCTGCCAGCCGCTGGACCTCGCCCGGATCGGTCGCCTGGATTTCGAGGCGCCGGATGAGGATCGCTTCCCCGCGCTGCGGCTGACCCGACAGGCAGCGGAGGCTGGCGGCGCCGCGCCCGCCATATTGAACGCGGCCAATGAGGTCGCCGTCGCCGCCTTCCTCAAAGGCGCCATAGGCTTCCTTGATATCGCCATGATTGTGGAGGATGTCCTGAACGGTTATAGCGCGCCTGTGCCCCAGCAGATCGACGATGTGCTGGAAGCGGACGCGCAGGCGCGCAAGAGGGCTGCGCAAGTGATGGAAAGATTGACCGCTTGATCCAGAATCCCGGTTTCCTGTTGACCGTAGTGGCATTCGTGGCGGTCATCGGCCCGCTCGTCTTCGTGCATGAGCTGGGTCATTATCTGGTGGGCCGCTGGTGCGGGGTGAAGGCGGAGGCCTTTTCCATCGGCTTCGGTCCGGAAATCGCCGCCTGGGTCGACAGGCGCGGCACGCGGTGGCGCCTGGGCGCCCTGCCGCTGGGCGGCTATGTGCGCTTCAAGGGCGATATGAACGCCGCCAGCCAGACCGACCCGCGCTGGCTGGAAATGCCTGCCGCCGAACGGGCGGAGAGCTTTCCGGCCAAGCCATTGTGGCAGCGGGCCGCGATCGTTGCGGCCGGGCCGGCGATCAATTTCCTCTTTGCCATAGCGATCCTGGCGACCTTCGCCTTTGTCCATGGCGAGAGCCGCACGCCCGCCGTGGCCGGGCATGTGCAGCCGGGCAGCGCAGCGGCCGCAGCGGGTATACTGGCGGGTGACCGTATCGTATCGCTCAACGGGCGGGCGATGACGACCTTCGACGATATCCGCCTGTTCGCTCAGATTCGCCCGGGTGAGCCCGTCACCATCCTGATCGACCGGCAGGGCAAGCTGATCGAAAAGCAGGGCAAGGTCGGCGCGGTCGAGGAAAATGACGGGTTCGGCAATAGATTCCGGCTGGGGCGGCTGGGCATCGCGCCGGGCGAGCCGGTGATCGAGCCTGTCAGCCTTGTCCGCGCGCCTGTCGTCGCGATCGAACGGACGGGTCAGATCATCCGCACCATGGTCGAGACGCTGGGCCAGATCGTCGGGGGCGGCCGGTCGGTCAAGGAACTGGGCGGACCGCTCAAGATTGCCGAGGTTTCGGGACAGGCCGCGACGCTGGGGGTGGAAAGCTTCGTCTTCTTCATGGCGCTGATCTCGATTAACTTGGGGTTCATCAACCTCTTGCCAATCCCGATGCTGGATGGCGGCCATCTGCTGTTCTATGGGGTGGAGGCGATACAGCGGCGGCCGGTCAGCCCGCAGGTGCAGGAATGGGCCTATCGTTCGGGTCTGGCGGTCCTGCTGGCGATGATGGTGCTGGTAACATTCAACGATTTATCCTCTTTCGGTCTCTGGGATCGTCTGTCCGGCTTGATCGGCTGAGCCGTATCGGGCAGGAGGGCGCGATTTGGCGCCGTCTTTCCGGATATGTACGGAATGGGTCCGGCGTGAACGACATGTTGCTTTTTTGTAGAAGGTGGAGCGGGTGACAGCGATGATGAGCAGCAACAGGCAGCGCCCGGTCGTCGTGGCCCTGTTGGCGACGACGATGATCGCGGGCATGTCTGCAGTCCCGGCGATGGCTCAAAATGCCCCGCCGGCGGCCGCACCTGTTCCCGCGCCCGTGCCAGCGGTTGCGCCCGCAGCCGGCACGATCCGCAACATCACCGTCACCGGCGTCCAGCGCCTGGAACCCGACACGGTGCTGTCCTACACCAAGCTGCGCATCGGCCAGCCCTTCACCCAGGAATCGCTCGACCAGGCGCTGCGCGACCTTTACGAGACGGAACTGTTCGCCGACGTCCAGATCCGCAACGACAATGGCGCGCTGACCGTCGAGGTGAAGGAAAACCCGGTCATCAACCGCATCGTCCTTGAAGGTAATAAGCGCCTCAAGGAAGACAAGATACGTCCTGAAATAAAACTGGCTCCGCGGCAGATCTATACCCGGTCCAAGGTCCGCGCGGATGTTGCCCGCATCATCGAACTGTATCGCCGCCAGGGCCGCTTCGCCGCCACGGTCGAGCCGAAGATGGTGCAGCTCGACCAGAATCGCGTCGATATCGTCTTCGAAATTTCCGAAGGGCCCAAGTCCAAGGTCCGTCAGATCAACATCATCGGCAACGAGAAGTTCAAGGACGGCGAACTGCGCAGCCAGATGGTGACGAAGCAGTCGCGCTGGTTTCGCATCTTCTCCTCGGGCACCAGCTACGACCCGGATCGCCTGGCCTATGACCAGCAGAAGCTGCGCCAGTTCTACCTGACCAACGGCTATGCCGATTTCCGCGTGATTTCCGCCGTGGCGGAACTGACGCCCGACAAGCAGGACTTCATCATCACCTATGTGGTCGAGGAAGGGCAGCGCTACAAATTCGGCGACGTGAAGGTCAACAGCGACATTCGCGACCTGTCCGGCGATTCGCTGACCAAGATGCTGCCGATGAAGAAGGGCGACTGGTACAACGCCAAGCAGGTCGAGGACACGGTCGACACGCTGAGCGAGACGGCGGGCCTGTTCGGCTATGCCTTTGCCGACGTCCAGCCGGACTTCCAGCGCAACAAGGACACGCTGACGATGGGGATTGATTTCCGCATCGCCAATGCGCCGCGCGTCTATGTCGAGCGCGTCGACATCAACGGCAACACGCTGACCCAGGACAAGGTCGTCCGGCGCGAATTTCGCCTGGCCGAAGGGGATGCGTTCAACAGCTTCCTGGTCAAGCGGTCGAAGGACCGCATCAACTCCCTGGGATTCTTCCAGGAAAAGCTGGACGTCGAGCAGAAGCCGGGTTCTGCGCCCGACCGGATCGTTCTGGAAACGAACGTGCAGGAAAAATCGACCGGCGAACTGTCGCTGTCGGCTGGTTTCTCCTCGCTGGAACGCTTCATCGTCTCGGCGTCGATCACGCAGCGCAACTTCCGCGGCAAGGGCCAGGAACTGCGCACCAGCGTCAATTACTCGGCCTACAGCAAGTCGATCGAACTGGGCTTTACCGAGCCCTATTTCATGGACAAGAACATCGCGCTGGGCGGCGACATCTATCGCCGCGACCTCAACAGCTTCAACTATATCAACAATAACGACCGCAACCGCACCTACCAGCAGACCACGACCGGCTTCCAGCTTCGCGCCGGCGTGCCGATCACGGAATATATGTCGCTTGCGCTGCGCTACACGCTCAACCTCGACAATGTGACGCTGGACAAGTCGACCTATTATACCGACAGCAATGGCGACGGTATTCGCGGCAACAGCGCCGGTGATACCTGCGACCCGATCCTGTCGGGTCGTTATCTCTGCGACGCCATCGGCAAGCGCACCACGTCCATGATCGGTTATTCGCTGATCTACGACACGCGCGACAACCGCATCCGGCCGACGCGCGGCAATAATCTGGTTCTCAGCCAGGATTTCGCCGGCCTGGGCGGCAGCGTCAAATATGTCCGCACCCGCCTCAGCGGCGGAAAATACTGGCCGGTCGGCGGCGGTTTCATTTTCTCGCTGACTGGCGAAGGCGGCTATATCCACAGCCTTGAGGGGGATCGCCGCGACAGCACGGGCGCCCTGGTTGATGCGGTTCGCCTCACGGACCGCTTCTTCCTCGGCAATCCGCAGATTCGCGGCTTCGACATTCGCGGCGTCGGGCCCCGGATCGTCCGTCGCTACTTCACGACCACAGCCAATAGCGACGGCACCTTCACCGGTGTTGAGAATACCGGCAACAACAATCGCGCCGACGACGCGTTGGGCGGCCGCATTTATTATCTGGCGCATGCGGAAATGGAAATTCCGCTGGGTTCGGGCGCGCGTGAAATGGGGCTGCGGCCTTCGGTGTTCGTGGACGCGGGCGCTGTCGGGGGGCTCAAGAGACCTGGGCTGGTCAGCGTACCTGGCTCCACCCCAGGCACCTTCCCGGGCTTCTGCTCGTCCACCAGCAATCCCGCCTTGCCGGTGGTTCAGGCTACCGGATCGGCCGTGGCGCCTGTCTGCAACACGGCTGTCGGCTATAATACGGTCAGCAGCGGCTTCGTGGAACAATATCTCGGCGACACGCTCAAGCCGCGTGTTGCCGTGGGCTTCGGCGTCAACTGGAACTCGCCCTTCGGTCCGTTCCGTATCGACATCGCCAAAGCCCTGCTCAAGGAACCAGGGGACGACACTCAGCTCATTAGCTTCAACGTAGGGACTCAATTCTGATGAAGACGATTTTCAAGGCTGCTGCGCTGGTTCTTGCGCCAATGACTGCCATGGCGCTGACCAGCGTTCCTGCCGCTGCCCAGTCGAAGACCGGCATCGCCGTCGTCGACCTGCAGCGCGCCGTTGCCACCAGCTCGGCCTATTCGACCGCGCGCACGCAGATCCAGACCACTTACAAGGCGCAGATCGACAGTTTCACCGCGCGCAAGAACGCGATCGACGCGGACCTGAAGGCGAAGGGCACTGCCCTGGAAGCCGCGATGAAGGCCGCCGGCGGCAAGCCGACCCCGGCGATCCAGACCCAATATGAGGCCTATCAGAAGGCCGGCCAGGACGGTCAGGCCGAACTGCAGCGCCTGGGCCAGCCGATCGCGCTCGCCAACGCCTATGTCGAGGAGCAGATTTCGGCCAAGCTGTCGGACGCGCTCAAGTCCGCCATGACCAAGGCCAAGGTTGACCTGATCCTGTCGCCCGACGCGACCGTGTCCTATCAGCCGACCGTCGACATCACCCAGTCGGTGGTGACCGAACTCAACGCGCTGGTGCCCAGCGTCGGCATCACCCCGCCGGCCGGCTGGCAGCCGGGCCGTCAGGGCCAGGGCGCTGCCGCCCCTGCCGCTGCACCCGCCAATCCGTCGCAGCAGCCGGCCTCGCGCTGATCGCACGGATGACGGATCAGACTGACAATGCGGCCGCCGCCGTCGGCCCCATCGATATTCGTGGGGTGATGGCGGCGCTGCCGCACCGTTATCCGATGCTGCTCGTCGACCGCGTGATTTCGCTCGTGCCCAACAGCGCGATCCACGCGGTCAAGGCAGTGTCGATCAACGAGGACTTCTTCCAGGGGCACTTCCCCGGCCGGCCGATCATGCCCGGCGTATTGATCGTCGAAGCCATGGCGCAGGCCGCAGGCGTGCTGACGGTCGAGACGATGAACCTGCGGGGTTCGGGCAAGCTCGTCTATTTCATGAGCATCGACGGGGCGAAGTTCCGCACTCCGGTCGAACCGGGCTGCCTGCTCGACCTGCATGTCGATCTGGTCCAGATCCGTGGCCGCGTCTGCAAGTTCACGGGCAAGGCGATGGTCGAGGGCAAGCTCTGCGCGGAGGCCAGCTTCGTCGCGATGATTGCCGACCCGCCTGTGGATTGAGGCGGGGTAGTGATCCGGAATTTCCCGTCACTTCCGCCCCGGCGGGAATGACGGGGTCGACCGGCCAAGGGGCAAGGCCCGCTCTTCCCCTTGCTTTTGCGCGCATTCCCATGTAACGGCGCGCCTTCGCAATTTTTCGCATCCATGGCCGGTCGGAAACCGGCCCCTGAACGGAGCAGACCCATGAAGGCCGATACCCACCCCGATTACCACTTCATCACCGTCCAGATGACCGACGGCACCACGTTCCGCACTCGCTCGACCTGGGGCAAGGAAGGCGACACGCTGGCGCTCGACATCGATCCCAAGTCGCATCCGGCCTGGACCGGCGGTACCCGCCAGCTTGAACAGGGCGGCCAGGTTGCCCGCTTCAATAAGCGCTTTGGCGGCCTGACGCTGAAGAAGTAATCGACGCCTTCAAGGGGCATGATTTGAAAGGGCGCCTTCTGGGCGCCCTTTTTTGTTGGATAAGGGGGCAGGTTCGACCAGTTGTCGCTGGTCATGATATTGAGGAGATGCTCGAAAGCGGTCATGCTCTCAACTCATCCGCAAGATGCCGGACCTCCTATATCAGGTGTATGCTGTAACGTTGAGCGTTGGCATCGCGTTCGCCAAGCGCATTTGATAAGCGGGAATCATGAAAAAAGCCTCGATGATCACCATCTTTGCGTCGATGCCAGCCATGTCCGTTCCCGCGCTGGCACAACCGGCTGCCACGGCATCTGATCCGTCCGAATCATCGTCCCCGCGAACCGTTAACCTGACCGTCTATGGCAATGATTCCTGTCCGCCGGGCCGGGATAATGAGATTGTGGTCTGTGCCCGTAGACCGGAAGCGGAGCGCTATCGCATCCCCAAGGAATTACGGGAAAAATCGGCTTCATCGGGTGCTCCAGGTTGGACGAGCCAAGCTGCGACCATGGAAGAAACGCAACGTGACAGCCTGCCCGTCAGCGGTTGTTCGGTCGTCAGCAGCAGCGCTGCCGGTTGTCTTGCCAAGGCGTTGCGACAATGGCGCGCCGAGCGGCGCATGGAGCATGCCAAAAATCACCCTTGAGGCGCTACACGGATATGCCCTTTGGAGATCGATAAATTGTTACGATCATCACCATGGGTGCTTCTCGATAGCGGACCTGCGCAAGTCAGATTAGATCATGGCAAGTTCGGCTGGAGATATGCCCGCGGTATGGCGAGAAATTCATGCCACCGGAAGAAGATGCGCCGGGATATGAGATTGTTTGGCCTGACAACAGCTTGCTGAGCACTTAAATTGGGTTGTATCCTCTGATACAAACCTGACCTTCATTCCTGCCTTGGTGTCAAACCTCGGCCGCGCGATCCTGATCCAGAAACGCAGCCACATCGTCCAGCACGACATCCTTCGACAGGAAGGTCTGCCCGATTCCCCGCGCCAGCAGGAAGGAGAGGGTGCCTGCCGCCATTTTCTTGTCGTGCAGCATATATGCGACAAGCGCCGCGCCGTTCGCCTTCACATGCGCGCTGGCCAGATCGTGCGGCAGGCCGACGGCCTTCAGATGCGCGGTCACCCGCTCTGCATCTTCGACCGTGCAGAGGCCGAGCCGCGCCGAATAACGGAACGCAAGGGCGGTTCCCGCCGCAACAGCCTCGCCATGGAGCAGAAGATCGGAAAAGCCGGTATCCGCCTCCAGCGCATGGCCGAAAGTATGGCCTAGGTTCAGCAAGGCCCGCCTTCCGGACGTCTCCCGCTCGTCGTCGGCCACAATGGCCGCCTTGGCGGTCACGCTGCGCTCTATGGCATATTCGCGCGCCTGGACGTCGCCGGACAGCAGCTTATGTCCTTCCGTCTCGCACCAGGCGAAAAAGACGGGATCGTCGATCAGGCCATATTTCACCACCTCGGCATAGCCGGCCCGCGTTTCGCGCGCGGGCAGCGTGTCGAGCGTCGACGGATCGATCAGCACCAGCGAGGGCTGGTAGAAGCTGCCCACCAGATTCTTGCCCGCCTTCGCGTTGATCGCGGTCTTGCCGCCGACGGAACTGTCCACCTGCGCCAGCAATGTCGTCGGCACCTGGATGAAATGGCAGCCGCGCTTCAGGATCGAGGCGGCAAAGCCCACCAGGTCTCCGATCACGCCGCCCCCCAGCGCCACTACATGGTCGCCGCGCTCGATCTCCAGTGCCAGCAGCGCGTCGAGCAGTTCTTCCAGGTGGCGCCAGCTCTTGGTCTGCTCCCCCGGCGGCAGGATGATGGGTTCCACCGCGACATTGGCGGCGCGCAGGCTCGCTTCCAGGCGGGGGAGCTGCGTGGCGGCGACATTTGCGTCGGTGACGACGACCAGCCGTCCCTTGCGCGCATAGCCCGCCAGATGCGTCCCCGCCCGGTCCAGCGCACCTTGTTCGATCAGAATGTCGTAACTGCGCGAATCGAGCGCGACGCGGACTATGGCCATTGGGAAAGCTGCTCCATGATGCTGTCGACTGCCACGTCATGCGGCGCGGCGGCGCTTTTCACATGAATGGGGCAGAGCGCGTAGACCGGATTGCGTATGGCCGCGAGCTCAGTCAGCACCACGCGCGGATCCTTGCCCTTCAGCAGCGGACGCCCCTCCCGTCGCGACACCCGGTCCACCAGCGTGTCGATGTCGGCGTTCAACCAGATCGCCAGCGCATGATCCAGGATCAGCGCCCGCGTCTCTTCCTGCATGAAGGCGCCGCCGCCGGTCGCGATCACCTTGGGCTCGCCGTCCATCAGGCGGGCGATCACCCGCCGTTCGCCGTCGCGGAAATAGTCCTCGCCATAGCGTTCGAACATTTCGGTGATCGTCATGCCCGCCGCTTTTTCGATCTCCTCGTCGGCATCGACGAAACCCAGGCCGAGCCGCGCCGCCAGCCGCCGTCCGACGGTCGATTTGCCCACGCCCATCATGCCCACCAGGACGATGGGGCCGCGCTTCGCTTGCGCATCGGCGGATTTGCTGTTTCGCTGCATGGCGAGCGGGGCTATACATCCCCGCGTCGACAAGGCAAATCGCAACTTTCCTTCAGCTTTGGCCCAGCCAGAATAGCCAGCCAGAACAGGACTCATGAAGCGCAATCGTTCCTACAGCAATTTTGAGGGCAGTTCCCGGCGCCGCAAGACGTCCCTGCCGATCATTCCCATCATTGCGGTCCTCGTGCTGGCGGGGATCATCGCCCTGCTCTGGTCGCGCGGCGGCGAAAAGCCGCAGGCCCGCGTGGAAAAGGTCATTCCTGCCGAAAAGCTGGGCCGGTAAACGGCATGCGGCAGCGGCGGGTGAACGCGAAATGGGCGCTGGGCACGCTGGCGCTGGCGCTGGCGCTGCCTGTGGTGGCGCAGGAGACGCCCGAATCGCTCCTGCCGCCCGGCTTTGGCGATGCGCCCGCGGCGCCGCCACCCGTTGCGCCGCCGCCGCGCCCCGCACCGGGTACCCCGGCGGCGCCTGCCGGTTCGCCCTCCGTGGTGCCCATATTGCCGCCCGGCTTCGCCGTCACGCAAGAGGCGGGCGACAATGCGACGGAACCGATGAGCGAGGAGGAACTCTCCGCCGAAAAGCAGAAATATGACCTGCCTGAAAACGCGCATCGTTCGCTCGACCGCATAGGGCCGCTGACGCCCGGCCGGTTGGGACTGGCGCCCAATGCCTTTGGCGCGCAATCGGGCCGGTTCCTGGCGACGTTGATGAAGGAAACGCGCGCGCCGATCACATCGCGCTGGGCGTCGATCCTGCTGCGCCGGGCGCTGCTGTCGGCGACCGATACGCCGCGCGACATCGATGGCGCGGACTGGGTGGCCGAGCGCGCCTGGCTGCTGCTGCGCATGGGGGAGGCGGACAGTGCCCGCCTGCTGGTGCAGAGCGTTGATTCCGACCGTTTCACTCCGCGCCTCTACGCCATCGCCATGCAGACCTATCTGGCGACGGCCGATCCGGCGGGCCTTTGCCCGCTGTCGGCGGGCGCGCTGCGGTTCAGCAAGGAGCCTGGCTGGGACATGACGAGGGCGATCTGCCCGGCCTTGTCGGGGGATCAAGGAACGGCCAGCGGCGCGCTCAATCAGGAGCAGCGGCGCGGCATGGTGCGCGGCATCGACTATCGGCTGGCGGAAAAGGTCGTCGGCGCGGGATTCAACGCCCGCCGGTCGGTGAAGATCGAATGGGACGGGGTGGATCGGCTGACGGCTTGGCGTTTCGGTCTGGCGACGGCGCTCAATGTCGAGATACCCGATGATCTCTATGCCACGGCGGGTGCGCATGTCCGCGCCTGGGAAGCGCGCGCGCCTGCTTTGTCCGCCGTTCGCCGCCTGCCGGGAGCGGAGGTGGCGGCGCGGCTCGGCGTCTTTTCCTCGCAGGCGCTGGTCGATTTCTACGGCCAGTTGCAGTCCGATGGTGACGTGCCCGCCAAAGCGGCCGATCGGGTGGATGCGTTGCGTGCAGCCTATGCCGGCGCGGGGGCTGACGAGCGGCTCCAGGCCATGCGGACGCTCTGGCAGAATGAGGCGCGGCCGGATTTCGTCGGGTTGATCGCGACGGCGCGTGCGGCCGCGGCGTTGCCGGTTTCAGAGCTGAGTGCGCGCGATGCGGCCAATCTGGTCGCGGCGATGTTCACCGCCGGTTATGATCGCAGCGCGGCGCAATGGTCGCGGCTCGCGGCGCAGGCGGACGGGGACGGCGCGGCGGACCTTTGGGCCCTGCTGGCGGTCGGCGCGCCGAGTGCGGTGGTGGAGATCGGTGCGGGACGGGTTTCCTCCTTCGCCAAGGATGCCGATCCGCGCAAGGCCCAGATGCTGATAGCGTCGCTGGCTGGACTTGCGCGGCTCAATGCGCAGGACAGCGCGTCGCTGGCGCAGGATCATGGTTTCAATCTGGCTGCTGCCAGCCGCTGGTCGCGCGCGATCGACGCCGCGGCTGCCCGTGGCGAGAAGGGCAGCGTCGCGCTGTTGGCGGCGGTCGGCATGCAGACCGCCGACTGGAACCGCCTGCCGGCCTTCCACCTCTACCATATTGTCGGGGCGCTGCATCGCGTCGGCCTCGATCCCGAAGCGCGGATGATCGCCGCGGAGGCGATGACGCGACTCTGATGGGAGAGGATGCCGCGCTTATCGACCGCTTTCTGGAGATGATGGCGGCCGAACGGGGGGCGTCGCGCAATACATTGCTGGCCTATCGGGCCGATCTGCAGGGCGCGGCGGACCTTGTCGGCGGTCTGGTGGTCGCGACCAAGGACCGCCTGGCGGAACTGGCCACAGCCTGGGCGGCATTGGCGGCCTCTTCGGTCGCCCGGAAATCTTCCGCCCTGCGCGCCTTCTACGCCTTTCTGGAGGAGGAGGGGCTGCGCGCCGACAATCCGTCCGCCGCCCTGCCACGTCCCGTGACCCGTCGGCCCCTGCCCAAGATCCTTTCGACCCAGGAGGTTGAGTCCCTCTTCGCACTGATCGCCGCGAAGCTGGCCGTCGATCATCCTGCACCGCTGGATCTGCGACTGTCGGCGCTGATCGAACTGCTCTACGGATCGGGGCTTCGGGCCACGGAACTGGTGTCGCTGCCGCGCCGCGCCCTGGCGTCGGACCGCCCGTTCCTGATCCTGAAGGGCAAGGGCGCGCGCGAACGGCTGGTGCCGATCTCCGACCGGGCTCGTGCCGCCGTGGCGGCCTGGCTGCTCCATGTATCGGCCGACAGCCCCTGGCTTTTCCCTTCGGGCAAGAGCCATGTCAGCCGGATTCGTCTTTATCAGATGGTGAAGGCCCTGGCCGCCGCTGCCGGCATCGCGCCGGAGCGGGTCAGTCCCCATGTGCTGCGCCATGCCTTCGCCACGCATCTGCTGGAGGGCGGGGCAGACCTGCGCGCGCTGCAGTCCATGCTGGGCCATGCCGATATCGGCACGACGCAAATCTACACCCATGTCGACAGCCGCAGGCTGGTCGAACTGGTCAACAGCCGCCATCCGCTTGCTTCCATGACGCATCGCCGCGTTGACGGCGAAGCATCTGCGTCCTAACGCCATGCGCCATGGTTAGTTTTCTCGAATTCGAAAAGCCGATTGCCGAACTGGAAGCGCGCATCATCGAATTGCGCGCGACCGCCAATGCGGGCGACATCGACATCAGCGGCGAGATCGACAAGCTGGAGCAGCGCGCCTCGAAAATGCTGGTCGACACCTATGCCAGGCTGTCGCCCTGGCAGAAGACGCAGGTTGCCCGCCATCCCGAACGTCCGCATTTCAAGGATTATGTCGCGGGCATGTTCGACAATTTCATGCCCTTGGCCGGCGACCGGGCCTTTGCCGACGATCAGGCGATCATCGGTGGTTTCGCGACGCTGGACGAGCGGCGCGTGGTGGTGATCGGCCATGAGAAGGGCGATGATACGGCAAGCCGCGTCCGCCATAATTTCGGCATGGCGAAGCCCGAGGGCTATCGCAAGGCGATCCGCCTGATGCAGCTTGCCGACCGCTTCGGCCTGCCGGTGGTGACGCTGGTCGATACGTCGGGCGCTTTCCCCGGCGTGCAGGCGGAGGAACGCGGACAGGCGGAGGCGATCGCCCGTTCGACGGAGCAATGCCTGGCGATGGGCGTGCCGATGGTGGCCGCCGTGGTGGGCGAGGGCGGCTCCGGCGGTGCGGTGGCGCTGGCGGCTGCCAATCGCGTGCTGATGTTCGAACATGCGGTCTATTCGGTGATCTCGCCCGAAGGCTGCGCCTCCATCCTCTGGCGCACCGCCGAAAGGGCGAGCGATGCCGCAACTGCCATGCAGGTGACGGCGCAGCATCTGAAGGCGCTGGGCGTCATCGACCGCATCGTGCCGGAACCAGTCGGCGGCGCCCATCGCGAGCCGGTGCAGGCGATCGCCAATCTGGGCGCCGCGATCGGGGAGGAGCTGGATTCGCTGTCCGGTCTTGGCGCCGACGCGCTGCGTACCGATCGCGCCGACAAGTTTCTGGCCATCGGCGTCTGACCGCGCGATCCTCTGTTTCGGGGAACATCCGCCTGCTATTGCTCGTTACGCGAAGGTAACAGGGGAGCAGGAAAGGCCGTGGAACGAAGATCATCTCTGGCTGTCGCCGGGCTGGGCCTGATCGTCCTGACGGCTGTGCCGTCGGCGGAAGGACAGCAGCGCGCGATTCGGACGGTTTCGTCGATCAGTCCGCAGGAAAAGGAAGCGGGCGCCAAGCAGCATCCGCAGCTTCTCAACGAATTTGGCGGCGCCTATGCCGGGCCGCAGGTGAAATATGTGGAGGGCGTGGGACGACGCATCGCGGTCCAGTCCGGCCTGTCCAATGCGCAGGGGGACTTCACCGTCACCCTGCTCAATTCGCCGGTGAACAACGCCTTCGCCATTCCCGGTGGCTATGTCTATGTGACGCGCCAGCTCATGGCGCTGATGAACGATGAGGCGGAACTGGCCGGTGTGCTGGGCCATGAGATCGGCCATGTCGCGGCCCAGCATGGTCAGAGGCGACAGCAGGCGGCGCAGCGCAATGCCATTGGCGGCACCCTGTTGCAGGTGCTGACCGGCGCTTTGCTGGGCGATTCGGCGTTTACCGGCCTGTTGCAGAAGGGAATTGGGCAAGGCAGTCAGCTGCTGATGCTCAAATTCTCGCGCAGCCAGGAATATGAGGCAGACGACCTGGGCATACGCTATCTGGCCTCGGGCGGTTATGATCCAAGGGCCCTGTCATTCATGCTGGCGTCGCTCGCCGCGCAAAGCAGCCTGGACGCCCGGCTTGCGGGCAGTTCCCGATCGGTGCCGGAATGGGCAAGCACCCATCCGGATCCCGCCTCGCGCGTCGGCCGCGCTTCGCGCAATGCAGCCAGCAGCGGGTCCACCAGCACGGTCCGGAACCGTGATGCATTCCTGAATGCGCTCAATGGCGTTCTCTATGGCGATGATCCCAAACAGGGCGTGATCGAGGGCAGCCGTTTCCGCCATCCTGATCTGAGGGTGAGCTTCACCGCACCATCGGGATTCGGCATGGAAAATGGCGCGAGTGCCGTCAGCGTCGTGGGATCGGGTGGCCAGGCGCAGTTCAGCGCTGCCCCTTATTCCGGCGATCTGTCCGCCTATATCGATTCGGTGTTTGCGAAGCTGGGCGGCGGCGATGGCGGCGTTCCCCCTGGGGAGGTACGGCGCGTCACGGTCAATGGTCTTCCGGCGGCCTGGCGAACGATCCGCGCCAGCACCCAGTCCAGCCAGGTCGATGCGACCGTTTTCGCTTATGATTTCGGTGGCGGGAAGGCCTATCACTTCCTGCTGCTGACGGCGGCGGGACAGGGGATTGGCCCCTTTTCCAGCATGGTGCAGTCAGTGCAGCGCCTTTCAGCCCAGGATGCCGCGGCGATCAAGCCGCGTCGGGTCGAGGTTGTAACGGTAAAGTCAGGGGATACTGTCCAGTCCCTGGCAAAGCGCATGGCTTATACGGATTATCCGCTGGACCGGTTCCTGACGATCAATGCCCTGACGGCGAACAGCGTCCTGCGTCCGGGACAGCGGGTGAAGATCGTTAGCTGGTAAGGACGAACGCAATGAAAAAGGGCGACGGAATTGCTTCCGCCGCCTTTTTTTATCGACCAAGCTGAACTTAGTTCATGTTGTTCGAAACTTTAGTGAAGGTGTTGGTCAGCTTGCCGCCCAGGCTGGTCATCGCGCCAATGGCAGCGACAGCGATGAGAGCGGCGATCAGGCCGTATTCGATGGCGGTGGCGCCCTTTTCGTTCTTCAGCATCTTGCGGATGAACTGCATTGGAAGTCTCCTTGAATTAAATTCCACGTTTAACTACCCGGCCGCCCCCCGCTTGAGATGAAGGTCAGCTTGGACTGATGTAGAAGAAGGGGGTTGATAAAGATTTAATGGGGCGAAGGAGGTGTCAGATATAGATGGTTAATGCGCCAGGACCTCCGTCGCGACGTTGTTCCACATGCCGATTGTCTTGTTGGCGACGTTGGAAACTGCGCCCATGACAGCCAGACAGATAAGGGCAAGGATCAGCCCATACTCCACCGCCGTGGCGCCGCGCTGGCAATAGATCAGCTTCCAGAAGCTGAAATTTTTGAATAATGCCCGCATGTCGCACCCCATTTACACACAGCCCGGACGCCCTTGTAAAAGGGGCAGGGTTAACAAACCCCTCAAACGGGAACAGTATGACGATAAATTCTCCATTGCTGGTGGTGGCCGCCGCCTTGATCGACGCTGATGGCCGCGTCCTGTTGCAGCAACGTCCGCCCGGAAAGCCAATGGCGCATCTCTGGGAGTTCCCCGGCGGCAAGGTGGAGCCGGGGGAAGCGCCTGAAACCGCGCTGATCCGTGAGTTGGAGGAGGAATTGGGGATCCGCACCCATGCGAGCTGCCTCGCGCCTGCGACCTTCGCCAGCGAACCGCTGGGTGATCGCCATCTGCTGCTGCTGCTTTACGTCTGCCGCAAATGGCAGGGCGTGGCCGAAGCGCGGCATGCGACCGCGCTCCAATGGATCAGGCCCGCGCAGATGTATGCGCTGGAGATGCCGCCCGCGGACCTGCCGTTGATCGGTTTGCTTGATTCCCTGATCTAGAGCGATTTCCAAGCGATCGGAACCGATCGCTGGTTAAGAGATCGCGGAAAACAAAGAATCCGGAGCGGCGATCTGATTCAATCAGATCGAAACCCGCTCTAGCTGCCAGAGCCTTCCTTGCGAAGGCGCGGCTGGGCTGTCCACCCATGCCTGGAATGGGCGGGGCCGGCGTTCCGGAGGAGCCGGCCCCGCTGTGCTTATTCCTCCGCAGCCTTGCTCTGCAACTGGATGTAGTTCTGGATGCCCATGCGATCGATCATTTCGAACTGGGTTTCCAGCGTATCGACATGCTCCTCCTCGCTTTCGAGGATGTGCTGGAACAGGTCGCGACTCACATAGTCGCGGATCGATTCGCAATAGGCGATGGCATCCTTCAGCACCGGCAGCGCTTCATATTCCAGCTCAAGGTCGGCCTTCAGGATTTCCTCCACCGTTTCCCCGATCTTCAGGCGGCCGAGCAACTGGAAATTGGGCAGGCCGTCGAGGAACAGGATCCGCTCGGCCAGCTTGTCGGCATGCTTCATCTCGTCGATGGATTCTTCATATTCGAACTTGGCGAGCTTCTCGATGCCCCAATGATTGAGCATGCGATAATGGAGGAAATATTGGTTGATCGCGGTAAGTTCGTTCTTGAGAACCTCATTGAGATATTCGATGACCTTGGCGTCGCCCTTCATGGCGTTCTTCTCCGGCTGTAGGGGAAAGTGCCTGGATCATAAGCATTTCGCTTCCGTTTGTTAATCCGGAAAGCCGCGGGAATCCGTCATTTTCTGCCGCGCTATTGCGTCAAGTTCGCGTCATTCCGATGCGCTTGATTCGCAATGACTTCAGATGGAGGCGCGTTCGGCCGCGATGATCGTACGGGCGAAGGGCACGCATTGGCCGCATTTCGGCCGGCGACCAAGCCGGGCATAGGCGCTGCAGGGAGTTGCACAACCTTCGCGGGCGACCTCTTTCAGGTCCTTTTCACGGATGGCATTGCAGACACAGACAACCATGCAGATCTCCTGAACAGGGAGATAGCTTAGATGATAATAGGTCGCAATAGGAATTCAGTCGCTGTTGCGAATCTTTTGCGTTTGCCCTCGGGCAAGGCTGCGCCATAGCCATTCCGCCGGGCCCAGGGCGAATCGCCGTTGCCAGAGCGGCGACCAGATCAGCATGATCGCCCATGCCCCCACCACGAACAGCGGCAGCATATGGTGCGGAACATGGCCGAACAGCCCCAGCCCCCAGCCATAGAAGATCGCGCACATGACAAGGCTGCTGCCCAGATAATTGCTGAGCGCCAGCCTGCCGACGGCGGCGATCCTTGCGGTCAGGGCTGCGCTGCGGTGACGGGTGAACAGCCACAGGACCAGCGCCGCCCATCCGACCGCCAGCGGGATTCGGAAGAGGAACGACCAGGCCAGTACCGATCCCAGCGCTGTGAGCGGAGCGAACCGGCTGGAAATGATCCATATCGCGAGCACCGCCATCGGGATCAGCCCGATCAGAAAACAGTGGCGCGCCGTTCGCCAATATTGCTCCGCCGCCCAGCGACCGGTCAGGAAGCCGCCCTTCAGCATCGCCATGCCCAGCAGCATGAACCCCAGCGTATCGAACGCGATGAACGGCAGGGTCGTAGGCCACTGCCCACCGAACAGGGCGACGTGATGCAGGACAATGCCGGCATAGCTGCCGCGATAGACGTCATATTCGTTCCGAATCGCCGCATGGGCAGGATTGGACAACGAGTCGATGAAATTGGCGAAACCGGCGCTGACATGGCTGGGCGCGCCGGATGTCGCGGCGGCATGGCCCCAGGCGTAAAGCGTGCCGATGAAGCCCGCGCAGATCAGGAAATGTGCCAGGAAGAAGAAAAAGGCCCATTTGACGAGCGACAGCGGTTCCCGCCGCGCAAAGGGCAGCGCCGCCAGCCCGACCAGCGCATAGATCATCAATATGTCGCCCCACCACAGCAGCAGATAATGGGCGAGGCCGAAGACGAACAGCCAGCCGGCCCGGATTATCTGCGCGCGTGCCCCGTTCCGCCCGGCCATTTCCTCCCTGTCGATCAGCAGCAGCATTGACGCGCCGAACAGCATGGAAAACAGGGCGCGCATCTTGCCGTCGACCAACAGGAAGCTGGCCGTCCAGAAGGCGATGTCGCCTGTGGACAGCCGGCCCGCGGCAGCCGGGCTGAAATAGGCCTGTTCGGGCAGGGCGAAGGCCGCGATGTTCATCCAGAGGATTCCCATGACCGCGCAGCCACGCAGAACGTCCATGGCGGGAATCCGGGAGGAGGGGGCGGTCATGGGTCGGTGCGGTCCTCGAAAGGCTGGAAAAGGGAGTGCGGCTCTGCCATTGCGACTAGCCATGAACGGCCACCGCAAGCAACGAATAAGCGACGCATTCGGCGCGGCCGCGGAGCATTATGATGATCACGCCGGACCGCAGCGGCAGGCCGCGGCGCTCGTGGCCGATCTCGCGCAGCGGCAGCGGCGTGACGGCGCCGGCCGGATATTGGAAATCGGTTGCGGCACGGGTTTTCTGACGCGCGACATCCAGGCTCGCTGGCCCGGCGCGGAATTCGTGGTGACGGACCTGTCGCCCGACATGCTGGCCCGCGCCGCCACGGGCGGTTTGGTCGCGGGCACATTCCTGGCGATGGATGGGGAAGCGCCGATCTTCGAAGGCGAATGGTTCGATCTCATCCTTTCCAGCCTGGCCTTTCAATGGTTCGACGATCTGGAGGGCGCGATTGCGCGTCTGGCCGGACTGCTGCGGCCCGGCGGAAGCCTGCTTTTCTCGACCATGGGGCAGGGCAGTTTCACCCGCTGGCGCGCCGCGCATCAGGCAGCCGGATTGAGCGCGGCCATCCCGAATTATCCTACGCTGCAAGGGCTGCGGTCGATGCTGGCGGCTTATGACGACGCCTTCGCCTTTGACGAGGAATATGCCCTGCCGTGCGATTGCGCGAAGGGCTTGATCGCCCATCTCAAGGGCATCGGGGCGGTGGTGCCGAACGAAGGGCGCAGGCCCCTTTCGCCGCGCGATCTCCGGCGCGTGATGGCGGTCTTTGACGAAGGCGGCGGCCATGACGTCTACCAGGTGCTGTTCGGCCGGGTGACGCGCAGCGCGGGCGCGGCCGCCGCTGGCATTGCTATGCCTTCAAGGACGCCTCGATCGCCTTGAGCATCGGCGCGCCCTGTAGTGCCGCGGCCCGCGCGCCAAAGAGAAATCCGACATTTCGCCGCTCGTGAAAGTCCCTGAGCGTAACCTGTGCCATGCCCGGCCAACGATAGCTTTCGGGCATGACGGTGATGCCCAGGCCTGCCGCAACCATCTGCATCACCCGCTCGTCATTGGTCGATCGCAGGGCGAAATGCGGGCGGACGCCGCGATCGACGAAATAGCGGCTGGTGGCGGAGAGCGCCTCGCAATGGCGGCGCACGATCATCGTTTCCGACGCCAGTTCCTCGGCCGCCACAACGGTCCGTCCTGCAAACGGATGGCCATCGGCCATGGCGACTGCATAGCCTTCCTCTATGATCGGTTGCGTCAGAAATCGGTCCGCACCGGGCCTGATCAGGGTAAGAGCCACCTCAATCCGTTCCGCGTCCAGCCGGCCCAGCAATTCGCGCTCACTGCCCGGAATGAATTCGATCCTGCCATCGCTGGGCAGGGCGCCGTCGGTCAGGGCATGGGCAATCCGTTCCCCTGAAATGCTCGACAACAGGCCGATGCGCAGCACCGGCGTCTGCTTGCTACTTTCTCCCGCGAGCTCCGCCAGGTTGAATTCGCGCTCGATCCGTCGGGCGTGCGTTACCAGCCTGGCGCCCGCCATGGTCAGTTCGACCCGCTGGTTGCTGCGCAGGAAAAGCGCAGCGCCCACCGCCTGCTCCAGCTTGGCGATGCCCACCGACAGCGTCGGTTGCGATACCAGGCAATGCGCGGCGGCGCGGGAAAAATTGCCCTGGTCCACGACAGCCAGGAAATAGCGCAGCAGATAGCGTTCGATCATAGACAGAAACTATACACTATCCCGCACCGTTTCAATTTTTCCTGAAGGCCGGTGAACGATAGGATGCGCCGCAAGGAGAGCCGCCATGACTGATTTCGACTTCGCGCTGGGGGACAATGCGGAAATGATCCGCGAGACGACGGCGCGTTTTGCTGCCGATCGCATCGCGCCTCTGGCGACGGAGGTCGATGCCAGGGACTGGTTCCCGCGCGACCTGTGGCCCGAAATGGGCGCGCTTGGCCTGCACGGCATCACCGTGGAGGAGGCTGATGGCGGCCTTGGCCTCGGTTATCTGGAACATGTCGTCGCGCAGGAAGAGGTGGCGCGGGCGTCCGCCTCCATCGGCCTCAGCTATGGCGCGCATTCCAATCTCTGCGTCAATCAGATCCGCCGCTGGGCCACGCCGGAACAGAAGGCCCGCTATCTGCCCAGGCTGATTTCCGGCGAACATGTCGGCTCGCTCGCCATGTCGGAAGCAGGCGCGGGATCGGACGTCGTCTCGATGAAGCTGCGCGCCGAGAAGCGTGGCGACCGCTACGTCCTCAACGGGACCAAATTCTGGATCACCAATGCGACCCATGCCGATACGCTCGTCGTCTACGCCAAGACCGGCGAGGGATCGCGCGGCATCACTGCATTCCTGATCGAAAAGGATTTCAAGGGCTTCTCCATCGGGCAGAAGATCGACAAGATGGGCATGCGCGGATCGCCCACGGCCGAACTGGTCTTCGACGATTGCGAAGTGCCGGAGGAAAACATCATGGGCCCGCTCAATGGCGGCGTCGGCGTGCTGATGTCGGGCCTGGATTATGAGCGGGCGGTCCTGTCCGGCATCCAGCTGGGCATCATGCAGGCCTGCCTCGACGTGGTGCTGCCCTATGTGCGGGAGCGCAAGCAGTTCGGCCAGCCCATCGGTACCTTCCAGCTCATGCAGGCCAAGGTGGCGGACATGTATGTGGCGCTCAATTCGGCGCGGGCCTATGTCTATGCCGTGGCGCGGGCCTGCGACATGGGCAAGACCACCCGTTTCGACGCCGCCGGCGCGATCCTGCTGGCCAGCGAAAATGCGATGAAGGTGTCGCTGGAGGCGGTGCAGGCGCTGGGCGGCGCTGGCTATACCAAGGACTGGCCGGTCGAGCGGTACATGCGCGACGCCAAGTTGCTCGACATCGGCGCGGGCACGAACGAAATCCGTCGCATGCTCATCGGCCGCGAACTGATCGGCGCGTGACTCAGCTGCGGCCCACGAACAGGAAGGCAACCCCCGCCATGATGCAGAGGAAGGCGGCGAAATGGCGCCAGTGCAGCGGTTCGCCCAGCACCGTCACCATGAATCCGCCGAAGACCAGCAGCGCTATGGCTTCCTGCGCGATCTTGAGCTGGCCCGCGCTCCAGCCATGGGCGAAGCCGATCCGGTTGGCGGGTACGGCGAAGCAATATTCGACGAAGGCGATGCCCCAGCTGATCAGGATGACCGTGAAAAGGGGTTTGTTCATCCCGCCTTTCAGGTGCCAATACCAGGCTGTCGTCATGAAGAGGTTGGAAATGGTGAGGAGCAGGATGGTCGGCATGGAGGGACTCGGCTTGGGAAGTCCTCTGCCCTCTCGCATTAGCGTACGGCGGAGCGCAAGGGGATGAGCGCGCCGACCCTTGATACGAAGCTTTCGACGGAGAGCGATGCCTTCCGCGACAATGCGGCGCATAACCGCGTGCTTCGCGATGAACTGTGCGCCAAGGTCGCACAGGCGGCGCTCGGCGGAAGCGAGGCCGCACGGGCCAGGCATGTGGCGCGCGGCAAGTTGCTTCCTCGCGATCGGGTGGAACGGCTGCTCGATCCGGGCAGCCCGTTTCTGGAGATCGGACAGCTCGCCGCCAACGGCATGTATCATGGCGAAGTGCCCGGCGCCGGGCTGATCGCGGGCATCGGCCGGGTGTCGGGGCGGCAGGTGATGATCGTCTGCAACGACGCTACGGTGAAGGGCGGCACCTATTATCCGCTGACCGTGAAGAAGCATCTCCGCGCGCAGGAAATCGCGATGGAGAACCGGCTGCCATGCATCTACCTCGTCGACAGCGGCGGCGCAAACCTGCCCAATCAGGCTGACGTCTTCCCCGACCGGGAGCATTTTGGCCGCATCTTCTACAATCAGGCGCAAATGTCGGCACGGGGCATCCCCCAGATCGCCTGCGTCATGGGAAGCTGCACGGCGGGGGGCGCCTATGTGCCCGCCATGTCGGACGAGACGGTGATCGTGCGCAATCAGGGCACGATCTTCCTCGCCGGTCCGCCCCTGGTTCAGGCGGCGACGGGAGAGGTCATCAGCGCCGAGGATCTGGGCGGCGCGGACGTGCACGGCCGCCGCTCAGGCGTGGTCGATCACGTCGCGGAGAATGACGAGCATGCGCTGACCATCGTGCGGGACATCGTGTCGACCCTGCAACCGGCGCCGCGGATCGACCTGAACCTGCGCGAAGCCAGGCCGCCGAAACAGGATCCGGAGGAACTGTACGGCATTGTCCCCCAGGATGTCCGTGCGCCCTATGACGTGCGGGAGGTGATCGCCCGCATCGTCGACGGCAGCGAATTTCACGAGTTCAAATCGCTCTACGGCGCGACGCTGGTCTGCGGTTTCGCCCATATCTGGGGCATGCCGGTGGCGATCCTCGCCAATAACGGCGTGCTGTTCAGCGAAAGCGCGCAAAAGGGCGCGCATTTCATCGAACTCGCCTGCCAGCGGCGCATTCCGCTGCTTTTCCTCCAGAATATCTCCGGCTTCATGGTCGGCGGCAAATATGAAGCGGAGGGGATCGCCAAACATGGCGCGAAGCTGGTGACGGCGGTCGCGACCGCCAGCGTGCCCAAGATCACCGTGTTGATCGGCGGCAGCTTCGGCGCGGGCAATTACGGCATGTGCGGCCGGGCCTACAGCCCGCGCTTTATCTTCACCTGGCCCAACAGCCGCATCTCCGTGATGGGCGGGGAACAGGCGGCGAGCGTGCTGGCGACTGTCCACCGCGACGCCGCGAAATGGACGCCGGAGGAAGCCGAAGCCTTCAAGGGGCCGATCCGCCAGAAATACGAGGATGAGGGCAATCCCTATCACGCGACGGCGCGGCTGTGGGACGATGGCGTGATCGACCCCGCCCAGACCCGCGACGTGCTTGGCCTCGCCTTTGCCGCCACGCTCAACGCACCCGTCGAGGAGGCGCCCCGCTTCGGGGTGTTCCGCATGTGATCCAGTCCCTGCTCATAGCCAATCGCGGCGAGATCGCCTGCCGCATCATCCGCACCGCCCGGCGCCTCGGCATCCGCACCGTCGCGGTCTATTCGGATGCAGACGCGAAGGCTCTCCACGTCCGCGAAGCCGACGAGGCTGTGCATATCGGTCCATCCCCGGCCCGCGAGTCCTATCTTATCGGCGACCGCATCATCGCCGCCGCGCAGGCCACGGGAGCACAGGCCATCCATCCCGGCTACGGCTTCCTGTCGGAAAACGCCGCCTTTGCGCAGGCCGTGATCGACGCCGGGCTCATCTGGGTCGGCCCCAATCCCGACAGCATCACGGCCATGGGCCTGAAGGACGCCGCCAAGAAGCTGATGGCCGAAGCAGGCGTGCCCGTCACCCCCGGCTATCTGGGCGAGGACCAGAGCGCCGAACGCCTGAAGGCCGAGGCCGATACCATCGGCTACCCCGTCCTCATCAAGGCGGTGGCAGGCGGCGGCGGCAAGGGGATGCGGCGGGTGGACGCGCCGGAGGATTTCGCCGACGCGCTGCTCTCCTGCCAGCGGGAGGCGGCCTCCAGCTTCGGCAACGACCAGGTGCTGATCGAGAAATATATCCTCTCGCCGCGCCATATCGAGGTGCAGGTGTTCGGCGACAGCCATGGCAATATTGTCCATCTGTTCGAGCGCGACTGTTCGCTCCAGCGCCGCCACCAGAAGGTGATCGAGGAAGCGCCCGCGCCCGGCATGGACGAGGCAACCCGCCAGGCGATTTGCGGCGCGGCGGTGCGCGCCGCGCAGGCGGTGGACTATGTCGGCGCGGGCACGATCGAGTTCATCGCCGACGCCAGCGCCGGGGAGGGCGGGGGCCTGCGCGCCGACCGCATCTGGTTCATGGAGATGAACACGCGTTTGCAGGTCGAGCACCCGGTGACGGAGGAGATCACCGGCGTCGATCTGGTCGAATGGCAATTGCGCGTGGCAAGCGGCGAACCGTTGCCGAAAAGGCAGGAGGAATTGTCGATCGACGGTCACGCCATAGAGGCGCGGCTCTATGCCGAAGACCCTGCAAAAGGCTTCCTGCCAAGCCCCGGCAAGATCGACCGGCTGCTGTTCGACAGCCGTGCCCGCGTCGAAACGGGCGTGGAGGAAGGCGATTGCGTCAGCTCCTTCTATGACCCGATGATTGCCAAGGTGATCTGCCATGGCGAGGACCGGGAGGAGGCGCGGCGCGACCTGATCCGCTGGCTGGACAGCAGCTTTGTCGGGCCGCTGCACACCAACAAGCCCTTCCTGCACGCTTGCCTTTCCATGGCTGATTTTGCCGAGGGTCGGCTCGATACCGGCCTGATCGAGCGGCATGGGGGGGCGTTGACCGCTGTCGCCGGTCCGTCCGACCGCGTGCTGGCTGCCGCCGGGCAGCGCTTCCGCAGGGACTGGCTTGATCACAGCGATTGGGAGGGGCGACCCTTCCGCGAAGGACTGTTCGGCTTTCGTCTCAATGGGCCGCCCAAAACGAAGGTCGACCTGTTCGTGAATGGCCGTCATGCCGCGGTGGACGCCGGGTCGGGCGATCTGCGAACCGGCCTGTGTAGCGACATGGAGCGCGACGGCACGATCATCGTCACCGAGGCCGGGCAAAGCTGGTTCTTCAGCCAGACCCCGCCCGTCAAGGCGGGCGGCGCCGCCGCATCCGACGGCGCGATCCTCGCCCCCATGCCGGGTCGCATCATCGCCGTCGCCGTGGCCAAAGGCGAGCGGGTCGCCAAGGGTCAGAAGCTGGTGACGCTGGAGGCGATGAAGATGGAGCACAGCCTTGTCGCGCCCTTCGACGGCGTGGTGGCGGAGCTGGCCGCCAGCGAAGGCGGGCAGGTGAGCGAAGGCACGTTGCTGGTGCTGGTGGAGCGGGAGGAAAGCTAATGGCAGGCCGCTATTATGACGAATGGACTGTCGGCGATCGGATAACCCATGAAATCCGGCGCACCGTCACGGAGACCGACAATCTGCTTTTCTCGACCATGACCCATAATCCCCAGCCGCTGCATCTCGATGCCGAAGCGGCCAGGGCGTCCGAATTCGGCCAGATCCTGGTCAACGGCACCTTCACCTTCGCGCTGATGGTGGGGCTGTCCGTGGGTGACACCACGCTGGGCACGCTGGTCGCCAATCTTGGCTATGACAGGCTGGTCATGCCCAAGCCCGTCTTCATCGGCGATACCTTGAGAGCGGACAGCGAGGTGACCGAACTCAAGGAAAGCCGCTCCCGCCCCGAAGCGGGCATCGTGACCTTCGCCCATCGCCTCCATAACCAGCGGGATGAAATCGTCTGCCAATGCCTGCGCATGGCGCTGCTGAAGAAGAGGCCGGCATGAAGCTCCGTTCGCTGCTGTTCGTGCCCGCCGACCGTCCCGAACGCTTTGCGAAGGCGGCGGCCAGCGGCGCGGATGCGATCATCCTGGACCTTGAGGATTCGGTTGCGCCGGAACGCAAGGCTTATGGACGGGCGGCCATGGCCGAGTGGCTGGCGTCGCCGCGCGACTGCCTGGCGTTCGTGCGGATAAACCCGCTGGACGGCGAGGACAGCCGCGACGACCTGGACGCCGTGCTGCCGGCATCGCCGGACGGTATCATGCTGCCCAAGGCGGAGGGCGCGGACAGCATCCGGGCGCTGATCGCGCGGGCGGGGGGCGCCGATCTGCCGCCGGTCCTGCCCATCGCGACGGAGACTGCCGCCGCCATTTTCGAAATGGGCACATTCCGGCAGGTGAGCGACAGGCTGGCGGGGCTGAGCTGGGGGGCGGAGGATCTGCCTGCGTCGATCGGCGCCTCGACCTCTCGGGAGGAGGATGGCCGCTACACCGCGCCCTTTGAAATGGTGCGCAGCCTGACGCTGTTCGCCGCCCATGCGGCCGGTGTTCCCGCTATCGACACGATCTTTCCCCGTATTGAGGCGATGGACGATCTCAAGGCCTATATCGGGCGCGCGCGGCGTGACGGCTTTACAGGCATGATGGCGATCCATCCGGTGCAGATCGCGGCGATCAACCAAGGCTTCACCCCCAGCGAGGCGGAGATCGCGCGGGCAAGGGCCGTCATTGATGCCTTTGCCGCCAATCCGGGGGCAGGGGTGCTGAAGCTGGACGGCAGGATGATCGACCGGCCCCACCTCATCCAGGCGCAGCGGGTGCTGGCCGCGGGAGAATGAGAAAGGGTCCGGCGGTGCGGCCGGACCCTCCTTCATTTTTTCTGACCTTTATCGGTAGCGACCTTTTTCGAAGCTCGTGCCGCCAGCGCCGCTATATCGGTCATTGGCGTCATCGCCCTGCGACCCGAACATCGCCTGCTGCTCGCGCTCCGTCCGCCAGGCGGTCTGTGCCTGTTCCGCCGTCTTTTCCAGCGTCACTTTCTGCGCATCGACCGACCTGATCCAGGATGACGGGATCGAATGATGGACGCCGCCGGATTCCTGGTCACTCTTGGTCAGAACGATGCGGTCGCCGCGCAGCTTGTCGACCGTGCCGACATGCTCGCCATCGCTGCCGACAACTTCCATATGCTCGCGCACCTGCTGCACGGCCTCGCGCTGTTCGCCGCGGCGGGTGCGCCAGGTGCCGAACTCATTGTTGAACCGTTCGCGGTTCTCGCGCTGATATTCGGCATAATCGCGGTCCAGCTCGTCGATCCGCTGCTGGCGCCAGGCATGGTAATTGGCGTCGTGATGCTCGCCATAATCATGGTTCACACCGAAGGCGCGCACCCGATAGCCATGATCCTCGCTGCCAAAGCCGCTGCGTTCGCCGGTATAGGGCGCATAACCGCGATTGGGCAGATAGCGGCTCGTGTTGGAGGCCGAGGCATAGCCGATCCGGCTGCTCTGGTCGCGCGGATCGCCATAGGGGCGGTTGTAATAATCGTCATATTCGCGACGGCGTTCCGCATCCTCGTCACCGAACCAGCTGCGGATTTCGTCTCCCGCACGGTCGAAGAAGCCGCGTTCTTCCGGATCATAATCGTCGGGCAGGCGCCGGTCGCGCGGCCCGCCATATCCGGAACCCGTTCCGCCGAACTGGCCGCGCGTGCCATATTGATAGCCGCGATCGTCCCGCCAGTCGCGCCGCGCGCGGTAACGGTCGGAATCGCGGTCCCAGTCCGTCCAGTTACGATCGCCGTCACCATAGCGACGTCCGCCTTGGTAACCCATTGTCCGTCTCCTTGTCTGCTTTTGCACGACGCCCATTCGGCCGCCGTCACCGCACCAATGAGCATGAAGCCGCATCGTTCCGGGCGTTACGCAGGAGTAATGTCCCGCCTTTGCCCCGGCATAGCTATTGAGCGTGACCTGGGCAGGCCGTTCGCAGCCGCCCCAATTTTGCGCAAAAAGACCGTTGCATGGCCGCAATCGCTCGCTTATAGGCAGCGCTCCTTTACGGGGCCGTAGCTCAGCTGGGAGAGCGCGTCGTTCGCAATGACGAGGTCAGGGGTTCGATCCCCCTCGGCTCCACCAATCCTCCAACGGGTTGACGCATGGGGACTTTACCGCCAGCAATTTGGATGCCTATTGGCGGGTTCATGACAGATATGCTTCCTGAGAGCCGCGCCGCCTCGACCGTGGTGATCCTGCGCGACCGGCCGGGCGCGGCCGCG